>ERZ773099.1069-NODE-1069-length-20821-cov-10.959453_pt1 | contig 20821 bp, 12 predicted proteins | sample MGYA00511120_ERZ773099 | MGnify/ENA primary metagenome ERZ773099 (study PRJEB29015, sample SAMEA2738012) | human oral metagenome | biome: human oral; feature: human-associated habitat; material: dental | place: China | collected 2104 ...
GTTGGACAGCGCCTCGACCATGAGGACCAGGACCTCGGACTCCCGCGGGGACAGGGTGACGCCCGGCGGCAGGGCGTTCGAGACGTCGGGCGAGGTGGCGGCGGGCGTGGTGGGTGCGGACCAGCCGCCGATAATGGCTGAGGAGGCCGGGGACAGGACCGTGTTGCCCGCGGCGACACTGCGGATGGTGTCCGCCAGAGTGGACACCCGGTCCTCCTTGGCGATGAAGCCGCGCACACCGGCCGCCAGGGCGCGGTTGAGCACGCCGTCGGCCACGAAGGTGGTCAGAATGAGGATGGCGAGATCGGGTCGCTCCCTGTGGAGCATCTCCGCCAGGGTCATGCCGTCCAGGTGCGGCATCTGCACGTCCAGGAGCAGGACCTGGACCTCCGGCGCCTCGGGCGAGCGCAGCAGGCCGAGGGCCTTCCGTCCGTCGCAGGCGGTCCAGACGACCCGGATGTCCTCGGTGGTGGCGAGAAGGTCGGTAAGGGTGCTGCGGACCAGGGCGTCGTCGTCCGCCAGGCCCACGCGTATCATGACTCGTTCCCGGGAAGCGGGGTCCGCGTGCTGGCAACCGGAACCGTGGCGGTCACGATCCAGGCGCCGTCGTCGGCCAGCGTGGTCAGCTCGCCCCCGATCGCCGTCAGGCGCTCGCGCATGCCGAGCACGCCCGAGCCGGAGTGCGGCAGGTCGCCGGGGGTCGTGCGGATCCGGTTGGTGGAGACCAGGCGTATGGCCTCAGGGCCCAGCCGCAGCGTCAGGGTCACCGGTGCGCTCGGCTCCGCGTGGCGGACGACGTTGGCGCCCATCTCGCGGGCCACCCGGGACAGGGCGGAGGCCTGCGAGCGTGTGGGGGAGGCGGTTCCGCGGCACTGGTAGGTGACGTCGAAACCGGCGGCGGCAACGTCGTCGCTCACGGCCCGCACCGCGGCCCCGAGGTCGGTGACGACGTGCCCGAGCCCGGTGGCGTGGGTGACGTCGAGGGCGAGCTCGGGGGCCGCCCTCCGCAGGGTGCGCAGCAGGAGGCGCAGTTCGTGAAGGGCGTCGGCGGCCGTCGTCTCCAGCGCAGCGAACTCCTGGCGGGCGGCTTCGGGGTAGGACGTATCCGCCGCGGCGCGCTGGGCCCGCAGGGCCGTCTGGGACATGGAGTAGGCGATGAGGTCGTGCATCTCGCGCGAGATCTCCAGGCGCAGCTCCTCCAGGCGCTCCTCCGCTTGGCGGGCCTCGGCCAGGCGGGACTGCTCGCTCGCCCGCACCGTGGCGCCCATGGGGATGAAGAGGAGTCCCATTGTGGTGTAGAACACCATTCCGGCGAAGTCGTCAAAGGGCACTGCATCGGCGATGTGACGCTGCAGGGATAGGAAGTTGGCGCCGATTGCGACGGCGAAGACAGCACCCGCATAGCCTATCGGGAGGAAGCGTCCTATGAAGAAGAAAAAGGCGAGGTGGGTCAGCACCATATCCGTGGCATAGGTATTCGGCAGGGCGAGCAGGAGGAGCCAGCAGACGAGGTAAGTTAATACGCCCCATACGGGCCGAAGCGGGAGCAGAATGAGGATGACGAGCGCCGCAACCATAAAGGCGAGGTCAATGGCGTGGAGACTGCCGCGGATGTCGGATGCGCCGACATTCATTGCAATATTGGCAACGCCAACGAGGGCGCCGATTCCCACATTGATTGGGCGGTTGGTCAGGTGGGGAAGGCTGAGGCGCCAGCGGGGAGCAGGGGAGGAGAGCCCATGCAAGGTTGTGCTCATGGTGCCCTTAATCATAGGAAGTTACTGTCACCTCGTTAGCATAACAAGGCCACGCAACGGGAGTGGTAGCGACAAGCCGTGTCATCACAGATCTCCTGCTCGCTGAAGACGCTGCAGACTCAGCCAGCCCACGGGGATGGGGGCCCAGAAGGTGACCAAGCGGTAGACGATCGCGGCCGACAGCGCCACCCCGCTCGGGATGCCGGCGGTCACGAGCCCGGCGGTCAGGGCGATCTCCACCGGGCCGATGCCGCCCGGTGAGGGGACCACCGAGCCGACCGTGTTGGAGGCCAGGTAGGTGATGGCTAGGACCGAGAAGGGCAGCGTGTAGCCGAAGGCCCACAGGCTCGCACTGAAGGAGAGGACGTAGCTCAGGCTGAGCAGGAGGGTCCCGCCCGCGCCCAGTGCCAGGCGCAGCGGGTTCGACATGATCCACACCAGGCGCGGCCACACCTGGCGGTAGGTCGGCTCGACCTTGCCCCACACCCAGGTGCGCACCCGCGGTACGAACAGTGCCGAGCCGATGACGGCCACCAGCCCGACGGCGCCCAGGACGAGCCAGTCCGAGGGCAGGGTCAGGCCGGTGGACTGCCCGGTCATCGCAGCCAGAACAATGAGCAGCACAACCGTCGCCAGGAACTGGACGACCTGGACGAGCGCGACGGTGGCGACGGAGATCGGGGTGGGCACGCCCCTGCGGTTCAGGAACCGCAGGTTGATGGCGGCGCCGCCGACACCGGCGGGAGCCACCAGGGCGACCACCGAGCTGGCCAGGTGCACCTCAGTGGATCTCCACACGCTCAGGCGCACCGGGCTGAAGGCGACCAGGGCGAGTGCCGCGCCCACGTAGGTCATCAGGGAGAAGATGAGGGCGGCGAGGATCCACCACACGTTGGCCGTGGCCACGGCGGTGCTGATCTGCTCGAAGTTCAGGCGCGCCAGCAGCGTCCACAGCGCCACAAGACCGACGATCGCCATGATTACGGTCCGCGGTGAGAACCGGGCGAGCCGGGCCGGCTCGGCGTGGGCGGTGGGGGTCAGGTCCACCAGGGCGTCGCGCAGCTCCTGGAGGAGGCGGCCGCGCCGTCCCAGGGCGTCGCGAGTGGCCGCGGGCAGGACGACGCGCTGGAGCATCGGGGCGATGGAGGCGAGCTGCGGGGTGGTCAGTGAGCGGGACGCCGCTGCGATGGCCCGGTCGACGCCGACGACGGAGGCCGTCAGGGCGAGCGCCTGGGCCAGGTCCACGCGGCGCGACAGCTCGGAGGAGATCGTCTCGCCCGAGTCCCAGTCCAGGAGCCAGACGCGGCTGGCGGAGTCGACGACCACGGTGGAGGAGTCGATGGCGCGATGGGCCAGGCCCGCGGCGTGGGCCCGCCCCAGCTGGTCCCACAGCTGCCCCAGGATGTCATTGGAGACCGAGCCGAGAGAACCCAGGGCGCGGGCGTCGACAACGTGATCGGTCACCAGCAGGACGGACTCGTCGGCCTCGGCCATCCCGAATGGTGCGGGCGTGCGCACATGGGCGCGTCGGGCCTCCAGGGCCATGAGCGCCGCGTGCTCGGCCGCGGAGCGCACCGACAGGCCCTGCTCGGAGGACAGCCCCTTAATGCGGATGCGGTCCCACAGGGTGGAGATGAAGCCGGCCACCTGGCGGTCCGTGTCGAGAACGGTGACGTCGTAGCGGGCGCCGTCGGAGTCCCAGACCGCGTAGAGCCGATGGACCGAGGGCCGTCCCTCGGTCAGCGCCTCCGAGGAGGCCTCGGCCAGGACCGCCTTCAGGTCGACGTCGTCGGCCCGAACGATCGTCGCCGACTCCTCCGGAAGCAGCGCGGCGGCCGGCTCGTCGGGGTCGTCGTCGGGCCTGTCGGGCTCGTCCGGCCCGTCGGGGCGCTCGAACGGGCCGGTCGAGGAGCTCGCCCAACCGTCGTCGAGCTCTGGCAGGGCGGCCGGCATGGCCAGCGGGTTCTCCCGCACCTGCTCGGTGTAGCCCAGCGGGGTGTCGGTCTCGACCGTCCAGGCGCTCGCCTCGGGGGCGGGGTCCATGCGCACCACCCGCACGGCGTCGATGCCGGCGCGGCGCAGGGCCCGCACGAGGGCGATGCCGTGGGCCCGCCGGTCCTCGACGCCGAAGGCGTAGCGGACCACCAGGCCCGGCAGACGGCCCAGCAGCATGGACAGGACCGCGCCGGGCAGGGTCAGCGCGCCGCGCAGGACGGCCAGCCCGACAATGATCCATACGGCGGTCCAGCCGTAGCGCACCGTCTGGGAGGTGCGGCGCTCGCCGGCGCCGGTGAGCAGGCCCGACAGAATGGCGAAGACTGTGGAGACGCCGACCTGAGCGGTGCCCGAGGCGGTGACCGTCAGTCCGGCGACAATGGCGACGGGGCCCCAGTTGGCCACCACGATGAGGGTTGTCAGGGACAGGACGAAGCCGCCCAGGCCGCCCAGAAGCGCCTCCCCGGTGGTGCGCCAGGAGCGGCGCAGGAGGTTGGACAGGATGACGGCCACGGGCACCGCGAAGGTCGCCAGCCCCTCAATGGTCTGCAGGGGGAAGACGAGGATCTGGCGCAGGACGACGGCGAGCGCGTTGCGCACGTCGAGGGTGACCGCGGTGGTGGTCGCGTGCGCGTAGGCGGCCAGGATGAGCATGGAGGCGGCGCCGACGACGGTCAGGGCGAGGTCGAGCAGGTCCTCGGTGCGGCGCAGACGGTGGGGTGCGGCGTCCACCAGGAGGGTGGATGAGCGCGGCGAGGCCGCGACCGGTGGGATCGGCTGCTTCGGGGGGACGGGGGCGGAGGCGAGGCCGATCCGGGGGATGCCGACGGGCGAGGTCGCCGGCGCCGAAGGTGTCGTGGCGGCGTCGGCCTCCTGCGAGCCTGGAGACAGATCGGATGTCATGCTACGAGTCTAAGGGTGGTTTCATGGGCTCTGCCTCACCCTTGGGTATGACCCCAGTGGAGAGGGATATGAGTGAGGAGCAGCACCGAGGGCAGGGCTATGGGGTAAGGGGCGGGTGAAGTATAGGGCCTCGGACCCCTCGTGTAAATGGAGCCAGGCATGTTGTGCGGCTCATGGTGGCGGGATTCGCGCGTGTGCCCGCGCATGTCCGGGGGCCGGTGAGGAGTGCGGGCCGCTGCTCCCGCCCGGGGCCCGCGGGGAGAAGTCACTCACAGGGGCGGTGGCCGGGGGGCGACGCCGGCGCCGCGGAGCGGGAAGGAGACGACCGCTCCGACGGCCCGCACGAGATGCTCCGCACCTCCTTGCGGGGCCCGAGCAGGCCAGTGCGGCCGCTCGACGGGTCGCGCCGGATCGCTCGGCGGGTGGCGCCGGGCCGCTCGGCGGGCCCGGTGGCGGCGGTGCGACGGGCCTGGGTCCGGATGCGGGACCGCGGTGGCGTCGTCGTCGGCGGGCAGCACGGACGGTGGCCACAGTGGCCTCGGACATATCAGCAGTGGCACGATGGGGGAGTGCGCGGCGCCTCTGGCGCGGGTGGGACTCCGCCCCGCACGCTTCGCGCATAATCCCCGGAACCCGATCGCCCCAACGAATGCCCCGCCCCCGCTCACGACCACGGTGAGAGGTCCTCGCCGATGAATAGGGAGAGAATATGGCCGAGATCTGTCGCAGGTGCGCAGTACTGGTGGTGGTGGCGATCGTTGCTGCCGGCAGTCTCGGCTGGGGGCCCGCGGCTCGCGCCGAGGATGAGGGCGGCGTGGGTGAGGACATCAAGGTCGGCAGTTTTAATATCCTGACGTATCGTGACAAGAACAATGCGTCGCCGACGTCGTGGCACGAGCCCGACAACCGGTCCAAGATGATACCCGAGATCATCAAGGACAATGACTGGGACGTTGTCGGCCTTCAAGAGGTGGGGACCGCCTTCGCGCGCGATGACGGCTCCATGACGCCCAGCCAGATCGAGGACCTGAGGGACTCCGCGGACTTGTCGGCATACGATTTCGCGGCGACCGACAGGGAGGGCTGCAACTTCTCCTTGTGGGACGCGAAGCCGAAGAACTGGACGCAGCCGATCGCCTACAGGAGGGACAAGTTCGAGCCGGTTGCGCAGGGGTGCTTCGTGATGTCCGAGACGCCGAACGACTTCTCCGCCTCAAGCTTCGGGTGGCCGCGCAACGTCGCGAGCTGGCTCAGGCTGAGGAGCAGGGCCACCGGCGAGGAGCTCTACATGTTCAATGCGCATGTGGCTGCGAATATCGGTCCGATGGACGGGGGCGGGAAGAAGGTGTCTCAAAAGGTTTACCGCAACCATCAGGTCGACCAGGCGAAGGCTCTTCTCTCGCAGATCACGAGCATTAACACCGAGCGGCTCCCCGTGATACTGGCCGGAGACTTCAATTCGACCCTCAAGACGACCCCGGTATCAGCGGCGAAGACGATCGTCGACTCGGGGATGTTTGTCGACGCGTACAGCAGCGCGGAGACGGTCCTGGCAGACGGAGGGACATGGAATGGATTGGTCGAAGGCGATAAGCACGACAAGATAGACCATATCTTTGTGGGGGACGAGATCGCTCCCACCATCTCGAGCTACGCCGTCGTTCCGACGATGAGGAAGGACGCCGACGGGACGCTGCATTTCGCCTCCGACCACAACGCCGTCTCGGCGCAGGTCGTTCTTCGATGGCCGCAACCATCGGCTCCCGATCCGCAGGAGGCCAACCAGGGGTCCGCCGTCGTCGCGTTCTCGGGTGCAGCAGGCGGATACGCGCGCGGGCTGGGCGCCATCAGCCTGATCGGCGCGCTGGCTGTGGTTGCGCAGGTCTTATTCGTGAGGAAATCGGTGAAAAAGGGACGGCATCAGCGATAGTCCCAGGGCTCGGTGGCGTCTCGCGCCCGCGCGAGGCGCAGTTGTCAGACCCGAGAGCGTGAATTCTGACAATCGGCGTCTCGCGCCCGCGCGAGGCGCAGCCGTCACAGCTCCTCCGCCCAGGTGCCGGCGGACCTCTTGACCGCGTCCATGACACTGAGGGTCCTGGTCATGGTCTCGGCTGCGGGGCGGAGCGAGCGGGAGAGCGCGGCGAAGGCCCTGGTCTGCGCGGTCATGTCGTCGGTACCGGGGAGCTTCAGGGAGGCGGCCAGGTCCGTGAGCCGGGCCTTCAGGTCCTTCGCGAGCTCGTCGATACCGGCGGCGCTCGTCGTGCGGACCAGGGCGCTGATGTCCTCGTCGAGGGCGCGCCAAGCCTCTGAGAAGGACGACGTCGCGGAGTCCAGGGCCCGCCTGCTCGGCTCCAGCTCCTCGGCGATCCGCTTGACCTGGGTGGCGGAGGGCGCCGACCCCTGCGGAACCAGGGCGAACCCCTTCCTCATTGCGGAGCCGAAGGCGCTCAGAGCCCTGTCGAAGGCGTCCGTCTCATGCTCGAGGCGGGGCATGTGCTCCGTATGGATCGTCTCGACCAGCTCGATGAGACCGGGCCCTCGGCCCGCTTCACCCGGATCGGCGGAAGAGTCCTCCGGGCTCGTCTCCGAGGACTCTGCGGTCTCCGCGTTCCTCGCGTCAATCCGACGGACGAGCTCGTCGGCGATCTTCCTGGCGGCTCGCGTGAGCCGTCGGCTGCCGGGCTCCAGGTCCTCGAAGGGAGTCTCGGCCTCGAGCCACTGGTACTGGTTGATCGTGCGGTGGATCAGTTGGGCTGTGGGATCATCGCGCAGGTTCGGGCGGTCCCAATTCGGTTCGTCCACGAGCAGGGTGAGAAGGCCGTTGTAGCCCGCCGTCTCCGTCTTGGCCCTGAACTGGAGGAACTCCTCGCGGCACGCCTCCGAGGTCAGGTACCGATTGGTCACCATGGCGAGAAGGAAGGTGGTGCGCTCGACCTGTTCCTGCAGCTTCGTGCTCCAGTCGTCGCCCCACTGGAGCACGTCCCTGTCAATAATGAGATCGATGGGAGTGCCCTTGTAGTCGCAGGCCTGCTCCACTGCTCGGGCGAACTGGACCAGTGCGCCGCCGTGGTACTCGTCGTCGGCGTGCACATAGCTCAGGAAGACCGATGGGTTGGGCGTGGCGGAAGGAGCCGTTGACATTATTGTCTCCGTAGTCGGACTGTCCGTTGGGACGGGAATGGTGCGGGCGGATGAGGACTCCGATGAGACGGCGTCGGGGCCGAGCCGGCCCAGCGCCTCGCGGGAGGTCAGGCACTCCAGCGGGAGTGCCCACACGCTGTCGTCGATCTCCTCGGCATCGGCGCCCGTGTACGCGATGAAGCCCCGGTGAAGGCCGCCGTGCTCTCGCATGGCCCGAAGTCCCCGCAGGTCGCTCGGGCCGATGCGGGAGGCGAGCTTGACCTCGATCCCGAGACGCCTGCCCCGGCCGTCGATCAGGACGAGGTCGACCTCCCGCCCGGTCTTGTTGTCGCGCCAGTAGAACGCGTCGGTGGCGGTCGCGGCCCAGCCTCGCGCGGCGAGGACCTGGTTGACGACCCAGGTCTCGAGGGTCTGGCCCAGCAGCTCGGGTGAGCTGGCGATGCTGCGGCCTGCGCGGATGAGGCTCTCGCACGTGCTGGAGGTGTCCACCGCGTGCCCCTTGGGCGCGCTCCTGCCCGCGCGCGTTACTCCTCCGTGCAGGTTGGGCAGCAGGGTGATGAGGAATCTGCGCTGGAGGATGCCGAGGTAGCGGCCCACGGTCCGCGCATCGAGGTCGAGGTCCTGGCCGATTCTTGTCCGGTTGATCCGACCCCCGGGCGTGCGGAGCACGGAGTCGAGGACCCTGCGGGCGATGCCGGTGTCCAGGGTCTCCGTCGGGAGGACGCGATTCCCGAGGATGGCGAGCGTGTCCGCCCGCACCTGGTTCTGCCAGGCGGCGCGCGACCGCGGCAGGAGGGGCAGCGCCAGGGCGGGGAGGCCGCCGGTCTCCAGCCGTCTCCGCAGGGCGGTCGTCCGGGTCGGGGACGTCCCGGCGGGGGCCAGGGGCGAGTCGAAGAGGATGTCGATGAGGCTCGGCGTGGGCGAGTCGAGCGGACCGTCCATCTCCAGGGCCGTGAACGGATGCAGGGCGAGCCTGGTCATCCGCCCGACCAGGGGATCGCTGCCGGCCATCGTTCCCCGCCCCACCGAGGCGGAGCCCGTCAGCAGGAAGTGGTGCCCCAGGGGGAGGGTGTCGACGAGCTCCTTGATCGCCACGCTGACGCCCGGCACCATCTGGGCCTCGTCGATGACGGCCGGCCGCCGCAACGAGCTCACCCACCGGAACGCGTCCTCCTGCGCGCGCTCGGCCATCGCCGGCTCGGTGAGCGACTGGTAGGAGGCGTAGGGGCCGGAGTCCGTGAGGTGGCGCGCCAGGCTCGACTTCCCGACGGCGCGCCGCCCCTCCAGGACGGCGACCTGGTGCGAGGTGCGCGTCGCGAGTGCCTCCTCAATGGCTCGACGGTGGTACGGGGGCGAGGGCATGGGGCTAGTCCACCTGATGCTTGGGAAAACGACATTCAATGTAAGAATTTTCCTACATCGAATGTTGGATTTTTCCGGTTCGTGCTGCCGGACGGGGGTGGGGCCGGAGCCGCACTCGGGCTGGGCGCTCAGGGCGTGTGAGTCGGGGAGCGTGAACGCTGGAGCCGTACTCGGGTGTGCGCTCACGCTCGGGGCACCGGACAGGACCGATCTCGGCGCGGGACTGAACCGATCTCGGCGCGGAAGTGAACCGATCTCGATGCGGAACTCGACCGATCTCGGCGAAGGGGGCGGGGTGGTCCATCGACTATAATCGATGGTGTCCGCGATCGAGCTGCTCTCATCGATCGTAGTCGACAGGAGGATGGCGTGCTTGAGTCCGATCAGATCGTCCCCCGCCCTCGCTACACCGACCGCATCGCGCCGTACATCGACACCCCTGTCATCAAGGTCCTCACCGGAGCGCGCCGCAGCGGAAAGTCCACCATCCTCGACCTCGTCGCCCAGCAGGTCGACCAGGACCACCCGCGAGCCCAGATCGTCCGCCTCAACCTCGAATCCGCCGTCGGCCTGTCGATCCGCACCCCCGAGCAGCTGCTCGACCACCTCACCGCCCGGGCGCCCGACCGCACGGCGCGCACCTACCTCTTCCTCGACGAGATCCAGCAGGTCCCGGGCTGGGAACGAGTCGTCAACGCGCTGCGCGTGGACTGGGACTGCGACATCTACCTCACGGGATCCAGCTCCCGGATGCTCTCCGGTGACCTCGCCACCCACCTCGCCGGCCGGTACGTGACGATCCATGTGCAGCCACTCGCCTTCGCCGAGTACCGGGCCCTGCGCCTCCTCGATCCCGCCGCCTCGGGCGGGGCGCCGTCGTCGGACCAGGAGCTCTTCCAGGAGTACCTCGCCCTCGGAGGCTTCCCGGGCCTGCGGTACTTCCACGGCGGGCGGGAGGCGTCCCTCGCCTATCTCCGCAGCGTCTACGACTCGGCCCTCGTGCGCGACGTGATTCAGTACCACCAGGTCAGGGACGTGGACCTCTTCCACCGCGTTGTCACCTACTGCCTGGCGAATGTTGGGCGCACGTTCTCGGCGAGCTCGCTCAGCCGGTTCCTGCGCAGTGAGCGTCGCACCGTCAGTGTTGATACCGTGCTCAACTACCTCACGTACTGCACCGAGGCCTTCCTGCTCAGGCGCGTCCCGCGCCACGATCTCATCTCCAAACGGATTCTCGCGGTGGAGGAGAAGTACTACGTGGTGGACCACGGCCTGCGGGAGGCGATGGGCCTGTCCAACTCCGCAGCGATCGAGGTCGTTCTGGAGAACATCGTCTGCAACGAGCTCACGAGCCGGGGTTGGACGGTCGGCGTTGGGCGAGCCGGGGCCCAGGAGGTCGATTTCGTCGCCCGCCGCGAGGCGCAGGTGCTCTACGTCCAGGTCAGCTACCTCCTCGCCAGTGAGGAGACTCGACACCGCGAGTTCGGGGCCCTTCTCGCCGTCCCCGACAACCACCCGAAGCTCGTTCTCAGCCTCGACCCGCTCAGCCTCGGGCACGACGGCGTCGAGCATCGCAACCTCGTGGAGTGGCTGCTCGCGGCAGGGGACGACGGCGTCGGGGCGCGTTGAGGTCCGCTGCCTAAGGCCGCACCCGGTCCGGGCGAACCGATCTCGGCGCGGGACTGAACCGATCTCGGCGCGGGACTGAACCGATCTCGAGCCGGAAGTGGACCGATCTCGGCGCGGAAGTGAACCGATCTCGGCGAAGGGGACGAAGGGGGCGAAGGTGGGAGGGCGGGGCCGGGGCCGAAGGGCCTGCCGCCGCTCCGGCCCCGAGCGCGGTCAGGCGGTGGACGCCTCCTCCTGGATGGCCGCCTTCTGCGCGCTGATGACCTCGTGCTCGCGGTCGATCCCGACCACGCGGGTGATTCCGAGGAGAACCGTACCGACGGCGGCGAAGGCCCCCAGGACGAGGAGGCTGGCCTCCGTGGACCCGAATGTCTTCTCCGCCCACACCCAGATATTGGGGCCGACGAATCCGCCGAGGTTCCCCAGAGCGCCGATCAGGGCGATGCCGGACGCGGCCGCGCCCCCGGTGAGGAATGTCGACACCGCTGTCCAGAACAGGGGCTGGACCACGATGTGGCCGAGGTAGGCGACGCACAGGGCGATGATCGCCAGAACTGGGTTCTTCAGGAAGGCGGCGGCGACAATGCCGAGGGCGCCGCAGGAGTAGACGGCGGTCGCGACGACCCGCCGACTCCCGATCCTCTCGGCGTAACGCGGAATCGTGAGGAGGCCGATGACCGCGACAATGGCCGGGACGGCGGTCACGACCCCGACGACGAATCCGACGCTGCGGCCGAGAAGGCTGGAGATGACGGTCGGGACGTAGAAGTTGTACCCGTAGCCCAGGACCTGGATCGTGAAGCAGACGACGCACAGGTAGAGGACGCGCCAGTCGACGAGGGCCCTGAGCATGCTCGCCTGCCCGTGCCGGTCCTTGTCCTCGTTCTCGGCCGCCAGGGCGACCTCGACCGCCTCCGCCTCCTGGGGCGTGAGCCACCTCGCCGTGCGCGGCGCGTCCGGCAGGTAGAACAGGGCGATGACGCCGACGACGGACGCCGCCAGGCCCTCGACGAGGAACGTGACCTGCCATGACTGCGAGCCCGCCCAGAACCATCCGCCGGACGCCGTGAGGAGCCAGCCGGTGATCGGGCCGCCGAAGACGAATGCGAGGGGTGCGCCGCACTGGAAGACCGCGTTCGCGCCGGCCCGGCTCTTGGTCGGCACCCACTGCGTCAGGTAGTAGACGACGCCGGGGTAGAAGCCGGCCTCGCAGACGCCCAGGAGGAATCGCAGGACGTAGAACGTCGTCTGCGTGTGGGCGAACATCATGCATGCGGCGACCAGGCCCCATGTGACCATGATTCGGGCGAGCCAGCGACGGGCGCCGACCCTGTAGAGGAGCATGTTCGAGGGGACCTCGAACAGCGCGTATCCGAAGAAGAAGACCCCGGCGCCGAAGGCGTACGCCGCATCGGTCAGGCCGGTGTCGGCCTGGAGGTACTCCCGAACGTATCCGATATTGGTGCGGTCCAGGAATGACAGCACGAACATGAAGGCGAGGAACGGGACGACGCGCCTGTAGATCTTGGAGATGCCGCTGTCGAGCGCGACGCTGGACGGTTCGGTAGTCGTTGCGGAGCTCATGGATTATCACTCACTTCTTTGTGGCGACCTGTACCCGGATCGGCTCAGGGCTGCTTGCCGATGTAGGCGAGAATCCCGCCGTCGACGTAGAGAACTTGGCCGTTGACGAAGTCGGACGCTCGGGATGCCAGGAAGACGGCGGGGCCCCCGAGGTCGGACGGGTCGCCCCAGCGGGCGGCCGGGGTCTTGGCGATAATGAACTGGTCGAACGGGTGCCGGGAGCCGTCGGCCTGCCTCTCGCGCAGCGGTGCGGTCTGGGGGGTGGCGATATAGCCGGGGCCGATCCCGTTGCACTGGATATTGAGCCCGCCGTACTCGGAGGCGATATTGCGGGTCAGCATCTTGAGGCCTCCCTTGGCGGCGGCGTAGGCGCTCACCGTCTCCCGGCCGAGCTCGGACATCATGGAGCAGATGTTGATGATCTTGCCGCCGCCCCGCTCGATCATCCCCGGGATCACGGCCTTGGACACGATGAATGGCGCGTTGAGGTCGACGTCGATGACCTGGCGGAAGTCCGAGGCCTTCATCTCCGTCATGGGGACGCGCTTGATGATGCCGGCGTTGTTCACGAGGATGTCGATCGGGGCGACGTCCGACTCGATGGTCCTGACGGCCTCCGCGACGGCGTCCTCATCGGTCACGTCGAAGACGTAGCCGTGGGCCTCGATGCCCTCGGACTTGTACGCCGCCAGGCCGCGGTTCACGGCCTCCCGCGTGCGGTCATTGAAGACGATTGTCGCTCCGGCGCCGGCGAGCGCCTTGGCGATGGCGAAGCCGATTCCGTAGACGGCTCCGGTGACGAGGGCCGTCCTGCCCTCCAGGCTGAAGGGGGATGCGGTGGTGGACACGTTGCTCCTTTTCTGCTGTGTTGTGCTGTCGCTCATGCATGTCGTGGGTGCGCCGGTACGGCGCCGCCTCGGGCCGCAGCGGCGTCGAGAGGCCGGTCTCCCGCAGCGGGCCGCCCAGGATCAGGCCCGCGGAGACCGCTTGGACTCGAGGTCCTTCGGGTACTGCTCGGTCCAGTACCGGCCGTCGGGGAAGGAGTAGTCGCTCAGCGTCTTGTCCCTGATGTCGGAGGTGTATCCCCGATCCGTCGGGAGCACGTAGCTGCCGTCGCGCAGCACACAGGGCGTGACCATGTGCTCGTGAAGGTGGTCGACATACTCGGCGTAGCGATTCGTCAGGTCTCCGCTGACGACGACGAAGTCGATGATGGCGAGGTGCTGAATGAGCTCGCACAGCCCCACGCCCCCGCCGTGAGGGCAGACCGGGACACCCCGGTTGGCGGCCATAATGAGGACCGCGAGGACCTCGTTGAGGCCGGCGAGGCGGCAGGCGTCGATCTGGCAGAAGTCGTAGGCGCCCGCCTGAAGCATCTGCTTGTGGAGGATGCGGTTCATGCCGTGCTCGCCCGTCGCGATCCGAACGTTGACGGCCTCGCGGATCGCGGCGTGACCGAGGACGTCGTCGGGGTGGGTGGGCTCCTCCATCCAGAAGATGTCGAACTCGGCCAGCCGGCCGACCCAGTCGATTGCGGTCGGGACGTCCCAGACCTGGTTGGCGTCGATCATGAGCCTGCCCTCGGGCCCGATCATCTCGCGGGCGATCCGGCAGCGGCGGACGTCGTCGTCCACATTGAGGCCGACCTTCAGCTTGACGCAGTCCTGCCCGGAGTCGAGCTCCTTCTGAATCAGGCCGCGCATCTTCTCGTCCGGGTACCCCAGCCACCCGGCGGCCGTGGAGTAGCACGGGTACCCGTGCTCCTCCAGGTAGGCGATCCGCTGGGCGCGGGTGGGCTCCATCTTCCGCAGCAGGTCGATGGCCTGATCGCGGGTGATCTCGTCGGCGAGGTATGTCATGTCTGCGGCGTCGACGATCTCCTCGGGCGTCATATCCGCCACGAAGCGCCACAACGGCTTGTTGCTCAGCTTCGCGGCCAGGTCCCATACGGCATTCATGACCGCCGCCATCGCCAGGTGCTCGGCCCCCTTGTCCGGGCCGATCCACCGCAGCTGGGTGTCGGACGCGAGCTCGCGGTAGATCCCCCCGAGGTCCGCTGCGATCTCCTCCGCGTCCCGGCCGATGAGCGGCTTGACCCGGTCGTGGATCGCCTGTGCGCACACGTCGTTCCCGCGACCGATTGTGAAGGTGAAGCCGGTGCCCATGAGATCAGGGTCGTCCGTGAGCAGCATGACGTATGCCGCGGAGTGGTCGCCGTCCTTGTTCATCGCATCGGATCCGTCGGCGTTGAGGGATGTCGGAAAGCGCAGGTCGTACGTCCTGTAGTCGGTGATCGTGGTCATGCGGTGAACTCCTTTGTTCCTGGTTCCATGTTCTGGGCGAGGGGATGCGCCGGTACACGGCGCGCTAGAGGGGCGGCGGGCGTGACTCAGCTGCCGCCGTCGACCGAGACGAGGATCTTCATGGCGCTGCCCCGCCGGAGCTCGGCGAATGCGCGGGAGGTGTTCTCCATGGGCACCACGGACGTGATGAGCCTGGCGACGGGGACCCTGCGGTCGCGTATGAGCTCGGCCGCGGTGACCATGTCCTCCTTGTGGTAGAGGCGCGCGCCGTACATCTCCAGCTCGCGCCAGAAGAACCGGTGAAGATCGACCTCGCGCCTGCGTGCGTGGATCGCGACCTGGATCAGACGGCCGTGCGCTGCGAGGCTCTCGACCGCGGAGTCCATGCCCGCGGCCGCTCCGGACACCTCGAACACGACGTCGGCGCCGCCGCCCTGCGCGGCCCCGGCGTCGATGATCCCGGCGGGGTCCTGGCTGGTCGGGTCGACGGTGGGGATCCCGAGCTCCTCGGCGGCCTCGCGACGCGCGCCCTCGGGCTCCGAGAGAACCACGTGGCCGCCCGCGGCCTGGGCGACGAGGCCGATAAGGATTCCGATCGGGCCGCCGCCGACGACGAGCACGGACTCGCCGGTGCGGATGCGCGCCCTGCGCACGTCGTGGACCGCGACCGTCAGCGGCTCTGTCAGCGCGGCGGCGCGCAGGTCGACGGACTCGTCGAGCGGCACGACAAGATCGGCGGGGACGTTCCACAGCTCCTGGAGGGCGCCGGGCGAGTCGAGGCCGATGAAGTCCATGTTGTAGCAGACGTTGGAGTGCCCCTGCTCGCAGGCGCGGCAGCGGCCGCAGAATCGAGTGGGCAGGACGGTGACGGGCCGGCCGGCCTCGAGGTCCTCGACGTCGTCGCCCAGGCCGGCCACGCGGCCGGACATCTCGTGGCCGATCACGGCGCGGCGGCCGACCCGTGCGTCCATGTCCCCGAGGTAGACGTGGAGGTCGGTGCCGCACAGGCCCACGTACGACACCGCGACCTGGACCTCCCCGGGGGCGGGCGGGGCGGGTGCGCGGTCGACGACCTCGAACGCCCGGCTCCCCCTGTACTCGACAGCCCTCATCGAGACGTCCTTTCGTAGGTGATACGGCAACGCGCCGCGGTGAGCGAGACCAGTGATTCAAATTATGAAACGCGACCGGTCAGAGGCGACTGTCCTCCATCTATTTCTGTAGATGGAATGCTTGTTTCGTCAGATCAATTTAGCGCGACCCATGCGGGAAGTCCAGGGCGGGCAGGCGTCCGCTAATGTGACCTAGAACACTCTGTTGATGATTGTCAGTGCCGGGCGGACGTCCGATAGTGGTGCCTCGTTTCGCCCGTTCAAACGCCGTCGGGATGCCGGACGGCCCCGCGCAGAACCTAAGGACCCATGACCATGGCGGCAGCCAAGACCACGACCATCGCCTCAGTCGACAAGGCCCTGGGGGTCGTGGAGTACCTGCTCGGCCTCGAGGCGGGGGGCGTCGCCCTGAGCGCGCTGTCCGAGGGCACGGGCATCAACAAGTCGAGCCTGCACCACATCCTGGCGACGCTGAAGCAGCGCCACTGGGTGGAGCAGGACGAGTCCGGCAAGTACCACCTCGGCCCCGTCACCGGGCGGATGGCGGCGTGGTGGACGAGCTCGGACCAGGCCGTGAGCCGGCTGCACTCCGTGCTGCAGGAGATATGCCAGAAGACGGAGGAGCTCGTCCACCTCGGGCGCCTGTACGACCGGGACATCGTGTACCTCGACAAGGTCGAGCCGGACCGCCCCGTGCGCGTGTGGTCGCGGATCGGGCAGAGCGCCCCCGTGGCCACGACGGCGATGGGGCGCGCCATCCTCGGCGCGCGGCAGCCGAGCGACGGCGAGCTGTCGATGTGGCTCGGTCTGGTGAGCTCCCCGTCGGACTACCTGGCCGACCGGCTCAAGGAGGAGATGCAGCGGGTGCGGACCCAGGGCTACGCGGTCGAGATCGGTGAGGACCGGCCGAGCCTCGCCTGCGTCGGCGTGCCGATTGCCATCGTCGGCGCCCCGGTTCTCGCCATCTCCGTGACCATGCCCGTGGAGCGGGCCAGCCTGCCCAACCTGGGGCAGATCGCCGCGATCATCCGCGACTGCGTCAAGGGCGCCGGCCTCGACGACGTCACGACGGCCGCCTGAGGGGCGGATCCGCCGTCGGCCCCTGCGGCCCCCTGCGGCCCTGTCGCCCCGCCGCCCTTCGCGGCGGAGCGCGCCGTCGTCGTTCCCTGGTGCACTGCCCGCCGCCGCCGTCCCCGCCGCGCGGGGCCGGCCGCAGGCTGCGGGAGCGAGGCCGGACGATGGGGTGGTGACAAGCGGACGGGGGTGGCGTACGATCACAGATGTTTCATCTAATCAAACAACGATTCCATATGACGATACGATGTCGTCCCGGGTCGTTGCCGAGCCCTTAGGAGAGCCGAATGAACCTGTCGGATCTGTTCGCCGTCAACCCGGTGGTGCCGGTGGTGGTGGTCGACTCCGCCGCGCAGGGGGTGAGTGTTGGCCGGGCCCTGGTGGCCGGCGGCATTACGACGGCCGAGGTGACCTTCCGCACCCCCGCCGCGGCGGAGGCGATCCGCGTCATGGGCGAGGTCGAGGGCCTGGTGGTGGGCGCCGGGACGGTGCTCGACGCGGCCCAGGCCGAGGCCGCCATCGATGCGGGCGCCCGGTACCTGGTGTCTCCGGGCCTGTCGGTCGAGGTCGTGCGCTGCGCACGGGGCGCGGGGGTGCCGGTGCTGCCGGGGTGCGCGGACGCGTCGTGGATCATGGCGGCCCTGGAGCTGGGGATCAGGACGGTCAAGTTCTTCCCGGCCTCCGCCCTGGGCGGCCCGTCGGCCATCAGGGCCCTGTCGGCGGCCTTCCCCCGGGTGCGGTTCGTGCCGACCGGGGGCGTGAGCGCGGGCAACCTGGCCGAGTACCTGGCCGTCCCCCAGGTCGCGGCGTGCGGCGGGTCGTGGATGGTGAGCAGGGGGCTTGTGGCCGCCGCCCGGTGGGACGAGATCTCCCGCCTGTGCGCCCGGGCCGTGGCGATCGCGAAGGAGGCCGGCCGATGAGCGCTGCTACTTCTGCTTCTGGTGGGGGGCCGGTTGCGGTCCGGCCCGCCGCGCAGTGCCGCTACGACGTCGTCTCCCTGGGGGAGGTCATGCTGCGTCTGGATCCGGGGGAGGGGCGCATTCGCACGGCCCGGCGCTTCGAGGTCTGGGAGGGGGGCGGGGAGTACAACGTCGCCCGCGGCCTGTCGAGGTGCTTCGGCATGCGGGCGGGAGTGGTCACCGCCCTGGCCGACAACGAGGTGGGCCGTCTCGTCGAGAGCCTCATCCTGGCCGGCGGCGTGGACCCGCGGATCGTGTGGGCGCCCTACGACGGCATCGGCCGCAGCGCGCGCAACGGACTGAACTTCACCGAGCGCGGCTACGGGGTGCGCGGCGCGGTGGGGGTCTCGGACCGCGGGCACACCGCCATCAGCCGGCTGCGGCCCCAGGACGTGGACTGGGACCGCCTCTTCGGGCACGAGGGTGTGCGGTGGCTGCACACCGGCGGCATCTTCGCGGCCCTGTCCCCGGAGGCGGCCGAGGTGGCCGAGGCGGCCATGGACGCCGCCCGCCGGGCGGGCACGGTGGTGTCCTACGACCTGAACTACCGGCCCAGCCTGTGGAAGGGCATCGGCGGGATCGAGCGGGCGCGCGAGGTCAACCGGCGCCTGGCCCGCTACGTGGACGTCATGATCGGCAACGAGGAGGACTTCACCGCCTCGCTCGGCTTCGAGGTCGCCGGCGTGGACGCCGGCCTGACCCGGCTGGACGCCGGCGCCTTCGAGGCCATGATCGAGCGGGCGGTCGCCGAGTTCGACGGCTTCAGGGTCGCCGCCACCACCCTGCGCCAGGTGCGCACGGCCACCGTCAACGACTGGGCGGCCATCGCCTGGTCGCGCCGAACCGGGTTCGTGCGCTCCGTCCAGCGCCCCGGCCTGGAGATCCTCGACCGGGTCGGCGGGGGCGACTCCTTCGCCTCGGGCCTGATCTACGGGCTCATGGAGCTCGGCGATCTCGCCACCGCCGTGGAGTACGGGGCCGCGCACGGCGCCCTGGCCATGACCACCCCCGGCGACACCACCATGGCCACCCTCGCCGAGGTCCAGCGTCTCGCCGCCGGCGGCAGCACCCGCGTCCAGCGCTGAGGGTCCCGCGCTTCCCGCCGGTCCCAGCGTCGGGCGCCGCGCGAACCGATCTCGACGCGGGACTGAACCGATCTCGACGCGGAACTCGACCGATCTCGGCGAAGGGGGTGGGGAGGGCGGGCCGCGCGGGGCTACGCGCCGGCCCGGCGCAGGCGCAGGGAGTTGGTCACCACGATGACGCTGGACGCCGCCATGGCGGCCCCGGCGATCATCGGGTTGAGCAGCCCGGCGGCCGCCAGCGGGATCGCCGCCACGTTGTAGGCGAAGGCCCAGAACAGGTTCTGCCTGATGATGCGCAGCGTCGCCCGGCTGATGCGGATCGCCGCCGCCACCGCATCCAGATCGGTGCGCACGAGCGTGATGTCAGCAGTCTCTATAGCCGCATCGGCGCCCGACCCCATGGCGAAGCCGAGGCCGCGAGCACCCGCCTGCGCCAGGGCCGCCGCGTCGTTGACGCCGTCGCCGACCATGCCGACGACGTGCCCGCGCTCCTGCAGTTCGGCGACCACGTCGCGCTTGTCGCCCGGCAGGACGTCGGCGCGCACGTCTTCGGCTGCGATCCCGACCTCGGCCGCCACGTGCGCCGCAGCGCGGGCGTTGTCGCCGGTGAGCAGAATCGGTTGCACCCCCTGCGCGCGCAGGTCGGCGATCGCGGCGCGCGAGCTCGGGCGCACAGTGTCGCGCACCACCAGCACGGCGAGCGCGTGCAGAGCTCCGCTCTCACTGCTCGCCCCGGCACCTTCGCCCTCGTCGGGATGCGGGGCGGCTGCGAGCACGACGGCGGTGGCGCCCGACGCCTGGGCGGTCGCCACGGCGTCATTGAGCGAATCGGGGATGGCGATCCCGCGCTCGGCGATCCAGGTCGGACGGCCGACGGCGACCTCACGGCCCTCCACGCGGCCGGTCACGCCCCGGCCCTCATGGTTGGCGAAGTCCTCCACATGGGGCAGGTGGGCATGGGCAGACGCCGTCGCAGTCACCGTTGCTGACGCTGACACTGACCCGGTGCCGGTCGTGCCGGCAGCGATGTCGGGGATGCTGGGGATATCAGGGATGTCAGCAATGTCAGTGTTGTCAAGGTTGCCGGGCTTGTTGGGGTTGTCAGGGTTATCGGCGTTGGCAGCGCTATCCGCGTTATCCGCGTTGCCAGGGTTGCCAGGGTTGCCAGCATCATCAGTGATGTCAGCCCTCGTGGTGCCTTCTGTTGCGGCGGCGCGAGCGGCCTGAGCGATGGCGGCGGCCACCGGATGCTCGCTGGCCGCCTCGAGCGCGCCCGCCAGGCGCAGCGCCTCGAAGCGGTCGGTGCTAGCAGTGCTATGAGTGCTCTCGGCACCCTCGGCGTAGCCCGGGCTATCAGCGCAGCCAGGGCTATCAACGCCATCAGGGCCGTTACCGTCATTGCCGCTGCCAGGACTGTCAGCGCCGTCAGGGCCGCCAAGGTTTTCACGGTTGCTTGGACTGTCAGGGCCTCCCGCTACCGTGATGGCGTCGTCGTCGGCCAGTTCCAGACTCATGCGCCCCCGGGTGACCGTGCCGGTCTTGTCCAGCACGATCGTGTCCAGGGCGCGGGTGGACTCCAGCACCTCGGGCCCCTTGATGACGACACCGAGCCTGGCCGCGCGCCCCGAGCCCACCAGCAGGGCGGTAGGCGTGGCCAGGCCCAGCGCGCACGGGCAGGCGATGACGAGCACGGCGACGGCCGCCGTCAGGGCCTGCTGCGCCGGATAGCCGAGCCCCAGCCATACAGCGAGAGTCGTGGCCGACACGACGAGCACGGCCGGGACGAACACGCCCGAGACGCGGTCGGCCAGGCGCTGCACCGGGGCCTTGCCGGCTTGGGCGGCCGTGACCATCGCCCCGATGCGGGCCAGGGTCGTGCCCGCCCCGACGGCGGTGGCCCGCACCAGCAGCGACCCG
>ERZ773099.1070-NODE-1070-length-20821-cov-4.573341_pt1 | contig 20821 bp, 21 predicted proteins | sample MGYA00511120_ERZ773099 | MGnify/ENA primary metagenome ERZ773099 (study PRJEB29015, sample SAMEA2738012) | human oral metagenome | biome: human oral; feature: human-associated habitat; material: dental | place: China | collected 2104 ...
CGTCGAGGTGGAACGACTCCAAGGCCGAGGGGCTGTCCTCCTCGCGGGCCAAAAAGAGCGCCGCGGCGTCCGGCCTACGATCGGGTGGCGAGGTTCGGCTCTATGTGGTCTCGGCGGACCAGCTGGGGCTGCTGAGCGGGGATCACAAGGTGCAGACGATCTCCTTCAACGACGGCTGGCGGCTGGGTCTGAATCTGGACGAAAACTACCTCTACGTGGCTGCGGGCAGCAACCTCTATCGCTATACGCTGCCCGTTACGGCCGACTCGGTGGCCACGGTCTTCGGGCCCGATGGCACGTCCCTGGGCGGGGACATCTCCGCCTTCGCGTCCGTGCCGTCGCTTCGGGGCGTCTCCGCCGCCCAGGCGGCGGTGGACGGGCTGGTGCAGGCCAAGGCCGCCAAGGAGGAGAAGGGTGACGGCAGAGGATGCGACGCGGGGCTTTTGTGGGGCTGGCTGCTGCTCCTGGCGGCCGTTCCCGTCGCGCTGCGGCGGAGGGGATAACGCTTTAAGGTCATAGTGTTATCGCTCTCTTCCTCATAAGGGAAGTTACGGAAGGAGGAGGGCGGGTTTCCGCCCTCCTTTTGTTTCTGAGGTTTTATACCAATTCGCGCTTAACAAAGATGTAACTTTGCCTTGCCTCCCCTGTAAGGGGAGGTGCCGAACGGAGTGAGGCGGAGGGGTTGTTCTTCACGCTCAGCAGCCCCCACGGGGCAGCCACCCTCTCGTAGACCTGCCCATTGCTCAGGAGTGTCCTTTTTCTCAAAATTCATAATGCGTCCATAGGCTGATAATCTTTACCGTCTGTTCTTCTTCCAAAACCTCATATACGAGGCGGTGCTTAATATTAATCCGCCGGGAACAGGCTCCTTGCAGATCACCTTGCAGCTTTTCATACGGCGGCGGTGTCTGATATGGATTTTCCCGGATCAGCTCTATCAAAGCCTTTGCCTTGTTCTCCAATTTCGCCGACTTGATATTTCTTATATCATTGGTTGCTTTCTTTGTGTAAACGATTGAATACATTACCACTGCACTTCATCTTCCGGTAAGCACTCATCCAGTGGAGTTTTCAATCCTTCAATGATTTTTTCTTTCATAGCTGGAATAGACGAAAGGTACAGCGTTTCCATAAGACCGTTGTAATCTTCCTCGCTGATAACAATGGCGTTGCCGTCCTTGGTACTGATATTCACAGGCTCATTAAACTTGATCGTCTGCTCCAACATTCCAAAAATATTTTTTCTGAAATTCGTGATGTTCGTACTAAGCATATTGCTCACCTCCAATCATGTACATTATAGCGTACATTTTTCGTTTTGTCAGTATTCCGTACACTATTATGTACATACTTGCCTGCCGCACCTCGGAACCCATGCGGTTGACAAAAATCCGGAGAGGCTTTGCCTTTCAGTCCTGATGGTTCTCGCTGTCGTGTGACGAGGCGTTTTCTGCCCTCTTGAGGTCCTCCAGCCGAAAGCAGGTACGCAACAAGACGGTGGCTGTAAAAAGCACGTTTAACAGCGTGCCCTGCCTCCCCTGATGAAGCCCCTAAGCTCGATACCACCCTCTTTATTCAAACACAGAGGTGCGCAAACGTAAAGAAACGGGTAGGAAAAGCCGGGCCCTTTGTCATCGGGCCCGGGGCTTTTGTCCTGAATGGAATAGTTGATGGGTTATCTTGAAAGGCGCTTTATTATAGCACATAAAATCAAAATGCAAGGACTCTATGCGGAATTAGTCGGGTTTCCGCATAAATACTGATTGTAGGATATCGACCGCCTCGACGTAGCCTCGCAGCCCCCTGCCCTTGACCGTGGCGATGCAGGCGGCGCGGACGTAGGAGGTCCTTCTGAAGTCCTCCCGGAGGTCGGGGTCGGAAACGTGGACCTCGACGGCGGGGAGCCCGACGGCCTTCAAGGCGTCCAGGATGGCGACGCTCGTGTGGGTGTAGGCCGCAGGGTTGATGACGATGCCGTCAAATCGGCCGGCAGCGTCTTGGATGGCATCGACGATGGCTCCCTCGTGGTTGGATTGGAAGAACTGCGTCTCGATGCCGCGCCGTGCCGCCTCCTCCTCGATCATCGCCGTCAGCTCCCCGTAGGTCGTCCGGCCGTAGATCTCAGGCTCGCGCAGGCCCAGCAGGTTCATGTTGGGACCGTTAACGATCAATATTCTCAAGGAAATCCCTCCAAACCGCCTCCGCGGCGTCACGCGGGGAGGCGTCGTTGACGACGGCTGCGTCCCGAAATCGCCGGTACATCGGCAGGCGCTCCCGGTACATGGAATCGAGGTCCGCGGAGAGCGACAGGGGGCGTCCCCGGCGCTCCAGCAGGGAAGTGTCCCGCTCCAGATGGCAGATGCGCCCGTTCTGATGCAGGGACGGGTAGTTGTTCTCAAAGTCCTTGACGACGCCGCCTCCCGTGACGATGATCCGCCCGCTCTCGCGCCCGGCCTTCGCCGCCGCCTCGCGCTCGAGGCGGCGAAATTCCCCCTCGCCTCCCTCCCTGAAGATGACTTCGATGGACCGGCCCGCCGCCCTGGCGACCTCCTCGTCGAGGTCAACCAGAGGGCGTCCCGTCAAGCGCGCCAGCTCCTGGCCCACGGTCGTTTTGCCGCAGCCCGGCATCCCGATCAGGACGACGTTCATCATCTCGCGCCTCAGTCGGGCCGTGATGCGCTGGACCTCCTCCTCATCGCCCCCGCGCCCCGTAAAGAGTTCCTCCGCTGCAGCCGCCTGAGCCACGAGCATCGGCAGGCCGTCCGTAGAGGGGATTCCCAGCTCCTCCGCCCGCATCAGAAGGGCGGTTCGCCGCGGGTTGTAGATCAGGTCGATGACGCCCCGGCACCGGGGGAAGAGGGCGGGGTCCGCGACCCTGTCGCCCGTCCGGGGGTACATGCCGACGGGCGTCGCGTTGATGAGCACCTCCGCGTCCGCGTGACGGCTCAGGTTCCGATAGTTGTCCGGTCCCCTTCGGGAGATGACGGCGACCGACCGGGCGCCCTGCGCTTCCGCCGCGGCCCGTGCCGCGAGGGAGGCCCCACCGGAGCCGAAGATCACGACCTTGCGCCCCGCCATGGAGATGCCCGCGCGCTCCGCGGCCCAGAGCAGCCCATAGAGGTCGGTGTTGTGTCCCACCAGTCCCTTGGGGCCCCGCACGATCGTGTTCACGCTGCCGACGCGGCGGGCGCTCTCCGCCAGCTCGTCGCAGAGGGGCATCACGTCGCGCTTGTAGGGGATCGTCACGTTGAGCCCCCCCACGTCCTCCCGCCGGAGAAAGCCCTCAAGCTCCTCCGGCTCAAGCTCGAACAGCCGATACTCCTCGCAGCCAAGCGCCCTGTGGATGGGGACGGACCAGCTGTGCCCCAGCGTTCGTCCGATGAGTCCAAAGGCGGGCATGGTCAGACGATCGCGTAGTTTCCCAGGAGGTCGAAGCTGGGGCAGGAGCGCTCCAGGTCCTCCAGCATCGAGAGGACGCCCGCGTCCTGCACGGAGCCGTCCATCTCCAGAAAGAAGATGAACTCGTAATTGCGCCCCACGACGGGGCAGCTCTCCAGCTTGTTCATGTTGACCCCGTGGGCGGCCAGCTTGGAGAGGACGTCGTTCAGCGCGCCGGGGGTGTTCGCACAGGCCAGGATGACGCTCAGGTGGTTCGAACCGGCGTAGATGACGGGCTCCTTCGCGATGCAGATGAAGCGGGTCTGGTTGTTGTCGTTGTCCTGAATGTCCTCCTTCAATGGGGTGAGCCCGTAGAGGGCGGCGCAGTCGGGCGCCGCGATGGCCGCGGCCGTCCGATCCCCGGACTCCGCCACCATCCTGGCTGCGGACGCCGTGTTGGGGTAGGGGATGGCCTCGACGCCCTTGAGGGAGTCCAGGAAGTCCGAGCACTGCCCCAGCGCCTGGGGGTGGGAGTAGACGTTCCGGATCTCGCTGAGCCTGACGCCGGGCTTCGCCATCAGCACGTGGCGTATGAAGAGGCGGGTGCTGCGGACGATGAAGAACTTGCGCTCCCTGAGCAGCTCGTACACCGCGCGCACGGAGCCGTTCAGGCTGTTGTCGATGGGCAGAACGCCGTACTGGCACAGCCCGGACCCCACGGCGTCGAAGACGGCCTTGAACGTCTTCATGTAGAGGATGCGACCCCGCGGCAGCAGCTTGTCGCAGGCGGCCTGGGCGTTGGAGCCCTCCACCCCCTGGCAGGCCACGCTCCCCGTCTTGGGGAACAGGTCCTCGACGCGGGCAACCGCGCGCTCCACAAGGGCGCGCACCTTGGTCGGGCTGGAGAGGAGCTCGTTCTGTCTGGCCTTGGCGAGGCTCATCAGCTTGGAGAAGAAGTAGAAGGAGTACTCCTCCATGTCGCCCGCCCTGTCCATCACCCTTGCCAGCACCTCGCGCTCCCTGGTCCGGTCCTCGATGGGCAGGTGGTGCTCCTCCTTGTACTTCGCCACCTCTCCCATCAGGCTCATGCGCTCCAGAAAGAGGTCCAGCATCCTTTGGTCAAGGTCGTCGATCTTGGTACGAACTTCAGCGATGTCCATGATTTTTCCTCCTATGGCTGTGTTTCATCAATTATGTGTCATTGTCTCGTCCGCAGCCCCCGGCCTCAGGACGGGGGGCTTGTCGTGCAGCAGGTCCAGGAGCACGCAGGCGGTTACGGCCTCGATCACCGGGACGGCTCGATGGGCGATGCAGGGGTCGTGCCGGCCCGTGATGCGAAGCTCCGCCGCCTCGCGCCGCGACAGGCTGATGGTGCGCTGCGGCTGGAAGATCGAGGGCGTGGGCTTGACGGCGGCCCGGAGGATCAGGGGCATCCCCGTGGTGATGCCCCCCAGGATGCCGCCCGCGTTGTTGGAGGCGGTCCGAATCGCGCCTCTCTCGTCCACCTCAAAGGGGTCGTTGTCCTGAGAACCCCTCATGCGCGCCGCTGCGAAGCCCGCGCCGAACTCCACGCCCTTGACGGCCGGAACCCCGAACAGGGCGGCCGCCAATCGGTTCTCCACGCCCCCGAACATCGGCTCGCCCAGCCCGGCGGGCAGGCCGATGGCTGCGCACTCCACGATGCCCCCTACGGAGTCCCCCTCGTCCGCGGCCTTCAGGATGGCCTCCTTCATGCGCGCACCGGCCTCCTCGTCGAGGACAGGCATCTCCCGTCCGGCGACGGCTGCAAGGAGAGCCGCCGATGGACGGAGGGGGAGGGGAGCATCCGTCTGCCCCGCGGCCTCCGCCAGGTGTGCGCCCACCCAGACGCCCCGTCGCGACAGGATCTGTTTTGCGATGCCGCCCGCGACGCACAGGGGCGCGGTGAGCCGTCCCGAAAAGTGCCCGCCGCCCCGCATGTCCGCCGCGCCGCCCCACTTCGCCCACGCCGTGTAATCGGCGTGCCCGGGGCGGGGCGTGTCCGACAACTTTCCGTAGTCCTCCGAGCGCGCGTCCGCGTTCTCGATCATGGCGCAGAGCGGGGAGCCGCAGGTCCTGCCCTCCCGAACGCCCGACAGGATGAGGGGCCGGTCCGCCTCGCTTCGCGCCGTCGACAGGCGAGACTTCCCCGGGCGCCGGCGCTCCATGAAGGCCGCCAGCTCCTCCATGTCGATGGGCTCGCCCGCCGGCAGCCCGTCGATCAGGACCCCAATGGCCCGCCCATGGGACTGTCCAAAGACGCTGAAGCGGATGTTGACGCCGAACTCAGAGGACATGGACATCGCCTCCCAACCGTGCGTAGTCTTCAAAGAAGGCCGGGTAGGACTTGGAACAGGCCTCCGCGTCCGTGACGGTCACGCCCTGAGGGCAGCGCGAGGCCGCGACGGCCGCGGCCATGACGATGCGGTGGTCGTGAAAGCCCTCCGCGGTCCCTCCGACCAGCCCGCCGCCGTGGACGATGAGCCCGTCGCCCTCCGGCGTTTCCGCCGCACGGCCTCCAAGGGAGCGAATGAGCGAGAGCGTCGAGGCGATGCGGTCGCTCTCCTTGAGCCGGAGCCGCCCGCCGTTGACGAAGGCCGTCCTGCCGCTGGCCCACGCCGCCGTCGCAGCGAGGACCGGCAGGAGGTCGGGGGTCGCATCGACATCGAGGGGATGGTCCTCCAGTCCCCGAAGGGAGCCGGGGCCCACCGTGACCGCGCCTTTCCGCAGGCTCACCTCCGCTCCGAACGCCTTGAGGAAGTCCAGCATCCTCCGATCCCCTTGGGGGGAGGCGGGGTCGAGGCCCCGAACGGTCACGGGGCCGGTCAAGGCCCCGGCCGCCAACAAGAACGCCGCGCCGGACCAGTCGCCTTCGACCTCCAGATCACCGGGGGAGCGGAACGGCTGAGGCCCCGAAAGCTGAAAGCGCCGGGGGAGCCCCGTGCCTCCGCCCTCCTCGCTGGGCCGGACTCCGAAGCGGCGCAGCGCCGCCAGCGTGATGTCCAGGTAGGCGGCGGAGCGCAGGGGCGGATGGACGGTCAGGAGGCTGTCGCCGCTGAGCAGGGGAAGGGTCAGCAGGAGCCCCGTGACGTACTGGGAGCTGACGTCGCCCGGCAGGTCGAAGGCGCCGCCCTGAAGGCGGCCAGAGGTCTTGAACGGCAGGTGGTCTGCGCTGAAGGACACGCCGTGCTGGGCCATGGCGGCCTGGAGCGCGCCGATGGGGCGCTCCGGCAGGCGTCCGCTGCCGGTGAAGCGGACCTCCTCGGCCAGAGCCGCCGCCACGGGCAGCAGGAACCGCAGCGTCGATCCGCTCTCCCGGCAGTCCAGTAGGGGGCTGTCGGGAACGTGCCGGATGGGAGTGACGACGAGGGCGCCCTCCTCTTGGAGGACTTCGGCGCCGAGGCTCCGCAGGCAGTCCGCCGTGGCCTCGATGTCCTCTGAGGTGCCGTTGAGCCTCAGGCGCGTCGGCCGGTCGGACAGGGCGGCGCAGATCAGGAGGCGGTGGGCCTCCGACTTGGACGCCGGAGCGGTGACGGTCCCGGCGAGAGGGCGCGGACGGATGAGGGCCCTCATGCCGCTTCACCCGATTCGGCGAGGCCGTCGGCGATGACGCCGGGGAGCTCGTCGATCCCCACCCGGCGCAGCTCGCAGGCGCCGACCTCCTTCGGGGTGATCAGCGTGATGTCGCCGCCGGAGCGCTTCTTGTCGGAGAGCGCCGCGCGGGCCAGGGCCTCGGCCGAGAAGTCCGTGGTCGCGGGCAGGCGGTTCCTGATGAGCGTCCTCTCGATGCGGTGGGCCACCTGCTGAGCGCACCAGCCCCGCCTTGCCGAGGCGCGTGCGATGATCGCGAGGCCGGCGGCCACGGCCAGCCCATGAGGGATGGAGAAGTCAGAGCACCGCTCGATGGCGTGTCCCACCGTGTGCCCCAAATTCAGCAGCCTGCGCTCGCCCTGCTCGCGCTCGTCGCGCTCCACCACGGCCGCCTTGTACCGAACGCAGTGCAGAATGACGTCCGTAAGGCGGTCCCGCGGTGCGGCCCCGTCCTCGAAGAGCCGGAACAGAGGCTCGTCGCCCAGGATTCCGACCTTGATGGCCTCGGCGGCCCCGCACCGGTACTCCCGGTCCGGCAGGGAGGTCAGGCAGTCCGTGTCGCACAGCACGAGGGAAGGTTGATGAAACACCCCCGCCAGGTTCTTACCGGCGCTCAGGTCCACGGCGGTCTTGCCCCCGACGGAGGAGTCCACGGCGGCGAGCAGCGTCGTGGGGACCTGGACGAGGGGGATGCCCCGCATGTAGCACCCAGCGGCGAAGCCGGCCAGATCGCCGATGACGCCCCCGCCCAGCGCGACGACGACGTCGGTGCGGCTCATGCCCTCACGGGCCATCGCCTCGAGCAGCTCGCCGAAGGAGGAGAGGTTCTTGACGGCCTCCCCGGCGGGGAGGGCAAGGGAGGCGTGCGTGAATCCGGCGTTGGCCAGGCTGTCGAGGCAGGCTCTCAGGTAGAGGGGGCCGACGTTGGCGTCCGTCGCAACGAAGGCCCTGCGGGGTCCCAGCGCCCGCGCGATCCTCTCCCCGCAGCGCTGCAGGAGCCCCGCCCCGACCTCGACGTCGTACCCTGACCCCACGTTGACCCTGACGACGGCGGGCATTCAGTTCCCTCCCGCCTGGGCCTTTTTCTCCCGACCTTCCTTCAAGAGAGCTCTGAGGCGTGTGGCGTCGTCCGACTTCAGAGCGTCGAGGTATCCGTTTAAGTTGTCGATCAGGGTTTCGATCTGGCCGACGAGAAAGTCCCGATTGTCCATGAGGAGCTCCGTCCAGAGGGTTTCGTCGAGGCGCGCCACGCGGGTCATGTCCCGGAAGCTGCCGGCGGAGAACCCCCGGCGTTCGAGGGCCTCCGGAGAGCGGATGTAGGCGCTCGACACCACGTGGGCCAGTTGGGAGGTGTAGGCGATGATCCGGTCGTGCTCCTCCGGGGTCGTGAAGGTGAGGGAGGCGAAGCCGACGTCCGTGAAGAAGGCCTTGAGTCGGTCGAGGAGCTGGATGTCCGTGTCCGATCCCTTCATGAGGATCATCGAGCTGCCGGCGAAGAGGTCCGGCTGAGCGTTGACGAACCCGCTGCGCTCCAGGCCCGCCATGGGATGCCCTCCGACGTAGGTGAAGCCGTGCTGGCGCGCCAGTGGCGCGAGCTCCCGGCAGACGGCCCGCTTGATCCCGCACAGGTCGATCACGACGGTCTTGCGGGCGATCCCTTTCGCGTGCTCCTGCACCCAGCCGACGACGGACCGGGGCGCCAGGGCCAGCAGGAGGAGGTCGCAGTCGGCGAGGTTTTCATCCGTCAGAGGCCCGTCAATGGCCCCGCACAGGCGGGCCAGCGTCATGGTTTCACTGTCGATGTCCGCCCCCCATACGGCGTGGAGCGTGCGCGTCTTGACGCTTTTCGCCATGGAGCCGCCGATGAGCCCCAGGCCGACGATCCCGACGTTCATGCCGTCCTCTCCATGTCCTGTACGGCGGTGTGAAGGGCCTTGAGCTGTTTCGCCAGCCGGTCGAAGACCTCGGGGCGCAGGGACTGGCTTCCGTCGCAGAGGGCGTGCTGCGGGTCGTTGTGGACCTCGATGATGAGGCCGTCGGCTCCGGCTGCCACGGCGGCGAGGGCCATCGGGGGGACGAGGTTGGCCTTGCCCGTGGCGTGGCTTGGGTCCACGATGATGGGGAGGTGGCTCTGCTGCCGCAGGACGGGAATGGCGGAGAGGTCCAGCGTGTTGCGCGTTGCGGTCTCGAAGGTTCGGATGCCACGCTCGCAGAGGATCACTTTCTCGTTGCCCTCGCTCATGACGTACTCCGCACTCATCAGGAGCTCCTCGATGGTGCCGGACATGCCGCGCTTCAGCAGGATGGGCTTGTCCTGCTTGCCCAGTTCCTTCAGAAGGTTGAAGTTCTGCATGTTGCGCGCTCCGACCTGGATGACGTCCACGTCGTCGAAGTACTCGAGCTGGTGGACCTCCATCAGCTCGGTGACGATAGGCAGCCCCGTGGCCTTTTTGGCGAGGCTCAAAAGGCGAAGGCCCTCGACGCCCTTGCCCTGAAAGGAGTAGGGCGAGGTGCGCGGCTTGAAGGCGCCGCCGCGGAGCATCGTCGCGCCGCTCTCCTTCACGGCCTGGGCCACGGCCAGAATCTGCTCCTCGCTCTCGACGGAGCAGGGCCCCGCCATGATGGTTAGGGTCCCGCCGCCGATCTGGCGGCCTGCGACCTCGATGATGGTGTCCCTGGGGTGGAATTTGCGGTTAGCCTTCTTGTAGGGCTCCTGAACGCGCCGCACGCTCTCGACGATGTCGAGCGCAGCGATGAGGTCGATGTCCATCGAGGCCGTGTCGCCCACAAGCCCCAGCACGATGTGGGACTCGCCCGTGCTGGTGTGAACCTGAAGCCCCTTCTCCCGAAGCCACGCGACGAGGCTCTCAAGCTGTGAGGGGTCCGGATCTTTTTTCAGAATGATGATCATGACGACTACCTCCATAGTTTGATATAAGAAACGAAAACGCCCCCGCAGCGTTTCATGGCTGCCGGGGGCGTTCTTGATGCCGCAACGAAGAGGGTGCGTTAAAGAGCTTCACTCCCAGCCAAGCGCAAATTGGGCCTGCCGTAATAATAGGCAAAGCCGAAAAAGCAATAGCTAAAGCGCTTGACCGCGATAAGACGCATCTCAAAAGACCTCGATTCCAGGTTCCAAAAGCCGCACGGCCTGTCGGCCGCAAACTCAGACCCTCCTCTTTAAGTAAAAGAGGCTCGCCAAACGATGCTGCAAATCATTACACAAGCATAACAGAAAGTCAAGCTAAAATTTGGGAAAAATTCCGCCGCTTGACGCAGAAATTTTTTGCTGTAAACTTTTGTACATAAATATTAACTTAGGTTACTTCGAATAAACTTTTGGAAGGGTATAATGTAATTATTGGGAAGAAAAAGGTCGTTGAATTCCCTGTGAAAGGGGATCTTTAATATCCAAATTGAAGGAGCAGTGAGTATCTTGAGGCGTAACTGGTTTTTAGCAGCGGTATTTTCTGTGGTTTTTTCCCTGTACGGGGCCGTGTCGGCCGAGGCGCATTTCTTCTCCATAATCCCCGACACGAGCGTTCATTCTGTAGCGGTCGGAAGATCTTATACGGCCAAGCTCTCCTTTACGGAAGAGTTTTTGAAGGTGCAGGCCGGAGCGGCGCATCTGCACTTGGGGTCCGATATCTTTTCAGCCCGGTTCCTTTACGCGGATGGGACCTCTGAGTCCTTTCCGGAGTTCAAGGACTACGACGACCCGGGGGCCGTCATTGAGAAAGGGACGGATTCTCACGTTTCGCAGGCAACGTTGAAAAAGGAAGGAACGGTGATCCTGGACGCGAGGGTGAACGACGTCACTTACGCGCCTTCTCCCCAAATGAAGATGCACTACTGGGGTTATTCGAAGCAGATTCTGAACGCAAAGGCCGATGGCCTCTCCACCCGGGCGGCAGGCGGCAATGAAGTGCTAGAGATCGTTCCCGTGAGCGAGGTGGCCGAGTTCGCGGCGGGAAAGACGGTGACCTTCAAGGCCCTGTTCAAAGGTCAGCCCCTGAGCGGAGCTAAGGTGAAGTGGGCCGACCAGGCGTCGAAGGTGGTCATCGGCGATGAAGGCCCGACGAACACCACCGAGATTGCGACGACCAGGGCGGACGGAACCTTTGATTTCACTCTGAAGAACGCTGGGTACAACTGTTTTGGGATCATGCGTGGCATGCCCCCTGCGGGAACGGATCGGAAGGCCGATTATTACGCCTCGACCCTGATCGTGGACGTCCCCGGAGCTTCGACTGACTCCGAGAATAAACGGAACAGCGGCTGCAACGCAGGGCTGGGCGGTTTTTCGCTGGTTCTGGGAGCGGCATTGTTGCTGAAGCGAAGGGCTTGAGTTTTCATCGCTCCGCCACGCCCCTTATTTGACATAGGGTAAAGAGAGCCGACTGAAAGGCCTGAAGCGTAACGACGCGTAGAAAATGGGGTTGCCGATTTCGGGCAGCCCCTTTGTTTTCCCGAAGGGGGTTTGCCCCTGCCGGGGCTTGGGCCCGGTGATGTTTGTCTTGAAAGAAAGCCCCTAACTGCTATAATTTCATAATGTGTGCATAATTCGGCGGCCGAAGCGAGGGCACGGCCGCGGATTTTGAATCTTTCGGAAAGAGTGAGAGGAAGTGCGGCGATGAAGTTGAGCAGTGACGAAGTGCGCGATATCGCCCTGGAGGCCCGCCTGATTCTGACGGAGGGTGAGCTGGCCGCAGCCGTGGGCTACATCAACGACTTTCTGGACATGTTGGATCGCTTTAAGGAGCTGGACCTCAAGGACGTGGAGCCCTTCTGCTTCGCTGAAACGATGGAGTGTCCGCTGCGGGACGACGTCCTCAAGCCCTTTGGGGGCCGGGATGTGATCCTGCGCGAGAGCGCGCACGTGGAGCGGGACTACTTCAAGGTCCCCCGCATTATGGAGGATTGATCATGGAGCTCTTTGAGTTGAACCTGCGGGACGCCGCCGAGGGCGTCCGCACGAAGAAGTTTTCCGCGCTGGAGCTCTTTGACGCCTGTTTTGCCCGTGCCGTTTCCTGCGAGCCGAAGCTTGCGGCCCTCATCACGTTGACGGAGGAGGAGGGCCGCAGGAGGGCAGCGGAGATCGACGCCCGGATCGCGCGCGGGGAGGACGTCGGCCCATTGGGCGGCGTTCCCGTCGTGCTGAAGGACAACCTCTGCACGAAGGGCGTGCGGACCACGGCCGCCAGCAAAATCCTGGGCGATTGGCGCCCGCCGTACGACGCGACGGTCTGGTCCCTCCTGCAGGGGGCGGGAGCGGTCCTGCTGGGCAAGGCCAACATGGACGAGTTCGCCATGGGGAACACCTGCGGCAACTCCGCCTTCGGCCCCTCGAAGAACCCCTGGGACGTGACGCACGTTCCGGGGGGCAGTTCGGGCGGCAGCGCAGCGGCCGTCGCGGCGGCCTACGTCCCCTGCGCGCTGGGCAGCGACACGGGCGGTTCCATCCGTCAACCGGCTTCCTACTGCGGCGTCTACGGGCTCAAGCCGACCTACGGCATGGTGAGCCGCTACGGCGTCATCTCCTACGGCTCCTCGTTGGACCAGGTGGGGCCCCTCGCCCGGACGGTGTCGGATCTGCAGCTCGCGATGGCGGTCCTGGCGCACTACGACCCCATGGACTCCAGCAGCGTCCCCGGAAAGTCCTTTGACTTCACGCCCCACAAAATGGACCTGAAGGGGAAGCGGGTGGCGTTGGTGAAGGAGTTTCAGGCCTTCACCCTGGAGGCCCCCATCGCGGACGCCATGGCGCGCGTTCGCAGGCTCCTGGAGAACGCCGGGGCCGATATCCTGGAGGTGGGGCTCCCCATCGTCGCCCGCTATGCGGTGTCCTGCTACTACGCACTGGCCATGTCCGAGGCCCACACGAACCTCGAACGCTACGACGGCATCCGTTACGGCTACACGGTGGACGACGCGGTCGGCAGCAAGGAGATGTTCGAGGCCGTGCGCTCCGCGGGGTTCGGCAGCGAGGTGAAGTCGCGCATCATCGCCGGCACCTGCCTTACGGAGCCCACGCGCTGCAACGAGTACTACGTCGCGGCGACGAAGGTGCGCACGCTGATCGCACGGGAGTTCGCAAAGGCTTTCGAGAGCGCCGACTTCATCCTTCAGCCCGTCACGCCGCTGCTGGCGCCGAAGATCGGGGAAACGGACCGGGACAAGATGAAGGGCTACGAATCGGACCTCTACACCCTGCCCGTGAACCTGGCGGGGCTGCCGGGGCTCTCCTTCTTCGTGGAGCACGCGGCTTCAGGACTGCCCGTCGGGCTGCAGCTGATTGGCGCCCGCTGGAGCGACCCCGACCTGCTGAACGCGGGGCTGACGCTGGAGGAGTGCCTTGGCTCTCCCTCCATCGCGCGGGGAGGGCTCTGATATGTCCGGGAAGGATGAGAACATGAACAGCGAACTGACGTTTACGCCCGTTATCGGCATCGAAATCCACATTCAGCTCAAGACGGACACCAAGATATTCTGCGGCTGCTCCACGGACACCGGCGCGGACCCCAACACGAACATCTGTCCCATCTGCATGGGGCTTCCCGGCGCGCTGCCGCGCCTGAACGCCAGGGTGGTGCAGCAGGGCATGCTGGCGGGCCTGGCGCTGCACTGCACGATCCAGCCCCAGTCGCTCTTCTTCCGCAAGTCCTACTTCTATCCCGACCTGCCGAAGGGCTACCAGACGAGCCAGTGCGACCTCCCCATCGTGACCACGGGGTACATCGAGGTCCACGACGACGAGGGGAAGCTCAAGAGGATTCGGGTCCACCACCTTCACCTTGAGGAGGACGTGGGCCGCCTCCACCACAGCGCGGCCGACGGGCGTCTGGAAGGCGCGGCGACATCCTACGTGGACTACAACCGCTCCGGGCTGCCGCTGGCCGAGATCGTGTCCGAGCCGGACGTTTCCTCGGCGCGGGAGGCGGTGGAATACGTGACGACGCTTCGCCGCCGCGTGCGCTACTCCGGGGCCTCGGACGTGGACCTGGAGAAGGGCATGATGCGCTTTGACGCGAACGTCTCCATGAAGTGCTCCGACGGACGCTGGGGGAAGAAGGTCGAGGTCAAGAACATGAACTCCTTCCACGCGCTGGAGCGCGCCATCGAGTACGAGATCAAGCGCCAGAAAAAGGTCCTGCTTCAGGGCGGACAGGTGCTTCAGGAAACGCGCCACTGGAACGACGCCAAGGGCGTGACCACGGCGTCGCGCTCCAAGGAGTTCTACCGCAAGTTCATCGTCGATCCGGACCTTCCGCCCCTCGTCGTCTCGAAGGAGTGGGCGGACGAGGTCATCGCGATGATGCCTGAGATGCCCGACGTGAAGGCGGAGCGTTACGTAGAGGAGATGCATATCCCTCCTGAGATCGCGGACGTTCTGACGGATTCCAGGGACCTCGCGGAGTACTTCGAGGCCTGCGTCGCGGCCGGCGCAGCGCCGGTCCGTGCGGCCAACTGGGTTCGGACGGAGGTCCTGCGGACCTTGAACGAGCGGCAGATCGGGCTGGAGGACCTCAAGATCGCCCCCAGGGCGCTGGCGGAGCTCGTTCAGCGCGTTGAGGACGGCCGGTTCTCCACGACCCAGGCCAAGGCCGTTTTTGACCGCATGGCGGAAACGGGCACGGCCGTCGACGACGCGGCAAAGGCTTGCGGCGTCACCGAGGGCGGCGTCACGGACGACGCGCTGACGGAGATGATCCGCGCGGTGCTGGAGGCGAACCGTGACGTCGTGGACGTGATCCGGTCGGGCAAGGACACGAAGGGCAAGAAGATGAAGTTCCTCCAGGGCCTGGTCATGAAGGAAGCGAAGGGACAGGCAAATCCGGCTGAGCTGCCCGACAGGATTGCGAAACTGCTTGAGGGACTTTAAGGGATTGACGTCCTGCAAGGGGCGATAGGATAAAGGCCAGCAAGGCTTTATTTTTTAGAAAAACTAAATCGAGGAAGGTGTTGGAGGATGGGAGTACGTAAACCTGAGGACACGAGGAGTTTCGCGCTGGTAGCCCATGGCGGCGCAGGAAAGACCTCATTGGCCGAGGCGATGCTTTTCGACAATGGGCAGGTCACACGCATGGGCTCTGTACAGACGGGCAACACGGTCAGTGACTTCCAGCCTGAGGAGCAGAAACGCCAAATCTCAATCAGCACCTCCCTCCTGACGATGGAGCGGAACGGAAAGACGTTCTTCGTCTTGGACGCACCGGGCTATGCCGACTTCGCGGGGGAGATGAGCGCCGCCATTCGCGTCGCCGACACCGCCGTGATCCTGGTCAGCTCGGTGGGCGGCATCGAGGTCCAGACGGGGCGCGCCTGGGAGTACGCCGGGAATCAGGGCGTGCCCGTCGCCTTCTACATCTCGAAGATGGACCGGGAGAACGCGGATTTCGAGAAGGTCCTCGCGGACATCCATGAGCAGTTCTCGCCGAACGCCCTGCCGGTCTTCCTGCCCATCGGTTCGGCGGACAAACTCAGCGGCATCGTTGACGTCCTGAAGGGGAAGGCCTACAAGTACCCGTTGGACGGCAGCGGAAAGTTTACCGAAGAACCCATCCCCGCCGACATGGCCGACGCCGCAAAGGCGGCAAGGGAGGCGCTGTTGGAGGCCGCCGTCGAGATGGACGACGCCTTGATGGAGAAGTACCTGGACGAGGGGGAGGGGGCCGTGTCCGAGGCGGACCTGGCCCGAACGCTGAAGATGGCCATCGTTTCGCGCCGCGTGATGCCCGTCCTGACGGGGTCTGCGACGGCAAACGTCGGGGTGCCGCAGATGCTGGACTTCGTCGCGGATTACTTCCCCTCCCCGGTGGACGTCGGCAGCGTCGAGGCGTATGAGGGCGAGAAGGCGGTCGAGGTGAAGCCGAACCTGGACGACCCGTTTTCGGCCCTCTGCTTCAAGGTCATGGTGGACCCCTACGTCGGCAAACTGTCCTTTATCCGCGTCTACGCCGGCAGGCTTTCCTCCGACGGCAACAACATCTACAACGTCAAGAAGGGCGAGGACGAGCGGATCAGCTCCTTCAAGATGATGTGCGGCAAGGACGGCAGCGACGTCAAGGAGGTCATCGCCGGCGACATCGTGGCCATCCCGAAACTGCAGAGCACGAAGGTGGGGCACACGCTGGGCACGAAGGGCGGAGCGCCGTACCAGTACGCTAAAATCGAGTATCCGGCCCCCGTTTACAGCGTGGCGATCGTGGCCAAGACGAGGGCGGACGAGGATAAGCTGGGGACGGCCATCTCCAAGACGCTGGACGAGGACCGGGGCCTGACGTTCGAGAAGAACCCGGAAACACACGACAACGTCCTCTCCGGGATGGGCGACCTGCACATCGACATCGTCCTGTCCCGCATGAAGGAGCGCTACGGCATCGACCTCGAGACCCAAACGCCCCAGGTGCCCTACCGCGAGACCATTCGCAAGACGGCCGAGGCCCAGGGCAAGCACAAGAAACAGAGCGGCGGCCACGGCCAGTACGGCGACGTCTACATCCGCTACAGCCCGCTGGAGCGCGGCGCGGGCTTCGAGTTCGTGGACAGCGTGGTTGGAGGCGCGGTGCCGCGCAACTTCATCCCGGCGGTGGAGAAGGGGCTCCACGAGTACATGTCGGAGGGGCCGCTGGCGGGCTTCCCGGTTGTGGATTTCCGCGCCGAACTCTACGACGGCTCCTATCACGACGTGGACAGCTCCGAGATGTCCTTCAAGCTGGCCACGCGCCTGTCGTTCCGCAAGGGCATCATGGACGCCTCGCCCGTGCTCCTGGAGCCGATCATGAACGTGGAGGTCACGGTCCCCGAACAGTTCATGGGCGACGTCATGGGTGACTTCAACAGCCGCCGCGGTCGCATCATGGGCACGGAGGGCCACGGCAAGTTGCAGGTCGTCAAGGCGCAGGCCCCCATGGCAGAGATGTTCCGTTACGCGATCGTCCTCCGCTCCATGACGTCGGGCGAGGGCAGCTTCGTCATGCAGTACTCCCACTACGAGGAGGTCCCTGCCGACATCGCCAAGAAGGTCATCGCCGCCCACAAGAAGGAAGACGCGGAGGAGAACTGATCCCGCCCGCGGCCTCTGCACCGCAGAGGAGGCCCCGCCGGTTATGCGGCGGGGCCTCCTGTCCTTGACGAAGGGGGGATCGTGCCGTCGGTCAATCCCCGTCTGGAATCAGTTTGAGGTGGCGGCACGCCTTGAGTATGCCGCCGTCGTCGATGTCCTCGGCGACGAAGGAGGCCGCGTCCCTGGCCGCCCGACTAGCCCTCGCGACCGCCACGCCGATCGAGGCGCGGCGCAGCATCTCCACGTCGTTGAGCCCATCCCCAAAGGTGATGACGTCGGAGGCGTCCGTCCTGAAGTGCTCCATGACGCGCTCGATGCCGTTCCACTTCGAAACGCCCGCGGCCCGCATCTCGACGAAGTCGTGCATGGCATCGAGCAGGACGCCTGCAGGCGGCGTGGTGAAGGGGCCGTAATCCCCTCGTAGGGGCGGCCGCACCATCAGGCAGCCCAGGAACGCCCGATCCATCTCCCGCAGGGGACGGACGCAGGCGTACCCCGCCTGAGCCTCAAAGTACGTCCGCCAGTCCTCGCTTTTGTTGTCCGTGTAGATGAAGCAATCGTCCATCGCGGCGACCTCTTCCGGGCGCAGCGCGGCCAGACTGCGGAGGTCGTCGAGGGCAACCGCCGGTAGACAGGTTCGGTGCAGGGTCCTTCCGCCGTTGAGGATGTGGGCGCCGTCCGCGCAGACGAGCAGCTCGATGCCGAGGTCCTTCGCAATGGGGTGGGCGAGGAAGGCCCCGCGCCCCGTCGCGAGGGCGGGGACGTGCCCGTTCGCCTTCAGAAGCCGAAGGGCTTCGCGCGTTTCGGGCGGGATGTGGCTCGTCCCCACGTGGCTGAGCAGCGTGTGGTCGATGTCAAAGAAAACGTATTTGCGTTTCATGGGCTCTCCTTCCATGCTCAAAGGGAGCGCGGCTTCATCCGTAAAGCTGTCAAGGCGGCGCCTGACCGTCCCGTGGAGAGGTTCGGCAGCGCTTTCTTGAAAATTGGCGGCTTGCAAAGTTCAAGCCTTCACCGGCTCGCGATGCGGTTGGCGGTCGCAGGCGGCTTGCTCCGCGTCATCGCCGTCACCCCTTAAGGCGAAGGGCCAGCCCGCACCAGACCCTGTCCACGATCGCGGCCTCGTGCGCCAGCATCTGGTAGAGGAACCCCGTTTCGTCGCGCCAGCGCCGCTCCATGGGGTCCGTGGGGACGACGCCGCAGCCGACCTCCGTCCCAATGAGGACGCAGGTCCTGAGGTCCTCCAGGTGAGCCCTGAAGAACTCGCCGGCGTCGGCTCCGGCCGACAGGAGGCGCCGAACCCCCTCCTGCAGGTTGAGGACCCTGTCGGCGGAGGTGAGGAGGGCGAGGTCCGCCGAGGCGAGGTCGCACGGCACGAGGGCGGGGCCGTAGAGGGAGTCTGCGTAGGCGCGTTTTCCCATGTGCCGGCCGCCCAGGATCAGGTGCATCGGCTGTGCGCTCACAGCATCCCCCTCAGGACTAGGAGCATTGCCGTTTCCGAGAGCAGGTTGAGAGCCCCCAGGAGGTCCCCTGCGACGCCCCCGAAGGCCATCAGACAGCAGCGCCGCCACAGGAGGAAGACGGCACACTCCGTCAGGGGGAGGTAGAGCGCCGGCGCACCCGCCGTCCGGAAGTTCCACGCGGCCAGCAGGGCCGCCCCCGCGATCAGATAGATCGAGTGCCGCCTCGTGCGCAGCGCCCCCAGGGTTCTGGCGAGCCCGTCCTCCCGCGCAAAGGGCGTGGCGTTCAGCAGGAGTCCCATGCCGAGCCGCGACCACAGAGGGATGGTGCTAAGGAGGAGCAGAAAAGCCCTGGAGGGGAGAGCGGAGAACAGCTCCGCGAAGGTCGCGGACTGCAGCAACAGGACGGCGGCACAGCCCATGACGGCGAACGACCCCGCGTGGGGGTCGGAGAGGATGTTGAGCCGCGCCTCGCGGTCGCGCCGCGATAGGAGCGCGTCGCACGTGTCCATGAGGCCGTCCATGTGGATGCCTCCCGTCAGAGCCAGCGCGCAGAGCGTCATGACGACCCCGCGCAGCGCAGGGGAGGCGCCCCAGCTTGAAAGGGCGAACGCCAGAAGTCCCCACAGGGCTCCCAGAGGAACCCCCACCAGAGGGAACGCGAGGCAGAAAGGCCGCAGGTTGTCCTCCGTCCACTCCGTTGCCGGCACGGGCAGGATGGTGAGGAAGGAGCACGCGAGCAGAAAGGAGCGAAGGATGTCCACGACACACGTCACCTCGATTCAAGGCGTCTTGTCACGGTCGGTCCGCTTCCGCGGCGGACCGCGATACGTCCCCCTATTCTACATGAATTTGACGAAAAACGCTCCGGCGAGGGCCTGATGTTCCTCTTCATCTCGGGCGGCGTGCGCAGCGGAAAGAGCGAGTGGGCGGAGCGGGCCGCGCTGGCGCTGTCGCCGGACGTCCCGCGCGTCTACCTGGCGACGGCCCGCGTGAGCGATGAGGACATGCGACGGCGCGTGGAGCGCCACAGGAGGGCTCGGAGCGGGCGCGGCTTTCTGACGGTCGAACGGGAGCGGGACCTGACGGGCGTCCTGCACTCCATCCCCAGGGGCGCCCTCGTGCTGCTGGAATGCCTCCCCAACTGGGCCGCCAACGAGATGTTCCTGGAGGACGGAAGCGTTCGCGGCGCCCACGAGGTGCGAGGCGAGGTCCTGCGCTCCACCCTGGCCCTGAAGGATCGCGTGCGGGACCTCATCGTCGTTTCGGACGACATTTTCTCGGATGGCGTCCGCTACGACGCGGCCGTGGAGGGCTACATTCGCCTGCTGGGGGAGCTGCACGTGCTGTTGGCGGCCAGGGCGGACGCTGCGGTGGAGTGCGCCTTCGGCATCGCCCGATTCTGGAAGGGGGACGCCGCCCGGATCTTTCCGACGGCGAAGGCCGTTGGAGGCGCCATCTGAGAACGTGCGGGACCCCCAATCCACGGCTGAGGGGTCATGGCCGTTCCGCTGTCCCGACATCGAATGAGGCGCTGAGGAGATAAAGTTGACAGAGACAAAAAATGTGCAGTACAATGAACTACACAAAGAAAGGAGATGAGTTTATGGCATTTTCCATTCGATTAACAGGCGAAGAAAAAGCCCTTGCAGAGAGCTATGCGAAGATTCATGCAATCTCATTGGGAGAAGCGTTCAAAAGCGCTTTGTTTGACCGTATAGAGGATGAATATGACGTTGCAGTTGCCAATGAAGCATACAAAGAGTACGTAGACAGCGGCTGTAAGTCCAGACCTATAGAAGAATTGTGGAAAGAACTGGATTTATGAGTTATCGAATAGAAACGTCCAATCGATTTGATAAAGATTTTAAGAAATTGGACAGGTACACTCAGAGAATGATCAAATCGTGGATTTCTAAAAATCTGCAAAATTGTGAAGACCCAAGAGTGCACGGAAAAGGATTGACCGCTGACAGAAGCGGTCAGTGGAGATACAGGATAGGCGATTATCGTCTTATTTGCACGATAGACGACGATAAACTTATCATCCTTGCATTGACTGTCGGACATCGTAGAGACGTGTACGATCGATAGGAATCTGTGGGGGCAATGCACAATGCCAAAAGCGCCAAAAGCATGGTTTATAACTGGTGCGGGTGGTGGCCGTGGCAAAGCCATCGCAGACGAAGTATCAAGAAACGGTGATTGTGGTTTTAGCAACAACACCTAAGAAAACACTGCTTGAGTCGTTGAGTGAAGATTGATCAGCGCTTCCCCAAAAACTTTTCTCCTGTCTGGTCCCTTACTTTGC
>ERZ773099.1071-NODE-1071-length-20812-cov-5.517609_pt1 | contig 20812 bp, 18 predicted proteins | sample MGYA00511120_ERZ773099 | MGnify/ENA primary metagenome ERZ773099 (study PRJEB29015, sample SAMEA2738012) | human oral metagenome | biome: human oral; feature: human-associated habitat; material: dental | place: China | collected 2104 ...
CACGCAGGGCTTCCTTGCCGTCTTCAGTGAAGGGGTTCATGGAGATCGAGCGCATATTGCGGCGCTCCATTTCCTTCACCCAAGCGGTGTCGCGCATGGAGTCGCCGGTCCACACGTTCTCGATCCACGTGACGTCGGCTCCCCATTCGGCCATGATGGCCGCGGCCGTGGGGGCTGCGATCTCAACGGCGGAGTAGACGACCTTGACGCCATCGAGGACGCCGAATGATGGCTTTTCTGTAGGCAGTGCCATTGCTTTCGCTCCTTTCTCTAATGGCTCAGCGGTAGGGGTAGAGGGCGGAGCGGCCGGTGGTGAGGATCATCATTTCGTCGGTGCCGCCCGAGATGCGGTCCACGCGCAGGTCGCGGTAGAAGCGCTGGATGCGGTGGTCGCCGGTGATACCGACGCCGGCGAGGACCTGGAGGGCGCGGTCAACGACCTCGAAGGAGGCCTCGGAGCAGTAGTACTTGGCCATCGAGCAGTCACCGCGCGAGAGCTGGCCGTTGTCGTGCTTCCAAGCGATCTCGTAGAGCATGTTGCGCATGTTCGTCAGGCGCACCTTCATCTCAGCGAACTTGAGCTGGATGAGCTGGTGGCGGGCGATGGCCTGGCCGCCCTGAATGCGCTGGTTGGCGTACTTCGCGGCGTCTTCGAAGGCGCAGTAGGCGGTGCCGTAGTTGGTCAGGGCGACGAGGAAGCGCTCGAGGTCGAAGTCGGCCACGCCGCGGCGGAAGCCGTTGCCTTCCTTACCGAAAAGATCCTTCTCCTCGAGTTCGACGTTGTCGAAGTAGACATCGCAGCACGAGTCCATGCGCAGACCGAGCTTCGCGAGGGGTTCCTTCGTGATGCCCGGCAGGCTCATGTCGACGAACCACTCGGTGTAGGTGTCCATGTTCTCCGAGTCGCGGGCCATGACCACGAGGTAGGGCGCGTACAGGGAAGAGGTGATGAAGGTCTTGTGACCGTTGAGGTAGACCTTGCCGTCCTTGCGGGTATAGGTGGTGCGCATGTCATCCCACGAGGATCCGGCCGAAGGCTCGGTCATCGCGTAGTTGAGCATCTGCTTGCCGGTGCCGACGAAGGAGAGGATCTTCTCCTTTTGCTCTTCGGTGCCTTCACGCAGAACCGTGTCCCAGCAGGGCAGCTGATAGAGGACGTAGGTCGGGCCGCCTTCGCGTCCGAGGGCCTCGTAGGCGGCGGTCAGGGTCACCCAGTCGGCGCCCAGTCCGTCGTACTCCTCGGGCAGGAGGATGCGGTCGAAACCGAGTTCGCAAATCGCTTCGGCCCATTCGAGGGGGTACTCGTGCTTCTCATCGCACTCGTGGAAGTAGGTGTCCCAGTTACGCGAACGCATGAGCTCGGTAAAGGCATCCACCATGAGTTGCTGGTCTTCGGAGAGGGAAAAATCCATTGTGAGTCACTTTCTGTGTGTGAGCGTGTGTGCTCAGCGGCGGATCGGGTGTTCGGCGTAGAAGCGAGCGGCCTCCTTGAGGACATCCATGGTCTGGTCGAGCATCTTGGAGTGATGCAGGAAACCGTGGATGACGCCCTCGACTTCGTTGTAGAGGTGAGCAACGCTGCACAGACCGAGGATTTCAACCAGAGTGCGCGAATCATCGCGCAAGGGGTCGAGGCCGGCGGCAACGATGTAGCAGGGCGGGATTCCCGTACTGAAATCGGAGCCGAGAACGTTGAAGTAGGGGTCGTCGGCGTTCTCGGGTTCAGCGAAATACTGATCCAAGTAGTAGGCGTAGTCCGCTTCCGTCAGTCCATCCCATGCCCCTCCCAGCAGGCGCATGGACATGGAGTCCTTGAGCCCGTAGACGCCGTAGAAGAGGAGCATCGTGCGCGTCTGGGTGAGCACGCCCTCGTCGCGCATCATGAGCATCGTCGCCGCTGCCATATTGGCCCCTGCGGAGTCGCCTGCGAAGGAGATGTCCTCAGGGGCGATGCCCCATTCTTCAGCTTGCTCACGAATATGCGCGACGACATCGCGGCACTCGTGAATCTGCTGGGGGAAGCGGGCATCGGGTGCGAGGGTGTAGTCGATGCTGACGACCGCCGCTCCTGTGAGGTGGCACAGGGTGCGGGTGATCCGATCGTGAGTGTCGACATCGCCGATGACCCATCCGCCTCCGTGGACGAACACGATGAGTGGTAAGGGCCCCTGCTCACCCGGACGGTAGTGGCGCACTCGCACCGCACCGTAACGGGTGGGAACCTCTTGGTCGACGCACACGGCCACTGAGGGGCCGCCCTCGTTCCAGAAGGCGCGCTCGGCGCGATACGCCTGCCGCATCTCCTCGAGGCTCTGACCTGTGACGTAGGCACCTTCGGCAAGTTCGTTCTGCTTGGCGACGACCTCGCCCATTTGCTCACTCCATAGGCGAGGCACATCGTATTTGTGACCCATGACCGTGCTCACGCGTCCTCTCGGGCGTCCGCGTCCTCTTCAACGTTGCGTTTGCGCGCAACGACGATGAGAGTGAAGGCGCAGACAGCAGCGATGAGTGCGGCACCAGCGAGGATGAGGAAGATCTGGTTGTAGGCAACAGTGGGATTGTCCTGGTGGGCGTCGCGGATGGAGCCGAACCAGATGTAGGAGAAAGTGTCGGGCATGAATCCGACGACGGAGAGCAGGCCGGTGGCCGTACCGAAGACGCGGACCGGGACTTTGCCTTCAGTGAGCTGACTGGAGCAGATACCGAAAACGCCGTTGGCGATGAAGGCGAGGAGGATCGCCATGGCGACCGCCACGTAGGCGAGGGAGGCCTGTGCGGGAAGGAAGGCGAAGACCGCCAGTCCGATCATCACGACCACCGAACCGAATCCGATGACCCGCGAGGGGGAGCCGAGCTTGGCGGCGATGGTGCCGAAAACGGGGCCAGAGATCAGAGAGACGCCGTAGGTACGGACCGTTCCGACGATGAGGACTGTGCCCGGCGCGATCATCATGACGTCCTTCATGTAGCCGGTGGTCTGGTTGACGCCGGTGTAGAAGAAATAGACGAAGAAGAGTGTCAGAGCTGCGAGCCAGACGACAGGGTTTGAAAGAACCTGTCCGAGCTGCTTGAAGCTGAAGCCCTCGTCACTCGAGCCGATCTCACCCTCGAACTTGGGGATGAAGAAGAAGGAGAGGACCGCGAGGGTCATGATAATGGAGCCGAGGACCAGGAGGAGGGTCCGCATGGGGACGATATCGCCCTGATCGGCGAGGAAGGAGACGATCGCAGCATTGACGAAACCGAGGATGAGGCCAGCCAGGCCGTAGAGACCATAGGAGATGCCGATATTGCGCGAGTATGCCTCTTCTTCAGAGATGAGGCGCACGAGCTTGAAGCGGATACCCCACCAGATGAGGATGGTCGTGATGCCCATGCCGACGAAGAGCCCGATGAGGACGGTGTAGGACGGGAAGAAGGCGTACCAGTAGGCGAGCAATGCGGTCGAACCGAATCCCACCCACGCGAGGGTGCGCACGCGGACACGGTCGGCGACGATCCCCGAGGGCAGGTAGCACACGAGCGCTGTCCACGAGTATGCGGCGAGGAGTGTGCCCATGGTCGTGACGACATTGTCTTGGCTCGCCGCGCCCGCAGCGATCAAAGCCTTTTGGAGGGGTTCGTCAAAGACGTACTGCAGATACGCAGGCGTATAGACGATGGAGCTTCCGATGGAAACCAGGACAAGAAGAAAGACACGATGAAAACTTGTGAGGTCTTTCGCACAACGCTCCTGGGTGAGCATACTTAGCACTGGGGCCGCCTTTCATCATTGAAGGGTAGGGGATCAACTTTTGTCGAATGCCCCGCGACCGTCTTGCTCTTCTTCGAGAATTCCGAGGAACCCTCTGCTCACGACGATTCTCGGCCACCACTCTGGTCAACGTTAACCATGAAGCAGGACCTTAAGTCACACACACGGGGCGCTGTGTTCTCAATGTTATCTGAGGGGCACCAACTCCGTTCCGACCTTGGTCCCTTAACTTTCTCCGAACATTTTGGACATCTCTCGTCCAAAATTGACTTCGAGCAGCAATGAGGCCGATCGCGCCCACAGCACACTCATTCTGGACGATTTGAGTCCATTTATCCAAAGGTGCGCAAAGCAACAAATTTACAGGTCAGACGCCCAACTAAGGTCGAATTGTCTGACAAATTAACAACATTTAAGTGAATCACAGATCACATTTTCAGAATGCCGAAACCATAGAGATAAAAGAAAAGCTGTCCGACAAATATAAAATATCTGATAAACCGGAAACTGTTCGACACATTGAATGTGTCCAAAAAGGAAACTATCATTCTAGTCAACGGAGCTATTCAATATCAGGCGATTCGGCAAAGATATTTCTTCTACACCGCTAAAGAAGACTTAAGTGCCTGCGGCAGCCACCACCAGATCACTCGTGAACACGAACCCGCCGAACACCCCTGAGCGCCGAAGGCAGCACCGAGATACCACTCCTGACACGCCACTGGACTTGACCAGTATCCCGCGTGACCGATCTGTCTCTGCGACCTCAAAGCCTCCAGGAACGCGCCCGCGGGTGCAGCCCATGACCTGGCCTGGCAGGAGCATGAACGCGACTCCCCGACACGCGCCCACGGGTGCAGCTCTCGCATCGGCTGGAGGCCCCTCCTGAGCGCAGCCCACATGCGCCCGCAGCTGCAGCTTGTGCGGCAGCGACGGCTAGGCGCAGGCGTGCGCCCCAAACATGCACCCTGGGTGCAGCCGACTCGACAACAGCACAGGCAGCCCCTTTTTGAGCCTCGCCCCTCCCAAAGGCGAGCACTTCCAGAGGAGTCGCGCCGGGTACGCCAGCCCTGAGCTCTGCAGGCAGCGAAGGGGAGAACAATCAGAGGAGGACTGCGAACCTCACAGGAGCCCTGCGGTCTTCAAAGCAAGCCGCAGGCCCTCGACCTCCTCAGCCCCGGCCTCCACAAGCGGCAGACGCAGCTTCGGAGTATCGATAACCCCCTGGAGGTGAAGGGCGTGCTTCGCCATGACAGCGCCCTGTCCACCTCCCATGATCGCCGCGACGAGAGGACGCAGTGAATAGGACAGCTCGCGTGCCTCCCACACCTTGTCCCTGTCGAGAAGATCAATCATCTCCCGGTACTTCTTCGCAGCCACGTGCCCAACAACGGAGATGAAGCCAGAAGCCCCTCCCGTCATCCACGCGAAATTCAAGCCGTCATCCCCGGAGTAGTACTCCAAGCCGGTGCGGTGCATCCGTTCTACGCCCTGCTCGACATTACCGGTCGCGTCCTTCACCGCTTTGATTCTCGGGTGCTGAGCAAGAACGTCGAGGGTCTCATCGGAGAAAGCTAAGCCGGTGCGTCCAGGAATGTCGTAAAGCATGATGGGCAAGTCAGTCGCCTCAGCGATGGCGTGAACATGCGCGACAAGCCCCACCTGCGAGGGGCGGTTGTAATAGGGGGAGACGACGAGCAGCCCATCAGCGCCGTGAGCCTGGGCGCCCTCGGCGATCCGAACCGCGTGCGCGGTGTCATTCGATCCCGCACCACACAAGATGAAGGCGCGGTCCCCGACCGCTTCCTTCACCGCAGCAGTCAATTCATTCTTCTCAGGCTGATGAGTCGTCGGGGATTCACCGGTCGTACCGGACAGAAGGATCGTGTCGCAGCCATCATCGACGAGCTTGGCCGCCAAACGCACCGCAGAATCAACATCGAGAGCCCCGTCCTCGGTGAAGGGCGTGACCATGGCGGTTGCGAGGCTGCCGAAGAGTCGGCTTGGAATGTGGCTCATGACATACAGAATACGGATGGCGCTGTGCCCGCGTTGTGAGTGTTCGGTTTTCGGACCCGCTTCCTCGGTGCAGGACTACTCGCCCACTACCGCCCACCACAGGTGTTCCACGAGGAGACTCCCATCGGGCTTTTCCAAAGTGCGGCGAATCCCAGCTGGCGCGAAACCGGCAGTGTGAAGGAACCTCGTCCTCGCTTCGTCTTCAGGACGCGCCCAGGCGCGCAGATTCTCGACCTTCGACAGCTCCGCGATCGCGGCAAGCAGACGCGAAGCGTGCCCTAAGCGAGTGAAATCCCGATCAATGAGCAGCTCAGCAATGAGCGCTCCAGCAGGGATCTCCTCTCCCCCGTCAAGACTCAAGGGATCCGCGGGGGCGACGAGGGCGAAACCCACGAGCGTGCTCGCGTGGAGGGCGACGAGGACCTGGTATCCCTCGGGCGCAGGAGCTGAAAGGCTCTGCGCCCATTGATCTGCCAAGGAGAAGGCATCAACAGGTGATGCGACTCCGAGCACTTCCTCCAAGGCCTGCGCCTGAATCCGTCCGATCGCCCCCGCATCCTCGGCAAGAGCCAGGCGGACCGAGAAACGAAGGGCTGTGTCTGCGCCGTCCCCTTCGGGTGCACAAGGCGCGTCGGAGAGGCTGTTGCGGCTGGAGCCGGAGAGACTGTTGCCGCTCGGGTCGGAGAGGCTTTCGCCGCTGAACTCAGGCAAGTTCTCTTTCCTGAACTCGATTGTCATGAAACCCTCAGATGTCGAGGATCTTGTCGAGGCCGATCGTCAGACCGACGCGGCCCCGAATCGAGCGGATCGCGAGAATCACGCCCGGCATGAAAGAGACCCGATCAAAAGAATCCGTGCGGATAACGAGCTGCTCACCCGGGTTGCCCAGGAGAATCTCCTCCGAGGCGGTCAAACCGCGCAAACGCACCGCGTGAACCGGGACGCCGTCAATGAGGCCGCCGCGAGTTCCTTCAGGATCCGATTGCGTCGCATCAGGCATGGAATCGAAGCCCGCGCCCTTGCGTGCGGCTCCAATCCCCCGAGCTGTTGCGATCGCCGTCCCAGAAGGCGCATCCACCTTATTCGGGTGATGCATCTCGATCACCTCAGCGGACTCGAAATACGGGGCGGCGAGAGCTGCGAACTTCATCGCAAGGACCGCGCCCATAGCGAAATTCGGCGCAATGAGAACAGCTCTGCCCAATTCCTCGGCATGCACGCGAACTCGCTCATAAGACTCCTCGGTCCAGCCGGTCGTCCCCACGACGACGTCGACACCCGCATCGAGCAGGGCATGAACATTCAACTCCGTCACGCTCGGAACAGAGAAGTCAACCGCAACCTCCGCAGCGTTAAGGGACTCAGGGGTGATCTCATCCTCGGCATCGAGGGCTGCGACGAGCTCCATACCCCCCGCCGCTCGAACAGCTTCAACGACGGTCGAGCCCATACGGCCCTTAGCTCCGGTGACGGCAACGCGAATAGTCATGAGACCAGGGTATCGCTCGAGTCCTCGTCGGCGCTGAAAAGGCCGAACGCCGAGAGGGGTACCTCTTCGGATTTCTCTCACACGAGGCGCGGGCGCGCGGCCGGGAGACGAGCTGGGCGGCGAGGGCGTGCACGTCATCGGCGGTGACGGCGTTTGCGGCGTTCGCAGTTAAGAGCACATACGGGAAGGCAGACTCATACGTGCACGGATGCTAAAACGTATTCAGTCGACAGCACGAATGAACTCCTGCCGAATGGCATTCAGCTCATCGGTAGTCAACCGTCGACTCCCCTGGAGCTTCGATACCGAGGCAATCAAACGACCGTCGAATTCTCTAGGAATTTTCCCCTCGATCTCGATCTGCGCTCGGATCTGCTCCTTATCTCTTTCGTCCATTCCGTTGACGAGTTGGTGGACCACTCTGCTAGTCGAATCATTAATCGTCTCTCCCTCAATGGGATCCAATTCGACTCGTCGTGTTGATCGCCTCCCGATGCCGACCTGCGTCGATTGGCAATCAACCACGCTTTCGACCGTCGGCGCTGTTCTCTCCCCTGTTACTAAGCCCGGAACTTCGAGAACCTCGGTGAACCACTCACTCGGCAGTATTCCTACAGTATCCGCTTCCTGGCGCAGCAATCGGCTCATATTCTTTGACACGTCCCCGGCGCCGAGCAAATGGACGCGAATACCATAGTTCTGTGCTAACTGCACTCCCAGGCGAATATCTTCATCCCCGGAGAGCACGACCGCATCGACGACTGCTCGATGGCGCGCCAAATCGATAAGATCCGTGACAATCAGGGAGTCAACTCCCTTTTGTTGTCCGGCGCCGTTGAGAACGCCGAGCCGAAGCTTGACAGAAGGTAACAGCGCCAATTCAGCCTGATCCGCAGACAATTGATTTCCAGGCATGGCATCATACCAGTAGGTACGCAGGAGCGGCGCATCCGATGCCAATCGTTGGGAGATCTCAACCAGCTTATCGATCATCCGCATCGGGTCCTTGAGGCGAATCTGGTCGCGTCTCAGCTTCTCTCCAAATGCTACGCGTATCCCCGCGGCATAGAAGTATCCCGCATCTACTAGGAGCGCACAACGGTCCACATCGACCCCCAGATCAAATACATAGGCCCCCTTGCGGGGGCCATACGCTGACCGTGCAACTAATAACGACCAGCGGACTATCAGGCTACCAGATTTGGTAGCGGTCCACAATCGTTAAGGGGCGTGTCAGTTCTCAGGAAGGACGAGGGCGCTCGAACGCGCTTGGGAGGCCAGTCGCTGTGCAAGCGCACGGACGTCCTCGACCCCGACCTCGTCGATCGCACTGAGAGTCTCAGGAACCGTCCGGTACTCGCCCGACATCTCCGCCCGACCCAGGCGCATCATGCGAGACAAATTATCCTCGAGGCTCAGCGCGATGCCGCCGCGTACCTGGCCCCTCACCCTTTCGAGCTCATCTTCGCTCGGGCCGCTCGTGGCAAGGTCTTCGAGCTGGCCGAGCATGATACGTTGAACTTCCTTAACCTTCGCAGGCGAAGTGCCGACATACATACCGAAAGAACCGGTGTCAGCGTAGGCGCTGTGGAAGGCGTAAGTCGTATACGCCAGACCCCGTTTTTCGCGTACCTCTTGGAAGAGGCGCGAGGACATCGAACCTCCGAGCACGCTGATCAGCACGGACATGGCCGCCCAATCCTCATGTTTGGCGCGAAGGCCAGTCGTGCCGACGATCAGATGCGCCTGTTCAACATCACGGCGATGAACGATATGGCGCTCGTGATCGCAAGGCGCAGGCTCTTCAGTTGTTCGACGGGGCCTCGGCGAATTCACCTCATTAAGGCGCTGCGCCCACGAAGAGGATGCGAGAGCCTCCTTCATCATCTCGGCGAGGCGCTCATGATCGACATTCCCCGCTGCCGCCACGATCAAAGAATCCGGACCGTAAGAATCCTGGTAATGCGCCCAGACGTCCTCCCGGCTCACGCGGCGAATCACCTCGGGAGTTCCACCGATCGGGCGGCCCAAGGCCGCATCCCCGTGGATGGCAGTCTGGAACGCCTCATGGAGGACCTCAGTCGGACTATCGTCCGCCATCGCGAGCTCATCGAGGATGACCTCGCGTTCCATCTCGAAATGCTCGGGCTCGATCAAAGAATCAGTGAGCATATCCGTGAGTACCTCCACCGCCATCGGCAGATCCTCGCCGAGGATCCTCGCCCAATACGCGGTGTGTTCTCGCGCAGTCTCCGCATTCGATTCGCCGCCGACCCCGTCGAAAGCGGCCGCAATATCGAAGGCGCTGCGTTTCTTCGTCCCCTTGAAGAGGAGATGCTCCAAGAAGTGAGTGGAGCCCTGGTGCTGCGCCGACTCGTCGCGAGAACCGACCGGCACCCACAAGCCGAGTGCGACTGAGCGCGTTGTGGGGATCTGCTGGGTGATGATTCGAGTTCCCGAGGAGGTGACGCTTCGCGAGATATCGCCCTCGGAGTCGTCAAGCAGGTGCGCCCGGGTTGCATCAAGGGGCAATTCGATCGGCGGAGTCATGGCGATGATTCTAACCGTCCGACGGTGATGCTCCCTTCAGGGGCGACACAAGCACAGAACAGCGCATAGTCGGGGCTAGCGCGACGACGCTCTCCCCGACTATGCGGCAGTGGAAGATGGCTACTAACCGTTCTGGTGGGCTGCGGCTCGCTCGTCCATGATCCGACGCCGATTGCGGTCGTAGTCCCCCAGACCCCGCCCCACCGCGAACAGTAGGAATGCCACCATCCAGGTGTTCTGAGGAATCTGGTCCTTCATGATCATCGCGTATCCGAAGCTCATCACTAGGACCGCGATCGACAGCCAGTCGCAGACGAGACCGACCTTCCCCCACGCGCTCATGTTCTTCCATTGAGCCATTGCGCTTGTCTCCTTCTCTCACCTGTAGTAGCAGTACGAGTGATTGGGGCATTCTTTCTGGAATCCGTGACTCCACCCATGGTATCCAGCGATTCCTATCGGACCGAGTCCATAAGCAGCTCCCATCCGGCTCCATCCCCAGTCGCCGCTCCACATGCTCCATGTCACTTGGCCTGTGGCAGCACGGGCAACACCATCGTTGTAAGCCACGGTGTGACCTGCCATCAGAACGGCAACAATAGCCGCTATCGGAATCGCTCTCGTCTGTTCGGATTCTCTTCCGAGTTCCGCTCCTCCGACAGTGGCAGACACGTCGTCACGGTCTTGCATCGTGACAGCATCAGTGGAGCCATATGCGACTCCAGCGCCGCTGAGAACGAGCGCACACGAAGTCAGCGCACCGATCGCAGTCCTCTTCAATGTCGTCATTGTTGTCTCCTTTGAGACAAAGCTGCTTGAGTGATTGTTGGCCGACGCCGTCATTCTATGATTTGCGACTCGTTCTCCTCTATCGAGGAATGTTAATGATTGTTGGGATGGTGCCTGTCTCGGCGTTCATCGCCAGATAGCATCCGACCGAAGACGCACGGCATACCCCGCTTCCACGACACGTGGTACGGCACAGACGCGTGAAACACGTTGAGTACGAGAATCTGGGCCTTTGCAGGTGAGGGTAGGGGTCGTGGGGTGGGACTGGGTGGTGGTGGGGGTTGAGGTCTCTCGGTGATGGGAGTTCGTACACGACCTGTCAGACAGGCCGGGGCGTGTGTCACGTTACCAGCAGTCTTGCTGATCTCACTGCTTTCTTGTCCCTGGATCGGCTCGGTCTACGAGCGCTGTGGCAGCAACTCAACGAGCAGCCCACCGTCATCGGGTGTGCCGTCATCGAGTTGTATCCGTGGTGTTTTGCTCGTGGTGGCCGGGGGTCTGCAACCCCGACAACAACCACCTCAGAATACTGCTCAACGGCGGCGGCTCACACACCTACCCCAGACTCAAATACGAAGAACCGGTTTGAGTCCCCACGCAAAGGATCGATGGCACAACCCTATTTCCGGGGCCGTCGCCCCTCGATCGAGGAAAGTCAACAACCCGGAGTCGACCCGATCCGAGCGGCGCGAACGGCGAGTTCGGTCCGTGAGGTGCAGCCGAAGCAATCGAGGAGTTGGGTGACGTAGGTGCGCACGGTACCCTCAGAGTAATTGGTCAGCTCTGCAATCTCCCGATTTGTCGCGCCCTGGATGAGCCGTTCATATACGGCCCGTTGTCCGATGGAGAGCGAATCAACGGTGCGAGCCCAGCCTTCGGTGCGCTCCTGTTGTTCTCCAAGTGATCGCAACGTGTCGAGCGCAAAATCCATCGCCCTGGGCGCGAGTACGCGGTGCCCCGAATAAATATGGAGGAGAGAATCCACGATCTCAACCACGGGTAGGTCCTTCGTAAGAAACGAACAGGCTCCCGCGGCGAGGGCCTCACTGAGGCGATGCTGGACCTCGAAGGCCGTGAACATCACGACTCTCACCGATGAGTGGCGCTCGGACATGATCCGAGTAGTCTCCACTCCGTCAAGCACGGGCATCTCGACATCCATCAGGACGATGTCGGCAGGGCGGTGTTCCACAAGCGCGAGGACCTCGCGCCCATCAGCAGCGGTCCCGACAATGCTGATGCGAGGATCCATGCCCAGAAGGGAGGCGAGGGCGTCGCGCAGATTGGGATCATCGTCCGCCAGGATCACTCGGATGGGGCGGATATGTTCGGGCGGCGACATGGGGGCGGTCATTCCACTCCCCCGATTCGGGCAGCATCGATCGGCATGACGAGGGATATTATCCATCGTCCGGGCACTGTACCGAAGTACACATCACCGCCAAGCGTCTGTGCTCGGCTCTGTAGACTCATGATGCCCAGTCCGGACGACAATTCGAGTTGAAGATCCAGTTCTTCCTTCGACAGATCCGATACGACGGTGACTTCCACGCCGCGCTCCGACACATCCGCCGACACGTTGACAATCGAGTTAACAGGCGCATACTTCACGCAGTTCATCAGTGCTTCCTTGAGGAAAACAACGAGGAATCGCAGTCGCGTGGCACCCAGAAGCATTGACAGCTCGTGTTCGTCGGGAAGGGCGCTGTGCAGTCGTCGACGTCCCATACGAAGCATCTGGGCGGCATCATCAAGCGCATGAGACACCGACTCGTTCATCGGGTCGTTGCGGGGTTGCAGCATTGTTACTGTACGACGCAATTGAGTGATGGCACGCGCTATTGATTGTTCAATGTCGGCAAGTGCGTACAAAGGCTGATCCCGATTGGGCACTTGGAGGGAGCGGACCATGACCAGGGCCTTGGTCAGATCCGTGATCACCGTGTCGTGAAGCGTCACGGCGAGCTCTGTATTCGTCCTATGGGCGAGGTACTCCACCTGCTGTTTGAGCAGTTCAATTTGCTTACTGCTCGTCAGCATGAGTAGACCAATCGAAACAGCGATAACCATTTGAAGCAGCAACAACCAAACAAGCAACGCACCAGAACGGTCAACAGGCTCAAGATAATAAGCACCAGACACGGCGACGCCGGAAATCACTACGAGAACCCACCGATTCTGTGAAATCAACTCAGCTGTAGCGAGGACGACAAGAAACGTCGTCATCAGCGCGTCGAGGAGACTAGCGGGTGAGATGATGGCGAGGCAGCTCACGGCTATGACTGTCACACTCCCGAGAGTGGAGAACCACGCTGCTGCTGCCATGCCTCCGGCAATGACCGTTGCTACTAGAAGGGAACGCCATGGCATCCTCCCCGAAGTGAGCAGAGAGTAGCAGTCGAATGAGAGAAAAACCAGCGCGACCGCCGGATAAGTGAAATGCTTCCCCCAGCATTGAGTCCTTCTGACAGCAGAAAGCAAACGCTGGAATAACCTCACTATCGCGACGCGCCTCGACACGCGGGATAATTCGGGAAGAAACGACAAAACAACTCCACAGGAGACACACGAACGCTCAAACGCTCGACGTGTCATCAGCATCCTGGGAGACTGCAGGATTGACCATACCCATCATCCTGGACATCGCCGCCATCATTCCAAGCACTCGACGAATCACAGTTGACCTCCACTGGTGTCGCTGGACAGCTCCATTCATCCATTCAACACCGATGAGGACATCCGCGACTATCGAGGAATGTCGATCTCTTCCCCGTAGTCTCTCCCCGCATCAGCCGAACGCGCAACGCCAGCTACGTCATGAGCAGGGCGAATACGCCACAACGGTCCGGCCCCGGACAGGTATTGACACAGTGGGGCCGGGGAGCATGCGCTCCCCGGCCCCATCTCAATCAGCGAGTGGCACCGCCTACACGAGGATCACTCCTCAGAAGCGGACTCCTCCTCGTCCTCGCGCTTACGACGCGTGCGAGTACGGGGGCGGCGCTCACGGCGCTCAGAACGATCACGGCGCTCACGACGCTCCGTGCGCTCCGTCGACTCAGGGCCCGCAGCCTCGGCAGCTGCGGCATCCTCGTCGAGGACGGCGTGCAAGCTGAGCTTGCCACGATCACCGATCTCAGCGATCTCCACCTCGACCTGCTGGCCGACCTGGAGGACATCCTCAACCGACTCAATGCGCTTACCACCGACAAGACGACGCACCTGTGAAATGTGCAGGAGCCCATCCTTACCGGGGGTCAGCGACACGAAAGCACCGAAAGACGTGGTCTTGACGACCGTGCCGACGAAGCGCTCGCCGACCTCGGGCATCTGCGGGTTCGCGATCTGGTTGATCGTGGTGCGCGCGGCCTCCGCGGAGGCGCCGTCGGAGGAGGCGATGTACACGGTGCCGTCGTCCTCGATGGTGATGTCGGCGCCCGTGTCGTCCTGGATCTGGTTGATCATCTTGCCCTTGGGGCCGATGACCTCGCCGATCTTGTCGACGGGAACCTTGACGGTGATGATGCGCGGAGCGTTGGGGCTCATCTCGTCCGGACCGTCGATCGCCTGGCTAATGAGGTCGAGGATCGCCAGTCGGGCGTCGCGGGCCTGGGCCAGCGCGGCGCGCAGCACCTGGGAGTCGATGCCGTCGAGCTTGGTATCCAGCTGCAGGGCCGTGATGAAGTCGCGGGTGCCGGCGACCTTGAAGTCCATGTCGCCGAAGCCGTCCTCGGCGCCCAGGATGTCGGTGAGGGTCACGGCCTTGGACTGGCCGTCGACCTCGCCGGTCATGAGGCCCATCGCGATGCCCGCGACGGGGGCGCGCAGCGGCACGCCGGCCTGCAGGAGCGACAGGGTCGAGGCGCAAACAGAGCCCATCGACGACGAGCCGTTGGAGCCCATGGTCTCGGAGACCTGGCGGATCGCGTAGGGGAACTCCTCGCGCGAGGGCAGGACGGGAACCAGGGCGCGCTCGGCCAGGTCGCCGTGGCCGATCTCCCGGCGCTTCGGGGAGCCGACGCGGCCGACCTCGCCCGTGGAGAAGGGGGCGAAGTTGTACTGGTGCATGTAGCGCTTAGAGTTGATGGGCGAGAGGTTGTCGATCTGCTGCTCCATGCGCAACATCGCCAGCGTGGTCACGCCCAGGATCTGGGTCTCGCCGCGCTGGAACAGGGCGGAGCCGTGAACGCGGGGCAGGACCTCGACCTCGGCGGACAGGGAGCGGATCTGGCGCGGGGTGCGCCCGTCCATGCGGATCTCTTCGCGCAGGGTGCGGCCGCGGATCGTGGCCTTCTCGAGGGAGCGGAAGGCGGCCTTGAGGGCCTTCTCCGACTCGGGGAAGCGCTCGGCCAGGGCCTCAAGCATCTCGGCCTTGACGGCGTCGACGGCCTCGTCGCGGGCTAGCTTGCCCTCGGTCAGCAGGGCCTGAGCGACCTTGTCCGCCGCCCATTCCTCGACCGCGGCGTACTCCTCGTCGGTGTAGTCCAGGAACAGCGGGAACTCCGCCGTCTCCTTGGAGGCCTTCTCCGCAACCTTGAGCTGTGCCTCGCACAGGGCCTTGATGAAGGGCTTGGCGGCCTCCAGGCCGTCGGCCACGACGTCTTCGGTGGGGGCGGTGGCACCGGCCTGAATCAGCTCCCACTCGTTCTTGCCGCCGCCGGCCTCGACCATCATGATCGCGACGTCCTCGGAGCCGTCCTCCTTGGTGACGATGCGGCCCGCGACGACGATGTTGAACACGGAACGCTCAAGCTCGCTCCAGCGCGGGAATGCGACCCACTGGTCCTCGATGAGGGCCAGGCGGGTGCCGCCGATGGGGCCCGTGAAGGGCAGGCCGGCGATCTGGGTGGACATGGAGGCCGCGTTGATGGCCAGGACGTCGTAGGCGTCGTCCGGGTCGATCGTCAGGACCGTCTCGACGACCTGGACCTCGTTGCGCAGGCCCTTGACGAAGCCGGGGCGCAGCGGGCGGTCGATGAGGCGGGCGGCGAGGATGGCCTCAGTGCCCGCGCGGCCCTCGCGGCGGAAGAAGGAGCCGGGGATGCGACCCGCGGCGTACTGACGCTCTTCGACGTCGACCGTCAGCGGGAAGAAGTCGAACTGGTCCTTGGGGTTCTTGCCAACGGTCGTGGCCGACAGGACGGTCGTCGAATCGTCCAGATAGGCCAGGGCGGAACCCGCGGCCTGCTTGGCGAGACGACCGGTCTCGAAGCGCACGGTGCGCTTGCCGAAGCGGCCGTTGTCAATAATCGCCTCTGCGGCGACGATGTCGGAGCCTTCCATCATGGGGCGTTTCTCCTTGGTTTGGTGGTGTCGCGCTCCACTTCGGCCTTCGATCGAAGCCCACGGATAAACGCTCCGGAGGCCACTGTCGAAAACCGGCGGCTTTCGCGCGAATAATAACGGTTTGCCCGAGGCGGGCGTGTGAAAACCGGCCCGTCTCCGCTGGGGGAGGCGGGCCGGCGTACAGTCAGCGGCGCAGGCCGAGACGCTCGATGAGCGAGCGGTAACGCTCGATATCGATGTCGGCGAGGTAACCCAGCAGGCGGCGGCGACGGCCAACCAGCAGCAGCAGGCCACGACGGGAGTGGTGGTCGTGCGTGTGGGTCTTGAAGTGCTCGGTCAGATCCTTGATGCGGCGGGTCAGCAGCGCGATCTGCACCTCGGGGGAACCGGTGTCGCCCTCGTGGGTCGCGTACTCGGCGATGATCTGGTCCTTGACGTCCTTGCTCAGCGGCACAGGATTCTCCTTTGTGTTCGTTGCGCGGGGCACCCGGGCTTGTCCCGGATGCTGACGGTCCGCGGCCGATCGACGGCCTGTCTACAGTAGCACGTCCGGCATGTAAGACCCCTCGTGAGCGACGAAAGTAACGATTCTGCCGCCGGCCGGTGCCCGCTTCCCCGCCTCGCTGGCGCCCCGAGCGCGCTCGGCGCCGACTCCGAGGCTCCCTACCGGGCGGTGACCGAGTCAGGGTCGACGCGCCCGGTGACGCCGATGCCCAGGACCGAGGCCGTCTGGCGCAGGTCGTCGTCCATCTGGCGCAGCAGGCCGTCGAGGTCGTCGAAGGAGAGCATGGGGCGGATGCGCGACACGAAAGTGACGGCGATGCGCTCGCCGTAGAGGTTGAGGTCGGAGCGGCCCAGGACGTGAGCTTCGACGGTTCGCTGCTCGCCGTTGAACTGGGGGTTGGTGCCGACGGAGATAGCGGCGGGCAGGAACTCGGCGGACTCGGTGCCGGGAACGGCGCGCACGACCCAACCGGCGTAGACGCCGTCGGCGGGAACGACGCCCTCGACCTCCTCGGACAGGTTCGCGGTGGGGAACCCGAGGGCGCGGCCACGCTTGAAGCCGTGGCAGACGCTGCCGCGGATGCGGTGGAGGTGCCCGAGGACGCGGGCCGCGCCGGAGACGTCTCCGGCGGCAAGGAGCTCGCGGACCCATGAGGAGGACCATCGCCGCCCCTCGGGGGCCTCAACGTCGGTGACGGTCAGGACGTCGAAGCCGTAGCGACGCCCGAGCGCGCGCAGCGTGTCGATCGTTCCGGAGTTGGAGCGCCCGAAGCGGAAGTCCTCGCCGACGACGACCTCCCGCGCGCCGCAGCGCTCGACCAGGAACTCGTAGACGAACTCCTCGGGCTCGAGGCTGTAAACACTCTTGTCGTAGTGGGCGACGAGCGTGGCGTCCAGTCCCGCGGCCGCCATCGCGTCGAGGCGGTCGCGCAGCGGGGAGATGAGCTGGAGCCCGACCTCGGGCCTGTGCACCTGGATGGGGTGAGGATCGAAGGTGATGGCGACGGCCTCGACGCCGAGCCTGTGGGCGCGCTCCACGCAGGTGGAGATCACCTTCTTGTGGCCGTTGTGCATGCCATCGAAGTTGCCGATGGTGACGACACTGGCCTCGTTGCCGGGGATGTCGGTCAGGGACTTCCAGACTTTCATTGTCTCTCTTTCTTAGAATACGAGGACGGTCCTCAGGCGCGTTCCGTCGACGCGCAGCAGGCCGAGAACGGCCCCACAGGGGTCGGTGGCCGCGAGCACGGTTGCCGTCTCCTCTCGGCTCGCCGGCGGCTCCGCCCGCGCCGCCCACTGGGCGATCTCCTCGCGCGGGCGTCGCGGGGCCTGCCCGTGCGCGAAAGCGCCGGCCTCGGCCTCGGTCAGCCTCAGGGCGGGGAACATGCCCAGCGCGGCGTCGCCCAGGGCGACGAGGGGCAGGGTGGGCTCGGCCTCAGTCGATGGTGGCGCGTCGCGGACGGCCTCTTCCAGCTCGTCGAGGGTGAGGGCGCCCTCCAGCGGGAAGTCACCCACACGGGTGCGGCGCAGGGCCGTCAGGTGAGCGCCGACCCCCAGGGCCCGGCCCGCGTCGCGAGCGAGGGCCCGCACGTAGGTGCCCGAGGAGCACTCGACCGCCACGTCCACGTCGACGACGCGAAGCGTGCCCGCAGCGCGGGCTCGGTCGGCGCACTCCCCCTCCCCGACCTCGTCGATCGTGACCTCACTGGTCCGAGGGGGCGCGAGGACCTCCAGGCGCGAGACGCGAACCGGGCGCGCCGCGAGCTCGACGTCCTCACCCGCGCGGGCCAGCGCGTAGGCGCGCTTTCCGCCCACCTTGATCGCCGAGACCGTCGTGGGGACCTGCATGATGTCGCCGCGCAGGGGCGCCAGCGCCGCCTCCAGCTGCGAGTCGCTCAGCGACGCGCAACCGGCGGCCGCGGTGGGCACGCCATCGGCGTCGTCCGTGTTGGTGGCGATGCCGAAGCGGAAAGTCGCCAGATACTCCTTCGAGTGGCCGCTCACCCACGTCAGGAGCTTGGTCGCCTTGCCGACGCCGATGACGAGGACGCCCGTGGCCATCGGGTCCAGCGTTCCGCCGTGCCCGACCTTGCGGGTGTGGCCCAGGCGGCGCACGCGCGAGACCACGTCGTGGCTGGTCACTCCGGCGGGCTTGTCGATGACGAGCAGGCCGGGGCGCGGGTTATCGGGGCGGCGAGCCATGACGGGTCAGGACCATTCCTTCTCGGAGTCCTCGTCCTCTTCGTCGTCGTGGCGGTAGGGGTCCTCCTCGCCTGCGTAGGTCGCGCCCACGGAGGCGGCGGCGATCTCTTCGTCCTTGGCCTTGGCCCTGGCCAGGGCATCCTCGAGGGCGGCAGCGCTTTCGGGCAGCGCGTCCGGGATGAACTCCAGGGTCGGGGTCAGGCGCAGGCCCAGTGCCTTTCCAACGCGCGAGCGGAACAGCCCCTGAGCGGAGGCGAAGGCGCGGGCGGCCTTGTCGCGCTGCTCGTCGTCGCCGAGCACCGTGTAGAAGATGGACGCGTGCTGCAGGTCCCCCGTCACGCGCACGTCCGTGATGGTCACCAGCTCCAGGCGCGGATCCTTCACGTGACGCCCGATCATCGACGCAACCGTCTGCAGGATGCGCTCCTGCACCTTTCGAACGCGAGCCTCGTCAGCCATCGCGACCTCCTTTCGGGCGTGTGCGCCCACGTAGAAACACTTCATGATAGAAGATCGGGGTCCGAGCACGCTCGGACCCCGATACTTCATGCCATGGAATCAGTCACGAGCCTTCTCGCGCATCTCCCAGGTCTCAATGACATCGCCCTCGCTGATGTCCTTGTAGCCCAGGGTGATGCCGCACTCGTAGCCCTCGCGGACCTCCGTGACGTCGTCCTTCTCGCGACGCAGGGACGCGATCTCGAGGTTCTCGGCAACCACGACGCCGTCGCGCACCAGGCGAGCCTTGGTGCCGCGCTTGATCGTGCCGGAACGCACGATCGAGCCGGCGATGTTGCCGAACTTGCCGGAGCGGAAGACCTGACGGATCTCCGCGGTGCCCAGCTGGACCTCCTCGTAGATCGGCTTGAGCATGCCCTTGAGGGCGGCCTCAATGTCGTCGATCGCGGAGTAGATGACGTTGTAGTACTTGATCTCAACGCCCTCGGCGTCGGCCATCTCGGCCACGCGCTCGGCGGGACGGACGTTGAAGCCGATGATGACCGCGTTGTCGACGGTCGCCAGGTTAACGTCGTTCTGCGTGATCGCACCGACGCCGCGGTGGATGATACGCAGAGCAACCTCGTCGCCCACGTCGATGCGCAGCAGCGAGTCTTCCAGGGCCTCGACGGCGCCGGACACGTCGCCCTTGATGACCAGGTTGAGGGTGTCGACCTCGCCCTCGGCCAGGACCTTGTCGAAGTCCTCCAGGGAGACGCGCTTACGGCGCTTGGCCAGCAGGGCCTGGCGCTCGGCCGCCTCTCGCTTGTCGGCGATCTGGCGGGCCGTGCGGTCGTCGGAGGCGACCAGGAACGAGTCGCCGGCGCGCGGAACCGAGGTGAGGCCCAGGACCGCGACGGGGGTCGAGGGACCGGCCTCGGAGACATCGTTGCCGGAGTCGTCGAACATCGCGCGGACGCGGCCGTAGGAGGAGCCGACCACGAGGGAATCGCCGACGTGCAGCGTGCCGCGCTGGACCAGCATGGTCGCGACGGCGCCGCGTCCCTTGTCCAGGTTCGCCTCGATGGCGACGCCGCGGGCATCCGTGTGCGGGTTGGCCTCGAGGGTCAGCGCCGCGTCCGCCGTCAGCAGGACGGCCTCAAGCAGGTCGTGGATACCCGTGCGCTGCTTGGCCGAGATGTTCACGAACATGACGTCGCCGCCGTACTCTTCCGCGACCAGGCCGTACTCGGTGAGCTGGGAGCGGATCTTGTCCGGGTTCGCGCTCTCCTTATCGACCTTGTTGACCGCGACGACGATCGGCACGCCGGCCGCCTGCGCGTGGTTGATCGCCTCGACCGTCTGGGGCATGACGCCGTCATCGGCCGCGACCACGAGGATCGCGATATCGGTGACCTGGGCGCCGCGGGCACGCATGGCGGTGAAGGCCTCGTGACCGGGGGTGTCGATGAAGGTGATCGGGCGGCGCGTCCCGTCCTCGGCCGTGACCTTGACCTGGTAGGCGCCGATGTGCTGGGTGATGCCGCCGTGCTCGGTGTCCACGACGTCCGTGTGGCGGATTGCGTCGAGGAGCTTCGTCTTGCCGTGGTCGACATGACCCATGACGGTGACGACCGGGGGTCGGGGCACCATGTTCTCGGCGTCGTCGAGTTCTTCGGCTTCGAGGTCGATGTCGAAGGACTCGAGCAGCTCGCGGTCTTCGTCCTCGGGGGAGACGACCTTGACGTCGTAGCCGAGCTCCGCGCCCAGGGCCTCGA
>ERZ773099.1072-NODE-1072-length-20803-cov-9.079863_pt1 | contig 20803 bp, 18 predicted proteins | sample MGYA00511120_ERZ773099 | MGnify/ENA primary metagenome ERZ773099 (study PRJEB29015, sample SAMEA2738012) | human oral metagenome | biome: human oral; feature: human-associated habitat; material: dental | place: China | collected 2104 ...
AGGGGAAGGTCTGCTTGACGTTGAACTCCGCGACCTCACCGCGCTTCTTGACCTGCGTCGGGGGATCCTTCACCGGATCGGACCACTTTGGGTAGGCATGCACGACCGTGTCGAAGCCCATGGACGTTGAACAGGACCATCCACGCCATTTGGTCATAAACTCCGGAGCCGACTTCATGACGACTTCGCTACGACTAGCTTGTGCGGTTACCGTACCATCATTCTGCTTTGAGAGAAAGCCCCTCCCGTCCGGCTTGACCTCAAGCCAGTCTGGGATTGCATCCTTACGTATGAGCGCCTCGTCCTTGTAGCCACTCACCTTCCATATGCTCTCGCGCCAATCACTTGTGTAATTTACGTGTGCGCCATCCCAGTCGGCCGGCTGATCGATATCCCAGTACAGCGTGTCGACCTCACTGTTTGGATCAATGAGATCTTCTGTGCCATGCTTCACGACACGAGTCCTATATGTACTCTCAACCCCAACACGGTCTGGTGGTATCTTCGGTTCTACCTTGTCATTTCCTTCATAAGCCTCAGCCGCCAACTGGATGCCAAAATTAGTCGTTATCTCAAACGGTGTGAACCAACCCACATGATGCCTGTTCCATTTCCAGGCATTTACCTGCGTAAACTCAATAATCCAGTCAATTCGTTCCCCCGTGCTCGTGTAGCCTATATCGCTGAATTTAAATTTAAAGCCAGGAAATGATCTGACATTCTCCGACAGGGCGTCTGCTCCAGTTGTAGGGCGCCAGACTGTGTAGCATCCACCCCACTTGCCTTCCCACCAGTAAATTTTCCATCCATTCTCCATATTATGCTTACTACCGTCCCTTGGGACATCGCTAACGTTTTTCCATCGACCCTCCGACCAGTACTGGCCATGCTCGGCACCTGGCTTGGCACTTGGCTCCTTTGTGATATAGACATCGCCGCCAATGTGGTCAAGTAGGTTATCGACCTTTGTCACCGTGTCGGCACGCGCCACGCCTGGCACGAGGCAACAGACAAGCGCTCCAACAATAAGCAGGAAGCTGAGCAGAACATGTTTGCTTGGACATCTGGGGAGTCGCTTCAACATTGCGGCCACGATCGTTCCTTTCACGTTCTCATACCAAATACACCGACTGCATCACAAGGGGTGCCCCTATGCATCGGAGAGCCAGCTCATCCCTACGTCTTCCTCAAGCGCTCTCCTGGCAAAGCGATCCTCCCGCCTGTTGATCACGCAGCAGACCTGCCACTCTACGACAAAGCGCATTCGACTGTACCATAGTTAGGTGCGCATGTCGCCACTAGGAAAGCCTGCTAACATGTATCATATACTAAATTGTCAGCGTGGGCGACCCCGAGACGCTCACCGCGAACGCCGGATGGTACTTGACAGAGCAGAGGAGCATTGATACCATAAATAGATGGTTTAGTCGTCAACTTTGACAGTCCGAGACATGGTCCGGATACGTGAGCGTACGGGTGTAGGACAGTTCCGAAAAAGGACCTTCAGACCGGTAAAAGTTGTCTTGGCATTTGCGGCGGTAGTTCAACTGGTAGAGCAGCAGCCTTCCAAGCTGCCTGTTGCGGGTTCGAGTCCCGTCCGCCGCTCCACGAGATCGAGGGCCATCGCTGCGAAGGCGATGGCCCTTCACAGTCAGCTCCTATGGGCAAGGTTCCAGAGCGGCTCACCTAGGATGCTTGGGTTTCTCCACACACAGAGGCCATCTCGAGACAGCTCCTAGCTACCGCTCACCGATCAGCCCATCCCAAAAAAATCTGACAAAACTCGACACTGCTCGAGCCAACGACGGTTCACCAGGCCGCTGCCACCCCTGCTGCTTGGGCAACGACTGCCTCTCGGCCTCAGGCACGCAGCGAGGTACACATCGTAGCCCTGCTTTGGCGTAGCTAGAGAAGAGGCGTTAGAGTCGACCTCATTTGGCCTTGGTGGCAGAGCGCTGGACCTCTGGGACCAATTGGGCTCGCTATTCCTCATGTGGGTCAAAGGGCCGTATTGCCTTGAAGAGCTTCGTCTTTGTTGTCAGGCAGCGATTCTCGAAACCGAGGAAGAAAGCCTCTGGATCTATCGACGTGAAATCGGCAGCCACAAAGGCCGGGCGCGTGTACCTCACCGAGATGATGTACTCGTCGCACATCCTGCCCTCCCTGTCGCGTCGCTGCGTGCGACCCGAGATCACGATCCGCTCGATGTCAGGCGAGACGTCGAAGAGCGAGGCCGCGACGAAGATGCTCACCCCATAGACGCACTTCGCGTAGTCACCCCTCAGCACTTCCTTCGTACGGCTCCTCTGCCTTAGTGCGCCGCTGGCGAGCGTCACGTACTCCTTGTCGGGAAGGTCCTCCAGCTCGGGCAGGTCGAGGTCAACCCACAACTCGCTGCCCATCAGCTCGTAGCTCACGGCAATCTCGACAGGAAGCGTCATTGAGCCTATACGCTCGTCGATGCCCCGCATGATGGCCTCTGGGTCATCTTTGGACGTCTCGCCTCGCGAAAGGCGCCCCCGCACCTTTGGGGAGAGGGAGGCGATGTCAACGAACGAGTCCATCTGCGAGTTCAGCTGCTTGGCCTTCTCCTGCTGGGCCTGCCTATACTGAGCGGAGAGCTCCTCCCTCTTGGCCTTGACCTCAGGCAGGGCGCTGATCCTGCGAACGAGCGCCTGGTCACGTATGGGCTCGCCAGACTGGTCACGATACTCAAACGTCCCGTCGTCCATGAGGACGACCTGCACCCCTTCGGGCATTGCCTGTGCGGCCCCAGCTGACTTTTTTGACGGACCTGAGCCCGGGGCCCCAAGTTTTGTCCTATAGGAGATGCCGGTGCCTGGGATCGACAGGTTCAGAAAGACGCCCTGGGACCCAAGCGAGATCGAGTGACCCTTACCCCCTATGTTCGCGCTGAGCCCCCTCTTCGATATGCCTATGCGCAGACCCTTGGCGATGCTCTTTGACTTGAAGAATCGAAACCCCATTCCCACTCCCTTCGCATGCGGACGCTCAGACGAGGCGGATCGGACCCTTTTGCGGACGGACGGGCGTGCGTAAGGGCGACACGGGTGCGGCGTACGAAGGCGCGTATGACACACACGGGCTACGCGCACGGCACGGGTGTGGCGCGCACGGACCACACGCACGTGCTACGGGCACGGCACGCGACCTCCTCTCGTGCCCACCAGCGTACGATGCGCAAGACCCTATCTCTGTCCGCTTTTGGACCATGGTCCCATTGTACGTGAGGAGAGGGGTGATCGTAAGGGCCTGTCTTGCCTCGCTCGCTTGCGTCATGCCATGAACTGAGAGGACGACTCACACCGCATTTTACTCAACAAGTCTTTTACCTGCGTGTATGTAGCTTCGTTCCCTCGGCGTCCGTCGATTGTGGCGAGAAAGTCACTCACTTCGCGAGACTCTCTGCCAGACCGCCGTTGACATGGCCAGCCTCCTCGCCTCTTGCGGCAACGTGCCAGGCATCATCGTGTCTCTCTTCGACGCGTTAACGTGCCGACGGCATCAGGGCAAGCAAGGCTCCCCGAGAACGAAAACAGGCCATCCGAATACCTCGAATGACCTGAGCCTTTCGTGGAGCCAGCTATCAGACTCGAACTGATGACCCCCGCTTTACGAGAGCGGTGCTCTACCGACTGAGCTAAGCTGGCCTCTATTGTTGCGCGGCCTACAGGTAAGCAAGCCTCGCAGACGCAGCAATAGATTGTATACGAAGCGGTGGGGCAATTTCAAGGGCAATCTGCCAAGAGACGTCGTGGAAGATCCGACGCGTGAAAAGTAGCCCAACAGGAGTTCCCCAGAATCTGCGAGGCACCCACTCAGAGGAACCCAATGGGTCAGGATGGCCCCGCGCCGCAAAGGTTGTACGCTTACGCTACGCGCGTGCTGGCAGAAGGCCCCAGAAGCTCGAGTCCTTCTTAGTGGCAGCCACCTGCTTTCCCGAGAGCAACATCTCCCACCATTCGCCGTAGGAGTAACCGCCTGTGTTCCACTGGAAGTTGAAGCCCAAATGCACCCTGCCCATCTTGGTCACGAAAAAGACGGTCGAGATGCGATACATGCCATCGTCCTGCCCCAAAAGCGCCCTCTCGAGTTCCTCGCGGTTGAGGCCGCCGATCGCATCCCCGGTCACAGTACGCTTGGCTGTGTCTTCGGAGGCCCCGTTGTCCTTCGCTTCCCCGTACAAGCGCTCCATACGCTTGGCATAACCGTCAAGAAAGCTATCCGCGATATCCTGGTTGGGCGTCAAGACGTCATCCAGCGAGTAACTCTCCCCTGTCTTAAGGTTTATATTGACTGTACGAAGACGTCGGCACGGGTCGGCGGGGAGACCCAAGTTATAGTCCTCGTCAAAGCAGATGCTGATAAACGTGTCGTTGTTGTAGGTAATCGCATACGAGACGACGCTCCTTATCATGGCGTCGCACTCATGGTCGGGCATGGTGGCATGTTCAGACGCACTTTCGCCATCCTTAAGCTCAGCCGCTGCCGATCTGATGGTCTCGATCATGGCGGGCGTCGGACTGAGGTACAAGTCGCGCGTCATCTCCATCGCACAATCCTTGATCGTGCGATTGATCTCATCCAGATGCTCGAAGTCCCCCGAAAGCTGTGGATAGTTCACCCTGAATTGGGTCCAGAGCTTGAGACCATAGGCATCCACCTGCTCGCCCCCGTCATGGGTGTAGCGGTGCGCGGTACGGCTGTACCCGTGCCTATCGCTCCAATCCTCCTGCGGGAGAAGCAGCCACGGCTCATAGGTGGCAGGGTCATCAGGCGAGCTGTCGCCCCCCGTCAGGCTGTTGTCCTCCGCCGAGCTGCCGTTCTCGCCGGTGACTGGCGCAACCCCGGTCGTCGGCTGTGGTGTGCCCTCCCCGACGTCGCCCCCTCCCCCACGCCAACCGCAGCCAGCGCAAAGAACGGCCGTACAGAGCGCAGCCACACCAAGGATACAGGCTAGGCGCACGCGCGCTGCGATGCCATCAAGCCCAGGCATGGGAACCTCCTGTCCGCAGCCGCCTCACACAATCTCCCTTTGCCCACAGTATAGCAGGGGACAGAGAGCTAGCGGGGCGATTTCAAGGCTGAATCGAGGGGCACACGGAGCAAGTCAATGGCCTGTCGGGATCCATCGCTTTCTTGCGATCGACGGGAAAGACCTCTCAGGAGGACGTGACAGTGCAAGCGGCGCGGCTCGGTACGTTCGGGGACGAGTGGCAGTGCGATCGGCGCGGCCGGCGCGCACGAGGGACGAGTGGCAGTGCGGGCGGCACGATCGGCGCGCACGAGTGACGAGTGGCAGTGCGTCTCACACTGCCACTCGGTATCGAACGCACCGAATCGGCACGCCCGAGGGGCGAGTGGCAGTGCGCTTGGAACGCTCGGGTGCGAGTGGCAGTGCGATTTACACTGCCACTCGGCGGTGAACGTACGGGGCGGAATGCCTAGGCCCGAGTGGCAGTGCGGGCGGCACGTTGAGGGGCGAGTGGCAGTGCGGGCGGCACGTTGAGTGACGAGTGGCAGTGCGTCTCACACTGCCACTCGGGGGTGAGCGCACCGGGCAGTGCTCCGTGCACTGCCACTCGATGTCGAGCGTACCGAACTGGCGCGCACGAGAGGCGAGTGGCAGTGCGGACGGTGCGGCCGACGCACTCCACCCTTTTGCCCAACCCCCTAGAGCAGCTGCAGCACGCCACGCACCAAACGCTCGAAGTCACTCGCATAGCGTCCGGCAACTTCGAACACGGTCTCGTGGGAGGTGTCGGGATCCCCCGACTCGTTGGTCGCGAGCGTGAGCCCCAGCACGTTCATCCCCAGGGCATGGGCCATGATGACCTCGTTCACGGTGGACATGCCCACGTACGAGACGCCCAACACCCGCATCATCCCGATCTCGGCCGGTGTCTCGAAGCAGGGTCCCAAGACCCCGGCATAGATGCCCTCGTCCACTGCGAGGCCCAGATCGTCGGCAACCCCGCGCGCAAGCGTGCGCAGGTAGGGCGTATAAGCATCGACCATGCCCACGAACGGAGTCTCGACGTCACGGATGCCATCCCACTCGACGAGCGGATTTCGCCCGGTGAGGTTGATCTGGTCGGTCAGGATGCCAAGGCCGACATGGGCGTTTCCCATCACGGCACCAGTCGCGCAGGCAAAGATGATGTCGCGGCAGCCCAGGTGCCTGGCATGACGCACGAGGGATGTCACCTCGGCCGCGCTGTAGCCCTGGTAGAGATGGATGCGGCCCGGATAGACCACCACAGGCACCTCGTCGATGGTGCCAATGGTCAGCTCGAAGCGATGGCCGCGCACGGGCTTCGCGTCGGCGGGAAAGCCATCGATGTCATGGTAGTCGATGCGGCGCACGGGCCTCACAAGCTTTGCCAGATGCCCAAGCCCCGATCCCAGGACCAAGGCGACGGGATGCTCCACCGACGGCTCACATGCCTTGACGACATCCTCGCTTACCACACAAACCCCCTCCTTCTTGAGAAGGCGCGCGAACACGCCATCTCCCTTGACGAGCCTTCCCGAATGGCTCCCATCGTATACGAGACCGACCCCGCACGACGGACTCCTTCCCTTGAGGACGGCAAGGGGCGCCCCCTTCCTGAGAGCGCCCCTCGAGCGTGCCTGGTCGAGCGAGACCTGTGCCCCGCGCCTGAAATCCTCGGTTACGTCGCTGCCATCGGCGAGCCTCACGCGATCGCCCACCAGCTCCGCAGGGGGACGCGGCACGCCAAGTCCGGCAGCGAGCTCTGGGCAGACGCCCACGACCTCGACCTTCTCGCACAGTCTTCTGACGGAGCGAGACGGCTTGGAACCTCCGTCAAAGCGACAGGCGATCCCGCGCAGGCAATCGCTCACCAGAACGCGCATCGCCCGTGCCCCGCCCTAGTCCTAGCTCTAAGTCCTAGGAGACCAAGGTGGATAGGGTGAGGTTGGCCTTGCAGAGCTCGTCGTTTAGGTAGCTGTTCCACTCGCTGCTATACGCGCTGGCCTCAGCCTGGTACTTCTGCTGGGCCACGTAGTAGGCCGCCTGGGCTGCCGCGTAGGATGCGGACTCGTTCGTGACCTTGTAGTCTGCCAGCGCGGTGGCGTAGGAGCTATCGCTGCTCTTCCAAGAGCCGGTCGAGCTGTCCCACTCGTCGCCCGCAAGGCCGATGATATAGGTGGCGTAGTCCTTGTTCTCGGCGTCTTTGTTGCCGTCAGACGGAGCGGTCGGCGCGGTCGGCTGGACGGGAAGCGTGGCCTTCACGGTCTCGCTGCGAAGCTTTGAGAGCCTGGCCGCTGCGGTGATCTGGGCCTTGATCGAGTCCTCTTCCATGCCGTACCTGGAGGCGATGGTCGAGATGTCAGAGGTGCCCACCATCTTCTGGGCAAAATCGCTGACCTCCTCGTCGCTCACGCTGATGTTCTTGTCGTCGCAGATCTTCGCAAAGATCTGGTTGCGCGCGACGGAGATGACATTATCCGCTGAGGGGACCTTGTAGGTCTGGTCATCGTTCTTCGCGGCGTCAAGGGAGGAAGAGGACTCGATGACCTGGCGAGCCGTTATGGAATGGCTCGATCCCGCATAGTTGTAGCTGCCCATGGGCTTATCGAGCTCGGCCTCGGTGAGGGTGGTCTTGCCGGCCACGGAATCCCCAAAGCCAATGCCTCCCCCGGAACCTTGGCTCAGAAGGTAGGAGCAACCAATGCCGCAGCCGATGCCCACGAGAAGGACCACCACCGTCAGGGCGATCCATGCCGGCGTGGAAAGGCCCCGTCGCGAGGACCTACCCGCACGCCTGGAGTCGTGCTCGTCCTTCCAGCTTCTGGAGCCAGAGCGCGCGGACGTCCCAAAGTCCTTGACCCTGTTCGCCGCCTCGTCCTTGGAATCGTCCTTGATCTCCTCGGTCTTGTCTGCGGACCCGTCAGCCTTGCCCTTATCCGACGACCCGTCCTTGCCAGTCACGTCCGTCTCATCGGTCGCCTTGCCCTTATCATCACGCTTCTGATCGTCCTTCTTGTCTGCCACGATACAACCTCCCGTGCTGCCCTGCCCATATCCGGGGCACACCATCCTGCGGACACGCACCTTGAACACGCGGTCGCGCAACGGCATGCCCGCTCATGTAAAACGTGCTAAATGGTAGTTCAGCCATCAAGGCATAAAGAGCACTTCTACGGTCGCGCATGAAAACGCCGTATCCTCAGCACCTATCGAACACCTATCCTGCACCTATCAAGCGCGTGTCAATCGCCTCGACGATCTCGGTCGAGAAGGCCTTGATGTAGCCTCTGCCGTGCCTGGCGTCGAAGTCGATCCTCGAGCGCATGACCTGGGCCGTATGGTCTGAGATCGTGCCCTTGGCCATCTCGAGCAGGCAGCCGAGCATGTCACGGTACTCCGGATCGCCGTGGTAGCACTGGATCGCCTCCTCGAGGATCTTCCAGGCCTGCTCCGAGCGCTTGCCAGACGTTGCCCCATAGCAGGTCAGGAAACGAAAGGCGGCAAGTCGCACGATCGACGAGCCCTCGTCGAAGAGGGACGCCTCGGCACCGCCAAAGGCCTCCTCGACGCAACCCGGGTCGACCTGCGCCATCTCGGAGAGGGCGTCAAGCAGCTCCCAACGCGTCTGGGCCTCGGGGCGGTCGAGCCCGTCGATGATGCCTCCAGCATACTCGAAGAGCTGGTCCACGTCCTCCCTTGCCAGCTGGGCGATCTCGTGCGCTGCCTCCTGGCGCCGCCGACGGTTTGCTCCTCCCAGCTCGCCGACCAGCTCCTCGAGGCACACGGCCTTCTCACTGCTGTCCGCCATGACCCCCCCTATTCGCTGAAGCCGTCCACCATGACCGTGCCGCTGCGCACGTCCTGGTGGATCTCTATGAACCCGAGCTTGGCAGCCTCTCGCAAGAGGTTCGAGAACGAGCGGTAGCCGTAGCTGCGCTCGGTGAACTGCGGCCGCTTGCGCTTCATGGTGTCCTTGAGACGCGAGGCAAGGATGGCGCTGTCGCTCTCGCCCTGAAGCGCGTCGATCGTCTCGAAGAGCAGCTGGTAGCAGCCGTGCTTGTCCTTGCTCACCTTGGCTGCGAAGTCAGGAACGCCGCCTGAGCTCGCGATGTCCTCGTAGAAGAGGAACTCGTCGCAGACCTCGGTGAGCAGGCTGCTCGTCGACTCCTTCATGCCGACGCCGATGACCATCTTGCCAAACTCCTTGAGCTTGGCGACGAGCGGTGAGAAGTCCGAGTCTCCGGAGAGGATCGCGAAGGTGTCGATGTGCTCCTTGGTGAGGCACATCTCCACCGCGTCGACCGCCAGGCGGATGTCTGCCGAGTTCTTGCCCGTGAAGGCCCGGTCTGGTATCTCGATGAGCTCGATGCCCAGCTCGTGCAGGGGCGTTATGGCATCATCAAAGCGCTGCCAGTCGCAGTAGGCACGCTTGGCGGCAATTCTGCCCTTGTCGACGAGCCTCTCGAGGATGCGCTTGACATCCGGCCTCGGTCCGGCCTCCTGATGGCCGTTGCGCTTTCTCTTGCCCGTTCCAAGCGCGAGGTTCTCGTAGTCAATGAGGACTGCGAGCGAGCTCTGGGTGTTCTCGTTCATGTTGCATGGGTTCCTTTCGCGGCGCAAACCTCCTTGGGCCCGAGGTACAGGACCTGCGAGGCCACGCTGTCCGCGCGTCGTCTAGCGATGGTGGTGATGGTGATGCTCGTGACCTCCATGGTCATAGTCATCGTGGTTGTAGTCGGGCACGTCGAGCTTCGACCAGTCGAGCCCGGCGGCGGTGCCGCTGGCGTCGTCGGAATAGAGCAGCGTGACGGCCTGCGTGCCCAGCCTCGAGCCGCCGACCTGGCAGAGGATATCGTAGAGCCCGTAGGCAGCCTCGGCGCTCGGCAGGGCGATGTCGAGGTCATCCGCCTCATAGATCGCAAGCCCAAGGTCCTTGCGCAGGTGCTCCGCAAGAAAGCCGGGCCTGTAGTCTCCCGCGACGGACTTGGGTCCCAGCTGCGAGAGCGCGACCGATCCCCCAAGGCCATGCGAGATGATATCGAGCACCTGCGCCTTATCCATGCCAGCCCTCTCGGCAAGTGCGAGGGCATCGGCATAGCCCATCATCGCCGCACCGAGGGACACCTGGTTACAGAGCTTGGCGGTCTGCCCCCTACCCGCGCCGCCCAGGTAGTAGACCTTGGACGAGAAGCTCTCGAGCAGGGGCCGGAGCACCGTGACGTCATCCTCAGGGACGCCTGCCATGAGGGTCAGCGTGCCGTCGATCGCTCCCTGCTCGCCACCCGTGACGGGACAGTCGAAGGCATGCTTGTCCTCGACCTCGGCGGCATCATGGATGTCACGGGCGAGCCCAGGCGAGCTGGTGGTGAGATCGACCATCCAGGCGCCCCTTTTCGTGCTGCGTATGAGTCCATCTGTGGAGAGGTAGACGTCCTCGACGTCCTCCGGATAGCCCAGCATGGTAAAGACCACGTCAGCCCCGAGGGCGGCGGACTTGACGTCGGGGGCCCAGCGAGCGCCCCTGTCGATGAGGCCCGTGGCCTTCTCGCGGCTGCGGGTGTAGACCGTCAGCTCATAGCCCGCATCCATGAGGTGCCCCGCGATGGGGGCGCCCATGATGCCAGTACCAATGAAGGAGACCTTACGAATCTCGGTACGTGCCATACGCGTCACTGCAGCCTTTCTGGCGCCCACGTCACAGCGACCCGAGCGCGTCTTGTTGAGATCGGATGTCGAGCACTACTGCGCACCACTGGTCCCCGCCCGCTTGACCCTGCGCGTGATGCGGTCGGTCAGGGAGAGCCTCTCGCGGCGGTCGGTGCCCCAGAAGCAGAGCGCGACCATGCCCGGCCCCACGTGGCAGCCCAGGATGGGGGAGACCTGACTTCTGATGACGGTCACGTCCTCGCATCCCCTCTCCTTGCGGACCTCCCTCTCGAGCCAGTCCGCGTCCCTCTCGGCATCGGACGAGACGATGCTCAGCGGCAACGACGTGTCGTGGGCGTAGTTCTCGCGAAAGTCCTGCATGATGGCTCGAAGCGCCTTCCTGCGCCCCCGACACATGCCCCGAAGCGTCAGGGCGCCCCTGAGGTCGTAGGACAGCTCGGGCTTGATGTCGAGCTTGCTGCCCACGCTCGCGGCGGCCGGCGGAATACGTCCACCGGCGGCAAGGGCGTCAAAGCTCTCCAGCGTGAAGTAGCCGTGGACGAAGTAGCGCGCATCCCTCGCCCAGGCATAGAGCTCCTTGGCCGAGAGACCCATGGACGCCTGATGCACGGCCTCGATGGCAAGCAGCTCGCCTGCGGCCGAGTCACAGCGGTTGTCGAGGACGTAGAGCTCAAAGCCGGGATAGCGCTCCTTGACCATGTCCGCCGCCTGGCGCGCCGAGTCGATGGATGACGAGAGGCCCGCAGGGAGGCCCATGTAAATGGTGGGCAGGCCCGCCTTGGCGGCCCTCTCGAACACCTCGAGGTAGCGACCCGGCGTGACGGCGCAGGTCGTGAGACGCATGCCCGGGTTCTGCCGCATTCGCTCGTAGAACGCGTGAGGGTCGCTCGTCCTCCAGAGGTCATCGACCTGCTCGCCCTCGGGCGTGATGTAGGTGAAGGGAATCACCTCTACCCCCAGCCGCTCGGCGACCTCGGGGGCATAGTCAGCCGTGGAGTCTACGATGATGCGCACGCCGCGCCTCAGATGTTGGTCTTGGCCGCCGTCTTGCGCCCCGATCACACAGTCAAGGCCGTCGACGGTCTCGTTGAAGTCATTGGACATATGCCCGTCTCCCGCTCAGGTCCTGTCCTCGGCCTCGTCCTTGGGCTTGATGATGCCATAGCCGCCGTTGTTCCGATGGTAGATGACATTGACGAGACCCGTCGTCGAGTTCGTGAAGACGTAGAAGTCATGTCCGAGGAGATCCGTCTGGATCAGGGCCTCCTCCTCGGTCATGGGCGTGAGTTCGATGATCTTCTCGCGCACGAGTTGGCTGTCATCGTCTTCCGCAGACCCCAGATCAGGCTCGATGAGGGCGCTGAGGTCCTTGGGCGTCTTGGCCACACCGTCCGTGCGGATGGAGCGGGCGCTGCGCTGCCTTCTGTCGACGATGCGCGTCTTGTACTTGCGGAGCTGCCTTGAGACCTTGGACGCCGCCTCATCGATCGCGGTGTACATGTCCTGCGCGTTCGCCTCGACACGCACCACGTTGTTGCGCACGAACACGGTCACCTCACAGGTCACGCGCTCGGGCTTGGCGCGGCTCCTCCCCATACGCAGGACAACATCGCAGCTCATAGGCTGGATGTCAAAGACCTTGAGCGCATCGCCTATCTTCTCGGTCACACGATCGCGCATGCCGTCTGAGACCGAGACCTTGCGTCCCGAGATCTTGATGTCAACCATCGATTCCTCCTGTGTCAGGTGTGGAGCCCCAAGCGGGCGTCCCGTATCCATCTCTTACCCAAACACTCATGGCTGGTTTCCCCGATCGCCAAAAGGGCACTGTGGAACCACTCGGGAAGACGGGCGTCCGTAGCTGCGTCCCGCTCCCCTCGCCTTGCGTGGACCACAGGCCCCGTGCAAGGCGCTAGGTGCCTGCGGCATCGGAACCCGCCGCGTTGGATCCAGCGGCGTTGGATCCAGCGGCGTTTGACCCAGCGGTCGTGCCCGCCGCGTTGGATCCAGCGGCGTTTGACCCAGTCGTCGTGCCTGCGGCGTTGGAGCCCGCAGCGGCGTTGGATCCCGCAGCGGCGTTGGATCCCGCAGCGTTGGAGCCCGTCGTCGCGCCGCCTGCCGTTGCAGAGCTCGCTGCCGCATCTTGCTTTGCGGGGATGTCCTTGACCTGGTCGGTCTCCGCCTCGAGCGAGTCGAAGTCTCCCAGCCAGCGACTTCTGATCAGGTCATAGACACCGTTACCCTTGAGGGTTTCGAGAGCGCTCGATACTGCCGAGGACAGCTCTTCGTTCGAGTTCGAACAGGCGATGCCCTCGGCCTCGGGGCGGTTCAGCGTACCCACGAAGCGTACGTCCTCGTAGGCGGAATGAGCGAGGTAGGCCCCCGCATAGGCCTCGCAGAGCACGTAGTCTACCTCCCCGCTCTCAAGGGCAGCAAAGGCATCGTTGACCTTTCCGTAGCCCTTCTTCTCGACCGTGAGGCCGGTGCGGTCGAGCACGGCCTCAGACACCGACCCGCCTTGGAGGCCGAGGCGCTTTGAGGACAGGTCATCAACCTTGGCGATGCCGGTATCGCCCTTGTGGAAGAAGGCCGATGCAGACTCTGCGTATGTGCCGGCCAACATGTAGACACCCTCGTTGCTTGCCTTTTGGTCCATGACGATGTCACAGACGGTGCCGAGCGAGCTTGCGGGACTCGAGACGTTCACGAACTTGACCTTGAGCCCCATCTGGCCCGCGAGGGCGGAGGCGAGGTCGGCGTCTAGACCGCAGGCATCCCCATCCAGCTCGTAGCAGAGCGGCGCCATGGCGGAATCGAGGCTAACGCCCACGGTGAGCGTACCCGCGTTGACGAGGGCGCTGTCCTGTACCGTCTGCTGGACCTGAGCCTGAGAAGATGTGGCGTTCGAGGAATCGCTCGTGGGGAAGGCCGGAAGGTCACATCCACTGAGGGACAGTGCCACAGCGAGTGTCAACGCGCCAGTAAGCGCAAGTGTCTTCTTCCTGCTCGTAATCATCTTCTCTCCCCATGGTCATGCAACTCGTGTCTTACCCAGCTGACCTGGTATTTTGCCCCACACTCGCGCACCGGGACTTTAGCTTCGGGGCTACGGCCCCCCACCTTGGGCCCTCTCGCCCGTAGGACCCCACGTCCTTGCTGTCATCGGGCGGTGCGACTTACTCCTAGGACGAGCCATGCTCGCCGGCGCGCTCACGCCCGGCTTACGTGGATCCCTTTGGCCTCGTCTGCCATGGACTAGGGCATCAACCGACCGCCTGGAAAAGGCAGGGGCCGAATCCCGCAACCACAGACCTGGGTAAAACGCCTGAGATTATACCAGCCTTCTTTTATGAACTATCTATGATACGTCACACCATACCTCGCACATCACTTGGTTCAAGCGTCGCGCCCTGCGAGCGGAGCGGTTACATCGGTGAGGACAGCACGAGACCAGGGTTTGCCGGCCGTTCGCTTGCTTCCTGAGGTGGGCGCACGCCGGACGCGACACCGCCCGGATGAGGGGCGGGGGGCGGGCGGGTGAGACGTGACGACCATGGGGGGCGGGACAGGGGGCGGGAGGACACTACCAGACGCGTGCGAAGGCACAACAGCTCACCTCGGCGGCCCCACGCTCCAGGAGCGCCCGCGTAGCCTCTCGCATGCTTGCGCCTGAGGTGATGACATCATCGACCAGAAGAAGCCTGAGTCCAGAGACGTCCGTGACGGTACCGATCGTACCGCTGATGTTCTCCCTGCGCTCCCGTCTGTCAAGCTGACGCTGGTCGCGAGCGGAGGATCGCGCCAAGACATCCGCAAGGGGGATGCCCGTGAGCGCCGCAAGCTCCCGGGACACAAGCTCCATATGGTCGAAACCCCGCCCGATGTAGGCCTTGGCGGTTGCCGGAACGAAGCATATCGCGTCGAGTCCCTCGGGCTCGAAGCGTGGACGGCCGTCTTGGGCAGGCCAGGAGGCAGCCTCGTCAAGCGAGCTTGCCATCGCCGCGGCCAACACCGGAGCAAGGCGCCGCTCGTGATGGTCCTTGAAGATCGTGATGAGGCGGGAGATCGTTCCGCCAAAGGGAAATGCGCAAACGATCGTGCGCGATTCCCAGTCATGTGCACATTCCGTGCAGGCGAGACTCCCAAAGGGAGCCCCACAGTCCGGACAGGCCCAGCGCTGCTCGATCCAGGGGAGTCGTGATCGGCATTCGGCACAGAGAAGCTCTCCTGGCCTGTCACACCCAATGCAGCGCGTTGGCCAGAGCAGCTCGGCAACACATTGCCCCATGCCCTCCAACGCGTCTGCCATCCGATCAGGTGGGTCAGGGGCGACATCCTCGACGTGCGCATCCACCTGTGGCATGAGTTTCTCCTGAGCACCTATCCGCAGCTCGAAGCATCGCGTATCGCGTTCCCTAAGCATAGCAGGTCACTGCGGCGTAGATGGTGGCTGTCGGACCATTGCCACTCGGTGGCGCCGAGTGTGCGACCTACGTGCCACTCGGCAGCGTCGAGTGGCACGAAATCTTCTGACAACTGGGCATTCTTCAGCCTCTGTGCCACTCGGCGGCATCGAGTGTGCGACCTGCGTGCCACTCGGTGACGTCGAGTGGCACAGTCAGGAGGCACCACACCGTGCGGGCCACCAACGCCAACCAAGGTCGGGCACCGCGCTGCGCGCCTTGGGAGATCTCGACGGGCGCACGGTGGCGTGAGGGGCACTACCCTGTGCGGTGGCGCTACCCTGCTGCGCGAAGGCCAAAGAGCGTGCAGGCATTCTCCCAGAGGGCGCGGTAGGTCTCCTCGCGCGGTATGTCCAGCGCAGCCTTGCGCACGTCGGCGAGAAGCGCTGCGGAGAAGGCGACCATCGCCGGCTCGCATTCCCAGCCGCGCAGGGGTACCGGCGCCATATAGGGAGAGTCCGTCTCGGAGAGCAGCAGGTCCCTCGGGCACGCGCAGGCCGCGGACCTTATGTCGTCCGAGCGCCTGAAGCTGACGGCGCCTCCAAAGGCGATGTGGCAGCCAAGCTCCACAAACGGTGCCATGACCTCAGGAGACTGGGTGAAGCAGTGCAGGTCACAGCCTCGCTCGGGCACTCCCTCCTCGTCGAGCACTCGAATCGCGAGGTCGTGAGCCGCCGTATCGTCCTCGCCATCGCGAAGATGCAGCTCCACGGGAAGCTGTCGCTCATGGGCAAGCCGGAGTTGGCGACGAAAGGCCCTCTCCTGAACGTCGGCACCAAGCTCGTTGTGGGGACCGAAGTCGAGACCGATCTCACCCACGCCCACGCAGCGCGGGCTGGCAAGAAGGTCGTCGAGGCGATCGAGCGCCGCCTCGTCCAGGCAGTCCGCACCGTACGGATGCGCCCCCGCCACGATGTGCACGTTGTCAAGAAGATCTGGCACCTCCCAGCCCACAAAGGCTGGAGGCTCCAAGCCCTCGCCAACCGTCCCCTCGAGCGGCTTGCGCGCACGCTCCACCTGCATGTCCAGCCACGAGAGCAACTCCCCTGCGGTCCCCCACCTCCCGCCAAAGTCATCAACGATGTCAATAGGTACCACAAGCAGACGCAGGCCCGCAAGGCTGGCATGCACGAGCACGTCCGAAACATCAAGCGTGCGAAAGCAAGTCAGATGTCCGTGGGTGTCCGCAAGCGGCACCAGCGGTACCGGAACCTCGATATCCTTACCCTTTTTGGAGTGAAACGCAAATTTGGAGTGAAACGCAAATCCTGCCATCGAACGACACCTCTCCGTCTCCCACATGAGCTTCGATGTAAGGAGCCAAACGTTAGCGAGGGACGGTCCGGCGATCGCACGGCCACCCACCCATCTGTCCATAGTGCGCCTTTTGGTGAGGTCAGGCCCCAGACCGAAGCCTACGGACCCCAGCACAAACCGCCCCGCAGCCTGGCGGGTACCTTCCCGGGCGCGTTTGCCCAGTTGGGCCATTTTACAAGGTACCCCGCAATCTGGCGGGCGGTTTCCCCGCGCACCCTCCTAGGCGGCGACATCACGGAACCGTGCCCTCGCCCTCCCGTGCGTCCCGTTTCGCACGAGGCGCACTGATGTCGACCCCCGCAGCCCTCATGATCGCCCTCACGTTCATCTTGGCCCGATTCACGACCAGATACAGGATGAGACCCGCCAGCACCGAGACGACAAGGATTGCGACACCGGCAACCATAGCCCAGGCAGGCCCGTCCCGATAGGCCTGCCAGTAGGCGAGAAGGGCGCCGACGGCCACGAGGGAGTAGGCGATGCGCTTCCATGCCTCCATGCGCATGATGGCGCGCACCTGCAGGTCCGCCTCCTTGATGAGGGCCTCCCTCCTTACGGGAGAGGAGGCGTCGCGTCCCTTGGGCGCCACTCCCCCCTCGTGCGACCCAGCCTCTGTGCCCCTCATGTGCGCGACCTCCGCCCCTGTCCTCATGGATGCCTCCGAGCGCCCGCAAAAGGAGCGGGGCCGGGCCCGTGAGCCGACCCCGCCCCGCATCCAGCACCTCTCCCACGTCTACCTGACCGTGAACCCCAAGGCCACTACCCCAGTTGCGCCGGCGGTCGGCGCAACTGCTGCGGGCAGGCACGAGTGGTGCAGATAAATTCTAACCTCCGTAGCTCAAGCCCGGGTTGAAGAAGCCGACGAGCACGCCTACGAGGGCCACGCCGACAAGGATGAGCATGACGGGGATGACACCTATCTTCTTCTTGGTCATAAGCCACCAGCAGAGGTACACGAACAGGAAGTTGAGCAGCTTGGGATAGATGCCCGAGCCGAAGACATTGAGCGTGACGCCCTGCTCCCCCGCAGCGTTGAGCGCCTGCTGCGTGACGGTCGAGTTGCTCGACCACAACACGCTGTCAAACGAACCCAGACCGGGAAGCTGCAGTGCGGTGGAGATGGAGATCCACGTCGCGGCAACGGCACCGATGACCATGGTACCGACCATGACGATGGCACTGCGCAGCGCCTGAGACTCGGGGCCGACCAGGGCCTGCACGGCGGAGCCTCCAAGCTCATAGCCCCGGTTGTAGGCAAGCTTCATGCCAAAGTACATGAGGAGGTTCCAGGCCACGATGTAGAAGAGGGGGCCGAGCACGGAGCCCCCGCTCGAGAGCCCAAGGGCGATGCCCAGCAGGATGGGGATGAAGGTGCCGACGACGATGGAGTCCCCAAGGCCCGCCAAGGGACCCATCAGGCCGGCGCGAATGCCGTTGATGGTCTCGGCATCGATGTGCTCACCATTGGCGCGGGCCTCCTCCAGACCGGTCGTGAGCCCGATGACCATGGTGCCTATCTGCGGTTCGGTATTGAAGAAGGTCGTGTAGGTGCTGAGGGCCTCTATCTTTTCCTCGTCCTTCTCGTAGAGGTCATCAACGATGGGAAGCATCGCAACCAGGTAGCCGAAGGTCTGCATGTGCGCCTGCGAGAAGCAGGTGAGGTTGCCGTAAGACCAGTTCCTGAACGCCTTCTTGCGTGCCTTGGGGGAGATCTTCTTTGTCTCTGCCATGATTAGATGTCCTCCTCTTCCTCGTCACCAGCGGCTCCCGCAGCCACCGCGACGGCGGGGCGAGCGGCCTTCGCCTGCTCTATCTGGTACTTGATAAGTGCGAAGAACGACGCGACGATGGCGCAGGCTATCAGGTTGAGATGCATGCAGGCGGCAAGCGTGAAGCCAAAGGCGAAGGTCAGCCAGTCAAGCGATTTGGTGATGACCTGCTTGCAGAGGATCGCGACACCGACGGTCGGGAGGAGCGATCCCACGGTGAACAGCGTCTTCATGGCGACGCCATCCATGGGCATGTACTCCTTCATGAGGTCAACCATCTGAGCGCCCGCCATGCAAATGATGAAGGTCGGGATGAAGGAGAACAGGATGTGCGAGACCCACGGGTAGACGAAGTCGACCAACGGCAGCGTGCGCTTGATCTTCTTCCAGTCCTTTGACTCCAGCGCCTTCCAGCCGATGGACTGCCACACGAGGTTGAGCGTCGCGGTGCCGTAGAAGAGGACCGTACCGAGAGTGCCGACCGCCGCACCGAGGGTTGCCGCCATGGAGGAGGCAGCCACGGAGCTCGGGTCGAGGTTGTTCGCGTGAATGGCAAGGATCGAGAGGGGGATGCCGATGTAGGTGACGGCGCGCACGTCGGCCGACACGGTTCCGCCGGGGGTGACGAGCGCGATGTAGACAATCTGTATGGCGGCGCCAACGATGACGCCGGTTTGGACGTCACCTAAGATCAGTCCCACAACCAGACCGCCCACCAAGGGGCGCCCAAGCGTGTAGTTACCGACGGTCGTGCCGCCCATGCCGGGCAGGGACGCCAGGCAGGCACACAGTCCAAGCAACGCGGCCTGCAGATAGTTAATCTCCATAAGCTCTAAGCCACCTTTCCACTACGTCATGAGCGAACTGCCAGTCTAGCGGGGTCACTTGACATCGAAGCGGCTGCGGAACTGCGGCCACTCGCCGATGGACTTATCCTTGAGCAGCGCGAACTCAACGGTATAGCCTGCCTTGGTGATGTCCTCGAGGGCCTGCGCCTCCTCGGGCGTGATCGACTGGTTGTTACCGAGCTTAATGGCCCCAGGACGGTCGTTGCAGGGACCGATGATGACGCGATCGATGTCGGAGGGCTTAAAGCCGTAGTCGACGAGGATCGTCTTCATGTCAAGGGGGTTCTTGGTGATGAGAAAGTACTTGGTCTTGCTGGCAAGTACCTTATCCATGCTCTCCTTGAAGTGCTCAAGCGTCCAGACGAAGACCTTCTTCTCGGGCGCCGCTCCCTTGTAGGCAGCCTTGAGCACGGGGTTGTTCGCCGCAGCGTCATTCACCCCGATGATGCCGTCGCAGGGGTACTCGAGCGCCCAGCGCGTGACGGTCTGTCCGTGGATGATGCGGTCGTCAACTCGAACAAATGAGATCATTGCTTCCTCTTTTCCTCGTGATCCTTGGTACTGATACCTATGCCCACACAACTATGCAAAGGCCGGACTGCCACATGCACGTAAGGAGCCTGCGGTCAGCCCGACCACGACGCCCCAGCTCAGAGCTCCTCGTCCTCGTCGCCACCAAGGTCGAGCACGAACTCGCGGATGGCGGCCTGGCCCTCGCTAATGACCATCTCCTTGAGTGTCTGGTCGTCATTGTCCGCCTCCAGCGCGGCGGTAATGACCATGGGAACGTTCGCGCCACCGAAGACGGTCGTCCTGTCGATGTGACCTGCCTCCGTTAACACGTCCATTGCATTGGTGAGGGGCGAGCCACCGATGATGTCACCAAACAGGAAGATGGTGTCATCCTGCCCGATGGGCGAGATGGTCTTCTTGAGCCTCTCGGTGTAGACGTCAGCGCCCATGCCGTCCTCAAGACTGCAGCTGAGGACGTCATCCCTGTCTCCTGCCAGCATCCTGATAACGCTGTGCAGGCCGGGGGCGAATGTTCCGTGGCTTACGACTAGCAGGTAACGCATAGGGGACCCTCCATCTCTTTCGTGGATCAGGACAGCACGGCACGCGCGTCACGAGAGACATGCAGACATCCTCGCGACTGGACACGTAATGTGTACAGTACAGTATAGCACTTGTGCAGGGTTTATGAAGACGTATGCGCGCTTTTTTTGGGATTTGGGATCGGTGACGAACGGAGCGAGTCAACTGATGCTGGCGAACAGTTTATGTGGCGTCCTTGCCTGGAACCAAATAGATGTTCGCAGAGAAACGCAGTGGTATTGGGTCCCCGCATGCCACAGCTCGTACCGTTTTATTGGTTCCTGAAGGTCCTGGAGGCGGGCGGCGGGGACCTGCAGCGGGGGCGGGCGGCCAGATCCGTCAGAATGCGTCTTTTCGTGAGACCGCGATCGCAGAGTGCGCTTTTCCGTGAGGTGGCGCTACGTTTGCCCAGGTGAGGAAAAGCGCACTCTACGGAAAAGCGCATTCTGGCTGCGGGCTCTCACGGAAAAGCGCATTCTGTCCTGATCGACTCACGGAAAGGCGCACTCTGCGATCCCCAGGTCGCACAGAATGCGTCTTTCCGTCACGCTGCGGCGCCCGGGAGGTGTGGAGCAACCCCCCCCGCCAGGCTGCGGGGCACTATGGAGAATGCCTCAACTGGGCAAA
>ERZ773099.1073-NODE-1073-length-20801-cov-15.626482_pt1 | contig 20801 bp, 22 predicted proteins | sample MGYA00511120_ERZ773099 | MGnify/ENA primary metagenome ERZ773099 (study PRJEB29015, sample SAMEA2738012) | human oral metagenome | biome: human oral; feature: human-associated habitat; material: dental | place: China | collected 2104 ...
ATTTCTCCTACCTTGTGGTTGATAACTATATTATTTGCGACGTCCTGGACGTTCTGCATAGCCATAGTAAGCGTCAGCCATGATTTCTTCCATGTCAGCTACCATTGGCAAGCGTGGGTTCGCTGGTGAACATTGATCTTCATAAGCAAGAACGGCAATATCATGTAAGCTATCTTTCCAAGTTTTTTCATCAATACCTTGATCTTTAAAGTTCATCTTGATACCAACCGCTACACCAAGGTCATAAACAGCTTTGGCATACGCTTCAACCGCTTCTTCTGGTGTTGAGCAAGGAAGACCTAGCATACGAGCAATATCTTGGAATTTTTCATCAGCTTTCCAGTAATTGTACTTAGGCCATGTTGTAGTTTTAGATGGACGAGTTCCATTGTAACGGATAACATAAGGAAGTAAAATAGCATTTGTACGTCCGTGAATGGTGTGGTGAACAGCACCAATCTTATGCGCCATTGAGTGACTCATCCCAAGGAAGGCATTTGCAAAAGCCATACCAGCCATTGTAGAGGCATTGTGCATCTTTTCGCGAGCTTCTGGGTCAGCTGTTTTTACAGATTTTTCCAAGTATTTAAAGACCAACTTAATAGTTTGAAGGGCAATACCATCTGTATAGTCATTAGCAAAGTTTGAAGTATAGGCTTCTGTAACGTGAGTTAGAACATCCATACCTGTATCTGCTGCGATAAATGCTGGAACAGATTCTACCAAAGCTGGGTCAACAATCGCAATGGTTGGCGTCAAAGCATAGTCAGCAAGTGGGTATTTACGATTGTTTGCTTTATCAGAGATAACAGCAAACGGTGTTACTTCTGAACCTGTACCAGATGTTGTTGGGATACCAATGTATTTCGCTTTCTTACCAAGTGATGGGAATTTGAAGGCGCGTTTACGAATATCCATGAATTTTTGAACAAGATCGCTGAAGTCAACTTCTGGTTGTTCATAGAACATCCACATACCCTTAGCAGCGTCCATTGGAGAACCACCACCGAGTGCAATGATTGTATCTGGTTCAAAGGCACGCATTTCTTCTGTACCACGACGGATAGTTGTAATATCTGGATCTGGCTCTACATCTGAGAAGACTTGGATTGTCACTTTGTTCTTACGGAGATTCAACTGGTCAATTACACGTTGAACAAAACCAAGTTTTTCGATGGACTTATCGGTAACAATCATAACGCGTTCAATATCTTCACATGTTTGAAGGTATTGGATAGAGTTGCGCTCGAAGTAAATTTTTGAAGGAACTTTAAACCATTGCATATTATTTCTACGTTTCCCTACTTTCTTGATGTTTAAGAGGTTAATAGCGCTAACGTTATCACCAACTGAGTTACGTCCGTATGAACCACATCCAAGTGTCAAGGATGGAATGAAGGCATTATATACATCCCCAATACCACCGAAAGTAGATGGAGAGTTCCAGATAATCCGCATAGCTTTGATTTCAGTACCAAAGCGTTTAGCAAGAGCTTCATCTTTTGTATGGATAGCAGCTGAGTGACCAAGTCCGTTAAATTCAACCATTTGACGAGCTTTTGTAAGACCGTCTTCTGTATCTTCAGCTTTCAAGACAGCAATAACTGGTGAAAGTTTTTCGCGAGTCAATGGCTCATTTGGACCTACTTCCGCACATTCTGCAGCCAGGATGTTTGTACCTTCTGGTACTTTGAAGCCTGCTTGTTCTGCAATCCATGCAGCTGGTTTCCCTACAATATTTGCATTTAATTTAGCACCAGCACAGTTTTTGCTATTTGCTTTAGCACCAAAGCAGAATTCTTCAAGAAGGGCTTTTTCTTTTTTGTTTACAAAATAAGTGTGGTATGACTTGAATTCTTCTACAAATTCGTCATAAACTTCCTTGTCAATGATAACAGCTTGTTCAGATGCACAGACCATTCCATTGTCAAATGATTTAGACATAACAATGTCATGTGCTGCTTGACGAAGGTCTGCAGATTTTTCTACATAAGCAGGTACGTTTCCGGCACCTACCCCAAGGGCTGGTTTACCACATGAATAAGCCGCCTTAACCATGGCATTCCCACCAGTTGCAAGGATAGTTGCAATGCCCTCGTGATTCATAAGAGCACCTGTTGCTTCCATAGATGGTTGAGTAATCCATTGCACACAGTTTTCTGGTGCTCCAGCTGCGATAGCTGCATCACGAACGATTTGAGCTGCGTGAGCTGAAGATTCTTGAGCAGATGGGTGGAAAGCAAACACGATTGGGTTACGTGTTTTCAAAGCAATCAATGATTTGAAAATTGCTGTTGAAGTAGGGTTAGTTGTTGGAGTGACACCACAGACTACTCCGACAGGCTCTGCAATCTTAGTCAAGCCAGTAACAGGGTCATCTTCAATAACACCGACAGTTTTAACACCACGCATGTTATTGACAACGTGTTCACAGGCAAAAAGGTTTTTCGTTGCCTTGTCTTCAAATACACCACGACCAGTTTCTTCGATCGCATGTTGAGCAAGAATTCCGTGAGCGTCAAGTGCTGCAACAGAAGCCTTCGCTACGATGTAGTCAACCTGCTCTTGATTCAACTTGCGCATTTCGTCAAGTGCAACCAAGGCTTTTTGTACTAACTCATCTACATGTTTTTCAGCAGCGAGTTTCTTTTCCTCAGGTGTTACAGTTTTTTTGTCAGCCATTATAGTCCTCCAATGGTTTTTGCTGAAAGGTTAGACGAAGATGTTTAACCTTTGTTACTTATTTCACAAAACTATTATAACTCTTTTCTCTAGCTTTGTAAACCGTTACATGTGCATTTCACAAAGTTTTTTTATTTATTTGTGATGTTTTGAGTAAATGCGTCAGTTATCTGATTTTTTACATAAAGATTGTGAAATAAGATTACAAACTTTTTTGTTTCACAATCTTTGCTAGGAGTTTTATTCACCCCTTCACAACAAGTAAACGCTTTCTTTTTCGAATGGAAGAGCACCTCCTTTCAAAAAAGGAGGTTGTTACTTTTGTTGAAATACTCCTTGCTTAAAAGTTCCTTCATAAACAACTTCTTGCTCTGTTGTCAACTTACCTTTTCCTTCAGCTTGCCCATTGACAAAGTCACCCTCGTATTTCCACCCTTCTTTGGATTGGAAGATCCCTTTGCCGTTAAAGGCACCGTTGCTAAAGTCACCTGTGTACTGATCGCCATTTTGAAAAGTGATCGTGCCTTGGCCGCTCATCTTTCCACGTACCAGACTTCCATCATAGATGATTGCACCGTTGTCAAGTTCTAGAACGCCCTTGCTGGGGGTATTTAGTAGAAACACCGAGGCAGCACAAAGAACGATAAGAACTACTGTTGCAAGTTCCAAACGTTGGCGCGTTAGATAGACACGGTATGTCTTGTATAATTTTTTAACCTTTTCCATCTTCACTCTCATTTTCTAATCGATCTAGCCAGATTTGACAGCCAGATAGGACGCGATCATATGTTTCCTCAAAATCACCTGTATGCCATGGATCTGGCACGCTTTCAGCTGCAAAGGGATAGATCTTGTCTTGCTGGTCTTTTGGACATATCTGACGTAGATCTGAAACATTTGATGCATCCATGCCGATGATATAATCAAAATGTTCAAAGTCTTCTTTCGTGATTTGGAGCGAAGTCTTGCTTTGGTTATAGGCAATATTATGGAGCTGAAAAATACCTTGTGTCCCCTTGTGGATAGGACTTCCAAGCTCCCAAGACGAGGTTGCACGACTTTCAATCTCAAAGCGATCTGTTAAAGATTTCATAACAAATTCTGCCATAGGGCTACGACAGATATTGCCTAGACACACAAATACTAGTTTCTTCATCCGTTCTCCTCTCACTTCATAGAAAAACGGGAGTGGCCTTTGATCCCGTTTTATTCTTCGATTGCTGTGCCTTCTTCGATCACTGCACCTTCAGGAGTTACAGCTTCTTTGATAGGTAAAACTGTCTTGATCGCAGATAGCTCAAAAGTCAAGTAAACACCATCCACATCAAGAACGATAGTTCTTTTTTCAGCATCTACTTCGTCAACAGTTCCGTAAAGTCCACCAATAGTAATGACTTCATAGCCTTTTTGGAGCTTGTTCAAGCTTTCCATACGTTTCTGAGCTTGTTTCTTTTGCGAATGTTGCATAAAAAACATCAAAGCCATCATCCCTACAAGCACGATTAAAAATGTGATATTTGAATTCATTGTTTTCTCCTTTGTCTTTTACATAGGACTACTATATCAAATTTCAGTTACTTTTACAAGATTGTACCATGGTTTTTCATTCTTTGACTGGAAGAAAAAATCAGAGCTTTCACTCTGATTTTTGAGGTTATTTCAAGTTATTAACTACTGAAACGAGGTTTTCAACAGTGAAGCCATATTCTGCCATGACTTTTGGCGCTGGGGCAGATGCTCCGAAGGTGTCAATACCGAGTACTGCACCGTCAAGTCCGACATATTTGTACCAGTTTTGAGTTGCTCCCATTTCGACTGCAACACGACGACGAACTGAGTTTGGTAGAATTTCTTCTTTATAGGCTGCGTCTTGGGCATCGAAGACATCTGTTGATGGCATACTGACTACGCGGACTTTTCCACCTTGGTTTGCCAATTCTTTAGCTGCTGCTACTGCTAGGTTAACTTCTGAACCAGTCGCAATCAAGATTGTATCAAAGTCTGCTGCGTTTTCATAAACAACATAGCCACCTTTTGCTACTTTGTCAAAGTCTGTTCCTTCTTCGACTGTCAAGTTTTGACGGGTCAAAACAAGGGCAGTTGGGGTTTTCTCACTTTTCACAGCTAGATACCACGCAGCTTGTGTTTCACGTGCGTCTGCTGGGCGGAAAACATTGAGATTTGGCATAGCACGAAGTCCTGCCAAGTGTTCAATCGGCTCATGAGTTGGTCCATCTTCTCCGACAGCGATCGAGTCATGAGTAAAGACATAGGTCACAGGAAGACCCTGTAAAGCTGATAAACGAATGGCAGCCTTGAGATAGTCAGAAAATACGAAGAAAGTCCCGCCGTAAACACGCAATCCGCCATGAAGTGCCATACCATTCAAGATGGTCCCCATAGCAAATTCGCGGACACCAAACTGAATGTTTCGATTCAAGCGATTGGCGTCATCTTGAAGCCCGTCTGTCTTAATATAGGTCATGTTTGAGTGAGCTAGGTCAGCTGATCCACCTAAGAAAGTAGGGAGTTTAGCAGCGATAACATTTAAAGCATCTTGGCTTGAATTACGAGTTGCTTGTGAGAAGCCGTTTTCTAATGCCGGGAAGTCTGCTGGAGTCACCTCAACCGGGTCACGCCCGTCAATGATCGCTTCAACTTCTGCTGCAAGTTCTGGATATGCTTCTTTGTAGGCTGCAACTACTTTTGTCCAAGCTTCGTAAGCAGACGCGCCCCGATCTGCTACATTTTCTTTAAAATCTGCATAAACTTCAGCTGGGATTTCAAATGGCTCATAGTCCCAACCGAGTGCTTGACGAGTTGCTGCTGTTTCATCAGCCCCAAGCGGTGCGCCGTGTACTGCATTTGTTCCTTGTTTGTTTGGCGAACCATGGCCGATAATTGTCTTCACTTCAATCAAAGATGGTTTTCCTGATGCTTTGGCTGCTTCAATAGCAGCATGAATGGCTAGCAAGTCTGTCCCGTCCTCAACTAAGACCGTATGCCAACCATAAGCATTGTAACGGTCACGAACACTTTCTGTGAAGGAATCTTTTGTCTCACCATCCAAGTTGATGTCGTTTGAATCATAAAGCACAACCAACTTGTCTAGTTTTTGCAAACCTGCGTAAGAAGCAGCCTCACTTGAGACACCTTCCATCAAGTCTCCATCTCCACAGATGACATAAGTATAATGATCAAAGATGTCATAACCTGGGCGGTTGTATTTAGCCGCAAGGAAACGTTCTGCCTGAGCAAAACCAGTCGCAGTTGAAATCCCCTGACCTAGAGGGCCAGTCGTCGCATCGATCCCTTCTGTGTGGCCGAACTCTGGATGTCCTGGTGTTTTTGAACCCCATTGGCGGAAATTCTTCACTTCATCCATGCTCACATCTGTAAAACCAGATAGATGGAGAAGAGCATAAAGAAGCATAGATCCATGACCTGCTGAGAGGATGAATCGATCTCGGTTGATCCAGTTTGGTTGAGCTGGATTGATTCGTAGTTCTTGTGTAAAGAGACTATAAGCCATCGGAGCAGCACCCATAACTACACCTGGGTGACCCGAGTTAGCCTTGTTAATAGCGTCAATACCTAGAAAACGAATTGCATTAACAGATAGATTTGACATAGGACTTCCTTTCTATTTGAAGTGATAAATTTATCACGCGTTCTATTCTACTATTATATGAAAATTATCCGTATAGCGCAACATACGGATAACCTCCAGATAATAATTTAGATGATTTTACACTTTCTATTATAGTAAAGCTTTGAACTGGATATTTGAGTCTTGCTCGAAGCAATCATCAAATCCACGTGGATGATGGTACTCTACCAGATGCTGATCTTGAGGGTATGTGTATTTTCCTCCCGCTTCCCAAATAAATGGATGGAAGTCATACTGCAAACGATCTTTTCTCATCTTCCATAATTCTAAAATTTCATTGGTTGAAGCCATAAAGTTCGACCAGATATCATAGTGAACTGGAATAATAACTTTAGCACGCAAGTTTTCTGCCATACGAAGAAGATCAATTGAAGTCATCTTATCTTGGATACCAACTGGATTTTCGCCATAGTTATTCAAGACAACATCAATATTGAAGTCTTTTCCGTGTTTAGCAAAATAGTTTGAGAAGTGAGAATCTGCACCGTGATAAATCGTACCGCCTGGTGTTTCAAAAATATAGTTAACAGCTTTTTGACCCATTTCTTCATCAGTAACAGCCAAACCTGCTAATTCGCCACCTGTCTCATCTGCGCCGTTAACTGGTAATGTTACCAAGCAAGTACGGTCAAAGGATTCAACAGCATGAATCTTCATGTCTTTAAGTTCAATCGTATCACCTGGTTTAACTACAATAATGCGTTCTTTGGGTACTCCCCAGCCTTCCCAGATGAGTCCGCAATGGTAAGGTCCGATAAATTTAACATGATCTAATTTTGGATTGTTCAAAATCGCTGCTGCTGTATAAGGATCAATGTGATCGCTATGGAAGTGAGAAACCAAGTAGTAATCCAACTCATTGATTGCAAATGGGTCAATGACCATCGGCTGCACACGCAAGTTTGGTTGCAATTTACGTACACCTGCCATGTTGGCCATTTGGTGTCCGCGGACCATATCTTTAACCTTTTTAGTGGATTTTCCACGGTTTGACCAAAGGTCCATCACAATGTTAGCACCACCTGGTGTCTTGACCCAAATTCCACAATTTCCTAGCCACCACATAGCAACATTTCCTTCAGGAACGACTTCTTCTTCGATTTCTTCGTTGAGCCATGTTCCCCACTCAGGGAAAGTCGCTAGAATCCATGATTCTCTTGTAATTTCATTTACGTTTGGCATATGACGTCCTCCATATTTTGTTCAAGTATTGTTTTCATACCCAGTATAACACCCTCTAGGGCATTAAAAAAGACCAAGAAAAACACAGGTTTGTGTTCATCATTGGACTGTGGTATTATCATTCTTCAAAAAAGGACTGAATAACCAACTCTTGATTAATCAAAGCTTGAATTTCCTGCTGGAGCTTCATCGCGGCACGTTTGTCCGGTATATAAGTTGAGATAATAGTTGATAGATTTTCGCTAAAACTTCTACCATCTTTTCGAAAAACCTTGTGTTTCAGATAATCGACGATGTGCAAGATATCCTCTGCCTCTAGTATGGGATTGACCTTTAAGACAGGGAACCGACTCTCGAGTTCATCATTTGTTGTGATTACCAAGTCCACCAGGGCGATATCCTCAACACTTTTGAACTGTTCTGTTGTAAAAACTGCTCCGATCTGTTCGTTGGGAAGATAGAAACGGCATTGTTTGAGCAAGAGTTTGGAGACTCCCACTCCTTCATCACAGACAAGATAGACTTTTTTCGTATCACTCTGAGAAGAGGGAGTATATTTCAAAAATCCGCCAACATGAATCGTCAGATAAGCAATTTCATCGTCCGTCAAACGCACAAACCAGGCTTCCTCTAAAATTTCTGCACATTTTTTTGTGATGACAAAGAGATCACTGTACTTGGAGCGGATTTGCTTAGTGAGAGGATTTTTGGAAAATATTCCATAGGTTTTTCTAAACAACAAAGCTTTACAGTGAATCAGCAGGTTACGTAACAAGTCTTCCTTATTTTCGATTTCCATCTTGGTTTGCGACTCAAAATACCAGATAAACTCCTCCAAAGCGACTTTCAGTTGACGGAAATCATCGCTTTCTGCATGGATGTCCCTATCTTTTCTGTAAGATAAGAGGAGAATAGCTAGCAAAGCGATCTCAAGTTCTGATAAAGATATCGCAAATGTCTCAAAGAGACGCTCGCCCAGCTTTTTAGATACTCGGTACTCTATCCTTCTGCGAATCAAGGAAAATTCTTGCTCAATATCCTGATGTTCTTTTTGGTAACGGGTGACATTATCACAACTTAACAACAGATAAGGAAGCACTCGTAACATAAAAGTCACTTCATGATGGTTAATCTTTTTCCCTAGATCCTGTTCTACCAGAGGTACCTGATTCTTGAGAAACTGGTGCATCTGACTAGATAAGAGCAGCTCGCCTTGAAAGCGATCCTTAATCTTATCTTCAAGAATGGCAACAAAAGCCTCATTTTCTTCTATGAAGATGTGATATAAGAGAGATTGGAGATACTGGATTTTATTTAAAGGATGGGCACTGAGATAATAGCCTTGTGATTTGCTGACTTGCAGAGTCACCTGATATTGCTCTAGACTTAACTGATAGCGGATCGTATTGAGGTCATTTAAAACGGTATTGCGCGAAACCTCTGTTAATTCCATCAGTTTTTCAATGGTGATGCGTTCATTGGTGATTCCAATCCAAAATAACATCATCTGCATGCGCTCTTTCCCACTCATCACATAATCATAAGGGTCAACCTCAGATAATAGTTGCTGGCAAGCTACTCTTTGTTCCTCTGTCAAGTAGATACCGATACGAGGAAGGCTGACAATGTGATAGCTAGAGTCACCTAGTGTAGTATTAATTTTATCAATGTGATAATAGACTTTTCTCCTTGATTGTCCCAAATCTTTAGAAATGGCCATAATTGTTTTGGAAGCTTCTTGATCCATGAGATACAGTAGTAACTCACAACTCGTCTTATCTAATACCATTTTATACTCCTCCTATCGTCCAGAGTCACTCGAACGACAATTCATATGATAGCACTTTCATAGTAATGTTTCAATGACAAGCACCTATTATTTTGAAGTCACTTTCTCTTTTTATTTTACTTATAAAAGCGAGGCTCGGATATCTCCAAGCCTCTTTTCAATTGCTCGTTTTCTATTTTTGACCATAGTATGCATTCGGCCCATGCTTTCTTTGGTAATGTTTTTCCAGTATGTATTGTGGAGCAGGTTCAACTCTTGGATTGATTTGCTCTGTGAAGCGGTTCATCTTGGCAACTTCTTCGAGAACAACTGAATGATAAACTGCATTTTCAGGGTTCTTGCCCCATGTGAATGGGCCGTGGTTGCGAACGACAATCCCTGGTACTTCAACTGGATTGAGACCCCGACGTTCAAATTCTTCCAGAATGACCAAACCTGTATCCTTTTCATACGCTACTTCAACTTCATCCTGAGTCAAGCTACGAGCACAAGGAATTGGTCCGTAAAAATAGTCGGCATGTGTGGTCCCGTAAAATGGAATATCGCGTCCTGCCTGTGCCCAACCAACAGCTTCTGTCGAATGAGTGTGAACTACACCACCAATAGCAGGCCAAGCCTTGTATAACTCTACGTGGGTTGGCAGGTCAGAAGATGGTCTCAAATCGCCTTCAAGGACCTTACCATCCAAATCTGTCACCACCATGTTTTCAGGAGTCAATTTATCATAATCTACTCCAGATGGCTTGATAACAATCACGCCTAGCTCACGATTCACTTCTGAGACATTGCCCCATGTGAATTTAACCAAGCCGTGTTTAGGAAGAGATTGATTAGCTTCGCAGACACGCTTTCTCATATCATTGATTACTTGATTCATCTTACATCAAACCCGCTTTCTTTATTAATGGGTAGAGGAAATCTTGTGCTTCTTTGATAGCCGCTTTGGTTTCTTCTACTGTTTCACAGTTTTCAGACCACATCTCGATTAGGAAAGGACCATTGTAGTTTGTCTTTTTCAAAATATCAAAAGCTGCTTCCCAGTTGACACAACCTGTCCCAAAAGGAACATCTCGGAATTGTCCTTTTGAAGTCTCGGTCACAGGATAGGTATCCTTGAGGTGGAGGGCTGCAAGGGCATGGTGCCCGATATAAAATTCACTGTAAACGTCATTATGCCAAGCTGAGACATTGCCAATATCTGGATAGACAAAGAGATAAGGTGAATCAATCTCTTTTTCAACAGCTAAGTACTTCTCAATGCTATTGATAAAAGGATCGTCCATAATCTCAATAGCCAAAATCACTTGGGCTTCCTCCGCCCAGTCACAGGCTTGTCGGAGGTTTTTGATAAAGCGTTCACGTGTTTGAGGGGATTTCTCCTCATAATAAACATCATAGCCAGCTAGCTGAATGGTACGAACTCCCAAATCCTGAGCCAGTTCGATACATTTTTTCATCAGTTCCAGCGATTTTTTTTCTAGAACTGGATCGTTTGAACCCATTGGATAGCGACGATGACCTGAAAAACAGATGGACGGAATTCGGATGCCTGTTTCATAGATGGCTTTCACGATCTCCAATCGTTCTTCCTTGCTCCAATCAAGACGAGCCAAACGTTCATCACGCTCGTCAATCGACATTTCAACGAAGTCGAAGCCTAACTCTTTGGCAAAATTCAAGCGTTCTAACCAAGTAAAATGCTTGGGTGTAGCTTTTTCATAGATTCCAATTGGACGTGACATGGCTTACCCCCAAATTCGTTTGATTTCATCCTTAAAGGCACGCGCTGCTCCTGCTGGATCCGATGCCTCAGTAATTCCGCGCCCTGCGATGAAAGTAAAGACATCTACTCCTTCAAAGAGTTTGAGTGTATCCACATCCAGTCCGCCTGTAACAGACACACGGAAGCCCATATCGATCAATTTTTTGACCTTGTTTAGATCTTTTTCACCCCAAGTTTCTCCAGCAAGTAGAGCATCACGAGATTGGTGGTAGATTGCTTGGGAAATTCCCGCATCAAGCCAAAGTTGAGCCTGTTCAAAAGTCCAGTCTCCGTAAAGTTCGATTTGGATCTCTCCTCTATCTCCACGTTCAGCTGTGATGGCTTTAAGAGCTGCTTCCATAGTCGGAATGGTTGCACAGCAGATACAAGTCATCCAGTCAGCTCCACGTACAGCATTATTCTTGGCAACCGTTCCACCGGCGTCCGCACACTTGGTGTCTGCAACGATAATCTTATCTGGGAAAAGGCTACGCAAGACTTCTACTAATTCGCTCCCTACTTGAAGTAGGCAAACAGTACCAGCTTCGATGATATCCACTTCATGACCAACAGATACAGCAGCCTTAATGGCTCCTTGTAAGTCTGAATGATCTAGTGCAACTTGTAAATTTGGTATTCTTTTTGTCATCTTCCTACTCCTTTTTAGCTTTCCAAGTCCAAGCCTTCCAGGTATGGACTGTTTTTTGATTCTTCGATCATATCCAAAACTTCTTCTTTGCTCTGGCATCCTTGCAAGCGGGCAATGGAGTCTTCCAACTCAAACAAGGCGATAATTTGTGGAATTGCTACACTTGTGTGAATTTTTGAACTTGTTGCAGCCAAAGCTAGTAAAACGGACACTTCTTTTCCATCTGAAAAAACAACTGGTTTTTGCAAGGTAATCAGTGAAAAAGCATCCCGCTGAACACCTGCCTCTGGTCTAGCATGCGGCATAGCCATCCCTGGCATTAAAATATAGTAGGGACCATATTCTTCTGTTGACTCAATAATCGCATCATAGTACTCTGGTAAAATTGCACCACTTTCAATCAAGGGGTCTACTGCTAACTTAACTGCTTCTTTCCAGTCACCAGCCTCAAGTCCCAATCGAATTGAATCATTTTCAATCAAAGCTTGTTTTAAATTCATAGTTGCCTCCTTTATGTAAAGAGGGACTGGGACAGAACCTAGCATTCACAGTTCCTGTCCAGCCCCCTCCAACCTTTTACTGTAGTGCCTGACTGAGTTTTTCAGAGATTTCTTTGTCATCCATCAAGTTGTCAAGCCCGATCAACTTCCCATTTGTTCTACCTTCCAATTCTTGGATTAGGTGAAGAGAAGCGATAACGATATCATAGCCAGCAGCCAAACTTTTAGCTTCGCCGACACTGCATGAGTTTACTGTGAAATCTGTTTGATTTAGCTTACGTAGAGCATTTTCAACTTTCATTTTGATAACCATTGATGAGCCCATACCATTTCCACACGCTGCTAATACTTTAACCATTTTATTTCTCCTTTTTCCTAGAATCTATGCTTCTTCTTGCACTTCACCTTTATAGTATTTTTCTTTATCTTTTGCTTTAGCAAACTGAATTTGAGGAATAACAAGCAAGAAGAGACAAACAAGTACATAACCAATAATACCGAGGTATTTGAAGATGTAACCAAATCCAAGCCATGGGAATTCAAAGTCGATATTTCCATGGTAACCACCGTAAGATGCCAAGTCGAGAAGGGCTACACAGAGAGCACCGAGAGCAACTTGAAGCACACCTGAGATGAATGATAAGATAACTGCTGCTTTCCAGCCACCACGTTTATCAGCATAAACAGCGATAGCTGCATTATCAAAGAATACTGGTACAAATCCTGTGATGATAAGGATAGGATTTTTGAAGATGATCAGTAGAACGATTGTGATCAATTGACCAATCAAGCCAAAAGCGAAACCTGACAAAACAGCGTTTGGAGAACCAAATCCATAAGAAGCCGCAACGTCTACCGCTGGGAATGAACCTGGCAAAAGTTTGTTTGAGATACCTTGGAAGGCATTTGTCAATTCAGATACGAACATGCGAACACCTTGCATCAAGATAAACAAGTAAACTGAAAAGGTGAAAGCTGTTTGGATAATGTACATGAAGAAATCTTGCTTAGCAGGATTGAACAAAGTTCCTGAAGTGATCACTTCTTTGTTTGACATGATTTCTGGTCCCAAGATTAAAAGAATTGCACCAAAGAAGACCAACATCAAAGTTGCAGAGGCAACTACTGTATCGTGGAAGATAGAGAGGAATTTAGGCAACTTAATGTTGTCTAGACTTTCTTCCTTCTTACCAAAGCGTCCTGCGATTTTATCTACAAACCAGATAGCAAATTGTTGTTGGTGACCAATCGCAAAACCACCACCACCAGTCAAACGTTGAGTTGCTTCAACAGTCATGTTTGAGCTGATAGCCCAGTAAAGTCCACAGATAATTCCGATAGCCGCTGTCCCATAAGCATTGCGCAATTGTGGAACCAAGAATAAAACCATAAGAGAAACAGTTGCTGCTTGTTGCACCATGATGTGCCCTGTGATAAAGAGGGTTCTCACTTTGGTGAGTTTACGGAAAGCCACTAGCAAAATATTGACCCCGAAACCAATCAAAAGGGCTGTTGTTGCAGTTCCGACAAAATCAGGAAACTCAGCTGCAATTTTGTTATTTGCCGCTGCAAGTCCAAAGTAAGGGTCGATAACTGCCGCACCAATTTGGAATTTAAAGTTGAGTGCTGCCAAGATCGGACGGAAAGTGGTAACCAAGCCCCCCGCACCAACGTTTAACAACATATAACCAACTGTCGCTTTTACAAACCCTGAAAAGACTTCATGAGTCGGCTTTTTCAAAAGCGCATATCCAATCAGTACCAATAGACCTACGAAAAATGCGGGATTCTGCAAAATATTGCTAGAAAACCAATTTAGAACACTTGAAATGACTTCCATAACTGTTCTCCTTTGTTTTGAATTGTTTTTATAAGTTTATTATATAATTTGAAAGCGATAACAAAAAGACCAAGAATTACACAGCGGACTGTTCACTCTTGGACTGTATATACGATTTGATTTTACATCGGATTTTCTATCTTCTTCTCTCTGGAAAGTTGACTCAGACGCAAGCAGAAACAGGAGCACTGTCCTCTCATAGGATAGTAAATATTTTTATAAATGCCCTTATCTAACAAAAAATCAGGACAAGCCTGATTTTAGATATTCTTTACTCTGTATCTACGACCACGTAGCGATTGGGTTCATCACCTTCAGAATAACTCGTCACACCATCCATACGTGAAATGATACGATGGATAATCTTACGCTCGCTATTAGACATCGGATCTGTTTGCTGGCTGCGTCCTTCTTCTAAAACGCGGGTCGCAAGTTTTTGCGCGTAGGTCTGCAAGACTTCTGCACGGTGTTCTACGTAGTCATTGACATTGATTGTGATGTAGAAAGTTCTTGAATAGCGGTTGTAGAGATAATTTTGTGCTAAGAGTTGAAGAGCTTTCAAGACTTTACCGTGATAACCGATGATTCGTCCCGGCTCGTTGGTATCAATCTGCATGTTGATAGTGCGGCGATTGTGACTACTTGAAATCACGCCCTCCACGTCCATGTCATCCACGATTGTTTGCACATAGTTAGTTACTTCCGCTACAACTTCTTCAATATCATAGTTTGGTTCGACTTTCAAGCCCAGCTCTTCCAACGATTGGTTTTCTTCTGTATTTGAATCTTCCTTGGCAACTTCTTCATCCACTGCTAGTTGTTCAACTTCAGCCACCTGCAATTCATTCAAAATTGCAATATGACCTGTTTCTTCCAAGATGGTGCTAGCTTTTTTCTCATTTTTTAGAATTTTAGCCTTGACTTCATCTGAGACACCTTGGCCTTCCCCTTCGATCTTTTTGATTGCTTCGACAACATGCCCGAGATCCACAGTCGCTTCACTCACTGTCTTCACACGTTCATTTTTTTCATTGATTTCTTTTGGAACGCCTTTTACCGCTTGTTGATCAGCCTTGATTACTGTAGTTTCACTAATCACATCAATGTCAACCTGAGCTGGTTTTTTACCAAACAAGCCAAAGAAACCTTTTTTCTCTTTTGCTACGACTTTAATGTGGGCTTTCATTCTAGGGATATTTAATTCTTTCAATCCTTTCTGGATTGCTTCTTCAACAGTTGATCCTGTAAATAATACCATTACAAGATTCCTCCTTATTTTTTCTTTTTCTGTGCCTTTTTCAGGGCTTTTCTCTTCTTGCCTTCTAAATCTTTCTGGGCCTGTATTTCTGCTTCTCTCGCAGCGATGATCTTAAAAGGATTGTTCAAAAAGTAAGTCTGCAAGACTTGATAAGCATTTGAAACAGTCCAATACAAAGCCACCCCACTTGGTGAATAGATAGCAAAAACAAAAATCAGTGCAGGCATTCCATACATCATCCCTGTCATAGCCCCACTCTTTTCAGCGAGAGCTTTGTTTGACAACCAGCTGCTGAGGAAGGTGAAGGTTGCTGCCAAAACAGGAAGAACAAAACTCGTATCCACATCTCCAAGGTTAATCCATAAGAAATGACCCGTCTTTAAGAAGTCTACCCGCGTTAATGCTTGAAAGAGAGCAATTAGAACGGGCATCTGAATCAAAAAAGGCCAGAACGACGAGGATTGCTTAATCCCCATCTCCTTAAATACTCTGCGCGTTTCTTGATCAAGTTTCGTTCTGCTTTCCAGATCACGACCTGAATAGAGCTCACGAAGTTCCTTTAAACGTGGTTGCGCTTCTTGCATCTTTCTTGAAGCCACCATCTGTATCTGAAATACTGGTAGCAGAACTGTCCGAATCAAAATGGTAAAGAGGATAATCCCTAAACCGATACTAACATCAAAAGACAAAAAACGAACGGTCTCAGCAAAGAAATAGACAATTTTACTCCATAAATCTGTCGAGTCCGCTGTAATATCGCTAGTTCCACAGGCTGTCATGACAAGTAGGGACAAGCTCAGCAAACTAGTCAACTGTAGTTTCTTTTTCACTCCCAATTCCTTCCTGGTAAATCTTTGATAATTTTAATACATGAAGTAGATTTTTCTCCATCTCTGCATAATCCAAGGTTTCAACCCCTTTTCGAGCAATCACTACAAAGTCGACATGATCAACTAAGTTTTCCTTTGCATTTAGTAAAATATGCCGAATCCGTCTCTTAATCTGATTTCTAGTGACTGCATTTCCTAATTTTTTACTGACAGACAGCCCTACTCGAAAATGCTTTTTCTGGTTTTCCAACTGGTAGACAACAAATTTGCGATTGGCAAAACTTGTCCCATCCTTGAAAATAGCCTTAAAATCTTTCTCACTTTTTACACGAAAGCTTTTCTTCAAAACTCAACTCCATCTATTAAATTACTACTATTATACCATAATTTTCAAAAAAGCCAATAACAGCAAGGCTTGAGACTGTTTTCACAACAAAAAGTTGGGAAAACTCATCTCCCAACTCCTTTTTTATTGTCTTTTATCTTGTAATTTTATCCAGATAATCTTATTTTTTCAAGCGTTCAACATCACGTGCAATCACTAATTCTTCATCAGTTGGGATAACCAAGACACGGACTTTAGCGGCTTCTGTCGAGATATCACCTGTTGCTCCAAAGACATTCTTTTCAGGATCAACGTCGCAACCAAACCAAGAAATGCCGTCAATAACCATCTGACGTACCGTTACAGAATTTTCCCCAATTCCAGCTGTAAAGATAATGGCATCTGCACCATTCAAAACTGCTAAATACTGACCGATATATTTTTGAATACGATCTACAAAAATCTCATTTGCCAACTGTGCTTTCTCATCACCTGCTCGCATAGCTTCGTGAATGTCACGCATGTCACTTGATCTCTCAGAAACACCCAAAAGTCCTGACTCACGATTTAGGATTCGACTGATATCCTCTGGTGTATTAAAGTCATCTGTATGTTGCATTAAATAGGGGATGATAGCCGGATCAATATCACCTGTGCGTGTTCCCATCATAATACCACCAAGCGGAGTGAAGCCCATAGAAGTATCCACAGACTGACCACCTTTAACAGCTGTAATAGAACCACCATTACCGATATGGCAAGTGATTAATTTCAAATCTTCTAATGGACGACCTAAAATTTTTGCGGCTTCGCCAGCTACAAACTGGTGACTCGTACCATGAGCACCATATTTACGAACTTTATGTTCTGTGTAATACTTAGTTGGTAGTGGGTAGCGATAGGCTTTCTCTGGCATTGTTGTATGGAAAGATGTATCAAAAACTACAACACTAGTAATGTCTGGAAGGAGTTCTTTGAAAGCACGAATCCCTGCTGCGTTGGCTGGATTGTGCAAAGGTGCCAAGAGCCCCAATTCTTCGATTTTCTCTAAAACATCTCCCTCAACGATAGTAGACTCTTTGAAATATTCTCCGCCAGCTACAACACGGTGCCCCACACCTGTAATCTCGTCATAAGCCTTGATAATATCAAAACGAATCAGGTCATCCAACAAGATCTTAACGGCCTGAGTATGGTTTTCAATATCAAGAGTTTGTTGCTCAGAACGTCCATCAAATTTTACAGTTGAGATGGAGTCCTTCAAACCGATACGTTCAATCAAGCCTTTCGCTAACACTATTTCTTCTGGCATTTGATAAAGTTGCCATTTTAAACTCGAACTTCCTGCATTGATTGCAATTGTTTTTGTCATAACAAGATACCTCTATTAAGCGTTTTCAACTATTATAACAAATTCTTAGCTAGATTTCAGTACCTTGGCTCCATTTTTGAAAATTTTCTTTGAATTTCATTAATGCAACTGGATCTTGCAAACTTTCAAGTGGATAGACAAAGGGTTGCAAGTCCTGTTCAGTTTTCTTTTGTAAGACAAAAATCATCTTAGCTTGGTTAGCATGGGCAAATAACGCTTCTGGCAAGCTAATCATAGCAACGAGAGTCACTTCTGCCTTCATCCAAGCTTTTAACAAGTCACTTTGTGAGCTCGTCAACAAATCACTCGGAGCTAGAAAAATAGCATATCCATCTGACTTGAGGTACTTGAGACCTTGCTCCATGAGCAAGTGATGGGCATAAGTATGTTCTTGACTAGAAGCCACTTGATAGCGTGACGCAATAGCATCATCAGGATAGTAGCCGACAGGCAAGTCGCTAATGACCACATCGCTTTCTTTGAGCATTTGCGGACGGACAGCATCGCCTTGGACAAAACCAGCCTCTAGCCTCATAACCTCCGTCATGCTAGCTGCCAAATCAATCAACAAATCATCCACTTCAATCCCCAAATAATCGACGTTTTTATCAAGAGAAGTCAGGAAAGAAGCACCCAAAATCCCCATGCCAGATCCGATGTCAAGAATGCTAATCTCCTCGCGATCAAACAACTCCTCCACGATGAAAATCAAGAGCAGAGCAATGGCATCTGGTGTAAACTGGTGATTGGCCTGTAAAGGCTCCGTTTGTCCTGCCTTCATCAAGAGAAACTGGTAGGTTTTGAGCCACTCTTCCTTGCGAAGCGCTAAGCGTTTGAGGGCTTGATTGTTCGCTTTGACCCGCTCTAGTTCGGTTTCACCATCCAAATAAATACTGTTTTGCTCCACCAAGGCGTCATAAAAGTTCGTCGCCAAATCATTTTGGATGACTTGGACATTTTCTAGTAAATAGGTATAGGCTTGTTCAATTTTTTCAAAATCCATGTTCCTATTTTATCAAATTTCCTCGATTTTTTCCATTTGAAGCGAGAAGCTCTTCGGCAAGAAAGAGTACTAAGATTTGCCTTTCTCTGCTCTTTCCTCGATTTCTGCTTTCTGATCTGATTTATTAGCTTGCTCAGTCAGATCTGCTTTTTCTTCTCCTTTTTCAGACTTCTTACTTTCTTCTTTTTTTGCTGGTGAAAAGAGAAATTCAAAGTTATTCTTATTCATGCGAACAGCTGCCGCAAAGCCTGTTTTGTTGTTTTTATAGCTGACCTTGCCCAGATTAAATACACGCTCACCGCTTTCCTCACTCGTTTTAGCTCTTGTTCGCTTTGCCATTGCAAAAGCGACTAACTTTTCTTTGTTCAAGGCAAAGTCTTTGTGATGGGCAACTTGTCGATTCAGATAAAATTGTAATAAGAGACTAAAAATAGCTGCCATAGTAACTGCATACAAAAGCACTCCTGCCTTAACTTTTTGCTTTTTCCACACGATAAATAAACTCCCTTTCTAAGCCTTTTTGAAATTGAAAGTGAAAGCGTACCACTTGAGCCTCCTCTGTAATTTGAGCTGATTTAAGTCCATAAACCATGGGACGATAACCTCGACCACTGGCATCCGTTTTTCGAAAATCATCTGCTTTAGACTTGCCCAGCGAAATATCTTTGCCCCCCTGCTTCAGATACAAGCGATTGCCTTCCACCTTTTCAAACTGCGAACGCTCTAATTCGATCTCTAGTTGATCCACAAACAAGAGCCACTCTTTTTGCTCGCTTTGTTGCTGGTAACGAACTTCTGAAATGAGAAGCTGACTCATAGCTTGAAATAGGAGCAGACTTCCGCTGATGACAACCAGGGCAACCAAAGATTCTACGAGTGTGAAAGCCCTAACTCTACTGGTCTTCAATCGCAAACAATTTCTCAGATCCATGATACACCTCCACTCCTTTTTCGCTAGAGAACACTTGAATCTCAACTCCGTTCAAAGTTAACTGTGATTTCTCTATTTGCAAGGCCATCTTTGCAACTCGCAGAACTTCCTCCTTTTGCAAGATTTCTACCTCTAACTGTCGATTTTGTCGGATTTGTCCCAAAAGAAGTGTAGCGATGCTGGCAAAAATCGCCAGAGCCACAACCGCCTCCAGTAAAATCACTGCCCTAATTTTTTGTTTCTTTAATGCGTTTAATTTTTCCATTTCCTAGATATAATTGATAGCGAACGATTTCTTGTCTTGTCTGAAATTCAACCTTTGCCAGAGAGGAATTCCCTCCAGTTCTGTCAAAGGATATTGTTTGTCCAGATGGTGCTTGAATCCCTTGAGGAACTGTCAGTTTTTGGTAACCATTGCTAATGTTCTGCCCATTCATGGTTAGATTTAGCCTCTGCTGACTAGACATACTGCGTTTTTGAGTTTCCCTATAAAGTTCCTCAAATTCCATAAAGAAAATTTTTTCCTCCACTGCTGCAAAACTTGACTGAACAGAACCTGATAAAGCCAAGGCTATCATACTCACAAGCCCTAAAACCAAGAGGCTTTCCAGCATGGTAAAAGCCTTAATCATTGACTTTTCGTGCTTCTTTTTGAGATTTTGAATAGTAGTCATTATAAGCCTTGGCTTGCTCCTCGGTGATTCGTCCTTCTTCTTGTAATTTTGCTAGTGTTGCTTTTTCGTTTTGAGTCAATTCGTAGAGCTCTGCTTGACTTTCCACCACCTTGACGACAGCAGCTTTTCCTTTCTCATCCACTGCATCCTTTTGCTTGGTCAAATTGGGTACAAAAAGCAAGAGTAAAGCACTGATGATAAGTAGCACAACTAACATTTCTAGAAGTGTGAAAGCTTGAACCTTAGCTTTTTTCAAGAATGTCATCATTTTTTTCATTTTAAACATATCACAAATTTCCAATTATCATTTTGAATATTCTTAAATGCTCGTAAA
>ERZ773099.1074-NODE-1074-length-20798-cov-3.481367_pt1 | contig 20798 bp, 17 predicted proteins | sample MGYA00511120_ERZ773099 | MGnify/ENA primary metagenome ERZ773099 (study PRJEB29015, sample SAMEA2738012) | human oral metagenome | biome: human oral; feature: human-associated habitat; material: dental | place: China | collected 2104 ...
GTAGAGCAGATCCCTCTTAAGGATAAGGTCGTGGGTTCGAATCCCACCCCTCCCATACTTTGTACTCAAAATAGCAAATATACTAAAACATCTTCTCAAAAGATGTTTTTTTTGTTATATGAAAATATAAGAGACTTTATTTCTCCTTAAATGAATGATTGGAGAGATATTTGAATGCGGTAGATATGCTTATTTTGTCAGCTTTTGCCTGATTTTCTCTTGCTTTCCTCTTTTAAAACTTTACTCTTAAAATACTTATCTCAATAACTTTTTGTATGGAAAAGAAAAATAGAGCTCAGATCAATATTGCACGAGCTGGAGGGGGAACCTGAGGCCATGTTTTCCCTATTCAGAGCCTGATCCAGTATGCAGAATCATTGCAGAAATATCAGTCAAAGATTCATCATCACTATCGATTTGGTGCTGAGAAGAGTCTAGAAAGACAGGTTGCAACTATGATTTCTGAAAAAATAAAAAATCTGACATTCATTCCTCTCTTTTCTGGAAAGCGAAGGAGAGAAAAGACAGTATCCTCGCTGATGAAAAATATTCTTGATATGTTCAGATTTTTAATTTGAATTTTCCAAGCGATCTACTATCTGAGGAGATATCATATAGATATTGTCTTTTGTAAGGGGGGATATGTTGCGCTTCCAGTTGTCTTAGCCGCTAAACTCTTGGGAAAAACGATTTATGTCCATGAGTCTGATACTCGCCCATGACTAGTAAATCGTATTGCCTCAAAGTTTGCTAAATACATATATACAGGATTTTCTAAGGTATTAACTTGAGCAAAAGTTGTTTGACAGCTGTTGTCTGATGAGCTGGTAGTTGACACGGATTGACTAGAAAAATCCTCACAAACACATATTCTCTTGATGGGGTGATCACAGTGAGCGATGACGCTTTATTCCGCTATTTTAGAGCTATTACCAGCATTAGAATCAGAAAACTTCCATTTCACAGTAATTCTAGGAAAATTAAATACTCAGCTAAAGTCTGATTTTGAAGCTTTCTCTAATGTAGAAGTGAGGGAATTCTGTTCGCAAAAGGAGCTTTGAGCACTTTATATGCGCTCTGATATTGCAATAACAAGAGCTGGGACAACATCGCTAGCTGAGCAGGATCTCTTTGATTTGAAGCTGATTATGGTGCCTATCCCTCGAACTCATGACCAATTTGCTAATGCAAAACGATATGTTGAGCACAGGAACGGGATATTGCTTGATCAAGACTCTCCTGAGTTTAAAGCTAATTTGCTTGCTGAGCTTTTGAAACTCAAAAATTTTAAAAAAACTATAACGCAAAAAGATATTAAAACAGCAATTTCAGAGCCAAAAAATCAAATTTTATCTGATATGCTTGGCTAAAATAAAAAGAGAAAAATCAGATTTTTATCTCATAGTAAAAAGCAAATGAAAATAGTACTTGTTGGGGCTGGAGGAAGTGGAATTTCAAATCTTGCCTATATTCTGCAGGAACTCTGATATGATAATCTCTTGGCGATTGATGGATTTGAAAGCCAGATCACGCAAGCTCTTGAGAAGAATGGTATTAAAACCTTGATTGGACATTGACAGTATCAAATAAAGCCAGATGATATTGTTATCTATTCTGAGGCTGTGGTTAATTCTCCAGAGGTCCAGTCAGCATTTCAGCTGAAATTAACAAATCAGCAACCTCTCAAAATCCGAAACTATTTTCAGTTTCTTGGTGAGATGAGTAAATATTTTCGCACTGTTGGTTTTTCTGGGACGAATGGAAAGTCAAGCTCTTCAGCCCTTGCTATCACGACTGCAAAAAAGCTGATTCCTCAGCTTGGGATAGGGATTGTATGAGCCCTGATCCCAGATTTTGATTCAAAAAGCTATTATCTCAATCAAGAAAAAAAATCTGAATTTAGACTCCTTTTTGACGCAATTTTTACTGGAAGACAAGTTCCCTATCATCTTATCAAGCAGCGATATTTCTTCCTTGAAGCTTGTGAATACAAAAGACATTTTCTAAATCTAGATCTAGAAAAACTCGCTATTACAAATATTGAGCTTGATCATACTGATTATTATCAGGATTTAGAGGATTATACCTCAGCCTATTTACAAATGATTGACAAAACTTCTCATGAGGTTTTTGTCCTTAAAAATCTTGAACAAGAAGCTATTCTCTCAAATCCAAAAACTAAGATTCTATCAGTTAAAGAGCGAACATTAAAATATATTCGATGAGAACATACCAATCAAAATGCTTCACTTGTTGCTGGAGTTTTGCAGAGTATTGATTCTACTCTCTCTGATGAGCAGATTTTAGAAGCTATGTATGAGTTTAAGGGAATCTGGAGAAGGATGGAGCTCCTCGCTACCCTCCCAACTTGAGCAAAACTCTATACAGATTATGGACACATTGCATCATCTCTAAGTGTTGGGTATAATATGTTACATCAAAAATATCCAGAAAAGAAGATTATCGCACTTTTTCAACCTCATCAGATGCATAGAGTGCTTGTCGGATGGGATGATTTTTATCCAGCCTTGGCACAGTTTGATCAGAGAGCGATTTATCAAATTTATGCTGCAAGAGAAAATATTCAAGACTTTGCTCAAGAACCACTTTTTCAACAGCATCATTTTACTTCAGTAGATGAGCTCGGAAATTATTTTGCAAAAGAGCATAATGCTGAGTATTTGCAGAATTTTGATCAGGTGATGACATTTCTTGAGAAGACATCCTCTGATGATATTCTCGTGGTATTTACAGCTTGAGATCTTGACTTTCTACTCAGAAAAAAGCTCTGACTACTTAAATAAAAAAGATCGAATCTTTGTCTATAGAGATTTTGACAGAACAACTTTACAGAAAATCAAAAAAGTCTGAAACTAATTCAGACTTTTTCTTTAATTTTTTCCCTTATTTAAACATAAGTTCTTTAGGCAATTGCTTGCTAAATTCATCCCAATTTCCTTTGCTTTCAAAGTTGTTAAAGAAGGTAATCCAATTTTTGAGTGTTGTTAATTGTCCAACCTTGGCAGGAGGAAGGTGATAATTATCAAGTCCCTTAATAAGTTCCTCAGTTGCCTGAGAGAGATTCTCTGGATTTGAAAGCTTAATTTCGTAGTTCTGAGCAATAGACTGAAGCCTAGATGAAAGGAGCCTATAGGCATTCGCGACTTCTTCATTATTTCCAGAGAGTTTCGCCTCATAAAGCGTCTTCATATCAGAGAGTAGGAAGCCTTTATTTAAAGCAGCAGTTATTTGACTAAGTTGAGCTTCACTAGGGACTTTTTTCTGAGATGATGAATATTCTAGTTCCTGGCTTATCTTCTGGGCTTCTTCTACAGGAAGAATTGGTGTCGCGGTGACACTTGTATCTCCAGTAATCAGTTCAGAAACCTGATCGATAAATTCCTGGACATTAGCTAATGCTAACCCTGTTGTAGGTAGTGTCCTTGTATGTGTGATATTCTCTTCTTTTGTTAGCAAAGTACCAAGCATCTTAATATCTTCGATCTTAGTAATGTCGTTATCTTGCATGGTCAGTATTTTCGATTTTTCAAGCTTTGTGACAGCTGTATTTTCTTGGTTAGAAACCCTAGATGTAACAAGAAGTGTCGCTCAAGTATTCTTGATCTGGGTTTTATTATTCTTTTTTGAGAGTTCAAAAGTGGTCTTTTGATGTTGTTGAGTCTGAATTGTCATCTCATCTGTCTCTACCTCAAGCATCGAGCTCTCGTCATTTGCCTCGATTTTTAGAAAATCTCCACTAATGAGCTTGAGGAGATATCCTCACTTATTTTTCTGAGAAAGTCTAAACTGAGCTGGTCATCTAACCTCAATCTGAGTTTTCTCATCAATATCAAAGACGATCTTTGCATTATCCTTTAATGTAATTAAGTCTCCATCAAAGAGTGTTGAGTTTTTAAATTGCTTTCCTTCCTTCTCTATAATATATTCTCCATTTACCTCCAAAACTGTTGCAATTTGATCGGCATTCGTAGTATTAAAAAATGGGTTTTTTTCTACAAGAAAAGCTCTATAATTCTGAATATGTGGATTATCCCAAAAATACGAACCAAAAAATCAGATAATAAGCATCACTGTGATGCAACTATACACAAGCCTTTTACTGAAAAGGATGTGGCTTCTTCTGAGTGATTTCTCCCCTAGTATCCTCTGCTCAGAAATCCTCTGATAGAGCAAAAACTTCTCATTGTCGCTGAGCCTGTTTTTTGCTTGCTGAATAAAATATTCCTGTAATCTCATTGTGTCAAAGCGTGTCCAAAAGTAATAAATACAGTCTGAAACTGTCTATTCGACTATTATTTTAGTTCCCCAACCTTCTCAAAATAAATACATTCTACCAGAAATTTCTGAGTCTTGAGGTAATATTTTCTTTACACTAAATACTACGAATTATTTTGACATTTGTGACAAAATCTTCCTAATATTTTTTGGTTGACTTTTATAAGTATTTTGCTAAACTTTCGGTTATATTCGCTGAATGTGAAATTATTTTTCTAATGCTCTAAAAGTATGCAACTCAAAAATGGGCTTAAAAATATGGTTATTCTCTTAGTGGCTCCAGTTTTAGCACTTGGACTCTTTTATTTTTCTCATAATTTATGAGGGCTTTCGGCTAGTGTCTTGGATGTTCTGGAGCTACAAACAATTGAAAAAAATAAGCGATGAGTTGCATACAAGACACAAAATCAGATTTTTGAACTCTTTGGTTCAGAATTAGTAAAAAAAGAAGGAAAGCTGATCTTTGAGGTTCTGTACGATCCTTTGAGTTTGACTGTAGATATTTCATCTGCTACTCCATCTTCAGCAAAGTTACAGAGTAATCAGTCAGGTCTCCTTATGGTGGAACTCCCTATAGATACCAATGCGAAACTCGAAAAGGAATGGTTTTCTATCCCTTTCTCAGGAGCGGCAAAAGATATTCTCCTCGGTTCGGCTTCATTTGACGCGTGAGATAAATCAATCGCGTTAGCGGTGTGAAATCTAAATACTCCAGTTCAAGATGAAGATGCTCTTTTACCTTAATAGCTACCAAACATAGCAATGAAAAAAAATCCATGGCTCCTTTTATTGTGATTATTGATCTCAGTTCCGGTTTTTGCGAGTGGTGATCCTGACTCTTTCCAAATAGAGGTAAAGCCTTCTACTTTTGCTGTTAATCAGTCAGTTGATATTACAATCAAGGCGATAAAAAATAATCAGGTTATGAAAAATTATATTGGTAATGGATTCCTTGAAATTAATGGAGTAGTTGATGGAAAAAAAATTACCTATGAGGATTACGTAGTGCCAAGTGATGGATACATTGATATGACTGCTTCAGATCAAGGAGTGAAGACATTTTCAAAAGGAGTCAAACTTACTAAAGCTGGAAATTTTACTGTAGATATGGAGTCCGTAACTAATGGTGCGATTTCTGGGTCTACAACTATTATAGTTACATCAGATACAAAGCTTACTCAGAAGGAGATTTCAGTGCTTTCTCCAATACCAGGAGGTAAAGAGGATAAAGCTGCTATGAGTATTATTGCAAGTGCTCCAGAGTTACCGAATGCACGTATGCAAATCCTTCTTAATGACCTAGCGATAAAGGAATGAACAACGGACGCGGCAGGGCTCCTCTCAGAAACAGTCTCTGGTCTAAAGCTTGGGACGAATTATATTCAAATAAAGGCGATTTCTGTTGCTGGAGAGGTTGTAGGATTATCAGATAAAGTAGTCTTTACCTATCAGCCAGGGAGTACAGATCTTTTTAAGGGAATCACAGCGACACCAAATCAGAATTTGAAACTTTGAGATAAAGTGAGGTTCGAAGTGATAACTGAAGAAAATGTTAGTTCCGCTAAGCTCATATTTTCATGAGGACAGGAATATCCTTTAGATAAGCAAAAAAACTGACTTTTCACCAAGGATATTATGCTTACTCAGACAGGAGAAATTTCGGTTTCTGCTAGCTTTTCTGCCGGAGAAGGTTTGGCAAAGACCTATGACCAAATACTTACACTCCAAGCAAAAGATAACCTAAAAATCTGAGAGGTAAAAATCATTTCTCATCAGGAACTCCCTTGAGCTTTGCAGATTAGCCGAGAAACATTAGGTAGAGCTAGTGAAAAGTATGGAATTAAGTATGGAATTGCGGCTGACGCTCTCTCAGGGCTTGTTCTCACAACTTGAGATTCTGCGATCCTCTCTGGATTCACTTACGGGAAAGAGTACTTCTTTCAAGTGCTAGGAGTAACTAATGATAATATCCCAGAGGGGTTACCTTCTGAGGTGATTTCATTTGTAATGCCTGTAGCGACAGGAACGGCACCAACAAAAGAGGCGCTATCTGGATCTGCACTAGTTGAACCACAGCCTGAAGCTACAACAGAATCACAGGAAATGCCATCAGCTCCAAAATTGCCGACATGTGTTATTAAAAATATCAAGGTGTCGACAGAAAAAATCTGAAACAAATATTATCTCGTGCGAAAGCCATGAGAACATATTGAAAAATATCGCGTCTATAGATCAGATTTTTCAGATATGAGCAATAAGACCTTTCTTTGAGAGACAGAAGTTCCAAGATACGAATATCCTTTTGATAAGACGGTAGAGGAGGATGTTTATGCATATTATTCAGTTGAGGCGATCTGTACAGACGGACAGAAAGTTGAGATTACCCATGCGAAGAAAGTTCAGGTCGGACCATTGGAAGATATGATGCTTGTTTTAGCAAGTACGGCGTTACTGTATTTGATTTATAGGGTTTATACCTATAGAAGTTATTAGATATATCAACTTTTAGTAGACTCAAACCTGTAAAATGAAGCTAAATAAAAAATATCAGCCAAATCATATAGTATATCAAAAAAAACAAGAGAAAAAAGACTGACGATACCCGATTTTTCTTCCGAAGTCAACTCTTTTTTCTCCAGAAGAATTATGAAACCTCTATTATCAGGAATTAATGGGGAGAAATCTTCTACAGTTTACAGGCAAGAACTATCAGCCTCTGATCATCAAAAATCTTCATAATCTTAATTTTTTAGAGGCATTAAGAGGGAAGGAAAAACTCCCTCTTTTTGCTCAATATCAGAGAATTAGTCAAGTTGGGGAGAAGATGCAGAAAAAATCCCAGCAATATCTTAAAAACCTCTTTTTCTGAGCTCAAGATGAAGAAGTAATTTTTAATGCAGAACAGATAGAAGAAATAGAGTCAGTTTTTTCTCTCCTTTCCCAAAAAAATCTTTTACAGAAGAAACCACAGCTTATCTACCGAGATGTTTCAAATCAAACTGTCGTAAATACTGATGATATCGAGCGAAGAACAGAACCTCAGGTCGTGCTTGAGATAAAATGCTTTGTTGAAACAAAAAACGAGGTATTAACTATAGTAGTAGATGATATTATGAGTCTCTTCTCAGATGTCGGAGTAGTTGTGCATGCAAACGATAAGAGATATAAAAAGCATATTGGGAAAAAAATTATCCTCCCAATGATCAATAAGTCGATACCTATTTTCTGAGAACCAACAATTGATACGTTAAAAGATAACTGAGTCTATAGAATGAATCCTCTCTTGAGTCCTTCTCATCTTCAAAAAGCACAAGATTATAATTTGCCAATAGATGAGAGTTTTGTTGATGAATCGGGGCATTTTCTTGAGAATGTCGCAACCTTCGCTGGACAATCGCTCTTCGATTTTACAGAAAATATTATCGAAACACTGGATACAATAGGGAATCTTGCTTCGAGATCTGAGAAACTTCAGCAAATTCCTTATTCAAAAATAACAGGTCAGAGACTGATTAAAAGAGTTCTTCCTCTTTGGGTGATTGACTATTCCTCTCTTCAATCTGAATTGCTAGATTGAATTCATCAGGCTGCGCCTAAACTAGAATCCCTTTTCCTATCTAAAGAAGAAGCTATACTTCCATTAGAGTCGAGAGATCACTTTGGATGGGGTATTTTTAGCAATGAGGCAACAAAAAACCTTTACTTTTCGAGACCTTTAGTTATAGGTCAGAAGTGGAGTTCTGCATACGAATATCTCTTGCTCTGACTCGTAATGAATCATCGGCTTCCTCTTAGCTTTCCCCTTGCTGATTTGATAGATCTACTGTATTTAGTGCCCGAGGAGATAAAAAATTTCCTCTTGAGAAATACTGAAAAGATTGAGAATCTTCAAGTAAGAGAAATACTAAACCACAGTATAGACCACACCCCTGAGCAGGTTATGGAAGACCGAATCAAGAATATTCAGGCGCTCCCACGAATAGAGCGAAATCCTGACCAGGAGAAAATAACAATAAAAACAGAGAAACTTCCATATACTTATCAGGCAACTAAGGGAACCTTCGATCAGCAATTCCTGAGAGCTGTTGAAGTGGCTATACAAGCGAGAGAAAAGAAAGAAAATCTGGTTCTATTTGCTCCTTCAGCTATTAACTTTACAAGGACACTGCTTCTGCTTACTTATCTAATGCAGATAGAAAACGCTCCTCTCTTTATTAGCGAGATTCCTGCACTTCGCTATCAATTCCCAATTCCTGAAAAGGCAGAAAATTTTGCAAAAAAATATGGACGAGATGCTCTAAGGCTCTGTATTGCCCAGCAGAAAAAGCTTGAGGAATCCGGTCTTCAGGAAAATTTTGATTATCTCAATCATTTCCGAAACCTTTTTAAACTCCTCTATGAAAAAGGAGCCTTTGATGAAAAAGATGATAATAATCAACTTGAAGCTATAGAACTCCGAGTCTATTCTCAGCGAGAGGAACTTCTAGACGAATATCAGTTGTATCAAACTTCGGGAAAAGGACTAGATGTCCTTATTCAAAAGATCCAGGCATTTAGTAGAGGACAGTTTACTTGGTACTTAGAATTTGTAAAAAAGAGAAAAAATTCTGATGCTTATAGTGTGGCGGCTCAGATCTTTGTTCAGATTTTGCAGGTTTTGATGCCATATATCCCAGAATTTACCTTACAAATTGAGTCAATACTTGGCCAGAAATTCCCAAGGCACCTTCATAGGCTCGCTTATCAGGGAAAGAAGGATTATAGACTTCATCTCCTTTTTGATATCATTAAGGGGGTGACTCAACAGAAGCTCAAACTCAAACTCAAGAAACATCAGTCAATTCGCCTTGCTGTGAGAGCAAATCAGGATATTCTGAGGTTGGTAGAAGACCACAAAGATGTTTTTCATGCATTGCTCAAGGTAGACTGAATAGATCTAGTAGAGCTTAATAGCCGTCTTCCGTCAGAATTCTCTTCCTTCACAATATTAGAGATAGAAATCTGAATTAAGTCAAGCGAAGAACCGAAGATAGAAGACGATCTCTTGACTCTAGAAAAATTCTATAGAGCAAAGCTCCAGCAATCAGAATATCTTAGAACGACACTAATGATGCTCTCGACAAACCCGCTTATAGCTCAGGATAAGGTGGCGGAAAAGGAAAAAGAACTTCAGCTTCTCAAGGATGAAATTGATAGTCTTGACATTAAGATAAAAAAAATTAAAATGCAGAGAAGAGCTTAGTGTTAATTTTAATAATCTTTTATGTGCAGATAGGTATGAGTGATAAATCAAAAAACATCTTAAAGTATACGATGATATTTTTCCTATGTTTTTTTTGAGTGTTTGGTCTAGTATTATTTCTAAATTCTAAAGCAGAGCAACCACAAGAAAAATCTGAATTTAACATCCAAACAACAACAATTGATCAGATCGATTCTTCTATTAGCCTCGAAAAGCCAGGGACAATCCTCTCTAGTCAAGATATTACCGTAGCTGCTCAAGCAAATGGTAAAGTAAGCCGTATTGCTTTTAAGGAGGGGAATCAGGTAAAAGGTTGAGATCAGATTGTGTATCTTTCTGATACGGTTGCTAGTTATGAACTTCAGGTGCAAAGAGCAAAAAATAATCTTGATAGAGCTCTCCTTACTAGAGAGCAAACCGAAAATAGCCTTAAACAGCAACTTGATCAAGCTGAAAATAGCTATAAGACAGCATTACAATCTTTTGAGGCAGCTCAAGTAAGTGCCGAAAATGCTGTTAAGCAGGCGAATATGGGTGTAACTTCAGCTGATGATCAAATTTCTGCATTAAGAAAACAGTTTCAACCTCAAAAACTTGCTCTTCTTTCTCTGTTAAATTCAGTAATTGAATCAAGTGATAAGTGGCTCTGAGTGACGACGTATTATGACAATTTGAAAACAGGTTTTGAAATCTATATCTGAGCAAAAGATCAAAACCAAAAAAATCAGACAGAACAAGCTCTGAGAGATCTTTATTCTCTTAAGGAGTCAATCACAAAACTCCCATCCTCTCCTAAGACAGATGAGGAGCTCAAAAGTGCTGTGCACCAGATTGATGCTGCATATACCCAGATTGAAGATTTTGCAGGAATGATGATTCAGTTGATGAGAAATTCTATTTCATCAGTATGAACACTTGAACAAGCTACAATTGATGCGACAATCAAAAATTTTGAATCAATTCAAGCTGGACAAGCACTCATAGGTTCTAAAGCGAGTTTCATTTCATATCTTAATCAGGTAGATGCTCAGCTTTCAGGGTCTGGAACTTTAGCTCAAGATAGTGCAAAGATTACTTATGAAGATGTTCTAGCCAGAAGCAAGAACACTCTCTTTACAAGTGAAATTGCGGTCAAAAATGCAAAGGTAAACTATGAAACACTCCTAGCAAATAATCCTGTTCAGTTAAGGCTTCTAGATAATGCAATCGTTGATGCAAAGATCGCCTATGAATCAGCACTTACACAGTACAATAAACTTGTTGTGAGGACCCCAGTTTCAGGGATTATTGGTGAGATTCTAGTTTCAGAGGGACAAGATGTTGCAGCAGGAAATCCAGTCTTTAAAGTTTCAGGACTCAAGAAACATCAAATCGAGGTTCATGTAACCGCAAATGAGTATAAATATCTTCAACAAGATAAACCAGTCTCAGTAACCTACCAGGGACAAAGTCTAACTGGAGCAATTAGTGCAATTAGTACCGTTGCAGACAAGACAAATCTCTTTAAGGTAACGATTGAACTCGATTCAGATTTGGAACTTGTTGGAGATGTTGCAAAAGTGAATTTCCCTATTCTCTTTACTCCTCACACTTTGCTTCCTCTAGAAAGGGTAAAAATTCTAGAAGATAATCTTGTAGCAGTGCCAGTGATGAGTGGAGGGACTCTTACAGAGAAGCTTGTAAAAATTAAGACAATATGGGGAAATTTCATTGAACTTGAAGAACCATTCCCAGCTGATCAAACTATCGTTACGACTGATATGAGTTCCTTTGATGAAAATAAGTACGTGATCAAATAAGGAAAAAATCTCAAAAATCAGAATTTTATTCTCGTTTATTATTCGTTATGGCTAAAGAACAAAAAAAAGCTACAGGAAGTAAAACCATGCTTTTAGGAGCTGGTGGAATAGTACTGCTTGCTCTGATTTTTACAGTGATTGCTCTATGGAATCCAAAGAGTAAAGCACCAGTTTCTGAGCAACTACTTCTTGAAAATCAGACATGAAGCCAAACAGCTTCATCTCATCAAATCAGTATTTGAGATGACTCATGAGATGTCTCAGGTCAGAATTCTTTATCTCTTAGTACATGAAATACTATGACAGCAGAACAAGCAATCAAAAACTACCTCGCTTCGGCGAATCAAGATATTCAGTCAGAAACTGTAAAAAGTGGTGATACAATTACTGTAGACTATATTGGAAGACTTAATGACAGTGAAGTATTTGATACGAGTGTTGAGTCTGTAGCGCAGGCAAGCGGAAAATATAATCCAAATAGAAACTACTCAGAGGGACTTTCTTTCAAGGTTGGAGCTGGTCAAATGATTGCTGGATTCGACGCAGGAGTAGTTGGTATGAAGGTTGGAGAGACAAAGACCGTTAAAATCCCAGCTGCACAAGCTTATGGTGAGAGAAGTGAGGAAAATATTGTTCGTTTCCCAATTAAAGACCTTGGAGAAGATGCTAAAGATGCAAAGGTTGGAATGCAGGTATATCTTGGGGGAAGATTCCCAGCTGTGATTACTGAAATCACTGATACTGAAATCGTTTTTGATGCGAATCATGAACTCGCAGGAAAGGATCTAATTTTTGATATCACAATCAAAAATATTGCTCCAGCTACAAAATAGTGTAAAAAAGATCAAAAATCTGATTTTTTATCTTTAAATGCTTTGATAACTATGAAGCTTTCCATTTATAATGGTGAATTTTACCAGAGAAGCAAGCGATGGTATCTTGCTTTTTGACTGATAGTCCTTGGAATTGTTGTGCTCTCTATTATCTACGATAATATTTTTGGTGCGGTGCTTGTATTGGTGCTTGTATGAGGGTATCTCTATATTCAGACTAAAATTGGGATCGAGACGAGTATGGAAATCAAAGATGAAGGTATCCAGGTCCTAGATAGACTATTTCTTTACGGAGAGCTTCAAGGATTCGTCCTAGAAATGGAGAAAAAAAGCTGAAAATTGATAAATATCGTCCTTGTAAAAACTAAGGGAGCAGAAGCTTTTACTCTTAGAGCAACTTCGGAGGAGTTAAAATCTTTTTGTCTTGTTCTTCAAGAAAGAATTCCTCAACTTCAAAGTTATCAAGTTTGACTTCTAGATAATCTCTTTAGAAAGTTGAAAATCTAAAAAACAGACCATTGGTCTGTTTTTTGTATTGGGTATCCTTAATCGATTCTGTCTTACTTCTCCCCTGATAGGGGGAGATGTCCGAAGGACAGAGGGGGTTGAGTATAAAGCCCCTCAGTCTTGTGTACACAAGCCAGCTCCCCGCTAGGGGAGCAAGGTTTTTCGTCATTGCGAGGCGAAGCTGTTGCGATCTCGATATTCAAACTATCCTCTATATAATCTCCAAAAATTCTCTTCAACCTGAGTCCAAAGCTTCTCTTCACTTATTCCTAACGTCTCGGCAGCAAATTTTCCAACAATACTTACCTTTGCAGGACTGTTGATTTGACCACGAAAACCTTGTGGAGAGAGATAGGGAGCATCAGTTTCAAGGAGGATCTGACTAAAATCAGTTTCTCTCAGACTTGCTCTAATTTCCTCAGCCTTTGGATAGCTGATATTACCCGTAAAACCAATAAAAAGCTGACTAAATTCAGATTTTAAAACTTTGATTTCATCTGGTCAATATCCCCAACAATGAAAATAAATCACCAAATCCTTAAACTCTCTCAAAATCTCTAGTGTCTCAGAAAAAGCATCTCTAGAGTGAATTACTATCGGTAAGTTAAACTCTCTTGCTAGCTCGCATTGTGCTCTAAAGAAATCTCTTTGAAGTTCGAGAAAGCTGGCTCCTTCTGGATAGTGAAGGTCAATTCAACATTCTCAAATAGCTACAATCGAATCTCCATTTTCCTCAATTTGTTGTTTGATCAGGGTAATTTCTTCCTCAACATTTCCAATTGCATTCCCGACATCACAAGGATGAATACCAAGACTCGCTTTTATCCAGAGGTCTGGAAAAGATGCTCTGCTTTCATTTGAAATAGTCAAACCATTAGTATTATATTGACGATTTGCTCAAATATTTACGAGTCCATGTCCTCCTACTGTAGCAAATGCTTCCAAATGCTCTTTTCGATTAGGAAAGAGGTCTTCTTGATTGAGGTGGGTGTGAGCATCAAAAATACGCATTATCAGTACTGCAAAAAGATAAAAAATCTGATTTTTTTTCATGATTATGCAATATCCCACTATACTCAATTAAAGAAAAAAAACAACCCAACTTCACATATTTAGGCTATCTTTATTATAAATCGCCATTATTCACAGCAATTAGATTTACATATCAAAAGAGATTCGCAAGAAAAATTTGCAAAAATAGAAAAAATCTGTATCATTCCATTTATTTATCTTGAGAGTGATAAGTGCTTTTAGTTATATATTGAGAAATATGTTAAGAAATTTTTTAAAGAAGCATATGAGAGTTGTTGGTTTCTGATTATTGTGCTTGTGGCTATCTTTATTCGGGCAAGTAGAGGCCAGTGGAACTGGAGAAGTTACCTACTATACCACAGAATGTTTCCCTGTATATGCTGGATGTGTAGATAAAATTACTTTTGTCGTGAATACTTCGGGGGGAGATATTAATTGGATAGAGACGGAGGCTCTTGAACAGAGAACTCTGTGACATACGGGAGATGCTTCATATTATCTATCAGGGAATGAAAAGAGGGAAGTTCAGCTTTCTTGAGAAAAGCTTATCTTCCTTGAAGCTTATGGACTATTCTTTACTAAGGAGGATTCAATCTATAGGAATGCATTTACGCAGCCTTGGCAGACTAATACGTGAGATATTATTTATGATGTTGATAATGTATTAAAGGGAACTTGGGCGATTTCTCCAAGTATTGAAAAATACCTCCCTGTAAAAAATGAACAGAATGAGCTGATTGGTTATATTTTGCGTACGATCACTGATCCTTCTACGGGATTTAATGATATCTATGCTCCACTGTATCAAACGACTCCTTTCTTTACAACAAATGGAACTACACTAAAGACCGTTCTCTCTGGAGAAAATACCCTTAGATTTACTGGAACAAAGGAAGTCTTGGCTCAACAACTTTCATCAATAGTAAATCTAGAAGATAAGAGTCTAGTTCAAGCTTTTCTCACAACAGGGACGCTTGCGGGTTCTCAGCTCCACACACTTGAGGGAGAAAAAATACTCTTCTTTGATCTAGGGACTGGAACACTAGTATTGATGTCCGGCTCTTCAATTTTCCAGTGAGCTTTTACTGGAGGAATTGCAGGAACGCCTAGCTACGATTCAAGTACCCTCAAGCCTACCTGAATACCTCTTGGTTCAGTCGTGGCTTACAATGAGGTCAGAAAAAACTGAAATTTAGTAGGGTATGCACTAAAAAATCAGTCAAATCAGCGATTTTATGCGGCGAAGAGGGTTGTTTATAGCTCTTCTGGAGGAGGCTGAGGGTACTGGATTGCTCCACAGCCAGTAGTAAATACTTCCACAGGAGATAAACAAGAGGAGAAAAAAGAAGAAAAGAAATCAGAAAAAACTCAGGAAAAACTACCAGAGCAGACGAAGAAAGTTGATTCGTGAGAGATAGATATCCCAAACTGTTTAATTCAGAATTCTCAATTCGCTTCTGAGCAGAATGATGCTTATCTTTGGGCTTGCCAACACAATATTACAACGATGAGGACAATCCAGGATGCAAGGCTAGAACAGCCACTAACTAGAGCAGAACTCGCAAAAATAATGTCTGTATATGCGATGAAGGAATATCATCTCAAGCCTCTCATAACAGGAGCTGCAAACTATAAAGATGTGAATGCTGATCTTGGAGATTTGGCAGATTATATCCAGCTTGCCTACCAACTCCAGATTATGGGAATCAATGCTGATGGAACGTCAATGCAAGCTTTTGAACCACATAAATTAGTGTCTAGAGCAGAATTTTCAACTGTTCTTTCTAGAGTGATTTGGGGAAATAAACATAATATTTCTGGAGATTATCGATATTCTGCGCATCTTCAGGCGCTCAAGAAATACGGAATTATTAAATCTGATATTCCAGCTAATTGGTGGGAGCTGAGGGGACGAGCACTTCTTATGCTACATAGAACTGCTAAATCCTCTGTTGAAATAAAAAACTAGTTAGAAAATATAAAAATCTGACCTTTTGAGTCAGGTTTTTCTTTTCTTTTTTGGGAAGATTTTCCTTTGATTCCCCTCTAAAAAAACAAAAAAACACAAAAAAGAGAAAAAATCATTGCAATTTGTTGGCAAATCACTATAAGTTATCTCCAGTTAGTGTTTTACTTATCTAAAAGTACTTGTTAAAATGCCAAGGAGAACAATTAAAAACAGAAACATTGAGGTGATTTTGCTTCAGGATGACAAGCATCTCGGTGAAAAATATGAAATTGTAGCTGTAAAGCCAATTTTTGCTAGAAATGTACTTTTGCCTCAAAATATTGCTGTTCTTGCGGATAAGGCAAATAAGAACAAGTATGAACAAAAGATGCAGGCTGCAGTAGTAGCTAGAGCAAAGAAAGCTGCAGGTCTTGATGATCTTTTTGCTAAGATGGCAGAAAATGGAGGAGTAACTATTACTAGAAAGGTAAATAAAGATAATGTTCTTTATGCAAAGGTTCACGAATCTGATGTTGTTGAAGCGATCAAAGAGACTTATGGAGTTGATGTAGATTCTCATCTCTTCAAGCTAAAAAAGAAGATCAACGAAGCAGGAACTTTCGTAGTGCCATTTATGTATAAGGACATGAAAAAAGAGGTAACAGTTATCGTTAAGCCTGAACATGTAGAAAAGGTACAAGAAGATAAATCTGAAGAAGCTCCAGTTGCTACAGTTGAAAAGACAAAAGAAGAGCTTAAGGCTGAAAGAGAAGCAAAAAAGGCAGCAGAAAAGGCTGAAAAGATTGCAAAGCTCAAGGAAAAGTATAAATAATCTATGCTTTAATATAAAGAAAGCTTCATCAAGAATTGATGAGGCTTTTTTCTAAAATCTCATCTTGAAAAACTTGGTAAAATCCATATTAACAGAGCAATCTAATCTCTTTATATTCTACAAATGATAATGTTGAAAAAGAATCTTTTCTTCCTAGTAATATTTTATTTATTTGTGCTTCAGGTTGCACTTATCGGTTTACTCTTTAGTGTTCCTCAGTTTTATATTCTTGCGGGAGTAAATCTTGGGGCATTAGTCGTTCTTTTAGGGCTTCATAGCTTCTTCTCAAAGAAAAAGGATGAAGAAATCTGAGATAAACCATTTGTTAGAGAAGTAAGCTACACTGAAAAAGAGGAAGTAAAGGACGAGGAAAAAGTCTCAGAATCAAATATTGAAAATATCAAGATTAAAATCAATAGAACAAGAACTAAACCTGTTGCAAAAGGTTCTGCTCTCTATCGTTTTCTAGCTTTTCTATTTGCTCTTGTTGGTTTTTGAGGGATCTTGTTTATTCTGTGGGATATTGTAGACTTCGGTGCGATGATCCTTTGAGCATTCTGTATGATAATTTTTCTCCTTGTTGCTTTCAAAGGTGCTAATCTCCGAAATAAATCATTTTTCGCTTCAGTATATGTTTTGATCTTTTTATGCCTAGGAATCCTTGGGGTATGGGGGCTCTTTACTCCAGATTCAGTGACTTTGAGAGAAGATATAAAAGATTCAATAACTACTTTCATCGCTGGATTAAAATGAAATGTTCCTGAGAAAAAAACAGAAAAAGCAGATCAGGATCAGCTTTCTGGATATGTATTTGAAGGGACAGGAAGTATTACTAATGTAGTCCTCTCAGGAAAGGAATCTTCAGAAAGTTTAACTGGAGATATCCCTACAACACCTGTTGTCTTAACAGGAAATCAGACCCCAGCAGCTCAATCTGGAACAACTACTCAGACAACTAGCCAAACTGGAGCCTCAGTTCAGGCTACAACAGGTGCACAAAATACAGTTTCAGCTACAGAGACCCAAAATTCAGCAAAAAATTCTAGTGATGAGAATGCTGAAGTAACTATGATAGAGGCTATTAAACACCTTATCGTTGCAAATGCGATTCCACTTTCTACCTCAAAAAGCGTAAACTTTACTCATGTAGCAAAGACAAGTAAAGATTATCCTTACATGAAAACTGCACTAGAAAAAAAGATGATCTGATCAACTACAAATCCTTATACCGTGCTCAGTTGTGATGTGTATATTGTAATGAGGGGGCTTGCTGAGGGGCGATCTGTTGCAAAGGGGGATGATGTAAAATGAAATTATCGAAAAGTTGCAACTGCTAAAAACGAACTCAATGGTTGTCAGCAAGGTGCAAAACTTACTGTTGCAAATCTTTAAAAATAAGAAAAAGCTGATTCTAGAGATAGAGTCAGTTTTTTTGATTTGTCATCGCGAGACTCTCCCAACACTTCGTCATCGCGAGGCTCACGAATGTGAGCTGTGGCGATCCAGTTGAAGTCAAATTGGGAATTTTTGTTGTCCTGGATTGCGAAGCAACCGCTTTGCGGACATTGCTTCGCTGCCGCTCGCAATGACAGGTTTGTTATAATAGATATATATGTGTTGAGGTACAGGTATATATGTGTTGAGGTACAGGTATATATGTGTTGCTCCTCCCTTATGTATAATTTTCCTCAGTTCTCTAACTAAACAAAAAAAGAAGTCCTGGCAGTTCAGGACCTCTTTGCTTATTTGATTGATTATTTACTGTATTTTTCATACTTAACGGTTGCGAGCATTTCTCTCAAATCTGCTCCAGGGCGAAATTGAATCTTATTTCCCTTGATATTAGACGAAGTGAACTTATCAGCACTTGCAACTCCCTCGCTAGTGATTCCAATCTGAAAGCTTCAAAAATCTCAGAGCTTGACAATCTTACCCTCGGCGAGATGCTTTGTCAAGATCTTCGTCAAATCATTAAGTACTGCGAGCATATCACTATCAGATACCGTAGATCCAGCAGCCGCAATTTCCTTTGCTAGAGCCTTAAAGCTGACCTCTCCATCAGCCTTTGCTGAGGCATAAAACTTTGGAGCTTCACTAGGCTTGAGAATGTTTTTTCTCTCGACGATGTTGTACTTTACCGCCATCTTGTATTTTGGTTAAAGAATAAAGATAATTTCAGTCTAGGAATCCCTGAAGATTTTGCAAGGAGAAGTTGAGGTAAATGAGAGGCAGGACTGAGAGGATGCTTAGGGACCAATGTTTGAGAGATAATAATGAGCGATTATAGACTAAAAACGGAATAAGTCAAGCTGAAATTAGGAAGTTCGCTTGAAATCTGGTTTTAAAAACATATATTCAATCTTGCTATAGCAAGAAGTGAGTAGACTTCTTAAATATTAATTAATAAATAAAATAATAAAATAACCGAACGAAAATTGCTACTCCAATGATTAGTTCACAATACCGATTTCTTATGAAAGGAAGTATTTTAAGACTAGGGAAAGTAGTGCTGATGGCACTCGCCCTAACCGTTGGTTTCTTCTCTTGTGAGAAGAAAGAAGACCTATCAGCTTCTCAAGTAGAAGCTAAAGATTACTCTACATTAGTAGGAAGTGAATCCTCCTCTAATGCAGTGCAAGCACGAGCATCATATAGCTCTTTCTCAGAAAGTGGCCCTGTTGTAAGTGATGTGTATAAAAATAACTATTCTAGTGGCTATCTTTATGCAAGTTCATATCACGATCAGGAATTTATTAAAAGAAATCCTATTGGGGTAGGATTCTTTGCAGCATATAATGCTGTCAATCCAGATGCAAGAATGGCTGCAGTTAATAAAACATTAAGCGAACTTTGTTCTGATTATTATGGGACGGAGTTTCGATCTTATTCGTCTAACTGGGAGTTTAAAACAGCTATTGAGCATTTTCTTTCTGTGAAGCATAAACCTGTTGTTGTCTCAATTAAAACACAGCAAAGGTTGAATGATGGAACATATCGTGCAGGGTGTGTTATTATTTGGGCATCAAGGGATGGAAAAGCTGTTGTGACAAATACAAATTTCATTCCAGCTCAGCAGTTCGGTGATAATGCTTTCCATCGAATTCCTTATACTGAATTGTTCCAAAAAGCTATTGGTCTATCTAATTATGGTGTTGCAAATGTAGCCTATATGGATGCATTTCCTGATAGCTTATAGGTAGTTTGGTAACAGTCTAGAACTCAAAATAAGAGAGGGAATTCCCCTCTCTTATCTTCGTTATTTTATTTTACTATGAGATAAAAAATGAAAAAGTTATATTTTTTATTTGCTTTGCTATTTTTATTTTCTATTTTTTCTCCAATTTATGCTATGCAAGAGCAAAACTTGAGGTCACTTGTTGAGAAAGTATTAGAAAAGCAGACGCAAACAAAAACAGGTAAAGAGGTTTTGGCGGAAGTTAAGTCATTATTTCTTGCTTGCGAGCAATCTCAAATGCATAAAAATATACAAGAAAAGTGTTCGGCTTTTTTGAGAGAGGATTTCCCTAATCTTGAGAACAAACGAAAAGAGGTTAAGGCTGGTTGATATGCTGTTACTGAAATTTGAAAACTATCTTTTCAGGAGCGTGTGAATCGTATTTTAGGAGAAAATGCACTTCCAGTAAAACAATTAAGATTAGAGACCTCTAATCTCTCCACGACTGATGGATATCAGTATTGAATCTTTTCTATTCCTAGATTTGATAATCTTTCACTTCTGATGCCATCTTCTCAGCCTCTGCCAGGTATTAAATTTCAGAAGTTTGCTCTTTTAGAGAATTCTCCCTCTACTTTGATTGTTCAAAATTCAATAGATGCGATAGGTAATGTTCAAACCATTAGAATACGCCAATCTCAACTCAAGAGTGGGAGGACCTTTGAGCAATTTGTTACAGAGCTACACTCTTGAGCTGTTTTGACTGATCCTTATTTTCATATTGATGATAATTGAAATTATTATACCTATTCAAGATATTGGGGACTCAGTGTAGCAGAGTACATCAATCCTCATTTCACTGCACAATATACTTGAGACACTAGTGCTATGCGTTCTTTCCCTCGAGGCTTTTGAAAAGGAATTCAAGAGTTACTAGCAAAGAAAGAAGTGAAAATCTGAGCTTTTGAGAATTGTCTTTTGCTCCAATTTAAGAAGCAGACTGATAAGTATTATTCGATTTGTACAAATAGACCTGAACTTATGTATGGACTTTTCTCTGTCGTAGATATTGATAGTTTTTAGTTGCAATTTAAAAAAAGAGAAGCATTCAGACTTCTCTTTTTCTATTAATAC
>ERZ773099.1076-NODE-1076-length-20775-cov-11.981322_pt1 | contig 20775 bp, 10 predicted proteins | sample MGYA00511120_ERZ773099 | MGnify/ENA primary metagenome ERZ773099 (study PRJEB29015, sample SAMEA2738012) | human oral metagenome | biome: human oral; feature: human-associated habitat; material: dental | place: China | collected 2104 ...
TGCCCTACATAAGAGGGTAGCTTACATTGATTGCCACCGAAACCTTGAGCTGTCCAAGCGCAATCGTTGAAGTTCCCTCTTCCGCGGACGCTTCATCAGCAAAAGCTACATTAGACTGAGAAGCCATCGCCTTCCTAGCAAAAAATGGCGTAGCATCAACCTCTTCAGAAAGCGCTATAGGCTTGCCGATACGAACGCCTCCAAGCTTTGCGAGTTCCTTAGCTTTCTGTTTTGCTTTTTCCATGGCAAGCGATCTCGCCTGACGAAATAAATCAGTTTTATCTCTAATATCATAGCTGAGGCTTTCAATACCCACTCCTTCAATACCAGAGAGGGTGTTGATGAGATCTTCTAGCACTTTTGCCTTCTTGGCATCGAGCTCGCGAAGAGTGAGAGCCATGGCGTAGGTGGCAGTATAGCCCTTTACCTTCCTTTCTCCCCCTCCAAACCCATAATCATACTCCGTCCCGATCGTAATATTCTGCGTCTGAATATCTTCGGCTTTGATCGGGAAGTTCTTGAGCAGTGATTGCACCTCACTCATCTTAGTCGCAACGAAATGCTGTGCTTCTTTCGTCGTTGGGGCAGTTTTTGAAAGGGAAATGCTGAGGGTTGCCATATCAGGAGCAGCATATACCTCTCCTTTCCCTTGCACGCTCAGTGTGTTGACGCTTTGCTGGTGTTCTCCCTGAGAAATGACTGGTGCAGGAGCTCTCATCTTTCAAAGATTTATTCAAAAGAAAATAACACTGATCAAAATCGTCGTGCAGATAAAGGTAGTTTTCAAAAGTTCCTCTTTTTTCATCGGCATTCAAAAAAGAAAATAAAACTAAAGACAACACTAGCCATTTCAACACAAAAAGCAAGCCCATTCCGAGTAGTATTTAGGAAAAGTATTACACGATGCCTAGCGTTTTGCCTCTTCCTCTCCAAAGTTTTAAAAGTCTGACCCTTTCCCTCAGGCAGAAGCGAGGCAAAAAGTCTCGAAAATCTCAGATTTTGATATAAAATCTCTTGTGTTCAAGCTAAATATTAGTATATACATCAGTGTTGGTTTTTTTATGACCAATTTTTATTTCTTTTTCCCCACCACAATGAATGAATTTTTAAACGAAGCAAAAGCAGGAGCAAAAGCTTGGCTTGTCAAGGCAGGAACCTCATTAGCAGTGATCCTTCTTGTAGTGATCGGAGCACGAGTATATAGCTCTTCCAAGAGTGCAGAGTCAGTGATTGATAATCCAACAGAGGAAGCGATCACTTTCAAGCTTGATGGAAAAGACTATAGCCTAGAGCCAAAAACTTCTCAGGTGATCAAGCTTTCCAAGGGAGAGCACAGCCTAGAGTATCTTGGAGAAACGACAAAATTTACCAAGAAAGCTCCTAAGTTTTTGGATACTGACTATTCAGTTATCAATCCTACCAAGTCACTTTACGTTTTATACAATGAAATCTACTGAGAAAATCTTACCGAAACAGAAGCTGATGAAAAGAGTTCAACCTATGATTGTGAAGATGATCAAGGGAAACCTGACAAATGCCCACGAAAATTCCTCTCAGATGTATTTATTCAGGAGTCAGTTGATTACGGATTGGACGAAGATACCCCTGATAATGTAGATGTAGCTAGAAGTACGCGCTATACCATCAAGAAAAAGCTCTTTAGAAAAGATGATTTCTCTAGATATATGGATGGTGATAATGAAGACGTCATAGTCGAGACAGTGGTTGAATAATCCTTCGCTGCTCCTTTATTTCTTCTCAAAATTTTCGTAGTTGAGGTGTCTCTTCTGCTTGTTTATCTCTCTCAAATAGTATCTTAATGGAAAAAAAGTTCTATATTACTACAGCGATTGCTTATATGAATGCAGGTCCTCATGCAGGGCATGCTTTAGAGATTATCCAGACGGATGCTTTGGCAAGAATGTGGAGATTCCTCGGCTATGAGGTGATTTTTCAGACGGGGAGCGACGATCATGGAATGAAAATCCGAAACGCATCCAAAGAAGCAGGACTGGAGGTCCATGATTTCGTCCAGCAGAATACGCAGCTCTTTAAGTCTTTGTATTCCAAGCTCGACATCTCCTACGATGTCTTTCAGCAGACTTCAAATGAAGCCTTACATTACCCTTGAGCTCAGTTAATGCGAAAAAAGCTCGTTGAAGCTGGAGATTTGTACAAGAAGTCTTACAAAGGGCTCTACTGCGAGGGCTGTGAGGCACTCAAGCTCGAAAAAGACCTCATCAACGGAAAATGCCCCGACCATCCCAATAAAGAGCTCCAAGAAATAGAAGAAGAGAACTATTTTTTCAGGCTTTCAAACTATAAAGATCAGGTAGCAAAGCTGATCAGGGATGGCGTATATCAGATTGAACCAGAAATGAGAAAAAACGAGATTCTCGCCTTCTTAGAAAAGGCTGAAGATGTCAGCTTCTCTCGTCAAAAGGCTAAAATGCCTTGGGGAATCCCGGTGCCTTGAGATGAGGACCACGTGATGTATGTGCGATGTGATGCTTTGACCAATTATTTGACGGGACAAGGCTTTGGACTGAGCGATAAACGAGAAGCGATTTGGCCAGCTGATGTGCATGTGATCGGGAAAGATATTCTGAGATTCCACGCAGCGTTCTGGCCAGCAATGCTCCTTTCTGCAAAGCTCCCGCTCCCAAAAACCTTGCTTGCCCACGGGCATCTCACCCTAAATGGTGCCAAAATGTCCAAGTCTACAGGAAACGTCCTTGATCCAGAGGCGGTTCTTGAGCAATATGGCAGAGATCCTTTTGTATTCAATTTGCTCTATGATGTTTCTCTCAATGCAGACGGAGATTTCTCTATGGAGAGGCTCGCAAATGTGTATAATAGTATGCTGATCGGTGCTTGGGGGAATCTCGTTAATAGAGTAGTCAGCCTTTGTAGTAAATATGGGATTAATCAGGGAAAAGCTGATCCTGAACTTCTAAGATCACGAAACGAAAGCGATGAAGATTTGAATTTTGAAGGTTTCCTTGAGAAGATTGAGGATCGCTACCTCAAGACCTTTGATCTTCAAGGCTATCTTCAGGATTGGTATCGTATCGTTCAAAAGGCAAACGAGTATATCACCAAAGCCGAGCCTCGAAAAAAATGGAAAGAGGAGTCTACAAAAGCCGATGCTGAAAGGGACTTACAGTTCTTGCTCTATATCGTCAAAAATCTCGCCATACTTTCCGCTCCAATACTTACAGTTGGCTTTGAAAAGTTAAAAAACATTTTAGGAATTGATGCTTTACAGGCTATTGATACCAGCAAAAATCTGAATGTTGCACAGGTGCAGTCAGCTTTCAATCTCAAGGAGTTTACCGTCGACTTGAAGCCAGAAATTTTGTATGCAAGAGTAGAAATTGAGGCAAAGAGCTAACTATTCCCTGAGCAGAAGAACCACAAACGATAAAAAAGCTTGAAACTCAAAGAGGGATCAAGCTTTTTTCTAAAAATTTGAAATGATATTCCGAGGCTAATCTTTCAAAACATTCCCTAGCAATTTTGCAAGCGTCGCTCTCGTTGCAGGAAGGTCTCGATTTTTTTCCTCGCTCAAAGAGCTATCAGGAAGATAGCCTTTCTGTTCAAGAAGTTCTACATAGCGGGTCGCATAATGCCCCTCTCCTTCGTCTTGTTGCCCAAAGAGCATTCTCCCAAGCACCGTCATAATCTGCCCATTAGTAATAGAAAGCTGAGGATTAAACTTTCCCTTATTCCCTTTAAAAAGCCCTTTTGTACAGGATTGTATCAAGACTGCCTTAAGATCAGACCATGCTTGATCTTCATCCGAAAAGGTGCAATCCTTATTCTCAGCAAAGCTAATCGGCTGGGGAAGGTGGATGAGCGCTAAGGTAAGCATCTTTGCAGCCTCATCTCTTCTAATAGCTTTATCAGGAGAAAAATCTGATCGAGTTTTGTGGATGGTGAGCCCTTTTTTGTTAAGCCTCAAAATAAGTTCGTCATCATCATCTTTAACGGTACTGACAGATTTGACTTTTATTTCTCCTTTCCCATTAAGGAGCTGTTGAGATGAAGTGAGTGCGCTATTAAGATCCAGTCCAAAAGCTGCACCTACTCAGAAGATACAGAGTATCCCGCCGAGGGAAATCAGAATTTTCTTCATAAGTAAATCACAAATAGAATATAAAAGGAGAAGAATAACTACGATAGAGTTTTGTTTAACACAAGAAAAGCTATTTAAACCAGATTGAATAATTCTTTTTGTTCGGGAAGATGAAATCTGCGAAAAGATTGCTAAATGAGTATAAAGCATCTCAAGCATATCCTACTCTCATATCTTGAAGCGAGAAGATTTCCTCATTATTCCAGATTTCTTTTTGAATCTGCTTGCTATTCCCTGTAGTAGTTATTCACTTTTTAGCGAGGATATCTTTGAGATAATCTTTTGCAAACTGTTCTTTAATTCACTTTTCTGGACTCACAGAAAACGTTTTTAAGCCTACAAAGTATTCGGAAGGTTCAACAATAGGAGTGCAGTCTTTTTTCTGTTCCTTTCCCTGAAGATCATAGGTAATGTTACACTTTTCCCCTTGATGAGCCCGCTCAACGAGGTGTAAAGGCAGAGTAACATTCCCTTTTTTATCCATTACAAAGAGTCTTGGATTTGAAAGGACTTGAGAATCAGAATTTTTTCCTCCTTGGTTAAGTGAGTCAAGTTCTTTGACTTCGATCATATCTCCCTGCTTCTTCGCATAATCAACCTGAAAAAGAGAAAGCTTAACTCCAGAATTTACAGTTCCTCATCGTTCATTTTGAGTAGTATTATATCCGAGTCCAAGAAGGTATTGTTTACTTCACTCTTTTTTGAGAGGATGAAGGTAGGTGCTATATCCTGGAATTTTAAGCTCTCAAATAATTTTTGGCTGACTAATATTAGCAAGATCAACCACAAAAAGCGGATCGATCTGCTCAAAAGTAACCAAATAAAGCTTGTCCCCAATATATCTTGATGCCTTAAATTCTTCTCCTGGCTCAATGTTTTCGAGTTTCCCAGCAAGTGTGAGATCAGGTTTAAAGACATAAAGCTGAGTTGAAAGACGTTTTTCCCAGACTTTAGTCAGGATTCTAAAGTTTCCATCATTATCTTCATCCATACTGTATTGAGTGAGTAAGGAACCAGGCACAATCGCAGTATTTTGATACTTTAAATCCAATCCATCCCTGCTAAATTTATGGATCATCGTTTGTGTCGTGCTTCTGAAAACCGGCATCACACAGAACAGTCCATAAGGACATGACCAATTATTGTAGGTATAAAAGTTTGAAACCAGATAGAGAGCATTTTTACTCATATGGATTTCGCCATTGGGAGCAAGAAGGGCAGTGGTGGAAAGTTTTTTAGAAGTATTACGAATATCAATTCCTGCAATAAGAGTAAAAACTGGATCAAGACTCAGGTTTTTATCTTCTGGCAGAACATAAGAAATCTGAGAGCATTCTACTACAGGCAGCACTTTTGCTCCTTGTTCATCAATCTCTACAGAAGCAAGTCCCTTCCTAAAGTCATGAGACTTTCCTTTCCAGTTCCATCGATTAAACCTCAGCTCAGAAATCACATAGAGTTGATCATCAATAAGCCTAGCATCTTGATAGCTTCCAGGTAAGTTCTCGAATTTTAGAAGCTTGAGATTTTTTATATCAGAAATATCATAGATCGCTACTACGGTACGATTTTGATAACTAAGAAAAGACGTATACGCAGTGTCTTCATAATCAGACAATTGTCCCATGAGAACCAGACGTCCCTTAGTCACAAAAAGCTCTATGTCATTCAGTTCTTTGGGAACGGCTATTTCATTTACTAGCTGAATCCTGGTTCCATCTAAGGTTGAGGTCTTACTATCAAGAGGAGAAGCGACAATACTGACTTTTTGAGTCTTTTCATTATAGTAGAAAAAGTAGGTTCCATCTGTTTTGAGCAGTTCTGGCTCATCTACTCAGATTTTCTGGATATTGGTCTGAGAAAAATCAGTATGAGAGCTCGAAATACTATTAGTCATCGCAGCTTCAGCAGCTATTCATTGAGCCATAGGTGCTGCACTCTCGACAGCAAGTTCTTTTTTGAGCCCAAAACTCCTATAAAGAGGTTCTTGAGTCTCTTTTGCATATTTCTCGAGCATTTTTTCTAGAGATTCGCAACTTTCTACCTGTGAAAATTTTAATTGCTTTGCATCCAAAGTGTGACCTGAAAGCTGCTCCAAGAGCTGGGTATCAGCAGCATTTGCTCCTACTCAAATGAGCATACACAACGCCGAAAAACCAAAGAGAAGTTTTTTCATTAGCAAAGATGAGAAAAAATAAAAAAGAAAAACCTGACTTTAGAGTAAGATTTTTACCTCAAAAGTCAAAGGATTTTAGCATAAAATGCCTAATCTTTTATCTTCCTAATAGAGAGAAACAAGGAAAACTGTATTAATCTTTGCATCTTGAGCCTGAAAAAGCAACCCAGGAAAGAGAAAATCTCACTTCTGGAGATAAATTTCCTTCCCTTTGTTCATAGGAATATCCCCTTCATCTTTATTTTTGGAGATATTAATATTTCCAAGTTTTGAAATAGATTCTAGAATATCAGATGGAGACTTTGTTTGTGGATATTTGGATAATTCATAGGACTGAAATTGGAAAGAGTAGAGTGAGATAATTTCCTGACTTTCAAGGTCAAAAGAAACTTGCATTCCTAATCTTGTGTTAGTATCTCGATCCCATACTTCCTTCCCATCAATAACTCTTGGATAGAACAGTTCAAAAGTATGAGAATCATGTTCGCTTTGTTTTAATTCAGGTTCTCCATAGAATTTTAGAGAAAGTCAAAAATTTGAAATCTGACTTTTGACTCTTTTTTTAATTTCTTTCTCAGATAATAAAGGAACATCAGAGCCAGTCAAACTATTATAAGCACTATTTTTTATCGCAGAGAAAAGCCCTTGATCAAGATTGATCGTAAAATGATAATCTAGCTGATTATTCTCAAAATCAATGGTCGTAATGGTGTCCTTTTTGAAAGGAGAAAGAGAAAACTCAGGAAGCTTAATATTCCTTGAGAGAAACTGCATATTAGAAGAGTTGCTATTCACATTCTTTCCAACTAAAATTACAGAAGGAAGTTTTGGAAGCTGTTTTTCACCAATATGATAGCGAGGGTTGGCGGCAGTGAGGATGGTTTCATCCCCAGAATATACTTCAGAAGTGCTTTCAAGAAGATCAGAAAAGCTGGCAACAGAAAGTCTTTCTGGATCTCCAGCATTGGTGGTCGGGCTACTTAACCTTCAAAACGCTTCAGGACCAACGTAAGCAAGCAGTTTTGGATTGTTAAGTATTTGAGGCTTAGCATTAAAGTTGAAAAATCCGAGCACAAAAAGGATCAAAAAACATCCTAATGCTACACTAAATCCAGTAAAATAAAATCTAAAATGGCGGAGATAAAACAAAAAATAATTCGGATTCTGAGCCTTTTTTTCTTTAATCTTCTCGCGAATTGATGATTTAAGAGACTGAGAAAAAGATTTATCAATAGGTATTTTGCTCCCAGCAAATGCAGAAACTACAGCTTCAATCTGTTTTTTTTCGTTACTGAGTTCAGGATGCTCGTTGAGAAGTTCATCTAGTTTCATCAAAAAAAAGAATAAGAGCTAAAGGAAATTATGACTTAAAGTGATCGCATAGAGCCTTCATAGTCCTCGAAAAAAGCTGTCTACAGGCCTCTTCCGATTTTCCGAGAACTTGAGCAATTTCTTGATAGCTAAGGTCTTCCCAGATTCTCATTACTACGATATCTTTTTTCTCCTCACCAAGCGTCTCTAGGAAGTCAAGGAAAACTCAGGCTTGCATACTTAAATCTAAAGATTGTAAAAGCTGATCTTCTCCCGTCACGATTAACTCTTCATTCAAAGAAAGTTGTTCTTCTTGACGAGCTCTAATATGATCAACAAACTTATGATGGGCGATCCTCAAAATCCAAGCTCAAAAATTACAGTTCTCATCTGCTTGAAAACTTCCCAATCCCTCAAATCCAGCCAAAAAGGTTTCTGAACAAAGATCTTGAGCTAGTGTTTTGTTTCCATTAGTTTTAAAGAGAAGATAGCGGTAAACTTTTGGAAGCGCACGTTCATATAAAGTTTCAAAGCAATGATACTTCCCAGCTTGAAAAGCGAGGACAAGCTCACGGTCACTATGATGCATACCTAATTCATAAAATAAAGAACACTCTCTTACTGTATGCATCGGCGAGGATTTATCAAGAGTATTCTCTCTTTCTTCGTTTTTTTTAGATTTTTGTGACATTATTCTCCAAAAACTCACTTGCTTTTTCTGTAGAGATACCTATTCTTTGCTGAGAATGATATTTTAAGTGTCGCACAATATGATTGAAACCTATCTCCAAAAAAAACTAAATGAAGTCAAAAAATCTGACTTTCCTCCTTTTTTGGACCATCTTCTGCAGAAAATCAGAATGCATATCAATAATCAAGGGAAAATTCTCCTTGTTACTTTAACCAAAAAGTCCTCTGAAGAAGTTACAAATTTTCTCATAGCTCAGGGTTTCAAAGCATTCTACCTGCATAGTGAGATTGCTACTATCGACCGCTGGGAAATAATTAAGAAGCTGAGAACAGGAGAAATTGATATTATTGTCGGTGTTAATCTTCTTAGAGAAGGAATTGATCTTCCTGAAGTGACAATGATCGGAGTTCTTGACGCAGATAAAGAGTGATTTCTAAGATCAACGACTTCATTGATTCAAATTATTGGACGTGCAGCCAGAAATCCACAGAGTGAAGTTGTGCTTTATGCAGATAGTTTTACCGAATCTATGATCAAAGCACTTCGAGAAACCTATCGTCGTCGTAGAATCCAAGAACTTTACAATACAAAAAACTGAATTACTCCAAAGTCCGCACTCTCCAATGTAAAATCTCTAGAAACCGTAAAAGACGACCTAAGCTTAGATCAATCATTTTGAAGTATCACCAAAGGTAAGGTAAAAAAGCTGAAAAAGGCAACAAAAGCAGAGAGAGAAATTATCCTAAAAGACCTGAAAATCCAGCTTGATGACGCTATAAAGGCACGAGAGTTCGAAAAGGCAGCACTCATCCGTGATCAAATTAAGGAAATTTCATGAGAGTAACCCTTGATTATCCTAGAGAAAACTGCTCACAAGTCCTTTCCAGATGGCAAAAGAAAAGACCACGACCAAAACACCAATAATGGCATTACGTATTGCACTTTTTGCTTTTGTTGGATTGCTTCCAGAAAAAACGGTTGAACCATAAAGGTATCCTGCATAGAGAATCATAAGCCCCCCAATAAGCAGTCCTAATTGAGAAAGAAAACTCATAGCATAAACTACATACTGAATTAATGTATTCCAACCCATAATCCCGGATTGCATAGCTTTCCCGATTTCTCCTCTAGATTCGTATCCACTAGCAATCTCATTATAGGTATCAATTACAGTTCCTTTTGTTCTATTTGCCACATCTTTTACATCTTGTTTTACCTGTTTCTCATCACTTTCAGAGTTTTCAGGAATGATATGGAGCGTTTTTGCCGTAGTTGAAGGACTCTGAGCAAAAGAAAGAAGTCAGACTTCAGGACTCATAAAACCATATATACAGAGCATTCAACAAACAAACAACTTAAGAATTAGCTTCATCATGATCAGACAAAAAGTAAATTAATTGCACATAGAAATAAGCTTGGGAACCATCCTCATTACTCCAAAGAGGTTACTCAGCATCCTTTGAGATTTTTCCTCAAATTTTCCTCATCTTGTGTCCATAAGATATGCATCTGCATAGTTTTCCATATTCTGTGCCAAAAGAAGCTCAGATTTATGAGAGATAAGTCTTGAAAGATTGGTGATTTCATTTACGATATTTTGCTGGGTCATAGAGGAGCATTTTTTCTGTGCAAGAGCCATTTGTTCACTTCAAAAATCTATCGGTAGATGAGTCATCAAATAGATCGCACTTTGACAAAGATTATAATATCTCGTATTTAAGTTCCAATCTTCATATTTAGCAAAAATTGCCTTCTTGCTTTCTAAATCATTAATCGCTTTTTTATATTCAGGAGCAGAAACCCCATTATATTCAGGAATAAGAAACTCAGGTTGAAGTCCCCAAAATTTTTTATAATCTTTGGAAATCGCAACTGGAATAACTCCATCCGCCCCATCAGCGATACGATCAGTCTTTTCTCTCCATTCCTGAGCTTTTTTGTCAAGAGGGAGTTCTTCATATTTCCCGTCTACCATCAGTCTCCTCATCATCACATCAATAATATGATCAAAAAGAAAAGAAGACTGAGGGTAGTTTGTTCTTTCAGTTAGGTATTTTGCATCTTTTTTACAGGAAGCAAGCATTTGTGCATTATCACCCAAAATCTGAGATGCACAACAATGAGCCTTCAAATTGATAAGAGCCCTACGTAATCCTTCCTCAGTGAGTGTCGCTAATGCTGGATTTCCTTTTACTGAGCTTTCAAATAACGTTTTTTCTAGGTTTTTTACTGAGAGTTCAGGAAAAAGATGGCAATCATGTGCGGAAGTGATTCACGAGAGGAGAAGAATCCCAAACAAAAAGGTGAAAACTGATTTTTTCATTCAGTATAGCCTTATATCTAAAGATAATCAGAATAAGTATACAGATTTTTAGGACTTTTTGCAAATCTTTATATCGACTTTGCCTTAAATGTAATCCTAGCAAATGGCTTTCAAAAGGCATTCTCTGAAAGGGTATAGGTCACGACTTTATGCTCTGAGTCAAAATGATAACTTCACTGCAGTGGCTTACTACTTCGAAGCGATCCGTCTGGAGCAATATAGAGAAGTGGTTCCTTTCCTTTCATCACGACCTCCCCACCATCAAATATGCCAAAATCCTTTCACTCTAGAGGAAAGAGCGTTCCATCAAAGATTTCTTTGCTAAGGAGTTGCTCTGATTTTAGGACAACTTCGAAGAGAACTTTAGCATCATTCACTACCTTTACGACAGGATAGCCTTTTGAAAAGTCTACTCCTAGAGAAACAGATTTCTTGTAGGCTGGTTGAACAATAATTTCTCCATTATGACTATTCACAGTGGCAATCAGTTTCTTATCAGTGGTATAAAGACCGATAAGATCTCAGAAATCATAATAAGCTCCAGTTACAACAGTTTGATAAGTCGTTACTGGATAGACTTGAGTTTTTTGTCCATTGGAAATCGCAGTAAGCATTGAGACTCTATTTTCTCTTTTCCTCTCAAAGCTAACATCTCACTTATCAATATCTCTTTCTAGTGCTGCAGAGATTAAAACCGGATTTTCAATTCCTTCTTTCCATCCAGAAAAACGCTGAATATCCTCAATGGTAATCTTAGGAATATTAATTTCGAGAGTAACCTCTTCTTCTTTCTCATTGTCTTGACTATCAATAGCTGATATTACATAATTTCTCACCTGAGCTTCAGTAAAGAAGAGGTTTTTCAACGTAATCGTGCCACTAGGAGCATTAATATCCTTTTGAGCAAGCGTTTTCCCATTCTCTTCAATTTTTGCTCGACGAACCATATGATTATCTGTTCGTGTAACTTGAAGGTCATAATAGCTTCCAATAAATCCCTTCAGATCAAATCCTTCGTCCTCTACAACAGGTTTCTTAATTCTAATAAGTTCAACCTTAGGTTTAGGAGGCTCTGAATCACAAATAACCTGAGTTCATCCTACAACTTGATTAGATCGTGGAGCATTTTGCTCATAAAGTGTAGCTTGTTTCTTTAAGGTAGTAACCTGTAAGTATTGCCATTTTCTAGGAAGCTGGTGAAGCTGAAACTGGAATACATCATTTGCAGGATTGTAGTATTGAACTTCATTTATTAGCTTTCCAATCTGACTTTTTACAGAGAAACTTATATCATCAACCTTCAGCTTAAGGTGATCAAGAGGAGTCTCATTAGGTAGGAAAAGGGCATATTTTACATTTTTGAGGTCATTCTTCTCCAATAATCCATCAACACGTTCAGAAAAACGAACGAGATATCAGGCAATATCTTCCGTTTTATTATTATCCCAAGAAAAACTGATCGTATCAAAGGTCTGACCGTCAAGTCTAAAATTCTTTACCTCCCAATTTTGATCGTAAAGTTTTACTGATTCTCCTCCTCAGAAAAGTGTTCCTCCAAAGGATTCGTATTTTTTATTTTTATTTTTTAGGTTTGGAGTCAAAACATAATATTTTGTAAACTGCTGTTTCATTTTTGGTTCCACATCGTCTGCATACTTTACGTAGACATTAAATTCATCCCGAGTTATGACTTCAGGTTTTTTATCATTATTAATATCTTTTTGATAATAGTCAAAGAACCTCTCATAGTTAACCTTGGAATGCACAACATTTACCATATTATTGCTGTGATCTTTCACAAGGATCCCATTTATATAGCTACTCAAATCCGTTGATGCAGTTTCAAAAGTCGTAGGTCTTCATTGAGAAGCTTGCGTCAAAAGCGTTCTATTAGTTTCTGTGCCATTTTTAGTAAGGAGTGGTTGATTTCCTGCATAAGTTTTCTGTTTAATGCTCTTTCGCTGATTAAGAGCGGATTGGACCTCTTCAAGATAAGACTTTGATTTATTATAATTCTCACTCGACATGTTCAAACTTTCTGCACTATGAGATTTTAATGCTCAGAGATAACCTTGAAGTCTTTCTCCTTCCGTATGAATAATCATTTCAGTAGGATTTATGCCTGCAATCGCATCTTCCGCACCTTTGTTTTCCGCCAGCAGGCTACTAGAAAACGTGAGCTGAAGTGGTTCTTTTTTACTGGCTCCTTCCAAAGTTTTCAGAAAAGTAGAGTAGTCTGACTTTGCAAGCATAGAAAGATTTGCTAAGTCTTCTCTTTCATTACGAATAAGGTCAGAAATCTGATTTTGGATTTTTTTTAGTCAATCAGAGTCTTTCTTTACTTCGCCATCAGTTGAGGCAAGAGCAATAATCGAATCAAGTTTTTCTTTCTCCTGATGTGGTGAGAGAATTGCTTGAACGTCTTTAAGGCTATCTTTTAATTGCTTTTGATAACCAACATTTACTTGAATTGGTGAACTTGTAGCTGAATCTAAAGTATTTGTTGCGGTATCACTCGCAGTACTTAGAGCATCAGAGACTTCTTGCCCTTGAGAAACGAGATTATTGGTCTTTTGATTAACATTATTTACAATGCCCTTCATAAGTGCGTAGAACGCATCAAAATTATACTGTAAATTCACGTAAGTACTTGCCTCAATATCAATTCATTGCAGCGGTTGTTGATTGAAGAGACGAGTAAGATCAAGGTTGTCAACCCGAGGCACTTCGTACGTTCTCTGCGTCATCTGTTCAATTCTCGCCTTTACAGAATTTTCTCCTACCAGTCCTATTCATGACTTAATAATACAGTAAATCTTGGAGATTTTCTTAGCAATACTAACAATTTTCTGAATTTTATTAGGCAATTCAGGAATCTTAGGAGCAGGAGGAAGAATCGGCAATTCCATTTTCACTTGAGGAATGAATGATGGCAATTCTGGTAAGTTTGGTGGTTCAGGAAGTTGAGGAATATCTGGGATATTAAAGTCGACATTAATGTTAAGCCCTAATCTTGGCGGCTCTGGAAGATTTGGAAGTCTTGGAAGTTCAATAGATTCTGGTACAAAATTAAAACGAGGAAGCACAATATCTAATCCAAGATTGAGATGAGAAAGATCTACATAGAGACTTGGAATTTTTACATTAGGGATCGGTATGATAGGTAGATTTGGACAAAGCATACTGAGCTTACAAGAATATTGATCGTAAGAATCTTGTGTACATTTACCACATTTCTTTCCTCGATCCACAAAAAGATCAACCATTACCTGATAAGTCTTCACAACCGCAATAATCGTAATAATAGCATCAACATATTGAGAAAATCTATTGGCATTAACATCCATCCAATAATTAATATAGCCAAAGAATTTCGAAATAAGTGATGATATCTCAGTTAAGTACCTATCAGATACGTGAAGCCACTCATAAATCTCTAGTGGAAATCTCTTATAAAGTTCAAGAGTTTGAATATTCTGATAAATCTGTTCACTTGTTTTATCAAGCTTTGTTTGCATTTTGAGTATTTGAGTTTTTGCAGTTTGGAGTTTTGAACAATCAGCTTTTTTTGATCAGGTTCCCTGTTGCTGTCTCTGGCAAGAGGAGATGCTTTTTTCAATAATTCACTCCCAGGCCTTCAAAACCTCTCCGTTCGTTTCCATCCATGTAAGCAAGTAATTTTTATATGCCTCAATATCTTCGCTATAGATCCAAGGAATTTTTACATGAATTTTTTGGGTTCTAATATTTACAAGTTCTTTACTATTAAAGAAAGACTGAAGTTTCTCAAAGGGGTTGTCTCCATTCGCAATATCCAAAGCTGTAAGTTGTTCCTTAGACTGAAGTGATGACCATGTATTTTTTGCCAATCAACTTATTTTCTTTGAATCTTTGATATTATTAAGGAATTTATCAATATTTTGTTTCCCTTCTTGACCAGTTCCTCAGATCAGCTTTCAAATTTCTTGAGGATTTAAAGTGGAGAGCTGTTTACTAAGATATTCGAGATCAGGAAAAATAAACTCAACACGGAATCTTAAGAGATTATTGATCCAATACTGAATTTGCCTATCAAACCATCCAACAAATTTAGCTTTAATTCCTTGTTGTTTTCCTCAGAGAACCTTATTATTGACGTCTTTCACACCAAGAATCTTTACTCCCTCAAAGAAAATTCCATTTTGGTCAGAATCTGCTTCAGAGGTAATACTATCATAGCTAATATCTACAAATCATCCAAGATAACTACCTTCTGGAATGCTGCTTGGACTCGATGAGTTTACAGGTGCTGATGCCACGGTAATAAAAGGAGAATCTTGTTTTTTTAGTTCGCAAGTATTGGTCTCTTGATAGTCGCCCGCCCAAGGATGGTAGGTTTCTACCTTATCATTTGGTTTCTTGACTTTATTTCAGCTACTGTCTTTTTTCTGATTTTTGCCACAAGGTAGAGGCATCGACATTACGATACAGTTCCCTCAAATATCAGCAAAAGGAGAAGGGAGATTCTTTCCTATCGTATGAGGTCAAAAACAGATTGCAAACCCTAGTTGTGCTGTGAGTGTAGGTGCAACGTAAATCCTGATCATTGAAGGATAGGTTCCTCATCCAAGCCAAAGAAATCAGTCTGAAGGAGACTTCAATCCCCAAGGAATTGGAAGAGATCAGATCGGCGTGTAAAGCGTCCCTGGAAAGTGGAAAACAGGAAGCCCCTTTCACAAGGATTTTGTTAGTGGCTCAAGAGGGATACATCACATCAGATGATATTTCCCAGGAGCTAAGAATGCCTGATTAAATGGCACCGGAACTTCACAGGATCCAACATTAGAAAGCCCAAAACTGAATCCATTACATGCTTTATCTGCAATATCTTGTACTGTCTTTTCAATTTCTGAGGTCTCGTCTGAGAAGAGCTCTACAGAAACAGAGGAGTCCTCTTTCATGGCCTTCCAAAACTCGTTTAAGATATCTTTGTTGCTGTAATGCTCCTGAATATCTTCTATTCACGGGATGGCATTCATCTTTTCTACAGTCTTACTGTCTTGAATGTCAGATTTCGCCTTATCCATTGTCCTAGTCTTATTCTCCTCAATAGCCTTAGAATATACATCACTTAGTTCTTGAAGATCGATAACGGACTCACGATAACTCCTCTTAGCATCAGATTTATTATTAAAGAGGATAGATTCTTTCTTGTTACAGCCATCCACAGATTGAACAATAAAATCTGGCAGCTTATCAGCATTTTGACCATCTTTTGGTGCAGTTCTCTTTATTTTTGGAGGTGCACTATAATCGGTAATCTCGGCATCTTCAAGCCTGATTTTAAATAATGGATCATTCATCTGATAGGTCAGATCATAGCTGTAAACGATTCTTTGTCCTGCGAATTGAAGATCCTGCAGAAAATAAGCATATTCTTTAGTTTGAGGATGAACTGTAGCACTTCCTTCAATAAATTTTAGGTTTTCTGGAGCTCCTGTTTTAGGATCTTGATGTATAATCCAAGGTCATTGAATACGATCAAAAAACGCACCACCAGCTCAAAAAGGTGCTCCTTTATTGCTAATAGTAACGGTTACTTTAACCTTATCTCAATTTTCAAGGTTCCCACCATCAAGATCTTGGTAATGTTTTGTTACTCAAAGTATTGGATCTTTTGAATCAACTTGATTAATAGTCAAAAAGGCTTGCTCTGATGGTTTAACGCCATCATCAAAACTTACAATCTTGTCAAACGGATTCTTAACGTACTTATCAAAGACTCTTAATCCCTCTTGAGCCATATCAGTAAAGTCAAAATCGGTATCTCATCTATGAATCTCTTGTTCAGTCTTTTTGTCAAGACGTCATTTAGAGAGTTTACATTTTTCTTCTTTACTTCCTTCACCCTTTTGAGCACAGCAAACATCGCTTTGTTTATCTGCTGGCTGAGTACAGGTAGGTTCTGCACTTTTGCGTTTATAGCTCTTACAAACCTTTTCTCAATTAGCATTAGTACTACACGCATAGTCTGTAACCACACATGGTGGACAGAGATCAGGATCTTCTAGTTTTCAAATAACGATAGGATCTAGGTTTACTCAGATTTCTCTATTATTTTTTTCTTCAATTTTTTTACTTAATTCTTCTTGTGTTGGGTAACGAAGCCCATCTCGACGAATAATACTTCTATCTTTTACAGGAGTATTACTAAGCTGAAGTCAGAATTTTTTCACAATTTTTGTAGATTTCTCTTGTCTCTTAAACCGCTCATCATCACAAGTACTTCCGGTATTACTGAGATAACTATGTGATTTTTTGCTTCAATTCCCATAAAAAATCTTTAGATATCCTCTAACATCAAACGTAGCGATGTCAATCTTTCCATCCAAATCCATGTCTTTGACAAAAATTTGATGAGTCCCCGTTAAAGATCGTGGTGTTTTAGAGACTTCTCCTAACTTCACATTGGTATTCAAACAGGCAAGACGTCCATCTACATCAAAAATTCAATTTTCATTAGTATAAATTCTGAGTTGGTCCTTGGTATTTCTAATAATAATATCCTCATATTTATTCCCATCTACATCACCAACAAAAATATCCTTAATTTGTTCTGCGCTGACCATTAAAGTCTCCATATCACGAAATCTCTTATCCTGATACTGTTTCTGAAGCCTAATGGTCCCATCTTTGTAGACCACCAAAATGTCCCTTAATCAGTCTTTATTATAATCAATATCAATAACCTTAAATATTGGCTTTTCATCATTGTGATAAATTACCTTACCAAGTCCTTCATTGTAGTCAGCATTATCAAGGTTCGCATTCTGATCAATCCTTTTTAGGAGAGGATCTCAAATATTAATCAAAAATTCTGATCAAAAAGGCAGTGTTGCCTCACCAACGGTCTTACCTCCAGCAAACAAAGTAACATTTTTAAATTCTCCTCTAAATCCAATATTTTTTTCCATTTCATCGCTATTTTGGATTGAGTCATAGCCTTGATAGGTAGATTTTAGGGTATTGAGCTTAGAGAATATGGCTTTGGCGGTTTTGTTACTTGAACCATGAGCAAGTATAGGTCAAAACTCAAAAGTTTCGTCCTCTATTACTGCAGTTGAATTGCTATAATCAAGATTGGTAAAAATGGCTTTCCCTAACACTTGCCCTTTCCCTACAACGTTCCATACCTTAAAATTAAGAAGAGGCTGATTAGTCAGCTCAAAAACAATATCCTTATTTAGACTTCCAATCAGAATTCCCTCTTTGGTATAAAAAGCTCACTTATCTTTTCTATAGGTGAAATCATCATTTAAATCATAGAGATACATTGATTTCCCGTTGTCCTTTTTCAGCTCCAGGACAAGTCTTTTATTCTCAGGATCAGCAGAGACTACTCTAATTTTCTTAAAAGAATCCATAATACGAATTCTACCGATCTTGGCAATAGTTAAAGAAAGCTGACCTGCTTCTTGAGTTGCCTGAATAGTAAGGTTGTCGTTGTTCTCGATCAAAGAGTTTTTACCTAGGATAACACTCGCTTTTTTGATTTTATTAAGATCTACCAACTGAGTTGTAATCGCTAAAGTTTTTTCAGACTTTTTTATAATATTTTCTGAAAATTTTCTATGTCAAGATGCATATCATCGCTGATTTCACCGATCATTTCAGAAAAGATTGAGATACATAATATTTAATCCTGAATTTATCGCATTTTCGAGGAAAAATTTTCTAGTAATAATACTTGTCGTCGTCTGAACTTTCTTATCATTAACTGTTGCCTCTGCTAAAAATTTAGTCAGTCCATAATTATGGTCAGAGGTAAAAGTGAGATTTAACTCTCCATTGTTAATAGCTATATTTCCAGCACCAGGAGAAACCTTTACGGGTCCCAATTTATCCAAAGAAACGGTGGTTGTTTTTTTGAGCTTGTTTCATCGTTCATCCATAAGGAAAAGCTTTCCTTTGGTTGTAGAATTAGGATCTATTTTATCTGAATTAAGTGAAAATGTCATTTTTGCCAGAGGTCCTGGTTCTATATTTACCTTAATTTTCTGCTCCTCAAGTCACGGAATAAGCGAAGAAATTTCTTCATCCCCAGCAATATTTTTTGAGGTTAGATATACTTTTGCTCTTCCTTTTTCTACAAAGAGAGAATTTGTATTAGAAAAATTCAGCCATTGCTTGCCCTTCTCATCAGTAGATTTTTTCAATACCATAAACTGAAGCAATTCTTCTTGCGCACCCAAGATAACATTGGTAGTAATAGGAACCTCTCTACCATTATTATCCCTTAGAACAAGATCAAGCGGAATTGCTTTTTTCTCATTTACTTCCATTCCGTTTGTTCAGCTAAGAAAATAACTTCCAGGAGTAAGCGGAAAGGTGAGTGAAGATAATCGGCGACCATTTTGTTCAACATGGAGTGTTCAAGGGACTAAGGTCGCAGTATCACTCTTAAGGAGCGTTCAGCTTTGGTTCTTTACTGAAAATTTTACAGTTCATCCAAGTTGAGGTTGACTTCTATACAACAGCATTAAATTCTGAAAATCATTGACCTCTTGAACTTGCCTCTCCTGTCATCAAACAATAAGCCCACCTCTATCCACTTCAATGGTATAAGGTTCTAGAGTTCTCTGAATTTCATTTTTAAACTGATCAAAAGCTTTAAGAGAGATAAGGCTATAAGCTCCAGCAAGTATTTTTCTATCATTAGGAAGACCGATTTCAAAGCTATGAACAGGTCCAGGAACTGCAAAAACAGTAACAGGACTGATTCCACATTTCCCACTTTTTCAGCAGAGTTCTAAAGTAGCAACGATCTTTCCTGTTTTTGTGTCTCCAAGTTGAAAAGGAATATCAAAGCCTTGTTTAAAAGGATTCTTTGAAAGAGAGGCTTTCGCTACACAGGTATTTTGTCCATTAATGATAAGACAATTATCTCCTGTTGAGCTAATCCTTACAGTGAGATTTCAATAATCCTCAAAAGAGAGAATATTTATACTTCAAGTCCTATTTGATACATTAATTTTCTTATTCTGTAGCGTAATTTGGGTTTGATTCAGAATTTCTTGCACCTGTTTATCTTTATTTACGGTTTCTGGATTCTCAATATCGTGAAAAGAAAAGGTGTTTTTGAGCTCTCCTTTATAATTTTCTCGAGAATCAGCAAGAGGAGCGATGATATCTCCACTAATAGATTCCTTGATCGGTACAGCTCAAAGTGAACCTTCAAATGATAATTTTATCTCAAAAGGTTTTTTCTTAACTTGGTCTAATCGGCATCTCAAGCCTTCTCGCCACTCAAATTTCTTTGTCTTAAAACTATAGATATCCAAGCCTTCATTAATATCAAATCAACATTCTTTTTGGATATTTTGAACTTCAACTGCTTGTTCTGCTTTTTCCTTATCCTTTGGAAGGAGTACTGGAACTGGCTCTATACGTTGATTAAACTCATCAAAAATCTGATCCTGATAAGGAGTTAGTCCATCATCATTATCTGAATTGATAAATCAGACCTCATAACCTTTTGAGGCATAACTAGGAATGACAAATTTTGGATCAGCATTTTTCTCTTCATAAAAAGCATCTCTTTTCTGTGAGAGATAATTATCCATAATATAGGAAATCCTTTCATTAATATCAAAATCACTTCTACTACCGGCAAGATCTTTCTCAATTTCATCGTAGTAAACTTTTACCTGATTTGAAACGTTCTGAAAGTAGAGGAGTTCTGCAAGACTGTTGAGAACTTTTTGACCTCAAATCGCCTCCAAAAACTCTTCATAAGTAAAGTTTCCATAAGGGCGAACTCATCAGTCAAGAAGAGGCGTCCCTAATTTATCAACAACAGAAATATACTGATAATGCTTATTCATTGGTTTTGCCTTTGCTTTTTCAGCATTGATGATAGCATTATATTCCTTTACTTTATTGCTTAAATATTGACTAAGGGCATTACGAATACTTTCTGGACTTTTCAATTCTAGCAGTGCTCATGATTGACTAGAAATAGCTTTTGAAGCCTGATCAAGAACTTCAACCTTCATGATGTCAGGATAAATAAGCTTTACAACATTCCCACCTACTCATTGAAAGGAAAGATATCTGGGAGAGTCAATAGGTCTACTTGGAGTCAAGATATTCATCCC
>ERZ773099.1077-NODE-1077-length-20769-cov-9.801149_pt1 | contig 20769 bp, 14 predicted proteins | sample MGYA00511120_ERZ773099 | MGnify/ENA primary metagenome ERZ773099 (study PRJEB29015, sample SAMEA2738012) | human oral metagenome | biome: human oral; feature: human-associated habitat; material: dental | place: China | collected 2104 ...
CGGGCAGGAGGTTCAAGATGGCTTCCAGTTCCTTGCAGCCGATTTCGCCCGTCGAGAGCCGCACCTTGCCCGAGGCGATCATCTTGCGCTCTTTCGCTTCTGCCTTTGCAACATAGGCGTCGCCATCCGCCCACTTCGGTGCATCCTTGATGAACGCGACGCCGAACTCCGGCATGTCACGGTAAATCATGAGCCAATCCTCTTCAGAGAAGAAGCGCAGTGTCAGCGGGAAGAGGATCTTCTCTTCCTTGTAGATCATGTCACGGATGCGCTGGAAGAAGGCCGAATAGCGCTCCTCCTCGCCGCGGATTCCATCGCCGAGCGACTTCATGAGGACGCGAAGCTCCGCCTTGATCTCGTCGTCGACGCCCCACATGACGCCCGAAGGCCCCGTCACGCCGTAGCGGTAGAGGAGCGTCATGAGCAGAGACTCCTTCTTGCCGTAGTGCGAGTAGATCGCGTGCAGTTCGCCGAGGCCGCGGCTCAAGCTGGGCATGTCGCTCGCCTCCAAGGCGGCGGACAGGCGATCGAGGAGTTCGGACAGGCCCTTGTTTTCGAGGTTCAATACCGTGAGCGGATGTCCGTCAGGCAGATTCTGCACCTCGGGTGCGGCATCCGCAGCGGGTGCTGTGCCGCCAATATGCCCGTGGAAGAGTGCCGAGTGCACGTCGCAGAGCTTCTGCACCTCGTGAATCGGCGTGCCGCCTTCGATGAGCTGCTGCTCGGCGGCGGAAATCTCCTCGGCCGAAACGCTCGCGAAGTCCTTGATGAAATCTTTGCGTACTGTCTCCAGCGACTCGCCCGCCGAGAGGCGCTCTAAGAAGCCCTTGAGCACAACCGCGCGTCCCGTCGCCTCTCCGTCCGCCGCACCTGTCGCCGCAGCCGCATGGGTGCAGCCGCAGCCGTTTTCGCCGTGCACATGGGGATGTGCCTCGTGCGTATCACAAGAGCCGCACGCGTGCGCCGCAGCAGCTTCATCCTGCTTGATCGTGAAACCGCGTGCCTCCAACTCGCGCACGACGTCTTCCAGCTTCATTCCTTTGATCGCCACTCCCTTGGGCACGGTCATGACGCGGCCCATGACGTTCAAGACCATCGGATTCGTGATTTCCTTGAAGCCGATCTCCGCCATGGCCTGCTGAAATTCAGGAAACTCCTCGACAAGCTCCGCCACCGTTTTATTAAAGTCCAATTCCTTTTTCATATCGATCTCTCCTGTTCCAAATCTGAATGCGTTTCTCATTGCAGTCATTATAGCAGATAGGGATTGCGCTTGTCGTCATATTTGTTACGGGTTTTGGAGCAGCATTTGTTTAGTTTGGTATTGACAATGCCTGTGATGCATGATATTCTTTGGCGGAAGGATTGTTATGAAGAAATAAAAATTCTATATTTGGGTCAGGTGTCGCAAGACTTAATAGGGAAGTCGGTTGAAGCCGGCGCGGTCACGCCACTGTAACAGGGAGCACGCTGCAAAATGCCACTGAGGAAACTTGGGAAGGTGCAGCCGTGCGATGAACTGGAGCCAGGAGAACTGCCTGATCAACAATCACCGTTTGAACCTGCGAGCGATGGGGAGGAGATTTTGGCGGCAGCAAGCCCATGCCTTTTGCTAGGCCGAGGCACAGCGTACAGCCCTTGACGGAAGTTTTTGCACAGCCCCTCCTTTTTCGCGCACGAAAGGAAGGGTTGTGTTTTATTTTTGGAGATTGTGCGTGTAGTTTACTAGATGAGGAAAGGGAGTTCTGCAAAATGAATCCATGGAAAAAGAAATGCCTGACGCTCGCCGTCATCTGTTCCGTTATGGGAACAACCCAAGTGTATGCGGCGGAAAAAAGTGCTGAGACGATGAGCACAGCAGTTGATTTGCTGGAATCCGAGGAATCTTTGTCCGATAGGGGGGGACATGACCTCGGAGAGACGACCGTCACGGCGACGAGAGTCGCGGAACCTGTCAACAAAGTTCCCGCCAACGTCACCGTCATCACGGCGAAAGAACTTGAAAAGAGGCATGTCTTCAGTTTGCGCGAAGCGCTTGCGAGGGAGGCAGGCATCTATGTTGCGCCGACGGCAGAAGTGAAGGATGGCTTGGAGCTGCGTGGATTTAACGGCCCGAACATCCTTGTCATGTACAATGGACAGCAGCTCAACACGGCCTTTGACGGCGGCGTCAATTGGGATTCCATCCCGCTCAGTGACATCGAGCGCATCGAGATCGTGCGCGGAGCCAGTTCCTCGCTCTACGGCGGTCATGCTGTCGCCGGCGTCATCAACATCATTACGAAGAAACCGAAAAAGCCGGAGAATCCCGAGCAGCAGCTCCTTCATGGCAAAATTGAAGTCTCTCACGGCAGCAACAACACATGGCAGCGCGGCATGCAGGTCACGGGCGGCGACGGTAAGCTCGACTTCCGTCTCGGTTACGAAAAACGTACATCGGATGGCTGGGTTGGGCACTATGCCACGACGGACGAGTGGTATGATACAGGCGTTACTCCAGATGCGACGGGCGTATTTCCGAAGCTTTCTGATGGTGAATATATCGTAGGCAGCCGTGGTGCAAGAAAAAAATCAAGTGAAAATGTCTTCTTTGACATGAATTACGACTTTGATGCCAACCGTTCGCTCAGCTACACCTATATGCACAATTCTTATAAGTATTCTTACCATGACCCCATCACTTATTTGCGTGATGCGAGCGGAAATCCTACATTTTCTGGGACGGTACTCTTGCCGAATGGCAATTATATCAGCGTCTCGCCAGGGGATTTTCTCGGCTATATGGGAAAGCGCGAGCAAGACGTCCACAAATTGCGCTATGAGGATAAGAAAAACTCTTTCACGGCGAACATCGGCTATAGCGACACCACGAAGGATGGTTATTCCGGTGCCTCGCGGCGCGCTACAAGCATCGATTGGACGGGATTGGGAAACCGAGCGGAATATCCTACGAAGAACTACAATATAGAAGCGCAAAAGAAATGGACGATTAAGAATCATACGCTGCTTGCAGGCTTTGCATGGATGAAAGACAAGATGCGCTATCGTGCCGTTGATCTTCATCATTGGAAGGATTGGAGTTCAGAATATGGCGATCCATACGCACAGAGCGGTGGATCCATCATCTCCACAGCTCTTTTCGTGCAGGATGAGTTAGAGCTTGATCCGCGTTGGCGGCTGCAGGTCGGTCTGCGTTATGACCGCTTCGATAAGAAGGATGGCTATTCCTACATCGATGATGTACGCAAAGATTATGAAGACACGGCCTTCAATGCCTGGAGTCCAAAATTCGCTGTGACCTATGAGCCGCAAAAGGACATGATGATTTATGCCAGCTTTGGCAAATCATTCAATCCGCCGTCGATTTATCGTCTTTATCGCCGTGCGGGAGACGACCCGCGTTCCATCAAGGCCAATCCTGATCTGACGCCGGAAAAATCTACGACGTACGAACTGGGAATGAAACAGAAGATCAACAAGAACACCTCATATGGTTTGACGTTCTTCCGCGTGGATACGAAGGATAAGATTGCCATCGCTACGCGCAACGGTATCAGAGCCTATTACAACATGAATGAAGCGATGATCAAGGGGATAGAGTTCGACGTCAAGCATCGTCTGAGCCGCGATTGGCGGGTATATCTGAACTACACCTTTGAATCAGGCGAATATACGAGCGGCGGCGATACGTACCGAGATTGGGATTTGCCGAAGCACATGGCAGGCTTCGGTATCGACTATACGCGCGGGAAGTTCGGCGGCGTCCTTGATGCAAGGTATGTGGCCGCAAGGCAGGCTGTTGATACGACTACTGGTGAATACGGCTCGGAGGACAGTTTCTTCACTACGAATCTCTACTTGACGTATAAGTTCGACGACAGCTTCAGACTGCAGTTCGGCATCGATAACCTCTTTGATCGCCACTTCTACGCGAATGAAGCAGCGAGCGATAGAACCTACTCTCTCGGTGCGACGTATTCCTTCTAGAGAAGCGCGGATGAACCCGGCAGGGCTTATCATATCTGCACCACGAAAGGAACGCTCCATGAGACTCATCTATCGTCTGCATCGTTGGATTAGCACCGTATGTGCACTTTTCTTCCTGCTGCTCGTTTTGACGGGGCTGCCGCTGCTCTTTAACGGCGATATCGCGCGCTGGAATGCGCTTGAAAAGCGGCCTGCCTTCGGCAAGACATCCTCTCGTGTGCTTTGGGCGGAAGCGTCAAAGGGCTTGGCTCGGATTGAGCGCGAGAATCCCGGGCGCAGGGTGCAGTCGATTTCCGCCTATCCCGAGCGCGGGCTTCTCGTCTATCGGTTCTCGCACACCGGCGGCATATATGGCGTGTCTGCGCTCGCCTACGCGCCGCAGCAGGACGCGCTTGTGCCTTGGCAGAGCGGCGGCGTCAAATCGCCCGCGCTCGCCGCCTTTATGGGCTGGATGCATCATCTGCATCTGCGCCTCGTCATGGGGCAGGGCGGCATGATCTTCCTCGGTGTCATGTGCTTCTTGAGTTTCCTCTCGATCTTGGGCGGGGTGCTTCTCTATCCGTCCTTCATGAAGCGGCGGCTTTTCGGCGGTATGCGAGGCGGCACGTCGGCGGGCAGTTTTTTCGACTGGCACATTTTCCTCGGTATCCTCACGGCAGTCTGGGCATCGCTTCTGACCTTGAGCGGGATCGCCATCGTTTTCGGCATGCTCGGCTACAGCAGCTATGCTGAGGATGCGATGGCAAGTGTGCCGCAGAGGGAAAGTGCACCGCCAGCCATAACCTTCGCCGAGATGATTGCTTATGCAGAGGAGCATTTTCCCGCCCGGGAGATTCTCTACCTCGATGCTGCCGAAGGATCGACACCCGCCGCATTGACGCTGGCGGATGCCGAGAGACCGCAGATGTTTCGCGGGCAGGATGTCTATCTGCTGCGCACGACGGGCGGCGAGATCGAGAGCTTCACGAAGCCATTGCCGCGCTGGCTCGTCTTTTGTGATGCCGTGCGCGATCTGCACCTGCACAATCATTCGACGATGTTCCTGAAGATCATCTGGGCGGTTCTCGATCTGCTTTGCGCCGCCGTCATCGTCACGGGCTTTTGCGGCTGGCTGCAGAGAAGCCGTCGCAAAAAGGAGAGACCGCCCGTGTTCGCGCCCCATGCGGCGGCGAAGGCTGTGCGGTGGAAGGCGCCTGCGCTCTTCGTCGCGCTCTCCCTCGTCGGCATGACGGCGCCGCTTGGCGATATGCTCGCGGGGAATATCGTGGGATCTGCCGCATGGCTCACGCTCTTCGTCGGCGCTTTCGTGCTGTGGCGGCGCGGTGAGCGGTAAAAAGAAAACGGCAGCTTCGTCCATGCGGCGGGGCTGCCATTTTCTTTTGGAACAGAATATATGCGCCTGTGCCAATCTTTTTCTAAAAATCGCTTGACAAACTTTCTCTACCTCGCTATAATAGCCATGACGATTAAACAATCACTTAATCAATAAGGAGGAATTCCTATGAGAAAGAGCTACAAGATTGAAGTCGACTGCGCGAACTGCGCTCAGATGATGGAAGATGCGGCGAAGAAGGTCGAGGGCGTCAAGGATGCGACGGTGAACTTCATGGCACTGAAGATGAAGGTCGAGTTCGCCGACGGCAGCGAGCCGGCTGAAGTCATGCCGCGCGTCTTGGAGGCCTGCCGCAAGGTCGAAAGCGACTGCGATATTATGTTCTGAGCCGTCCAAGAGGCAAGTCCAAAGGACGCAGACGATTGGGAAACGGCTCGAATGTGAAAACGTCCCAAGAACGCGAGCTGCAAGCGAAGCGCGATTGGCTGACGTTGACCGCTTCTGAGCCGTCCAAGAGGCACGTCCGAAGGACGCAGACGATTGGGAAACGGCTCGAATGCGAAAACGTCCCGCAAATCAAGCTCGAAGAGCGCAGATGCGCGGTTGACGTTGACCGCCAGAGTAGGATTCAGCATCACGCCGTCGGAAAGCAGGTATTTTCGTGAACAAGAAACAAAAAAGAAATCTCATCCGCATCCTTCTGGCGGCCGCCCTGATGATCGTCTTGAGCCAGCTGCCCGTGACGGGTCTGCCGCGCTTCTTCCTCTACGTCGTGCCGTACATCATCGTCGGCTATGACATCATCATCAAGGCGGCGAAGGGTGTATGGAATCGCCGGCCGCTCGACGAGAATCTCCTGATGTCTATCGCGACCATCGGCGCGATGGGGCTTGCTCTCTACGAGGATGGCGACTATGTGGAAGGCATCGCCGTCATGCTCTTCTACCAGGTCGGCGAATGGTTTCAAAGCTATGCCGTCGGCAGGAGCCGCAGGAATATCGGCGAGCTCATGGACATCCGCCCCGATTACGCAAACGTGGAAGAAGATGGAAAACTTATACGCCGTGACCCCGACGAAATTGAGATCGGCACGGAGATCGTCGTGCAACCAGGCGAGAAGATTCCCATCGACGGCATCATCACGGACGGTGCATCGACGCTCAACACGAGCGCGCTGACGGGCGAGAGCCTGCCGCGCGACGTGGAGAAGGGGCACGCCGTCGTCAGCGGCTGCATCAATCTCACGGGCGTCTTGAAGATTCGTACGACGAAGGAGTTCGACGAATCGACCGCCTCGAAGATCTTGGAGCTTGTCGAGGATGCCAGCTCGCGCAAGTCGCGTTCGGAGACATTCATCGCACGTTTTGCGCGCATCTATACGCCGATCGTCGTCACGGCCGCCATCCTCCTTGCCATCGTGCCGCCCGTCGTGCGCCTCGCTGTGCTTGATGCCGCACCCGACTGGGGCACGTGGATCTACCGCGCCTTGATTTTCCTCGTCATGAGCTGCCCATGCGCACTCGTCGTCAGCGTTCCCTTGAGCTTCTTCGCGGGCATCGGCGGTGCGAGCCGAGAGGGCGTACTTGTCAAGGGCGCGAACTACCTCGAAATGCTCGCTGAGATCGACACCGTCGTCTTCGACAAGACGGGCACCTTGACGCGCGGCGTCTTCGAAGTCAATGGCGTGCATCACGGCACGATGGATGACAAGAAGCTCCTGGAGCTTGCCGCGCTCGCTGAGAGCGCTTCGTCGCATCCCATCAGCCGCAGCCTGCAGCAGGCTTACGGCAAGGAGATCGACCGCTCGCGTGTCACGGACATCGAGGAGATCGGCGGCCTCGGCGTGACGGCGAAGGTCGACGGTATCGAAGTGGCCGCTGGCAATGGCAAGCTCATGGAGCGTCTCGGCATCGAGTACCGCCCGTGTCACCACCCGGGCACGATCGTGCAGATGGCGGTCGCAGGCAAGTACGCCGGACACATCGTCATTTCCGATGCGCTCAAACCGACGTCGGAGGCGGCGATCAAAAGTCTGCATGAAGCGGGCGTGAAGCGCGCCGTCATGCTCACAGGCGACGCGCATGCCGCCGCTGAGAAGGTCGCGGCGGAACTCGGCATAGACGAGGTCAAGAGCGAGCTTCTGCCTGCCGACAAGGTGCAGGAGGTCGAGCGCCTGCTCGCGGGGAAAACGGCGAAGAAGCTCGCCTTCGTCGGCGACGGCATCAACGACGCGCCCGTCCTCAGCCGCGCGGACATCGGCATCGCCATGGGCGCGATGGGCTCCGACGCCGCCATCGAGGCCGCCGACGTCGTGCTGATGGACGACGATCCGCTGAAGCTGCCGAAGGCGATCCGCATCGCGAGAAAGTGCATGGCGATCGTGCATCAGAACATCGTCTTCGCCATCGGCGTGAAGCTCCTGTGCCTCGTGCTCGGCGCCGTCGGCATTGCCAACATGTGGTTCGCCATCTTCGCCGACGTCGGCGTCATGGTTCTCGCCGTCTTGAATGCGCTGCGTGCGCTCTTCGTGCGAAAGATGTAAGAAAAGGGACGTTCTGCCGCAAAGAGCGGCGGGGCGTCCCTTTTGCTGCTATAGGTTGCATCCCATGGTATAATGAAGAGGAACTCGTTGAACTGCGACAAAGGAGGCAGCTATGAAAATTCTGATTGCCTTGGGAGCGAAGGAGCATCATAAGGAGCAGCTGCAAAGAAATGCGGCGGATGCGGAGCTTCTTTTCGTGTCTGCTGAGAAGGTGCGAAAAGAAGACCTCGCCGATGTTGACGCCATCATCGGCAACGTGCCGACGGAGCTGCTGCCTGCAGCGAAGAAGCTGCGCTGGCTGCAGCTCAATACGGCGGGGGCGGACGCTTACTGCAAGGCGGGCGTGCTCAAGGAGGACGTCCTGCTGACGAATGCGACGGGAGCTTACGGCCTCGCGCTTTCCGAGCATCTGCTCGCACAGCTCCTCGCGATGATGAAGAAGCTCTATCCCTACTATGACAACCAGAGGAAAGGGATTTGGCGCGATGAAGGACGCGTCACTTCCGTCGAGGATGCCACGGTCCTGATCCTTGGCGCGGGCGACATCGGACGCGCTTTCGCGCGTCGCGTCAAGGCGCTCGGAGCTTACGTCATCGGCGTGCGCCGCCGCGAGGGGGCGAAGCCCGTCGGCATCGACGAGATGGGCACGATGGCTGATCTCGATTCTCTGCTTGCGCGCGCTGACATTGTCGTATCGGTCTTGCCGGGGACGGCGGCGACGAAGGGAATCTTCGACAGGAAGCGCTTTGCCATGATGAAGAAGGGTTCCTACTTCCTGAACATTGGGCGCGGCAACGCCGTCGTCACCGAAGACCTTATCAAGGCGATGACAGAAGGCCGCCTCGCTGGCGCGGCGCTCGACGTCACAGACCCCGAGCCTCTGCCTGCCGATCACGCGCTTTGGCATACGCCAAACGTTTACATCACGCCGCACATTTCGGGCGACGACCACCTGAGCGCGACGCAGGATAAGATCGTTCAGATTGCCGTGCGCAATCTCGCCGCTTTTCTACAGGGCATGCCGCTCGAAAATCTCGTCGATCGCACGACGGGCTACAAGGACTGAGGAGGGATACGATGCGTCAATGCATGGATATGACGAACCTGCACCGCAGGCTCCGGAAAATTCGCGGACAGGTCGAGGCTCTCGACCGCATGGTTGAGGAGGATATTCCGTGCGAGGATCTTCTCTCGCAGATCAATGCGGCGAAGTCCGCGCTGCACAAGTGCGGTCAGATCGTACTCGAAGGCCACATTCAGCACTGCGTCAAGGACGGCATCGCTCATGGCGACGCAGAAAAGACGGTCGAGAAATTCACCAAGGCGGTCGAGCGCTTTGCCAATATGGGCTGAGGCGCGTTGCAGCACAAAAAGACAGCCCGGCGGATATTATCCACAAGAAAAACATGTGTTTCCCACAGTTATCCACAGAATTTTGGGGATAAACCCGGCATGGCTTGCCATGTCGGAGCTTTTCCTGCCCGACTTATCCACATGCTAGAGGAGGAGAGATTTTGTCCTTTTTTATGAAACTTCAGGAGCTGACATGGCATGAGCTGACGGATTTCCTGCTCATGCCTGCGTGCATCATGCTCGCGGCGCTGACGGTCGGCATATTCCTCAACAAGCTCATCGACCGGCAGATTCGTGAGAGGGTCACGGTCGGCGAGGATACGGCGTGGTCGATCTTCATCCATGCGCTGCGCGGCGTGCCCGTCTCGTGGTGCATGGGCGTCGGCGTCTACTGGTCGATCAAGACCATCGACTTCTTCCCGACGATCGCGCAGTTCCTTTCCTACATCCTCTTTGGCATCATCGTCTTCACGCTGACGCGCGTCGCTTCGCGCACGATCACGGGATTCATCGAGATGAAGACGCGCACGAGCGGCGCGGCTCTGCCGAAGACGACGCTCCTGTCCTCCATCCTTTCGGGCATCATCTATGCCATGGGCGTGCTCGTCGTCCTGCAGTATGCGGGCATCTCCGTCGCGCCGATCCTCACGGCGATGGGCGTCGGCGGCGCGGCGCTCGCCCTCGGTATGCAGGAGACGCTGTCGAACATCTTCTCGGGGCTGCAGCTCATCCTCTCGCGCCAGATCCGCATCGGCGACTATGTGCGCATGTCGGCAGGCGAGGAAGGCAAGGTCGCCGACATCAACTTCCGCTTCACGACGGTGCAGACCCTGGGCGGCAACACGATCATCGTGCCGAATCAGAAGCTCGCATCGTCCATTCTTACGAACTACGACATGCCCGCGCAGGAAATCTCCGTTGCCATCCCCGTCGGCGTCAGCTACGCGAGCGATCTCGACGAGGTGGAGCGCGTGACCCTTGAGGTGGCGAACGAGGTCATGGAAGCCTTCGATCATGATGTTGAGAGCGATCCCGTCGTGCGCTTCCACACCTTCGGCGACTCCGCCATCGAGTTCAACGTCGTGCTGCGCACGAGCAGCTTCGTCAATCAGTTCCTGTTGAAGCACGAATTCATCAAGGCATTGACGCGCCGCTACCGCGAGGAGGGCATCGACATCCCCTTCCCCGTGCGCACAATCGTGCAGGCGAAGGAATAGCTGCCGCCTGTGCATAACTTTTTTGAAAGAATCTTTCTCCGCGCTCAAAAGCCTTGAAAATCTTGCGAAAGCACCCTTTCCCGCCTGTGGATAAAGGGTGCTTTTCTTGTGGATAAACCACAATATGTAGTTTAGTCCCTTGACTGCCTGGTCTACATCTTGTATAATCTTGCTGAGTCGTCCAAGAGGCAAGCACACAGGGCGCAGCGGATTGGGCAACGACTCGTATGCGAAAACGTCCCAAGAATGCAAGCGCAAAGCGCGCAGCATGATTGGCTGACGTTGACCGCTGCTGCAAAGAATGCGGAGGATTCCGCTCTTATATACTCCTTTGGCGAAGGCTCAGCTTTGTTTTTCTTGCGCTGTGATACATCGTCAACCACAATATATAGAGGAAGGGAAACTGCTAATGATCAAGAACATCCAGAAGCGTACGGGGCAGATCGTGCCGTTTGATGCCGAGAAGATCACCGACGCCATCCGCAAGGCGAATCTTGAGTCCATCGACGAGACATTTTCGCAGCATCAGCTTGAAAAGCTCACGAAGAGCGTCATCCACCGCATCGAAGGGGAGGAGACGCCTGCCGTCGAGTTCATCCAGGACGCTGTGGAAAAGGCGCTCATCAAGAACAACTTCGCTTCGACGGCGAAAGCGTACATCCTCTATCGCGCGGAACATGCGAAGATCCGTGACGCCGAGGGCGACCTCATGGACATCTACAATGAGCTGACCTTCAAGCGTGCCAAGGACGCCGACATCAAGCGCGAGAATGCGAACATCGACGCCGATACGGCGATGGGCACAATGCTCAAATATGGTTCGGAAGGATCGAAATACTTCATCGACCATCATATCCTGCCCAAGGACATCGCGGCGGCGCACATCGACGGCGACATCCATATCCACGACAAGGATTTCTACATGCTGACGGAAACGTGCTGCCAGATTGACCTCCTGAAGCTCTTCAAGGATGGTTTCTCGACGGGGCACGGCTACCTGCGCGAACCGAACGATATCCGCTCCTATGCCGCGCTCGGCTGCATCGCCATCCAGGCGAACCAAAACGAGATGCACGGCGGACAGGCGATCCCGAACTTCGACTATTCGATGGCGCCGGGCGTAAGGAAGACCTTCCGCAAGCTCTACTTCAAGGAGCTGGCGAACTTCTTTGCCATCACGCTCGGCATGAAGCAGGACGACGCGAAGCTCTTGGCCAAGGAGATTCGCCGCTCGCTCTTGCCCTTGGGCATCACGATCGGCGGCGCGGACGTCTACAAGGCGGCGCTCGTCGACTTTTTGCCCGCGCATCAGAGGGCGTGCGGCTACGAGGAAATCTCCGAAAAGCTTGCGGCGCGCGCGCATGACTACGCCTACGGGGCGGCGCTCGACGCGACGGACAACGCGACCTTCCAAGCGATGGAGGCTCTGATACACAACCTCAACACGATGAACTCGCGCGCGGGCGCACAGGTGCCGTTCAGCTCGATCAACTACGGCACGGACACGTCGCCCGAAGGCCGCATGGTCATGAAGAACCTCCTGCTCGCGACGCAGGAAGGACTCGGCAACGGCGAGACGCCGATCTTCCCCGTGCAGATCTTCAAGGTCAAGGAGGGCGTGAACTATAACGAGGGCGAGCCGAACTACGATCTCTTCCGCCTCGCGATGGAGACGTCGGCGAAGCGCCTGTTTCCGAATTTCAGCTTCCTCGACGCGCCGTTCAACCTCCAGTATTACAAGCCCGGCGACTACAACACGGAGGTCGCCTACATGGGCTGCCGCACGCGCGTCATGGGCAACGTGCACGATCCCGAGCGCGAAGTCACATGCGGCCGCGGCAACCTCTCATTCACGAGCATCAACCTGCCGCGCCTCGCGCTTCTCGCCAAGGGTGACTTGGATGTCTTCTACAGCGAGCTGGACAGTCTCACGGAGCTTGTCATCCGTCAGCTTCTGCATCGCTTCAAGATCCAGTGCGCGAAAAAGGGCAGGAATTATCCGTTCCTCATGGGACAGCGCGTGTGGATCGACTCGGAGAAGATCGGTCCCGACGATGAGATCGCCGAGGTCTTGAAGCACGGCACGCTCTCGATGGGCTTCATCGGTCTCGCCGAGTGCCTGAAAGCGCTCATCGGCAAGCATCAGGGCGAATCGGAAGAAGCGCAGGCCCTAGGACTTGCCATCGTCGGGCACATGCGCCGCCGCATGGATGAGGAGGCGAAGCGCACGGGGCTGAACTTCACGCTGCTCGCGACGCCTGCCGAAGGATTGTCGGGCCGCTTCGTGCGCCTCGATCGCAAGAAGTTCGGTGAAATCGAGGGCGTCACGGATCGCGACTACTACACGAACAGCTTCCACGTGCCCGTCTACTGCCCGATCGAAGCGGCGAAGAAGATCCGCCTCGAAGCGCCGTACCATGCGCTGACGAATGCCGGACACATCAGCTACATCGAGATGGACGGCGATCCGTCGAAGAACCTCCAGGCCTTCGAGGCGATCGTGCGCTACATGCACGATGCGGGCATCGGCTACGGCTCGGTCAACCATCCCGTCGACCGCGACCCCGTCTGCGGCTACAATGGTATCATCGACAACATCTGCCCGCGCTGCGGCAGAAAGGAGAACGGCCGCCCCTTCGAGCGCATCCGGCGCATCACGGGGTATCTCGTCGGCACGATCGACCGTTGGAACAACGCGAAGCGTGCCGAAGAGCATGACCGGGTCAAGCATGGCATCGGTTAAGCTCGCAGGAACGGTATCGGATTCCATCGTCGACGGGGCGGGAATCCGCTACACGATCTTCACGCAGGGCTGCCCGCACCATTGTCCGGGTTGCCAGAATCCCAAGACGCACGACTTCGCGGGCGGCTTGGAGATGGATACGAAGACGATCCTCAAGGACGTGCTCGGCAATCCCTTGCTGACGGGCGTGACTCTCTCGGGCGGCGAACCGTTCTGCCAGGCCGCGCCGCTCGCTTCCCTCGCACATGAGGTGCACGCGCACGGCATGGATGTCTGGGCGTATACAGGGTATACGCTCGAAGACCTGCAGCAGAAGAGGGAGGGCGCGATAGACGCTCTGCTCGGCGAGATCGACGTCCTCGTTGACGGTGCATACGAAGAGTCGGAGCGCGACCTCACGCTCGCCTTTCGCGGCAGCCGCAATCAGCGCGTGATCGACATGAAGAAGACGCGCGAGAGACAGGAGATCGTCCTGTGGAAGAATGGTATCAAGCAATAAAAAAGCGGCTGTGAAATAACACGTCTCTATATAGAAAAGCGATCCGCAAACTCTTTTGAGTTGGCGGATCGCTTTTTTCGGATTCATGTCCAACGGATATACTTCATTACGTGAGGGTATGAGGTCACATGCGACGCAAGGTATCATCGTTCTTACCGCCGTTATCGTCTGTCGTTTCAATACCGCAAGCGGTATGAGATCACATGTGACTCGAAGAGTTGCCATATTGCAATCTCAGCGAGTAGTTTCAATACCGCAAGCGGTATGAGATCACATGTAACATCGTGCATATCGGCCGCCAAGTTTTCGCTGTCCGGGTTTCAATACCGCAAGCGGTATGAGATCACATGTGACTCGGTAACGATGACAGATTCCTCCGTTTCCGTCACTTGTTTCAATACCGCAAGCGGTATGAGATCACATGTGACCTGCGCGGGTTAGCCAGACGGAAGAAGTGGTCGAGTTTCAATACCGCAAGCGGTATGAGATCACATGTGACGAACCATATGCTCCAAGTAAAGAAGCAACTAGACGGGTTTCAATACCGCAAGCGGTATGAGATCACATGTGACGCTAAAGATGTAAAATGGAAAAGTAGATTCGTATGGTTGTTTCAATACCGCAAGCGGTATGAGATCACATGTGACAGAAAACCATCATGCTGAACCTTGAACACATTCTCTCGTTTCAATACCGCAAGCGGTATGAGATCACATGTGACGACGAGTTCGCGGGCACGGTTCGCGTCGAGCCTGCCGAGTTTCAATACCGCAAGCGGTATGAGATCACATGTGACTGTGCAGAGGAGTCTACTCGTGTGAAGAATATCATCAAGTTTCAATACCGCAAGCGGTATGAGATCACATGTGACATATGTCACCGACTAATGCACTCGTTCATCTTACAAAAGGTTTCAATACCGCAAGCGGTATGAGATCACATGTGACTACCATGAAGGGGAAAAACCTAGTCGTAGGTTATTGAAGTTTCAATACCGCAAGCGGTATGAGATCACATGTGACCCTCAGCATGAAGCCATGTGTCAGGCCAGTCGCGCTTGTTTCAATACCGCAAGCGGTATGAGATCACATGTGACGCTATGGTCGAGGATGCGTTAGCGAAAGGCCACATTGAAGTTTCAATACCGCAAGCGGTATGAGATCACATGTGACGTGTGGCCTGGCCACCGGCATCACCGGTACCAACCCCGTTTCAATACCGCAAGCGGTATGAGATCACATGTGACCTCTTGATGGTTACGGATATGGTGCTAACTTTGAGGCGTTTCAATACCGCAAGCGGTATGAGATCACATGTGACGTCACCACTAGTCTCGTTAGGAGCACATATGTTAGGTTTCAATACCGCAAGCGGTATGAGATCACATGTGACTGTTTCGTCCGTGACCGAAGCCGTTTACGTTTTCACGTTTCAATACCGCAAGCGGTATGAGATCACATGTGACGTTGTGATAGTATACTTATCATCACCAATATAAGAAGTTTCAATACCGCAAGCGGTATGAGATCACATGTGACCACCCTGGGACATTCCATGCCGATGACGTTTTCAGTGTTTCAATACCGCAAGCGGTATGAGATCACATGTGACTCTCTTATGGATCAATGGGAAGAGAAGATCTTAGAGGTTTCAATACCGCAAGCGGTATGAGATCACATGTGACGCGATTTTTCTGGGGGCATGAATCACTTCGCTCCGTTGTTTCAATACCGCAAGCGGTATGAGATCACATGTGACCTGAAGAGTCCCACATTGAAGCAGATAATCTATTGGTAGGTTTCAATACCGCAAGCGGTATGAGATCACATGTGACTTATCGCCCGAAGGGGAGGAAAGGTAGACTTTTCTCAAGTTTCAATACCGCAAGCGGTATGAGATCACATGTGACTACACGTGCACTGAAACCAGGAACAATTTTTCCATCGGTTTCAATACCGCAAGCGGTATGAGATCACATGTGACATCAATCATAGGCGAAGATGGTGGAGGAGAGCAAAGTTTCAATACCGCAAGCGGTATGAGATCACATGTGACCAGTCAAGGCGTGGGCAGAAGGCAAGTTGTCTGACGGTTTCAATACCGCAAGCGGTATGAGATCACATGTGACCTGCCGACGAGCAGGTAAGCAAGCTTGCGGATTGGCGCGTTTCAATACCGCAAGCGGTATGAGATCACATGTGACTCTGTGTCTGGGAGGCCGCAGAAACAGAAGGCTCAAAACGCGGTTTTGGAAAACCTCCTCAAAGCCGAACATGCGATCGCATATTTTCGACTGTCATTACATACCCCGCGACTATGTAATGACCCCGCCGCGCCTTGTATAGCAAGGCTTGCGACGATTTGAGGAAAATCGGAAAACCTGCCCCCTTTTTTTGCCTCTAGGAGGTTTTCCGCTTCCCATAATGTACCATGATTTAGCCTCTTTGTCAAATCGGGATCTCGCGCAAAAATCACTCTGAGCATTCGTCCCAGCCAAGCACCCTCCTGCCGTCCAAGACGGCAGGGGGGAAATCGTCCCTTTGCGATGCAGACGCCGGCTGTCGTTACGCGAGAAGGCGCGGCTCGTCAAGCTGCCCGCCGCCCCCGGAGACGCGTGCACCATCTACGAGATCGCCCAGCCTCGAATCCACGCGGCGTGCCGCCTCTGCCAGAAGAACCCCCGCCGCAACCCCGGCCGCGCAGCGCACGACATCCTCCGACCACAGGCGGCGACCCACGGAAGCCGCTTCATCGGGAAGCTCGGAAAGCACAGCGTCGACAACGGAGTCGAGAAGTCGGGACAAGAAGAAATCAAACATGGGAATCGCTCCTTTCGCATTTATATGATCCGTGATTTCTTAAGACCATTATACGCGCGAACGAGCGATCCTGCGTGTCAAAAAACATGCGAGCATTCGTCCTGCAGGATCTCGATGACCGTCCGACGCATCGCCTCGGGGGCGAGGACGACGGCGGCGGAGCCGAGCGAGAGGATCTGCTCGATCATCTCCTGCTCGTCGAAGTCGTAGTAGAAGACCTTCAGTGTGTAGACTTTGCTCTCCTCGTTGAATGACGCCTCCTTGTCATAGGGCGCGAAGAGGCAGAACGCACGCTCGACGGCATTGTTCTTCTGTGCGAGGCGCAAGGTCACGGAGCGCCGCCTCGCTGCCAGGAAGGCGCGGAACTTCTCCTCCACGTCGTGCGGTACGGCTTCCTCCAACACGCGAATCTCCTCTATGCGCGAGAAGTTCATCTTGACGGCTCGTCCCTCGTCCACGAGCCAGACGATGGCGCGGCAGCGGTTTTCCTCGGCGTCGTATTCGAGGCGGCACGGCGCAGCCTTGCTCTCGTGACGCCGGCCTTGCGCGTCGACGTTGCGGCAGAAGATCATGCGTCCCTCTCTGAGCGCACGCCAGAACGCGCCGAGGGGCTTTCTCACGAGGCGCACGTCATCGCCCCTGCCGCGCAGGACGTGCCAGATCTCGCGCGGATAGGCGCGGATCTCCACAAGGCGCGAGAGCAGCTTCTCGCGCAGATCGTCCGCCACGAGGAAGGCGGCGGCCTCATCTTCGAGCATGGTCTTGAGCCAGCGAAGCTCCGCCTTCGTCGGCGGCAGACGCACGGGCATTTCCAGCTGCAGCGAGGCCTCGCCATCCGACTCGAAGGAGAACATCATGTCGATGAGTTCTTCGTGGTGCGAGGCATCGACAGGATCGAGCGGCTGCAGGCGGCACAGGACGTCCCTCCTCGTCAGGTGCGCTCCCGCATGAACTTCGTTGATGACGTTGACGAGCGAATGAAAGAGAGCCGCATGAAGCTCATGAAAGAGCGGGGTGTTCGCCATAATTTTTCAGCGCCTCCTTCAAATCCTGCTTCAAGCGCTCCGCAAGATGCGGCGACTGCGGCAGCGAGATGTGCGCGAGCGGCCAAAAGGTGCGCAGCCACGGCAGGAGGCTCAGCGCGTCCGCGACCTTGAGATGCACGCAGAGACGCCCGTCCGCCTCCTCGATCGCCGCCTCAGGAAAGCGCGCGAGGATGCGCCCGGACACAGCCGCGCCCGCCTTCTCTCCCTTCGGGAGGAAGTCGAGCCGAAGCTCCTGCTCCTTCACGGCGACCGTCGGCAGATCGCCCGTCCATGCTCTGCCCGTGCGCACCTTGTACATGAGGTCGAGGCGAAACATCTGAGCGCCTTGCGTGCGCCCGCCGTCTTTCGCAGGCAGGCATGCCGCCAGCACATAGCGGCGTCCCGCGTACATGTCGCTGACGAGACGGAGCGGCACGACGCGCTGCTCGCGTCTCTTCTTGCCGTAATCGAACGTCATCTCGCGCCGCCCCTCCACAGAGATCAGGCACTGGAGCAGCGCATCGTCGTCGAGAAGCTGCGCCGTCGCTCGATGCTTGACCTGCGCGAGCGGCTTCGTCCCTTTTCCCTGTCCTCTGCGCTGCAAAGCGTCCTCAAGAAAGCAGCCGGGCAGAGAAAACTGCGCCATGGCGCGATAGAAGGAGGCCGCATGGCAGAGCAAAGCCGTCTCTTCGGGCGCAAGCTCCGCCAGGGGATCATCCGCCAGACGATAGAGGAAACGTCCGCCTTCTTTCGAGACGCGCACGACGCCCTGCGCTTCGAGATCCTGCAGATAGCGCTGCACCGTGCGGCGGCCGAGGTCTTCCAGACCTTCGGGAAGCTCCGCCATCGACATCAGGCCGTAATCAAAGAGCGCCGTCACATCGAGCGGCTCACGTGCCGCACCGAGCCGCTGCAGCAAGCCAACGAGGCAGAAGGCGGCTCGCGTCTTCAGTGCCTTGAGGCGGTATGTGTAAGCGAGGAAATCGTCGGTGATGCGGTAGGAATCGCCCTCGAAGCGATAGATCTCGCGCCGCCCTTGGCGCGAGGATTTCAGGCTTCCCTCGGGCAGGAAGAAGCGCAGACGCGCCATGTTCTCCTCGTAGGTGCGCGCACTCCGCCCCAAACGCTTGACGAGGAACGGCTTGTGATAGCAGCCGTAAGAGATATAGCGCAGAAGAGGGCGCATGGTGTCGTAATCGCCGGGGAATCGGTTGGCGGCGCTTCCTCGGGTGTCTTTCATCTCGCTTTTCGTACGCATGTCCGCTCCCCTGTCAAAGCTTTTCGAGCAGCGAGAGCGCATCCTCGAAAAGCGTCCTCAGTTCCCGCGCCCCGTCGGGCTTGCTGTCCTCGCGTGCATGGTTGCTCTGGTTGCGCTCCTCCTTGAGCTTGTAGTAGATGGCGAGCAGATCATAGAGATCCTGCGAGAGATGGCAGATGATCTCGCCTCGCTCGGCCCAGCGGCGAACGGAAAATATGCCCTTCGTTCCAGGGCGCAGGGACACGTTGGAAAAGATCTCATCTGCAGCATCCGATCCCATATTGTTGCGAATGAAGCCCGCGAGCATCTTGAGTTTCTGACCGCCAAATTGCTTATGGAATTTGTCCTGCTGCTCCATCTTCAGGGAATTCCGCTCGTTCTCAGCCGCATCCTGAGGCACATGAACCCGCTGATCGCACAGAGCGCCGACCAGCTTCTCCCACACGGGGTCAGCCGGGCCTTTTCCCTTGAGTGTTGGCGGATTCTTGTTCCATGCAAGAAACTTCTCGTAGATCCCCTGCACATCTTCTTCATCTTCCAAGACCAGGCTTCCGTATGCCTTTTCCGGCCAGAATTGTACGGCAGGCTCTTCGGCGATACGATCGTGCAGCTGCGCTTCCCAGCCGTTTTCTCCAGAAAAAGCCGTCTCCTTTCCTTCCAGCGCGTCCGCCATGATCGTCTGCATGATCTTTTGATATGCCTGCTTCGCGTTGGCCAAGAAAGCATCGACTGGCCCCATGCCTTTTCTCTCCGCATACTCCGCGAAAAAGTAGAAGATCGTGCTGCGCCTGTCTCCCTTGTCCATGGCCTCCTGCACCTTCGCGTCAAATTCCTTCGGAAGCGTCACGATGCCGCGCTCCATGAGGATCACGGGCACGCGCTCGGTGAAGAGCGTCAGCGCCTGCTGCAAGTAGCCGTGCTCGACGCACCAATGCAAGAGCTTCACGTCATCAATCTTCTCGCCGAGGATTTCCCTGTACTCCTCCTCGATGCGGAAGCGGAGCTGTGCGATCATGCCCTCGTTGACGTCTGCATCGTCCGTCTCCCTGCCTGCGTCGAACTCGCGCAAAGCCTGGGAAAGCTTTTCGATGGCAACGGCGAACGCGCCGTAGTGGCAGACCTTGATCTCCTCCGCGAAGCCGTGCATGGCGAAGAGAAGTCGGTGCAGCCGCTCGGAAATGTGCGGCGGCCTTGCAAGGGACTTCTCATCGTAGCCGAAGTAGCGCAGGATGGCGGAGACGCTGCCGAACTGCGCGAACTCGTCCGCGCCCGCGATGAGGTCGAAGAGGCTGTATATATCGTTCGCTTCCTCGACGACCTTCTTGAAGAAGTCCGAATACATAGTCTTGCCGATTTCAATGCCGTTGTACTGCAAAAGGCGCATGACGGCGAGCATCAGCATGACGGCGTGGCGCGGCCCTCCCGTGAGATCGGCATGGAGTGCAACCGTATCTCCCTGTGCCTTCTTCGCCTCCGCGTAGGCCATGATGCGCTCCGCCATTTCCAGCACGAAACGCCGCGTAGAGGAAATTGGCTGATCCTCATCGTAGGGAACGATCTCAAAAAAATCTTCCTTAAGTGAGGGAATAACTCCTTGGACACGCTCCTTGAAATAGGCGAGGTGCGTGACGCCCGGTGCAATGTCCGGCGAAGGCTGTACGATTTTGATCGGCTCCTGCACCTTTTTCGTGGCAAAAAGGAAGATTTTGTCGAGCGTAATCTTGCTGCCGTCGTCATCCGCAAGCAAAAGATGCCGCACCGCCGATTCGTTCGTTACGCCGCAGGGGCCAATGCCGTTCTTGTACTCTGCCATGGACACGCGGTTCGGATGGTCGCGATCCGTCTTTACGTCGCTCAACAAAAGAAGCATGATATGATGTCGCATATTTTTCCTCCTCCATGCTGTTTTCCTACGGACAAGGCTCCGCTCGAACGCTCACCGATACTCGCGAAACCGCGTGAAGACGAAGCGGCTGATCTTTCGCACCGATCC
>ERZ773099.1080-NODE-1080-length-20741-cov-10.787489_pt1 | contig 20741 bp, 24 predicted proteins | sample MGYA00511120_ERZ773099 | MGnify/ENA primary metagenome ERZ773099 (study PRJEB29015, sample SAMEA2738012) | human oral metagenome | biome: human oral; feature: human-associated habitat; material: dental | place: China | collected 2104 ...
TGTTGTTGAAAGCCCTATAACTAAAGTGTTTTAATTAAATATTGCATTTCATCAAGCGTATTTTATTTGAGATCGAGGGTGTTGCTGAGTTTTATCAAAAATGTAATAGCCAGATACCTTCTTCAAAGAGAAAATGAAATCAAATCTTGATAATGATGGTAGAAATTCAGAAACTGAGACTGCAGATGATATTTGGAGTGATTTGCCAGTGTATAGTTTCTTAAATAAGTATATCAAATAACCTGCCTCTTTTACTGCTGTTACTGATTGCATACATCAAAAATCCTCAGCGAAGCCGCACTACGCCTATGTTTTTTGATGTACACACTCAGACAAATATTCATCGTTTTTGATATACTTATTTTGTAAACGGTACACTAGTGCTTAGATTAAATTAAAGAGGATTGCTTATTAAAAAAAGGAGTGGAAATGACATTGAATGATAAAAAAATAGTAGTAAGACCCGGAATAGTATATTTGTTTGGCGGTATTTTATGCGTAGCTGTCAGTTTTTTTATGTTTTGGGGATTAGGACAAGCTTTGCCCTCGGATGATCCGGTAACAGCCGAAACAGTCAGATGGTTATTGTTATTATTTATTTTGATTATCGGTCTGTATTCCATTCTGTTTTTTTCACTTAGTAAAATACAATTAGACGATGAGAGTATATCAATAAATAAGTTCCCTTTAAAAAGAAGGGATTATCTTTGGAGCGAGATAACACATGCAAAGATTATTAGTGAGGCGCTGGCATATCCATGTGTAATCTATGCAGGAGAAAAGAAAATAGCAAAAATACCCAGAGCTTTTATTGGGTATGAACAGCTTTTAAACGAACTGGATAGAAGAAATATTCTTTGGCAGGATGATTTATATGTGGAGGCAAGGATAATGTTGGAGATGGATAAAGTAAAGATTAGAGATTTGTTTAGGAAAGAGTAAATTGTGTTCTTACTTCAAACCTATTTAGGAAATTGTAATTTAAATGATATTTGGACTGTATACGATAAAGATAAATAGTTATGTAAGGGAGAAGCTTCAAAGAAAGGCTTCTTTTCTATTATTGGCTAAAGTGCTAGATTAACGGCAAAGTTAATAAATTCAAAAGTTAAAATTGTAAAGTAGACTTTGAGTAGACTTTATGGTAGATTTTATAATTATTAATGCTATTGCACCTTCAGTATATATGTATGGTGATAGAATAGAGGTAGTTTCATACGGTGTAATTCCATATTCTCTTTCTATTGAAGGATTCTTCTTTGGTACCGGTGTTCCGGTGAATAAAAGCTTATTAACAATATTTATGGTAGCAAAGTATGCAGAACAAAGTGGTCATGGGGTTTCAACGATTGTTGAAATAATGCTACCGCAAGGTAGCTGTCGGGAAATAACAGCCATAAGAAAGGGGCTGTTATTTCCCGACAGCTCCTTTTTTGCTGGTAAAAATGCTTTATAAATGCTAAAATATAATAGTTATTTTATATGTTAATTGAGAGGTACATTGTTGTAGATTATGACCCTAACCGATTATTATGTATATTGTTTTTGTGTATCCGGGGGTCTGGGTGCTTTTTTGTTTTAGAGTACATTTTTTTGGACACTAACTTTGATAAAATATTAATATAGAAAGGAAGGTGGCCATTATGTATACATACTATTTTAACGAAGAAAACTGTACATTGTATAAGTATTCAGGCGGGGCATTTGCCGAGGAATATATAGATGATGCCATTGAATGGAGAGTAGTTGGCATTAACGAAATAGAAGGCTTGGAGCCCATATCCGAAGAAGATGCAGATGATATAATAAAAGAGTTTGAGGGAGATGAATACGACCTCGTTGATGGATATGTTCTATGTGACTTTAGTGGGGAGGTGTAGTTGTGAGAGATACTATTGAATTATGTAACAAAGATTTGAAGAAAAGTATTTTTAACGACATCATGTTCTTCTCTATTGCTGAAGGTGGAGCAATGGGCGAACCCGGAGGAGTATTCTTTTTTGGTAGAAGTGGTCAGACTTATCATTTTAACTATGTGTTTGGTGATGCAGATATGGGCAAGGTTGAAAAGCTGTTCCCAGTATTAGCTGATTGTGAGTTTGGTATGTTTGGTCTTGATAGTCGTGTTCCAGAAGGCTGGAACTATGTCAATTTGGGAATGGGTAATCATTTAATTGTAAATGATGCTGTATATCCTCAATTTGCAGAAATACTTGGAGATGAAGATGAACCATCTGTTGTGTATGTAAGATGGGTGGAAATAGCTGATATGATTCTTAATACCAAAGACACATTGTTGTATGGTAAGCTTGTCAGTTTCATAGATGAATTGAAAGATGATTCGATTGGAGAATGGATTATTGACAAAGAGAACGATGGTACAATGGAACATCCTATTCAGATGCCATTTGTAGTTTACTCGTCAGTTGTTAGAGAATTTGAAAAAGCAGTTTATGATTTTGAAGAAGAACATCCGGAATTTGGGTTGAATCAGTATGGTGAGATTTTAGGCAGATATCACATTCAATGGGAAACTGAATCTATGTCTTCTGCTGATGTTGATAAATTGGACGGACAAGGAGTAATGGCTCTTATTTTGGCGGCTATAAGAGCTGAGCGTTTTTGTGATGGAGCCCTAAGAGAGTTCTTTGAAAATGGTTCTATAGTAAAATGGTTATTACGATTAAAAGAACTTGATGGAACAAGCGAACCCATAAAACTTAAAAGTACAATTCAGTTGATTAATGGCTCATGTGCTGACCAGAAGGTGGATGCCGTTGTTAATGCAGCCAATAATGGTCTATGGGCAGGTGGCGGAATATGTGGAGTGATATTTAAGAAAGCCGGAATGCAAGAATTAACAAGGGCCTGCAATGAAATTGATACTCCAATAATGGATGGTGATGCTGTTGTCACTCCTGCATTTAATATGAAAAATGCAAAGGTTATTATTCACGCTGTGGGACCTAACTTTGGAAGAACCCCTAGTGCTTTTAAGGAACTATTCAATGCATACTATAATTCATTACTAGCATTGAAAGGATATGGATATCATAGCATATCATTCCCTTTGATAAGTGCGGGAATATTTGGAGGTTCATTAGACGATCCGGCAGCTGAGTCAAGCAAGCAATGCTGTAGGGCGTATAAGAGATTTATAGAGGATTATCCTACGTATCAAGTGGATGTAAAACTTTGTGCGTTCTCTTCAAATGAGATGGCAGAGGCAAAAAAAGTATTTGATTCTTTCTTTTTATAAATACTTTAGATGTTGGGAGGTAGCAGATTTGGATATTGAAAAAGCAAAGAAAATGTCATATGAGAGTCTGCGAAGAATGTATAAAAGTTATCTAGAAGTACAGGAGTTGAGCCGTAACACTGTTCAAACAATGTCAGGAGATACTTTTTACCTATGGAATAATGTGGGGCAAGAGGCATTTTGGTCATCTGTTACATCAGATGATTTTGAAACAGATGCTAGAGCGGCCTTATTGGAGGCACTTACAGAAAATTCCATGGGAAATGTTTCTTCATTAGTAAATGGCTATTTAGCTACTCTTCGTAAGTTCCATAATTATATCTATTCGGATGATGCAGAAGACAATGAGACAGATGAAGTGCAGGCACTAAAGGATTTTCTTCTTGATATAGAGTGTTTGGATCCATTGGCAGAATGGACGAGTAATTTTAACTTGTTCGATATTTTGAAAATCACTAGAACAGAAATAAGGCACAGTAATATGTTGTCGTGGCTGCTTAATCCAAATGAGAATCATGGATTAGGAGATAATATCTTAAAGGGATTCGTGCAGTATGTGGTCACTTCATTTTCTGATGATGACGATGTGTTTAGCACTTTGCTGATGGACTTCCACGATTTTACGATTCAAAGGGAATGGCATAATATAGATGTTTTGGCAGTTTCTATGGATGAGCAGTTTGTATTATGCATAGAGAATAAAATAGATATTGGCGAACATGACAATCAGCTTAATAGATATAGGAAAATAGTTGAGGATACGTATCCTGGTTATAAGAAGATGTATATATATCTTTCCCCAGAAGGCTTGGAGGCAAGTGACCCAGAGTATTGGTGCTCAATGTCATATCAGGATGTACTCGGCATCTTAGAAAATGCAAGAAAGAGAGTAAAGCTGCTCCCCGACGCAGCTTTGCTAATCAATAACTATATTGAGGCTATTAGGAGGGATATCGTGGGAGATGAAAAGTTGGTACAGATTTGTGCAGAAATATATGCAAAGCATCAAAAGGCTTTAGATTTGATTTTTGAGAACAGACCAGACAAGGCTACTGAACTTGCAGAGGTTATTAAGAATTGGGCGGTAGAAAAAACAGAGGGCGGTGACATTGAGGTTGTACTAGAAAAATGTGGTAAGTCTTATATTAGATTTAAGACTCCATATATTTCATCAATTATGCCTGAATCTGATGAGCCGGATAGTGGATGGAATACAAAGAATCATTATTTCTATGAAGTTAAGAATATTGAAGGTAAGGAGTTCTTTATTCAGTTAGTATTCAGTTCAAGAAATATTACAGATGAGCAGAGAGTCATTTGTGATAAAGTAAACGAACACTTCCCTTCAAGAATGCAGAAGGAAAACTGGCAATGGAGAACTTGCTTTTTTACCAAGCATAGCAAGGTCGATGATGAAATGTCAGAAGATAAGATATATGAGAATTTGAATAAAAAACTCGAAGAGATTAAGGTTTTTGAAGAAAAGGTTAAGGCTATAATGTAATTCGCAAAATTTACAAGTTCTATTATAGAAGGAGGTAAAGCATAATGGATAATAAAAAAGTAATTTATTACATCATTGGAAGTATAGCTTTATTCGCTATAGCTTGCTTGGTTGTACCGAAAGTAACGAGAAAAATTACCAATAAAGCATATAAAGCTAGTGTTAAAAAGCAAAATGCAGAAGATGAAGATGATTGGGGACCAGAACTCGTAAAGAAAAATGAAGAATAGTTGAGGTAGATTACATGGAAATTAATACTGATGAAATTGCACAGAAGTGTATAGAAGCAATCAATGAATGATTAAAGAATTTGAACAAACTAAATATTATTGTTGTAGGAAAGTCAGGAGCGGGTAAGAGTACACTTATAAGCAGTTTGTTTAGAGGGAATTTTGCAGAAACAGGTTTAGGAAGACCCGTTACTGATAAGATTAGGAAAAAAGAGAAAAAAGATTATCCTATGGCAATTTATGATACACCGGGATTTGAATTGTCAAAGGGTCAACAGAATAAAGTTAAGGATGAGATTATTGAATTAATCAATAAAGGTTTCACATCCAAGGATGTAAATGATGCCATCCATTGTATTTGGTATTGCATCAATGTCGGTGGAAATAGAACATTTGATGAAACCGAGATTGCTTGGCTTAAGGAGTTGACTGAGAGCAATAAAATTACTCAGGTGCCAACTATAGTTGTGCTTACACAATCTTGTCCTAAATCTAAGGCACAAGAAATGAAGACTCTTGTTGAAAAGGAAAATCTCGATATTGTTAAGGTTGTTCCTGTTCTTGCACAGGATATGGATTTTGATGAAGAATATGTAGCAAAAGCATATGGCTTGGATAGATTGATAGATGTTATGAGTGAGTCGCTCCCGGATGAATTACAGGATACCTTACAGAATGTACAGAAAGCGTCATTGGAGTCAAAGAAAAAACATTCCCAGGCTGCTGTGGTAACGGCGGTAGCAGCAGCCTTTGGAGAAGGATTTGCTCCGATTCCATTCTCTGACGCAGCCGTATTGATTCCGACTCAGGTAGCAATGATTGCTTCAATAACTACAATATTTGGAATGGAAGTAAATAAAAGTTTATTGACAGGATTTGTATCTTCGACTCTTGGCACTGCAGGTGCAACGGTTTTAGGAAAGACAATAGTATCAAATCTAATAAAATTGATTCCGGGTGTTGGTACTGTAGTAGGTGGATTGATTTCAGGAAGTACAGCAAGTCTACTTACCACAGCATTAGGAGAGGCATATATAATCCTTATGGAAATGATTTATAAGGGTGAGTTAAAGGCAGAGGATTTGTATTCTGATGATGGGAAAGACACTATTTCAAAAATCTTCAAGAATGAATTGAAGAAGGATAGAAAAAAGAATCAGTAATTATTAGTGAGAGGGTGTGTAACTAGTGCACCCTTTCGTTAAATTGTGAAACCCCTAAAAAGGGGAAATGAAACCACTTTGAAACCAAAAGTGAAACCAAGGGCAAAAAGGGGTTTCAAGTGAAACCACCAAATCGCAGTAGTAATTGCTCGATGTTTCTACTACGATTTTACTACTACACACGGCATTGAATTGCTCCGTTTTGCACTATTTTGCAAAAAGTGTAGTTTACACATTGAAATTTTATGCTCTAGCAGAAGTGGGCAAACGCCCCAAAACACAGCAATACAGGGCATTTTGAGAGGAGAAAATTTTATGACTAGAGTGCTTTTCATCTGTCACGGCAGGTCAGTTTTACTATAAATCATACCTTTGTAAACTTGGGCAGAGTTAGGTATAATATGGCGGAAACCCGCATAAATACTACTGCTTCGACTACTAGGGTACATGGGGGATGAGGCAGAATAGTCAAAGAAATTGGGAGAAATCCTTAGTAGTAACGGACTACTTAGAGATTAATAATTGTGCTTGACTGATAGTAAGGAGAGTGATTAGATGAGTCGACAACCTGTTATTGGAAATTGTAGGATTTGTGGAGAAAACAAGAAACTTACATTTGAACATGTACCACCGGAGACAACATTTAATAATTATGCAGTTCATATTCTTACTGGCGAACAAGTTATTAAACAGGTAGCGGATCCTAATATTCTACCTTGGGATTTTTCAGATGACAAGGGTAAAATTCAACAGAGAGGTCGTGGAGGATATTATTTATGTGCTGATTGCAATTCAAAGACTAGACAGTGGTATGTGCTAGAATACAGTAAGTTTGTACATATCGTGCATTCTGCTTTACAAGAGGTAAAGGGTTTGGTGCGTTAGGAATTAAAATGAAAGGTATTAAACCTTTACCTGTATTTAAACAGATTATGACTTTGTTTTGTGATATTAACGAACGTATGATGGGAGATAATTCGTTAAAGGATTATTTACTAGATAGAACTTCTACAGTTTTTGATAGAGGGCGATATCATTTATACATGTATATACATTCAGGTTCTGTAGAAAGAATGAACGGAATAATGGTTCAATTCACAGAAGAAGTTGGTTTGATTGCATTATCAGAAATATCGACATATCCTGTGGGATTTACTTTATATATAGATAAGCCAGAAATATATAAGCCAGAAATATATAAGCCAGAAGGTGTTGAAATTACATTGTTTTCAAATTTTCAATATGACGATGAATGTTCGCTGGAGATTATAATCCCCAAATTAGAGAGTAATATAGTTTTCTCTGGAGATTACAGAACTAAAGAGGAAATAGATAAAAAATAAATAAAGGATTGAAAAAAAATGTACCACATACATTGATTGTGATTCACAGCAGTGTTTGTGATACATTTTTATTTGGAAACTATCGGTTCTGTTACATATAGTCCGTAGACTTATAAGTAACTAAGTGAGAAAATATTCATAAGGAGAATTGGCTTATGATAACTGAAAAAGTTGGGAATAGGATAAAGGAAATTCGAAAAGAAAAAGGTATTAGTCAAGAAAAACTGGCACTTAAAGCTGAATTAGATAGAACATATATTGCAGGGGTTGAAAGTGGAAAAAGAAATTTGTCTATAAAAAGTTTAGAAAAGATTCTGAATGCATTAGAAATATCTTTTAATTTATTTTTCGAAAACATGTAACGTTGACTATGAGTAACAAAAGAACTATAATAAGGAGGCTACTATGGATAGCAGAGACGAAAGATTAGTAAGGATTATTTTACGATACAGAGAGGAATTGCAAAGAAAAATCAAGGAAAGAAAAGTTGAAATGGAATCTGATAATAATGATCATTATATGCTATATAATGCCTTGGGTTTCACAAGTGCTGAAGGATATCAGATTGATTTTCAACAAAATGTTGGTAGGTTTTTGTATAAGTATGCTGGCTCTTTAATAGAAGAACTTGCAATAAAATGTTTTAAATTAGCACATCCAGATGCTCAGGAAAAGGTAAAGCTACCTAATACAATTGATCAAAGTCCTAAAACTGTAGAAATCGATTGTTTGATTGGAAATCGAGCTATTGAATTAAAATGGAAAGATGCAACTACAGATGGAGATCATATTAAAAAAGAACATAAGCGAGTTAAAATTATTCAAGAAGCAGGATACATTCCTATAAGAATAATGTTTTTTGAACCTAATCGAGATCAGGCAATTCGTATTCAAGCAAAACTGAAAGAATTGTATAGCTATTCGAGAGGCGAATATTACTCAGGCGAAGACGCTTGGGAATATTTGAAGAATGATACTGGGATAGATTTGAAATCGATATTAGAGAGAAATGGAAAGTGATTAAATGGAGTTAAATAATGTTTATTGTGGCGATTGTTATACGCTAATGAATCAAATCGAATCGGAATTAATAGATGCAATCTATGTGGATCCACCTTTTTTTACACAAGAAACACAATCGTTAACTAGTAAGGCTGGTGTCGAATACTCTTTTGCTGATTCTTGGAAAAATGTGAATGAATATGTAGAATATATAAAAATTCGTTTACAAGAATGCAAAAGAGTGCTGAAAAGAACAGGAAGTATTTTTGTGCATTGTGATAGAAACGCTTCTCACTATTTAAAAATTGCATTAGATGAAATTTTTGGGGTGGAGAATTTTCAGAGTGAGATTGTTTGGGCATACAAAAGATGGTCTAATTCAAAAAAAGGATTATTAAATAATCATCAGATTGTTTTTTTCTATAGCAAAACAAAAGATTTTAAGTTTAATACAATTTATACAGATTATTCTGAAACAACAAATGTTGACCAGATTATGCAAGATAGAGTTAGAGATGAAAACGGGAAATCAAAATACAAGACAGATGAAAATGGTCAAGTTGTAATTGGACAGGCAAAAAAAGGAGTTCCATTATCTGATGTATGGGAAATACCATATTTAAATCCAAAAGCAAAAGAAAGGGTGGGTTATCCTACTCAAAAGCCGATTATTCTTTTGGAGCAGATTATAAAGTTGGTTACGGATGAGAATGATATAGTACTAGATCCTTTTATGGGATCTGGAACCACTTTGGTTGCAAGTAAATTATTAAATAGAAAGTACTTAGGATTTGATATATCAAATGAGGCTGTTGAACTTACACTTGATAGACTAGATAATATGGTGAAAACGGATTCCTTTTTGCTTCAAAAAGGAAAAAAGGCATATCAAAATTTGGATGATGAGTGTATGACTATCATAAAAAGTATTGATGCAGTTCCGGTACAAAGAAATAGTGGAATTGATGGCTTTTTAAGAGAACATATAGATGAAGGAACAGTTGCTATTCGTATTCAGCGAAAAGAAGAAATTTTATCTGAAACTGTAGGAAAACTATTGAAAGCAACAAAAAGCAAAAAATGTTCATATATGATTGTGATACGAACTCATAATGATTACATTGATGGTTTAGATTATGCCAATATCACTAGTAATCTATTAATAATTGATAGATATGATTTACAAATAAATCAATTGATTGAAACAACTAGTAAAAAAAGAAAGGTCAAAACCGCTGTAGTATAAATAGATGAATAATATACTAAGCGCGAAGGGGGATTGTTAATCTCTACGTTTTTTTACTTGAAGACCGATGCCCCTCAAACGCAAATTTTCGCGAAATTGCAAAGGGGGTATTGTTAGGAGATATCCGTTGCTGTAATAGAGGACAATATACATTAAAGAAATATAATAAGGGCGGATACAACGCAATGTAGAAGATTGGTTGTTTCTCGAAAAATAGAGCTTGTGAAAATTTTTCTGTAAATAATGCTAAGAAAGGTCTTCTATGATAAAATATTTTATCATAAGGAGGCCTTTTATTATGGCAAGAGAAAAGAAACCCGTGCACAGAGTACAAATGACAGAAGGAAAGCGTAACATCATTCACCAACTCTTGGAAGAATACGATATTCAATCAGCAGAAGACATTCAAGACGCTCTAAAAGATCTTCTCGGTGGAACGATCAAAGAGATGATGGAAGCAGAGATGGATGAACATCTTGGATACGAAAAATCAGCGCGTTATAATAGCGATGATTATCGCAATGGTTATAAACGAAAAAGAGTAAACAGTCGTTATGGTTCTATGGAGATAGAAGTTCCTCAAGACAGAAAATCAACCTTTGAACCTCAAGTAGTAAAGAAACGTCAAAAAGATATTTCCGACATTGATCAAAAGATTATCTCTATGTATGCGAAAGGTATGACAACTCGTCAGATCTCAGAAACGATCGAAGATATTTACGGTTTTGAAACATCAGAAGGTTTTATATCTGATGTTACAGATAAGCTTTTACCACAGATCGAAGACTGGCAGAATCGACCTTTGGATGAGATCTATCCGATCCTCTATATAGATGCGATCCACTACTCAGTTCGTGACAACGGTATCATACGAAAGCTAGCTGCTTATATCATTCTTGGTATCAATACAGAAGGAAAGAAAGAGGTCCTTACGATTCAAGTAGGCGATAATGAAAGTTCTAAATACTGGCTTTCAGTATTAAATGAACTGAAGAACCGAGGTGTAAAGGATATCCTCATTCTGTGTGCAGATGGACTGACAGGCATAAAAGAAGCGATCTCTGCGGCTTTTCCGAAAACAGAATATCAAAGGTGTATAGTACATCAGGTAAGAAACACACTCAAATATGTACCGGACAAGGATAGAAAGACTTTTGCAACAGACCTGAAAACTATTTATCAAGCTTCGGATGAAGAGAAAGCACATCAGGCTTTAGACCGTGTTACAGAGAAATGGACATCAAAATATCCAAATTCCATGAAACGCTGGTACGATAACTGGGACGCTATCACCCCTATTTTCAAGTTTTCTGTGGATGTAAGAAAGGTTATTTATACCACCAACGCCATAGAAAGCCTAAATTCCACATACAGAAAGTTAAATCGCCAAAGAAGCGTATTTCCAAGCGATACAGCCCTGCTAAAAGCCTTGTATCTGGCGACATTTGAAGCCACTAAGAAGTGGACAACTACCATACGAAACTGGGGACAGATATATGGAGAATTGAGCATCATGCATGCAGGGCGTCTTCCCGAGTAACAAAAAATCGACCACAAGTCAAGGATAAAATAAACATCGGTCTTTGACCGATGCCCTTGACATGGGTCTGATTTTTTGATAATTATATTCATAAGGACGAATGCCAAATGATGGCATTCGCCTTAAAATAATACTTATCATAGAAGTCCGAAAGTTGGAATTTACAGACTTTGATTCACACAGCCGAAAAATATAATGCCGAGAGCAATTGTGATATTGTTCCTGGCATTTTCTTAATTTTCAGTTTTCCTAATTCCAACAGATAAAGTGATATGGTCGGTTCTCTTGGTAGTGCCCTGTTCACGACAGCGTTGTAGCTGAGAATGTATAAGCACCTCGACATCATTTTGACCATATTCATCAAGAGCAAAGAATAATTTGAATAAGTCTGTATATATATTCTGTTTCCCATATGCCCATTTGTTCTATATCTTCGTCAGTAGGGTTATGATAACCTTCTGAATCTGACTTTCCTGTTAAATAATCGTAGCTGACATCTAATAATGATAATAGTTCATCTAGAGTTTCAAATTCAGGATTTCTTTTCCCTGTTTCCCACATTGCAATAGAGCCTTTTGATACTCCAAGGGCCTCTGCAATTGTGACCTGTGTATATCCGCGTTCTTTTCTAACCTTTTTTAATCTTAATCCATCCATAAAGACACCTCCTATGTGAGAATAATCACATTATTTTGTGTTAGATTATGCATTGACAAAGGCAACACAAACTGATACAAATACAATATACAATTCTTACATAGTGTGAGAATTATGGCAGATGTCATGAAAATGTTTCCCGCAAATGATAGGATAACTGTGTTTTCTTATAGAAGGGTGTGATTGACATTAAGAGTAGAGAACGTCAAAGGGCAAATCGTAAGCTTAGGCACAAGGAAGAACTTCTTGATAAGAAGAATGACGTGGGTGTTAAGGACTTGACTGCGTATAATGCGGTTAAGCAGATGGTAACAAATGGCAAGGCAGCTATAGCACTAAAATAAACCACCGGGAAACTAGTGGTATTTTAATGCATTAAAAAATGAAGGAGGTGGCAAGATGGATAAGACAACTATGAGTGTGCAGGAACTTGCGGCTGAAATGAGTATCAGTCTTCCAAAGGCTTATGAGCTTGTGAAGGAGCCGGGATTTCCAACTATTAGAGTGGGCACACGTATTCTTATTCCAACAGAAGCATAGTGGCTTCTAAGGAATTCAGTAAAATAATCTTGGAGGCTATTTTGAAATGAACACAAGAGAATTTCTTGATGTCATCTATAGAAATGTTGAAGACGGTTATATTTGTATTCCATATATTGAAAATGGAAATGTAATTACAAAGTGGTTTCATTCTTCGGAAATCGATAGTATTGCAACATATATTATTGAGGAAGGCGTTAAGCACAATACATATTATTGTATTAACCCTCGCAAGAAGAGGCTTTCCACTTATATTAGAGGTTCGGATAAAGATGTGAAATGTGTTGTAGCCTTATATCAGGATTACGATATAAAAGGGTGCGCACATAAGCAGAAGGCTTTGACTGAGTCAAAGGAGAAATTGCTAGAGTTCCTTGAAAAAGAATGTCCGATAAAACCTTCATTTTTAATATGGTCTGGAAATGGTATTCACGCAATATGGCTTTTAGAAACACCTTATGAGATAGAAGATGACTCTTCTTATATAAGTAGTGTGCTTAAAGGCTGGGAGGCATATCTTAAGGCAAAAGCAATAGAATTGTACGGTTGGAAATTCGATTCTGTAGCTGATACTGCGAGAATGCTTCGTGTGCTGGGAACAGTCAATTTCAAAACGGATGCTAGACCAATATGTGAGATTATTCAGTATGATGATATCAGATATTTTATAGAAGACTTTGAAAGCTATATTGTAGCGCAAACGAAATGTAATAGCCCTGCGAAAAGTACATCAGAAGAATTTGATGACTTCGATTGTATGGGGACAGGCGATTCAGAGAAACTGATTGGCCTATGTGAATTTTTGCAGTATTGCAGGGATAATGCAGTTAATTTACCAGAACCTTTATGGCAGGTTATGATTTCAAATATTGCATTGACAGCGGATGGACATGACAGGGTGCATGAGCTTAGTAGTCCATATCCGAATTATACCTATGAGGAAACGGAGAAGAAATATAGACTTGCTGTTAAGAATGATATGCCAATAACCTGCGCAGTAATACATGAGATAGGTTATGAATGTAAAAATTGTCATTGTGGTGTTAAAGCGCCAATATCACTCATTCGAGAGGGAACATCGAAACCTGTAGAATGGGAACAACCAATCAGCTTTGACGATTTTGTATTTCCAGAATTTCTGACAGGGGCATTACCAGAACCAATTAGGGATTATGTTGTAGCACTTGCTGAAAGCACACAAACACCTGTGGATATGGCGGCTGCATCGTCACTTGCATTTCTGTCTGTATGCTTGCAAGGGAAATTTAGAGTAAAAGCAAAAGATGACTGGTCAGAACCACTTAATACGTTTGTATTAAATATCATGGAACCATCTGAGAGAAAATCGGCAGTAGAAAATGCCATGATAAGACCTATCAATATTTTTGAGGCTGAGCAGAATAGCGCAAAGGCTGTGGATATTTCCGATTGGGCAGGAAAACTTGTAGGAAATGTACTTCGTATTGCAGGTTTGCTTTGCAGAGCGTCTGTTTACAGATGTCATGATTTCTTGGCAGATGTTGATGAACTGATAGTGAGTAAGGAAACAATGGAGAGTGCTATTGCAATCGGCAGGTATTTTATTGAGCACGCACGAGCTGCTTTTTCTCTTATGAGAGCAGACGAAACGATAAAGCAAAGCAGGTATGTATTAAGTGAAATAAAGAATGTAGGACTTGCAGAGGTAACTTGACGGGATGTTCAAAGGTTATGTCGTAGTTTTAAGAAGGCAGAGGATTTACAACCTGTGCTTGATAATTTAGTTGATTATGATATTTGTCCGTGATTGACAGTGGCAAGTTTACAGGTAAAGGTAGACCTCCCTCTGTGAAGTATGTGGTTAATCCATATATTTATAATGAAGAGTGATTTGTGTCCTTTGTGTCACGTGTCCTTATAGTAACAGAATAATTATTAAAAGAAATGAAACGTCATTTTTCTTTCTTTTTTATATTTATTATCTATAGGACAGTGTGACGTAAAGGACACAATTAGTTTAGGAAAGGGGCGAAAAAATATGCCAAGTAAAAATTCATGTATTAAGGCTTTGTGTAAAAGCCTTGGCTCTGACTATTGTGTCAGAGAAATTGATTTTGAACCAGTTATTTATAGAGATTTTGGGAATGGCTTCAATGTAGAGGTAAGTGGAGTCTATACCACTGGTACAAAGAAAAAAGCAACCATATATTTGTGGCATGGAGATAGACAGCCGGAATGTATTATTGTGAAAACTGTGAGAGAAGTACCTAGAGAGGATATTCAATCTACGGTAGAGGAGTTATTAGAATATAGCAATTCCTTGCTTGCGCAGGGACTTGATAATCGGTAAAGGTTGTTTAAACACAAATTAAAAATATGGAATATGGCGAGAGGAGGAGATGGTATGCGTCTTAAGGTTTATTACGGTTCACAGCCTATTTTTAAGGGGAAAGATGTTAGTTGTTTTTCTCGTGGGAATTATGAGTGCAAGGTACTTATGAGAAGTAAAGCAGGACAGCCTGTTGCAATTTCACAGAGTAAAGATAAGAATTTTCAATCTGGAAGGTTGAATACAGATTTTCGTGTTTAATTTTTCCTTCTTATGATGATGCAATGGACTTCTGTAATGGAATATTTGTAAAGGTTGAGTAGGGGGTGGTTATATTGATTGATACAAGATTTCATCCGTTGATTGATTGTAATACAGAGGGTGCTGAAAAAGCACCTATGTTTCAATCACCGGATGGTAAGGTAGTAGCAGATACACATTCGATGTATTTGAGCGAAATGATACCAAATTATTATAGGCTTCATTCTAAGAAGTCAATGAGTCAGAGGGCAACGGATAAAATCACTATCCATTGTCCTCAGGTGCTTACAATATGCCTACTGGCTCATCAGGTAAACTTATGAAGGCTCTTGAAAAGGAATCACTTTTCAGACATATTGCAACAGTACATCGTGCATACAAGACTGGGTACAGAATTTATGCCAAGGATTGTAAGGATAAGGCACAGTTTGTTGCAGAAGGAGACGCGATTCCGATTTATGATGGCTTGGAGGATTTTACAAATCTTCCGTTGGATAGCCATAAGGCAGTAGCTATTGTTAAACTTGATGAGGACTTTGTAAATGATGCCAACTTTGATTTTAATAATTATCTTGTTGGTAAGTTTGCAAAGGCATTTGCAAGAACAGAAGATAATGCTTTTATCAATGGAACAGGAGAGGGAGAACCTACTGGTATTCTAAATGCGACTGGTGGTGCAGATGTAGGCATTTCAACAGGAACGCTTACATATGATGATGTGATTTCATTATATGTCAGTGTACCAAGTGAATATCGTAAAAATGGTGTGTGGCTTATGAATGATAAAACTGCTCTTGCACTTAGAAAGATTAAGGATGCTGACGGCAATTATCTTTGGAATAATACCAACGATACCATTCTTGGTAAGCAGGTTCTTGTTTCAGAGTTTATGCTGGATATTGAGGCGGGGGCAAAACCTATTGCCTTTGGAGATTTATCTTATTACTGGGTAATCGGCAGAAAGCCTATTGCGGTTAGAACACTTGTTGAGAAGTTTACATTTTACGATCAGATTGGTTATCTTGCTATTGAGTTCCTTGATGGCAAGCTGGTAAGAAGTGAAGCGATTAAGGTTATTGAAATCGCAAATTCAAACAAAAATGTGTAATTTTTCAAAGAATAGATTGAATTTATTTTAGTCAGATTAAATGGGGGCATATTCCCTTGTACAGTATTTAGCTGTATTGGGGGTTAATACCCCCTTTAATTTCGCAGTTTTTGTGCGTGAAGGGGCGGCACCGTTGCCCTGTTCGAATCGGCACAGAGATAATTAGTCCCCCTGGGGACTCTACCACAGCAAACATGGTAAAACGTCAAAAAGTGAAAATATAGTACAAAGGAGTCAAGCTGTGTGACACCTTGTCGGAAGGAGAAATACTATGAATACAGAAAGCATTAGTTCTGCGCTTCCTGCTAGTGAGAAGTATATGCTCACCATCAAGGATGCCGCAGAGTATTTTAACATTGGCACAAAGAAGATGCGTAGGATTGCAGAGGATAGGCTTGGAGATGTCGCTGTTTTCTGTGGAAATAGGTATCTGATTGTGCAACCAAAGTTTGAAGAATTTATCTGTAATTCTTCAGAAATATAGTTCCTTTTATCTGCCGAAAGTAGTTGATTATATTGGACACTAGAGCGAATATGTGATGAACCCTAAAACCTTTGAAAACAGCCACTTTTGGCAGAAAGGGAGTGTGTTATGGTAAGACCAAATTTAGCAGAGAAAGACGTGTTGACTCAGCAGGAAACGATAGACCTATTTATTTTGAGTCGCAGAAGATTTCATGAATTTATGGATAAAACGGATAGTGCAGATTTCCTTGTGTACTACAGAGGCAGGAAACTGATTTTGAGAATTGCCTTTGAAAATACCTACTGAATCATCTGGAGTTAAGGAGGCAGGTATAATGGCAAAAGCAGGCAGAGGTCAGACTAGTGTAATGTATCATTGACATTTAATTAATATCAAATAGTATACTAACCTTTGCATTTCCTTATTATGTATCTGCCGCAATCTATTAACAAAGTACTAATAAGGCTAGATATCAACGATACACCACACTAGACGCGATTCCAAACGAAGGGTACTTCGGCTGGGAGAGAGCATTAGGGCTGATGGAAAGTATTAATATAAGTATCAAGTAGATGGTAAGCCTCATTTTGTGTACAGTTGGAAGTTGGAGCCTACGGATAAACTTCCAGCAGGCAAGAAACCTTGTTTATCATTAAGGGAGTTGGAAAAGCAGATAAATACAGAACTTGAAGCACTCCCTAATATGGCAGACAGTAACATGACTGTATGTGAATTGGTGGATAGATACCTTAAAACCAAAACGGGAGTAAGGCAGAGTACCAGACAAGGTTATGTCACAGTTCAAAGAGTTCTTGCTAAAGAGAAATTCGGGCAGATGAAAATAAGGTCGGTTAAGACTTCCGATGCAAAGCTTTTCTTAATAAAGCTACAGCAGGAAGATGGCAAGAGTTATAGTTCGGTTCACACCATATGGGGAGTTTTAAGACCGGCTTTTCAAATGGCAGTTGATGATGACATTCTTATGAAGAATCCATTTGGATTTCAGCTTGCAGGGGTTGTTGTTAATGACTCGGTTACAAGAGAGGCAATTACAAAAGACCAGATGAGGAAGTTCCTCAAGTTCATGCATGATGATATAGTTTACTGCAAGTACTATGAAGTGGTTTTCATCCTTTTTCACACAGGACTTCGAATTTCAGAGTTTTGTGGTTTGACCTTAAAGGACATTGATTTAGATAATAAAATCATCACAGTAGACCATCAGTTACAAAGAACTGCTCAGATGGAATATCTTATAGAAGAAACCAAGACTGAGGCAGGTAAGCGAAGGCTACCGATTACGGATGAGGTTGCAGATATGTTTAGAGCCATAATCAAGGACAGAGAGCCAACGAAGGTTGAGAAGGTTATAGATGGCTACAGTGGATTTCTTTTCTACGATGAGAACGATATACCTTTGGTAGCAATGCGTTGGCAGCATAGATTTAATTACATGGTAGGAAGGTGCAACGATATTTACAGAGTACAAATGCCAAACATCACGCCTCATGTATGCCGCCATACCTATTGCTCGAATCAAGCCAAAGCTGGAATGAATCCTAAAACGCTTCAATACCTAATGGGGAATTCTGATATTTCAGTTACAATGAATGTGTACACGCATATCAGTTTTGATGATGCCAAGGCAGAGTTTCGCAAGATGGAAGAAGCTAGAAAATAAAAATGAGAAACCGATGTCACAGAAAATGTTCAAGGTTGTGTAATAAAGAAAATTGGTAGCGCTCTGGCTTTTGATGGCTGGGGCGTTATTTTTGTGGAAAAAACTTAGCTCTGAGGATATAATATAATTAGGGTTATTTTAACTTTAGGAGATGAGCGAATGGACATATATGATTTGTTAAATAGAATCATTGTAAATAAAAGATTTGAGCTGTCAGCTAATTTATTTGTTGATAATGATAGAGATGAATTAGATGACAAAGAAAAAACATTATTTGATTTGCTAAAGAATATTTCTTTGTTGGGAACTAAAATTCATAATGCAGGAATTGAATTTCATCCAATGTTTGTTATGGCAGATGGAAGGAGAACATTTTCTGTTGAGGACATTAGTGAAGAAGATTATTTGGAATTACAACAGTTGCAATTTGACAAAATCCCATTAATTTTACGAGCAATGATTGCAGATGTTTTGTGGATAAATAAAAAAGATTATAATGCTGCTCAAATTGCTGCAAATGCATATTGGGAGTTGTTTTCGCTTTGGTATAAGGCTGAGGATAATGTTGGTATAATTGATATGCTTCGTCGTGCAGTATGTATTTCGGCGCAGACGAAACAAACAACACTATCTGATAAAATATATGTATGGTTTGATGATTTCTTAGAAGAAAAATCAGTAAATAGAGATGGCTTTTTTGCGCTTAGAGTAATGGAATTATTCTTTGAACAAAAAAATATTGATTTATCAAAGTATTTGCCTGTATTAGATAGTATGATCGCTTATAGCAATGATAATATTGCAAAGATGGAACAGGCATACGAGTTAAAAACCGAATGCTTGTTTAAATTAAAAAGGAAAGATAAAGCAGTTCAAAACAACTTAAAATTGGCAGAACATTATTTGAATTTTGCTGAGAGCATATTTCAAAATGATATTCAGGGTGCTCTTAGGTGCGTTAATTTTTATCAAAAGGGCATAATGTTATATAGAAATAATGGTGAGCCTCAAAAAGCAGAGACAGCACATAAAAGACTGGTAGAGATACAAAAGGAGATACCTAAAATAATGGTTCCATTCTCTGTTGAACTTGATATAAGAGGTGTTGTCGAAAATATAAAAATAAATATGGAAGGATTGACATTTGAGGAAAGTTTGATTAGACTTACGCAGATGTTTGTATTTGAAAAGCAGGAAGATATAAAGAAGAGAGTGATTGAAGAATTTAAAGATAATCCAGTGGCTCATATGTTTGGGAAAAGTTTAATAAATGCTCAAGGGCAGACTGTGTTGGCACTTCCTCCATTAGATATAAATAATCCAGAAAAGGATTCAAATCTTATGATTTTACATATGCATCAAAATGCGCTGGAAAAACAAAAAATAGCTGGGGATATTTGGATGAAGAATGCTTTAGCTGTTTTGAGAGATAAGTATGTAGTTGACAATTCGATGCTGGACTTTCTGATAAAAGATAATCCAATTATTCCAGATAGAAGAGAACATATTTTTCAAAGTGCACTACGCCTGTTCTTAAATGGAGATTTTTATGAGGCGATGCACATTTTAGCACCACAAGTCGAAAATCTTTTCAGAAACATTGCAAAAGAGGTTGGTGGCTTAACTGTAACATTAGAAAATGATGGTTCGTCAGTGGAGAAAGTGTTGAGTTCTATTTTGTCATTACCTGAATTATTAGATTGTTACGATAACGACATTCTATTTACATTTAGAGGTTTGTTAAATGAGCAAGCAGGTGCAAATATATGTAATGAAATAGCACATGGTATTATTAGTGAATATGCATGTTCTACAGGCGTATGTTTATATTTTGGTGTTGCTGTTATAAAATTACTTTCTTTTACATCGGCATCATGTTATCAAATATTAAAGAATAGTGAAAAACTAAAACATTTTGAAATGCCTAGTAAAGAAGCATTAAAGGTAATTCACTGATGCATAAAATCCTTAGTAGTAAGAATTTTCGTTTTACCACTAATTTTACTACTAACAGGTAGTAATAACTTGCTAAATTCTGCTCTGATTTGGCACACTTCGCATTTTCAGAGGTTTTATAAAATTCTCGAAAATCCTTGCAAATCAAGGTGTTTCAGGGCGAAAAGGAGTAAATCAAAACTATGATAAAAGTACTTTTCATCTGCCACGGCAACATTTGCAGAAGCCCAATGGCGGAATTTATATTTAAGGATATGTTACAAAAAGAAAAGCTTTCAGACAAGGTAGAGGTGGAGTCCAGAGCGACTTCCACGGAAGAGATCGGAAGCCCGGTCTATCCCAAGGCTAAGCAGGAGCTTGAAAAACATGGCATAGGCTGCGTGGGTAAGAGAGCAAAACAGCTTGAAAAGTCTGAATATAACGATTATGATTACATTATAGCAATGGATGATATGAATGTAAGAAATATAGAAAGAA
>ERZ773099.1081-NODE-1081-length-20741-cov-5.300590_pt1 | contig 20741 bp, 17 predicted proteins | sample MGYA00511120_ERZ773099 | MGnify/ENA primary metagenome ERZ773099 (study PRJEB29015, sample SAMEA2738012) | human oral metagenome | biome: human oral; feature: human-associated habitat; material: dental | place: China | collected 2104 ...
CCCAGCCCCCTGCCTTTTCCGTGCTGAGCGTTTAGGTGACCTGTCACGCCCCGCTCTGTGAGGCACCGGCATCCTGGTGAGTGGCCTTGTAACGGGCAACGCAGGCATCGACGAAAGCGCTGTCCGGCGTCCACTTCCCTTCCTCATTGCGTCGCCAGTGCCAGGGATCCGGGAGCGGAAGGCGCTGACCGTTCATAACGGCAATTCCGTCAGACATCGCAGCGGTATCGACGGCGATATCGATGTACTGGTCGTAGATCTCTCCGAACGGCACGGAGCAGCGAGTGACGATTGCGGGCTGCCAGTGCCTGGGGATGGTGACTCCCAGGAGACGGACGATCTCTCGAGGATCCGCGACCGTGGTGGGGTTGAGGATCTCGATGGCGGCGCGGTGTGGGCGATCTTTGGGGATCAGGCCGAAACCCGCTCCCGTGGAAAGCTGGCGGACGTAGAACCGGGGCTCGCGGACGATAGTGGTGGCGACGAATGTTTCTACCGTCGGCGCACTGGCTCCTACAATGGTGACTATTCGTGGCATTCATACTCCTTAAAGCGTTTGAGTGACGTGAAGGTGAATTTCTCAGGACGGGGACTGCCCGTAGTCGGCAACCTGAGCCAGGCGTGGGCGACCGCCACGCCTGATCCACCAGCCCCGACCGGGGCGAAGGTGCTCCGCGCGCATTCCGGCAAGCACAATGCCCTCGCTGCGCTCCCCGTCCATGAGCAGACCGGTGGCGCCAGTGTTGCGCAGAGCCTGGAGGAGCTGGTCATACATGGCTTGGGATGATCCGGCCACCGGGCGGGTCAGGGCAACGTTGAGGCGCAGGTCCCTGGCCGAGGACAGGTAGGGAATGACCGGAGCGAGGGGATTGCTGTTGCCCGCGGCGAGAATGTCGTAGTCATCGACCACCAGAACGATCCGCGGCCCATCGGGTTCCTGACCCGCTGACATCGCCGCACTGCGTCGCTCAAGCTCCTGAGCGATGGATGCCGACAGCCCCTCCGCCAGGGCTGCTGAGGTGGCATGGCCGCCCAGATAGGACTCAGGGCAGGCATCGGCGGTCGTGCGGCGCATGTCGTAGACGGCGATCACGAGCTCATCGGGCGTGTGCCGCTCGACCAGGGACTCGATGACACCGCGCAGCACGGTGCTCTTTCCGCATCCGGGGTCGCCGAGCACCAGAAGGTGGGGATCCCGCCCCACCAGGTCGAGGTTGATGGGGGTCATCGTGTCCTGGAAGAGTCCCAGCGGCAGGAGATCGGGCTCCTCCTCGCCGTCGGGCAGGTCGGCCGGGTCGATGGCCTCCGGGAGCATACGGACCGGCGCCGGACGCTCGCCGGACCATCCGTTTGCGATCCGCTCAGCCAGCTCCTCGAGAGCTGTGCCGACGCCGTGAGAGGTGTCCGTGTCGTCGGCGATGGGGAGCGCGGTATGGGCGAAGAGCTGATCCGGCGTCAGGACGCGGCCGGGAACGTCGGCCCGTAGCGTCTTGGAGAGCTTGCGGGCGATGAGCGAGTCGGCAGGGTCGTTCAGGCGCAGCTCCAGACGGGTTCCGACCAGTGGCTGCTGCGCCATGCGCAGCTCGTTGCTACGAGACAGCGTCATCACTGCGTGGACGCCAAGGCCGCTCCCGCGACGCAGGATGTCATCGAGAGAGTCCTCGAGCTCCTCGAAGTCGCTGCGGAGAAGTCCCAGGCCGTCAACCAGGAGAACGACGTCGGCACTGGCGAGCTCGGGAATCTGACCCGCTGCATGCCGGCTGCGCAGAACGTCGAGGGAGTCGATCCGGTGGCGCGAGAAGACCTGCTCCCGGGTGTCGAGCATCGTCACGATCTCCTCGACGACGCGTCGCATCCGTTCCCGGTCGCCGCGTGTGGCGATCCCTCCAACGTTAGGCAGACCGCTCAGACGTGACAGTCCGCCCCCGGTGGCGTCGATACCGTAGAAGGCCAGACGTGACGGCGGCAGGCACAGGGCGGCCGAGGTCGCCAGCGTCCACAGGAAGCTCGTGCGTCCGCTTTGCGGAGCCCCGGTGATGGAGACGTGCCCGCCTCCCAGGGTCAGATCGAGTAGCCAGGGGTCCTGCCGCTGTTGGGCGGGATCGTCCACGATCCCGATCGGAACGGACACGCTGGGCACCGGTGGAACCGGAACGGCGCTCCGGCCTCGGCGCAGCGACGTGCTGTGAAGACGTGACAGGGTGAGGCGCGAGGGCAGTGGATCGAGCCATACCGGGCTGCTGACCGGGGCGGCCTGAGCGAGCTGCGAGACGACCGTGTCGACCACGGTGGTGCGTGTGGTGTGCCCTTCGGGAACGTCGTCCTCGATGGTGACGGAGGACTCCTCCTCCAGTCCGTTGTAGGTGGGAAGCAGCAGTGGTACGCGCTCCTCGATCTCATCGGGAGCGGGTTGCTCGTCAATGGTGTCGATGGGGCCTGAGACGAATCCGGATCGGAACCGGGTGAAGATGCTTGTGTCCACCTTGAGATATCCGTAGCCGGGCACCGCGGGCAGGTGGAAGGCGTCGCTCACGCCGATGACGGTGGAGGACTCCGCCTCGGTGAAGGTGCGCAAGCAGATGCGGTAGGACAGGTAGGTGTCCAGCCCGCGGAGCTTTCCGGCCTCGATCCGCTGGCTCGACAGCAGCAGGTGGACGCCGATGGAGCGTCCGATTCGTCCGATCGTCAGCAGGAGGTCGACCAGGTCCGGACTGGCGGTCAGGAGCTCGCCGAACTCGTCGATGATGACGAACAGGTGGGGCATAGGAGCCATCTCCGGGTGCTCCGCCCGAAGACGCCGGTAGTGGGCGATGTCGGGGGAGGACCCGGCGTCGCGCAGCTGCTTCTGGCGGCGGGTTACCTCTCCGGCCAGAGACGCCCGAGCGCGTTCGACGAGCCCGGCGTCATCAGCGAGGTTGTCCATGAGGCCGACGACGTGCGGCAGCGGCGCGAAGGGGGCGAAGGCCGCGCCTCCCTTGTAGTCAATGAGAATCATTGACAGGTCTTCAGGGCCGTGCGTGCTGGCCAGTGCCGCCACCAGGGTGCGAAGCAGCTCCGACTTGCCCGAGCCGGTGGCACCGACACACAGGCCGTGGGGGCCGACGCCGAGCTGTGCGGACTCCTTGAGGTCGAGCAGGATGGTGGAGCCGGCGTCGTCACTGCCGATGGGAACTCGCAGGAAGTCACGCGGAGAGCGTGGGGACCAGGCGGTGCGAGGATCGATCGCCCGGGGGTCGTCCACGCCCAGAAGTTCGGCAAGGGTGGTGGTTGTCTCGTCCTGGTCCTGGCGCTCTGCGGCGGCCCCCAAGGAGTACGGCGCCAGTGCCCGGCTGATGCCCTCGGCCAGGGCAGGACCGAGGTCGTCGGGGCGGCAGGCCACCGGAGGTGGAGTCTGCTCGGGCTGGCCCGGTTCGGCGGAGACGGGGCGCAGGTCCTCGATGAGAACGGTTCCATCCTGCTGGATCGTCAGGCGCAGGGACGGGTCACTGGGCTCGTGGAGACGATCCGTGACGAGATAGAGGACTGTTGCGCCGATTGCCGCAGGATCCAAGGCGTTGTCGGGAACGGTCAACGATGATGCGGGCCCCTCCTGCTCGACGACGGCGAGGAGCCTCGGCCCGGTGGGTCGGGCCTTGCGGCCCCCGGTGCGGTTGAGACGGGCCGCCTGCCTGCTCGCCTCATGGATCTCCTCACGCAGCAGTTGTTCCAGTGCCGGCTGTGTGGGTGCCACGCGGCGACGCGAGATCGGCCCGTCGAACACGCCGTTCATGCGCAGGTGCGGAAGCCGCGCCAGGCAGTCCCACTCCTGGGCGTTCTGGTCCGGGTAGACCAGCGCCAGATGGAGATCCTCTGGCGCATGGTGGACAGCGGCCTGGGACAGGAGAACCCGGGCCACGTGCCGGGTTGCCTCAGGAGGACCCACGATCGAGACCTCGCCGGCGCAGTCGAGGTTGATCGTGGTGGGAAGATCCGGCTGAACCTCGTGGGCCCGCACCAGGGAACGCATCTCGGCCATGAGGAGGGGATCGACCTCGGCCGGCATGCCCACGGTGGGGAGGGCCGCACTGGGCATGACCAGGTCGGCGGTACCGATTCGCAGAAGGAGGAAATCGGCGTGAGAACGCCGCCGTTCCCACCGTCTCACCGGAGAAATGGCCCACTGCGGGAGCGCGTTGGGGGCGGGGTGAGTGCGGTAGGCCTGATCACGAATCTGCCGTTGGAGCGCCGTGGCGTCCTCGTGGGTCGTGGCGAGGCGATCGAGGTAACGCTCTCGGCGATCCCGGCGCTGCCGGGACTGCCCGGCTCTGCGCGAGACGAGGGAGACGAGCATCCCGACTGCGGTGATGACCATGACGACGGCCCCGAGGAGCGCAAAGATCGGGTTGGCCCGCAGCAGGGTCATCATGAGCATGGAGGAGCCGGCTCCCACCAGAGGCAGAAGCATCTGGAAGGGGAAGGACTGGGACCCGGTGTCCGCCAGCTGCGGTGGCGGTGGGATGAGTATCGGCTCCGGAGGCTGAGCCGCGTGGACGACGCGGCCGGCCCGGTGGACGAGCTGAATCATGCTGCCCTCCCGTCCGGCGTCGGCGTCGCGCTGCTCACGACGTCCGAGGCGATGCCTGCCAGGGCTCGTGCCGTCCTCGCGTTGAGGACGCCCGCGGCGCGGGTGCGGCCGGGGCCGGTGGCCGCGAGCACCGTGTCGTAGGGGATGAGACGCTCGCCCTGCTGCAGCGGTGGTATGAGTGGGCGACGCGATGAGGTCGCGGCGACGGCGTGGATGAGGCGCGGGACGCGGCTGCCGGTGGCCTGGCCATGTGAGGCGAGACGCTGTCGCAGAGCCGCTACGGTGTCGCGGTCACGTTCCATCTCCGCTCGCCTGGCTGGGGACATGAGGATGATGGCGTGATGATGGTGTGCGAGCTCCAGCATGAGTCCCGGTGCGAGAGGCGCGGTCTCCATCATGGCGATGTCGAAGAACCTGACCAGACGTCGTCGGGCGGCCGCCCACTCATGAGGCTCCCTGGGGGAGGCTGCCTGCGGCAGCCGGAGGCAGGAGGTGAGTCCGTCGGGTGCGGTGCCGATCAGTTCCTGTGCCTGTGCGCTGTTGCGAGGGGTCTCGAAGGACTCATCGGCAGGCCACGTTCCGGAACCGGGGAGGTGGTCCGCCGCGCTCGCAGGACTGGGGGAGGCCGACATGATGAGTGCGGGCAGGCGTCGAGCCCGCGTCATCATGGACACCAGCTGAAGGGCCGTTGTTGTTGCACCGCAGCGACGGGTCGTCGGGATGACGGCCGCCCGGCAGGTCAGTGGCAGTGGTTGGCGCAGTGCCCGGTCCAGGTCGTCGGCGCTGCGCCGTTCACGCACCGCGCCGCCCAGAAGGATCCGTGACACGGACACGCTCTCACGTAGTGCAGGCAGAACCGCAGCGCCGCCTGGTGCAGGAGCCCGACTCACGCGAACACCCCCAGAAGGTGGGTGAACAGACCGCTGATACCGCACAGCAGGGGCAGTGTTGCGGCCAGGCACAAGGACTCGAGCCGATCCCCAAGACGCCGGAGACGAACCCTGGTCTGGGGTGCGGGCCGGTAGAGCGACAGTGAGGCGAGTGCCAGGCCGGAAAGAAGGAGGATGGCGGCGCGCGCCCCGGGCTGGGTGATTGCTCCGCTGAGCACCAGGGTCGGGGGAATGGCGGCCAGCCACAGGGAGAGGACCTCGCTTCGCAGGGGAAAGGCTCGTGACCTCAGGAGCGCGGCGATGACGACGACGGCGCACAGCGCGCGAGCCCAGGCGTTCGAGCTGGCGGCGAGAATGGTGGAGCTCCAGGACAGCACGGCTGCAGCGGCGAGGCAGCTGCCGGCGAGGGTCTCGTGAGCGGTTGCCAGATCCTGGAGGACACGGCGCCGCGAGGGAAGGGCCCCGGCGAGAGCAGCGTCGTCGAGCCGCGAGGTTCCGGAGACGAGTAGCGCGAGCCACGGCAGGATGCCCAGGCACACCAGTGCGGTGACAGCAGAGAGGCCGTCACCCAGGGGGGCGATGGCGACCATGTTGAAAGCGATCCACACGCCGTACAGCCCCATACCGACCATGGCTCCGAACGCCCATCCCACATTACCCCTGCCCAGGACGGCCAGCGCGACAGCGGTGAGCGAGGCCGCGACGGCCAGCAGACGGTCACTCACGGGACCCGTGGCCAGGGTGTAGATCGCGGGAACGAGTAGTCCGAAGGCGAGGAAGGTGGCCAGGGCGCCGATCTGTCGTGCGCTGATGGAACGCCCCTGGGAGATGAAGGCGGCCAGGAGCATGGTCCCCAGTCCCGGCAGAAGAAGACCCCATGAGGGGACGGTTGCGATGAGCCCCCGAGGTGCCGCCCAGGCCGCCGCCACGGCGCTCACTGCCAGGAGAACTCCCGCCCCGAGCAGCCGACTGAGATCGTTCCACCGGCCCGGGTGCGCGTCCGTCATGTCTGTGAGCAGGCCGGAGATGTCGGAGACCTCGGTCGGCGGGGGGACCTCATCGTCGGTCATGATCCGGACGATCTCCCCGTCAAGCACCTCCTGCTGGACGAGGCTTCGCTCCAGGTCGAGGATGTCGCCGCCGGAGCGGACGATCTGAATGGGTGCGAGCTGGGTGCCCTGCGCCGTGCCCAGTAGGCTCAAGAGCTCCGGCAGCTGAGCTCCCACGGGCTCATCGGAGGGCATGACGACCTCAGCGCGTGCCTGGGCGCTGATCACGGTGAGTCGGGTGTAGGGAATCAACGGTCACTCTCGATTCGATGCTGATCCGGTGTCTTGACCTGACGGGGCTGCGGGGGGCTCTGCGCCTGCTGGAGGGGAGGCGGGGACATCGTGAGGCTGAGGCTCCTGCTCTGCCTGCTCCGTCGGAGCCTCGGGGGCGGGCTGAGCGGGTGGCTGGTTCTGAGCGGGGGACGGTTCGGGGCCAGCGGATTGCGCGGGTTGCACGGGAGCGTTGGGGACGGAGGTTCGGGTCTGGCGGATTGAGTCCAGGTGGGTGGAGACGAAGGAGTAGCCGACACAGCCCGCACAGGCGAGGGCGGCGATCACGAGGGAGGCGACCATGCGCACGGGCACGGGGCGACTGCGTCCAGTACCGGAGCCCCGCTCAAGCGCCTGGGTCAGACGTGAGTGATGGACCCGCGCGGAGTCGAGAATCGCCGCCTCATCCTCACGAGGCATGAGTGCTCCCCGCCCCTGAGCCGTCAGTAGGATCCTCCAGGACCCGGGCGATGTTCCCGGCGTCGCCGTCGAGAGTCGCCACGAGGGAGGACAGCGCGCTCCAGTCGGCCTGGGTGGTCTCAACCGGGACGATGAGCCCCTGTCGTCTGCCGCTGCCGTAGGTGCGCCCGGCGTGCTGCCTGGCGACATCACGGACGTCGACGCCGAGCTGGCGGATACCGGCGGCGCCGATGAGGACGGCGAGTGGAACCGGGGGCTGACGGATCGACGTCGGCAAGGACGTGTCCGCAAGGGCCTGGATGCGTACGGCGAGCAGGAACTGGGGCTTGGTCTGCTCAGCGATCGTGTCCAGGAGCCTGTTGACCACATCGATCTGCTGGCTGGGAGCCAGATCGGGGATGGCGACGGAGACCTCGACATACTCCTCCAGGCCGTTACTGGTCCTGGCCACCGTCGTCGTCCCACTGAGCGTGCCCAGGTCCGAGTGCGCGGCGAGGTTGAAGTGGACCTCGGGCATGAGCTCGCGGGCGAGGGCCGTGAGCCGGTTACGGTCCCATGGGGCCCCCACTGGTTCGTAGCGTCCCCAGGAGAGCGTTGTGGATGGGTCGGGCAGGAGCGTCTCTGTGATGATCTCGATGGCCCGCCCGAGCTTCGTGGTGCGGCGAGCGGGGTGGTAGATCGACGCCGAGAGCATGAGGGTCGGGATGAGGTCGGGGGTGGGAGTCTGGTGAAGGAACTGCTGCGAGACTGTGAACTGCGAGCGGGGGGCTCCCTCGAAGAACTGTGCGAGGTTCGGCGCCCACATCCCGCTGCGAAGTTCGCGGTGCCCGTTTCCGTCCTCAATGAAGACGGGTGTGCCAGTGGTCTCGGTGAGGCGATCGAAGGCGGGGGTGATGTGGGAGGTCCCAGGGATGATGATCGCCGGGGTTATCTTGTTCTCGTGGCGAAGGGCGGAGCCGATGAAGTCGGACAGGTACTCCGTCCAGCCGATGCAGGGATCATCCAGGTAGGTGACGGCGACCTTGGTGCCCACCCTCGCGTCAAACATGTGGTGGTTGGTGTCTGGGATGCGTTCGTCTGACATGGGGACTCGTTTCCGACGTGAGGCCTGGATGAGGCGACCTTGTGTCCTGTTGCGGAAGCCGTAGCGGCTTGAGGGTGGTTGATGCTGGCGCTCAGAGCACCTGCTGTGATGACGGCGCTGGAGGGGGTGGTGGTGACGGCGGGAAGTCGCCGGGTTCTGGACGTGGAGAGGTGGCGCGAATCGGTTGGATCTCGACTGTGTCTGAACTTTTCTGGGGATGCGTGTGCTGCTGAGCCCGCGACGAGTCGGGACCAGGAGCAGGAGGGTGGGGCCGCTGCACCGGAATGCTCGGAGGCAGCGATGGCGGTCTGGCTGAGGTGGGCGTCGGCACGTCTGGTGGGGCACTGACCGGGCGTCCTGCTGCTGGAACCGGTGCTGCGGCGGGCCGGTCGGTGGGTGGGGCGGAGTACTGACCGTCAGGATGGGCAGGATGGGAAGGAGACGTGCTGTACGTGGTCTCGGGGCCTCTGACGGGCGCCGGCTCGGTGGGTGTGGGAGATGATGTAAGAGCTGGAGTGCGCTCAAGGTCGGCAAGAGTGCCCTGGGTGGGGTCAGGGCCGCGCCGTGTGCTGACGATGACCACGTCCGCCGCCGAACCAAGGCGAAGCGCTGCGAGGATGGAACGCAGGGACGCCGGTGGAAGCCCGGCATCGATGTCGACTGCGCGGAGCCCGAGAAGCGCTCCGCCCAGGCTCCTGCCTCGCAGGGCATGGTTCGTCACCACAAGAACCAGCGTCGCTAAAGCGACGAGTACCAGAGCAAGTCGTGCGGGCTGGGGCAATGGCGGGAGGAGCCCCACAGTCATCGGGATCATGATGAGGAGGACGTCGACGACGAGGCTGCCGAGGACGGTGAGCGATGATGCCGGACGACACCATCTCAGCACCGGCGGGTCCGGGCGAACTGGGCCGGAATCTGGTGCTGAGCCAGGTCCGCCCGGTGGCATAGCAGCAGATAATGGCTGCACCTTCGCACCTCCTTGAAGGATGGTAGGGGTGGGGCGGGACCACCACCCGAGGCCGGGGATTAACTGAGGTCCGTCGATGGTAGGTGAGTGTGAGACCCGAGGCGATGGCTAGCATGCAAAATGTAGGGAGCATAACAAACCGGCCGACAAGTAGTGTGACATGCCCCACGTTGCGTAATTCCTCTGTGATGTAAGAATAAGGCTCCACTGCTACCTGCCAACCGATAGACAGGTTGCCGTCTTCCCCAGAAGATCGCTTATATCGCCATCACCTATGAGGAGATCCGTATGAAATTCGACATGGGCGCATCGACGCTGTCCACTCTGACGAAGCAGACCTCGGGATCGAACGATGATCTGGGAGGCCTTGTCAAGGAGCTGGTTGCTGCTGCGGAGCCGCTTGAGGGGAAGTTCAACGGGAGCGCTCGTGCTGCTTTTGATGGCTTCAAGGAGCGGACTGACGATATTGCTGCCGAGCTGAACGGGGCACTTTCCGCCATTCTAGGCGGCGTCATTGGTATGGACACCGCTTTTGTTCAGGGGGAGCAGGACATGGTTGATTCCACCCGGAGTGCGCAGTCTTCTGCGAATTTCGATGCGGCGCGTTTTGGGACCGGGAGAGCCTGACTCTGGTCTTCACAGAATTACGTAATCTTTTCAAACGAAAGCGAGAATATCGTGGCAAACCAGACTGAAATGCGTTCCTATGACATCAATGCGTCTCAGGAGTCTCAGAGCAACTTTGATCGCGTGGCCTCCCGCCTGGAGACGCTGATTACGCAGCGCGACGGCGACGTCAAGGCGGCGATGGCTCAGTATCAGGCTGATGGTGTCTCCGAGGAGTATCAGGCCAAGGAGACTCGATGGAACAACGCCGCGGGAGAGGTTCGAGGAATCATTTCGACTCTGCGTGGATCCATGCAGACGACGGACGATGGTGCGCAGACCGCGCTCCAGCGAGCCCGTCAGTCCGTTGACGACATGGGCTGACGATGAGTGCCTGGGATATCGACCCGGCCTCGGTGGGCTCGATCATCGAGTCGGAGAAGAACAACGCTGAGCAAAGCCTATCTCCTGCGTTAACTGGTTTGTCTTCCAGTGCCGAGGGGATTGTTGGTGCATGTAGTACTGGGGACAACGGACTTCAATGTACTGCTGCTCCGGCGCCACTTGTGGCTGCCGCTATTGGGGAGTGGTTCTCGTTGCACAAGCCGACTTTTGATAGTATTGGAACCACCGTATCAAACGTGCTCGGAAACACGGTTCATGCTGTCGATGCTTACATCCGACATGATGAAGATTCTGCGCTTGTCTATCAGCGGCAGGCGAAGTAATCACAGTACAATATAGTGGCTCACCCCAGCGGGCGGGTTGATTGTAGGTTGAAGGAGAATGTAGTGGCTGATGTTTTCGATGAGACAAAGATTCCTGCGTTGGATCTTAATGTCGAAACTATATCATCCAATGCATCGACTTTAAAAACCAAAGCTGGCGATATGCGCTCCGCTGGTTCGACTATTAAGACGACCTGGTCCGGGATGTCGGCGTGTTATAAAGCGCCCGAGCAGGAGACATTGTATGCGGCAATGAATCCGGTTGAGACTAATACCGACGACTTGGCTGACGATCTGGAAAAGATTGCGGGCTATGTATCAACCTTCGCTGATACGGCGAAGGGAATTAAATCCGATGCCCAGACCCTGAAGAAAGACGGCCAGGCATTCAAGGCAAAGATTGCGAAGAAGCCGGATTGGCAATATGATCAGGAGCTCGTCAACGAGAACACACGCCTCGTGAATCGTGCGAGCGCACTCCAAGTTCGCCTGTGGGATGCTGAAAGAGAATGCGCTAATAACATTCGGGCATTGGACTCTCTGCCGCCATATCACGCTGACCCGAAGAGTGAAGGAGACAAGCTCGGGTATGGATACTCCTCCATTCCCGCGGAAGCGGAAAAGCCTTGGGGGAAGTCTGTTGAACGTAAGGATCACTGCCCCAAGAAGGCGGCTGTCTCTGTCAAGCGGTTCGTTTGGGATGGTGTGGTAGTAGATGGTATCGGCGGTACCCTCAATGGTTTGGCTGGTTTAGGTGGATTTGACTTCAGTGGAAATGGCCCTATCTGGAGTGGGGAACGTCTCGGCCAGACTTGGAAGGGGTTGGGCGGTTTCATTGGTCTCCATGAGGATGAGAATGGCGACTATGGGTGGCATAACCCTGGCGATGCATTTGGGACAGTAGGTAACACGCTGCTGGAGGCGGGTAAAGGGATTATTTGCTATGATGAGTGGGGGAAGGATCCCGCCAGGGCTGCCGGCGGCACGGCCTTTAATGTTCTAACTTTCTTTATCCCGCCAGCGGCTGCAGCCTCAAAGGCTGGGAAGTTTGGTGCCGCGGGATCTAAGTTGTCTAAAGTTGGTCGAGCTGCTGAGGTGGCCAACGTATTTTTGAATGTGACTGACCCGTTTGGGGCGTTGTTGAGCAAGCCGCTAGGAAAAGTCTCTAATGCGGTCGTTTCTCGTGTGTTGCCGAACTTTGACCTGATTGAATCGATCGGTAAGTGGACTGGTGCCGATCCGGACGTTAAGGTCGGTGCTGGGTCTGGATCCGGGTTCGATATGAACAACCCGGATACTTCTGGTCTCAAGATTGACGGTAATGGTAGGACGCCGAGCGTTGATGTGGGCGAATCGTCTATTCCTGACATCTCGTCGGGTTCGCACCACGCAGGTGAAGGAGTATCAACCGGAAGCTCCGGTCGTCCTGATCTGGGAAGTGGCGATGCGGCGCATGCTGATACCGGTCAGGCGGCAGAGACTTCCAGTCATAGCGAGTCCAGGTCTGGCACATCCGATGCCTCTCGTACTGGTACCGACGAGCCGGTACCGGCTGCCGACAGTGACGCACGTGCTTCCGAGGGCGGCGACAATGCCAGCGGGGGCGCTGAAGGTCAGCAGACGGATGTTGGGCACGGTTCTGACCGCAGTCATTCTGAGCCGGTCGGGAGCGAGCACGAAGTGAACGACGTTGGTCAGGAGCCGGCTGGTCGTGATGGTGACGCTGCCACTGACAAGGAGCACGCTCGCCAGGCCGCTGACGCTGAGGCTGGTCATGCGGATGTTGACGGTCACCGTGAGCCTGCTCAGGACGGTGCTGACCGGGCCGGAAGCGACGCCGAGCCTGGTCGGGACAGGACCAATGATGATGCGACCGAGGGTCGTGAGCGCACTCATGATTCCGATGGTCACCGTGCGGACTCCGAGGATGCTGACCGAGACCGTGCCGGGCGTGACGCCGAAGTCGGTCGGAACAGGACTGACGGCGATGCGGCTCATGGGCGTGAGCATGCCCGCGATGGTGGTCGTGTGGATGCTGACGGGCGTCGCGAGCCAGTCAAGAATGATGCTGATGGTGCTGACCGCGACCGTGCTGAGCGTGGTGCTGATGCTGAGCCTGGCCGGGATAGGACTGACCGTGATGCGGCCGAGGGGCACGAGCGTGTTCGTGATGCCGATGGGCACCGCGCGGACGCTGATGGTACCGAGCGTGATCGGGCTGCTCATGGTGATGGCTCTGACGCTGGTCGAGACAAGACGGACTCTGATGCGGTTCAGGGTCGTAACCGTGCCCACCAGGGTGATGGTGACGGGTCTCATGCGGACGCTGACGGTCACTCTGAGCCTGGCAAGAACGACGCCGATGCCGCTAACAGTGCCGAGCATGATGCGGCTGGCCGTGATGGTGACTCAGATGCTGAGTCTGGTGATGGTAAGTCGGATGGTGACGGTTCTGGGGAGGATCCTGACAAGAAACCGTTGACGGTTGAGGAGCGTCAGGAGTGGGTTGATCAGTTGCACGAGGGGCGTGATCAGGATGCGTTCAACCAGAAGCATCGTACGGTTGGTCCGGATGCGGAGGTGAAGGTGATTGAGCCCGGTGACAAACTGTATCCGAAGCGGACAAAGCCGTTCGGTGTGGGGGTGGATCTTGAGGCGAATGCTCACTATGAGGTGACTCGTACGACGAAGAGCGGGGTGAATTACAAGACGCACTACTACACGGATGCTAGTGGTGAGGTGCGGCATGTGGAGACGAACTCGCGTACAGTGACAGGTGAGTTGAACCCGGATCTGCGTCAGCCGTATCCGAATGCGACCTACACGGTGGATGGGAAGTTCCACTACACGACTGATGGCTGGGCGCGGACGGTGCGCCTGGAGGTCGACGGCTTGTATGAGGTTAAGCCTGAGTATCGAGGGCGTTCTGAGGCTGTTCAGAGTAGGGTGAATAAGTACGCTAAAGATCTGGCAGCCGAGAATGGTAAGAACTATGAGGGTGGTCATATGGCTGGTGACCGGTTCGGTGGGCCGCCTGAGGAGATCAATACGGTGGCGATGCTGGAGGAGGTCAACCAGTACCGCGTCGATAGCGACATGGAGTCGTTCAAGTTATTTGAGGAGGAAGTGGTCGGTTCTCCGGGTGACTTCAACAAGTTGGTTCTGGAGTTCGACTACCCGGACCCAGCCGATCCCGCCAAGCTTGCCAACAGTGAGAAAGTCCCTACCAGGTTCGAAGCAACTTGGGTCGATGCGAACGGAAAGTCAATGCGTCGTCGTTTTGAAAATGTGCCGGCAGGAGGGGGCCAGTGATGTCTCAAAATGAGGTTGGATATTCCGCTGTTTACCAGAAAGTTGAGAAGCTTCTGAGGGATTGGCTCGCTGAAGCTGGGGGGCAGCGTGTTGATACGTACTACAATGCGATTCATTTGACCGGGGAAGTTGAGCACTGGTTAACTGTGGATGGTGGGCAGCAGGAGTCTGTTCGTCTTCCTAGCAAAATTAATTTCGCGATGGATGATCTTCGTCCCGCTCAGGCGGATCCGTGTCGGGGTGCGTGGTTGTGGTCGCATTTTTGGATGGAGGCTTCTGATGGGGTGCTGCATCAGGAGTGTGACTGGATGCGTGAACCGATCATTGGAGCTCGCTCCCGCAGTAACAAGGATGCTGCGTTTGAGCTGGATCAGTTTCCGCGGGATCCGCAGTGGGTTCCGGAGTGGATGGCGGTCAAGGCTGCTGCGTATCACAAGGAGGCCGAGAGGCGGGAGCGTCGTCGTCAGCGGGATCGTGAGCGTCGGGCTAGGAAGAAGGCTCAGGAGGCTGAGGCCGCGCAGGGGGCTGAGGAGCACTCTGGTGGTGAGTAGGTGAGCTCCGGCGTGGGCGGTGCTGGGCAGTTGGGGGCTGGTAGGTCGCCTGGTGATTGGTTGGCGTTGCAGGCTGGGGCGGGTCCTGATCCTGCGCGGGGCGGGGCGGTGCCTGGTTACGGGGGCGGCGGCTCGTCGGGTGCGGGGGCGTGGTTTGCGGGGTTGCTGGTGCTGGTGGCGGTTCCGGGTGTGAATCTGGTGCTGGGGCCGGTGGTGATGATGGTTGCTGGCCTGCGGGGTAGCAGGGGCCTGCTGGAGCCGGAACGGACGAATCGTTGTCGGGCGGCGAGTTGGGGGCTGACGTTCCTGCTGGGTGAGGTGTTACTGATCGGGGCCCAGCTGTATATCGTGCAGGTGGTGTTCGGGGCGGGGGAGCGTGTGCCGCTGTTTCCGTGGGGTTTGCCGGCGTTGTTCTGGCTGGTGCTGCTGGTGGCTCATTTCGTGGTGTGTATCGCCCAGGGGATCAGGGCCTATCGTGGTGGGGTCACCCGTTTCGGAGGGATCCCCTTTTTTCGCTGACCGTCAGGTGTTGATGGATATGTCGTTGAGCGGTTTTGTTGTCACGATGGGGTGCGGCATGTGGAGGCGGGCTCTCGGGTGATGACGGGTGAGTGCAGATCCGGGTCTACATCATCCGTTGCCGAATGCGACGTATACGGTGGATGGGCGGTTCCACTACACGACGGATGGTTGGGCGCGGACGGTGCACCTGGAGGTCGACAGGCTTGACAAGGTTGGTGAGGCGTTCCGGTCGAGGTCTAGTTACATCCAGTCCAGGGTGAACAAGTACGGTAGTGATTTGACGGCCCAGCTACCCAGACCCCGTTGATCCCACGAAGCTCACCAAAACCGAACGAGTCCCAGTGGGGTTTGATGCAAGCTGGACCGATGCGGCGGGCGATTTGGGTGCAAGGGAATTTAAGAATGTGCCGCCACGCAAACAGGATGGAGTAAACTAGACGACAGAATCTTGGGATAGCACCGGAAATGCAGTGTTCTCGAAGTGTGAGGTGTTGCTGCGTGACTGGCTCACTGAGGAGGGGGCAGATCGGGTAGATATCGATTATCAGGCAATTCATCTGACAGGTCGTGTCAGGGTCTGGTTGACGCAGGGTGGTGGGCGAAAGTCGGTGCATTTGCCTTCTGAGGTCGATTTCGAGTTGGACGAAATTCGTGATACTCAGGTGGATCCGCTTTGGGGTGCGTGGTTGTGGTCGCATTTTTGGATGGAGGCTGCTGAGGGGGTGTTGCATCAGGAGGCGGACTGGATGCGTGAACCGGTTATTAGTGCACGGCCGATTGGTGGGGCGGATGCGGTTGTTGAGCTGGAGTACTATCCGCGGGATCCGGAGTGGATTCCGGAGTGGATGGCAGCCAAGATAGCGGCGTATCGCGAGGAGGAGGCCCGGGAGCGCCAGAAGGCCGATGCTGAGGCTGCCCAGCCTGAGGGCAATGGCGCTGGTGAGTGAGTCGCTGGCGTGAGTGAGATGCGGGAGCCTGAGGCTGTAGCGTCCTCGGGTGGTTACTACACGATGCTGGAGTCGGCCCCGGAGGTCGACCCGGCGAGACGGCCCGTCTCGGGGCCAGTGGCTGGGTATGGAGCCTTCCCTGCGCCTGGGGCTCCAGGTGCGCCGGCCCCCGGGATGGTGTCTGCGCCGATGATGGCTCCGGCACCTGCCAAGGTACGTGCCCCATCCGGTGCTGAGGCCTGGGGCGCGGGGCTGTTCGGGTTGCTGGTGTTTTTGCCGGGCTTCAATGCGCTGCTGGCTGCGGTGGCGATGATCGTGATCGGCCTGTGGGACAAGAAGGATCTGCGTGAGCCGGCCCGGACGAATCGTCGTCGGGCGGCGAGCTGGGGGCTAACGCTGCTGCTGGTGGAAGTGGCCCTGATAGTGATCCAGATCGCCGTGGTCTCCATTGCGAATGACGTTGATGAGTCGCCGTCTTTCATTCCGTGGGGCACCCCGATCATCATGGCGCTGGTCATGGTCGGGGTCCACGTGCTGGTGTGCTCCGTCCAAGCGATCCGGGCTTACCGCGGCAAAACCACCCGCTTCGGAGGCATCCCCTTCTTCCGCTGACCGTTAGGTGGTGGTGGGTGTGTCGTTGAGCGTCTTGCTGTCACGATGGGGTGCGGCATGTGGAGACAAATTCCAGAGCAATGACGGGCGAATACAATCCGGATCTGCGTAACCCGTTGCCGAATGCGACGTACACGGTGGATGGGCGGTTCCACTACACGACCGATGACTGGGCGCGGACGGTGCGCCTGGAGGTCGACAGGCTTGACAAGGTTGGTGAGGCGTTCCGGTGTCGGTCAGATTCAGTACAGGGACACGTCAACGACTACGGTAACGAACTAGCCTCGGAGTATGACACGACGTATAACGGCGGTTATGTTGCCGGTGCGCGGTCTGGTGGTCCGTCGGAGGAGATCAACACGATAGCGATGCTGGAGGAGGTCAACCAGTACCGCGTCGATAGTAAGCTTAAGTCGTACTACAAGTTTGAGGAGGAGGTCGCTGCCAATCCAGAGAACTTCAAGAAATTGGTGCTGGAGTTCAAGTATCCTGAGCCTACGGGGCCGAAGCTCACTGACAGCGAGAGAGTACCGACTAGATTTGAAACAACCTGGACTGACGCCAACGGAATCCCCGACCGCAGGCGCTTTGAAAATACTCCTAGATAATGAAATGAGGAACCGTGGCAAGTCAAAGTGTTGAGGCAATTAAACTGCTTTCACGTATCGAAAAAGCTTTACGGGAGTTGCTTGATGAGGCTGGGGGTAGTCGCGTTGACTTGGAGACAAACTCAATCGCGCTCGCCGGGAGAGAACTATGTTGGGTAACAGTTGACGATCAGCGTTCTCTCGTACGTCATTCTAGTGCTCTCAGTTTCGATGTGGGTGATCTCCGTCGGGTTCAGGTGGATCCGTGTCGGGGTGCGTGGTTGTGGTCGCATTTGTGGATGGAGGCTTCTGATGGGGTGCTGCATCAGGAGTGTGACTGGATGCGTGAGCCGGTGATTGGTGGCGAGCCGGTGGGTGATGGGGATGCTGCGTTTGAGCTGGATCAGTTTCCGCGGGATCCGCAGTGGGTTCCGGAGTGGATGGCGGTCAAGGCTGCTGCGTATCACAAGGAGGCCGAGAGGCGGGAGCGTCGTCGTCAGCGGGATCGTGAGCGGCGGGCTAGGAAGAAGGCTGAGGCGGCAGGGGCTGCCGAGGTGACGGGGGAGCGGTCTGGCTCGGATGCCTCCGGCCAGGTCGATGAGTAGAGGGGGTGGGGTGTCTTCGGGTGGCTGCTACACGGTGCTGCCAGAAGCGCTGGAGGCTGACCCGGCGAGACGGTCCGTCCTTGGTGAGTGGCCGGCTCGGCGCCTGGGACTTGCCGTGGTTATTGTCAGTAGAGGTGGCGCAGGTGCACTTGAGCGGGAAGCTTAGTTTCCAGCGAATGGTGCCATGCTGGGATTCGGCATCGCCCCGGCGAGACTCATCAGGAGCAGAACGACTCCGGCGACGATCAGTCCCACCACCATACGTTTTCTGCCGCGATCGCTGGGAACGATCATGTTGATGATATGGGCGCCGCCTCTTCGGGTTGCGGCACCCCATGGTGCCATCCACAGGATGAAGAGATAGGTGGAAGCCTCGATCAGGAAGAAGATGACGAAACGGGTGAGCAAATACATTGAACCGAAAACCGGGGAGCTGTCCTCCATTATTCCAGACCTCTGGAAAACGACTAAGATGATGGCGGCGGCTCCCAGTGCCAGAATAAAAGCGAAGCCCACGGACAGCATCGAGCGCAATAAATACCATGGGGTCGCCGCCCACATGCGGGAGGTGTCGGCCGACGAGGCGGCGCCGCGCTGGAGCCGGTTCCAGCGTCGAGCATCCTGAGCACGCCCCACAGTGCCGGCAACCACGGTCAGAAGCGCCGTAATGATCGCCAACCACCCTGGTCTTGAGAAGCTCGCGGCGGACAGCGCGAACCACAGGGCCATCATCACCTTCGGGTGGCGCTCCGGCTCACGTGCCCACTCGGGCAGGTCACCTGCTCGGGCAGAATCGCTGAACCGACGAATCTGTGACGGCTGGGGACCGGTCGCCATGGGACCCGCCATCGCGCCGGCCGTGGGCATCGCCGTCAGGGGGGCAGCAGGTTGGGCGTAGCCGGTCGGAGAAGCTGTCGGCTGGCTTCCCGAATAGGGGAACATCGGCACCTGCCCGGACGGCGCGGGGCGAGGATAGGCCCCTGACGGTGCTACGGGAGCGGGGCCCCCGACGCCGTACTGCATCGACTGCGCCGATCCCATCGGCATTGAGGGGCCGTTGTGGTACCACGACCGAGGCGGAATGGCGGGCGGGGGCTGAACCGATGCGGCAGATGACGCCGACGGGGCGCTGTAGCCGTACCCGCCCTCGGCGCCGGAGGGCGCGGAGACGGGGCTGCCGTAGGCGGCCGGGGAGGCCGAGGCCGCGCTGCGAGCGTCATAAGGGGCCCCCTGAACCGAGCCGTACCCCGACGAGGACCCGTAGCCCGAGCCCGGCGTGACGCCGTAGCCCGGGACGAAGGTGCTGGTGCTCGTCTCCGACTCCTCGGGACCGGGATCAGTCTCCTCCGGCCCCAGAAGCCGGTCGACGGCCTCCTGGCCGGTGCCGCCCTCGGCGATCTCATCGAGCACTTCCAACAGGCCGTCCGGGCCCAGGCGATTCTCCACCTCCGGGGCCAGTGCCGCCGTGAAGGCGCGCGCCAGTGCCGGATTCTCCTGCTCCAGGTTCCCCAGCTCCGGGGTGCCCGCGTAGACGCGCCGGAAGACCACCTGCCAGGCTCCCGAACCGAAGGGTGCCAGTCCGGTGACGGTGAACAGAAGCACGCCCGCGCAGGCGTACCAGTCGACGTCGGCGGTCGGCTCCCCTCCGTCGAGCATCTCCGGGGGGATGAAGCCCGGCGTGCCCGTGACCTGACCGGTCTGGGTGAGTCGGACGTCGTCGGCCACCTGGGCGATGCCGAAGTCGATGAGAACCGGCCCCTGCGCGCCGAGCATGACGTTGGAGGGCTTGAGGTCGCGGTGGATGACCCCGGCCTCGTGGACCGCCTCCAGGGCCTCGGACAGCCCGTGGGCGAGGTCAGCCAGCTCGGTGCTGTCGGTGGCGGGATCGTAGACGCCGTGGTCGTCGATCTCGGCGCTGAGGGTGGGGCCGTCCACGAGCTCGGTGACCACGAAGGTCAGCCCATCCCAGGAGTCCGGGTCCTCCCCCTCCCCGGTCTCGATGTCCAGCACGCGGGCCACCCGGCGGTCCTTGACCCGGGAGATGACCGAGGCCTCACGACGCAGGCGGAGCCGGGCGGTGGCGTCGGCGGCGACCTGCGGGTGGAGGATCTTCATGGCCACGCGCAGGCCGTCAGCGTCCTCGGCCTCCCAGACCGCGCCCATGCCGCCGGCGCCGAGGCGACGCACCAGACGGTAGCCACCTGCCAGACCGCCCTCACACAGTGCCGTCCGGGATCCGGAGGTCACGGCACTGGGCGTCTCACGACGGCGGGGCCGGGCGCCAGGAACGGAGGTGCTCACGTGGCCACAGTACCGGGGACACCCGACAGCCACATAAACGTGCGACACATCACAGTGTGTGATGGTAAGCTAGGTGGTTCCATTGGCGCCGTCCTGTATGTCATGATCAGGCTACGTCCTACCGGAGCCTACTGGTGGACATGTGTCAGTGCGGACACGCATTCGGCACCTTTCATACGGATCGTCCGGCACGTACCTGCCGGTGAAGGGACAGCAACATGGCAAGCGTAACTTTCGACCACGCCACTCGTATCTACCCAGGTAATGACCGCCCGAGCGTGGACTCCCTCGACCTGGAGATCGCCGACGGCGAGTTCCTGGTCCTGGTCGGCCCCTCCGGCTGCGGGAAGTCCACCTCCCTGCGCATGCTCGCAGGCCTCGAGGACGTCAACTCCGGCCGCATCCTCATCGGTGACCGCGACGTGACCGACGTCCAGCCCAAGGACCGTGACATCGCCATGGTCTTCCAGAACTACGCGCTCTACCCGCACATGACCGTCCACGACAACATGGGCTTCGCCCTGAAGATCGCGGGGACCCCCAAGGACGAGATCGACGCGCGGGTCCGTGAGGCCGCCAGGGTCCTGGGCCTGACGGAGTACCTGGACCGCAAGCCCAAGGCCCTGTCCGGCGGCCAGCGCCAGCGCGTGGCCATGGGCCGCGCCATCGTACGCAAGCCCAAGGTCTTCCTCATGGACGAGCCGCTGTCCAACCTGGACGCCAAGC
>ERZ773099.1082-NODE-1082-length-20737-cov-15.780437_pt1 | contig 20737 bp, 17 predicted proteins | sample MGYA00511120_ERZ773099 | MGnify/ENA primary metagenome ERZ773099 (study PRJEB29015, sample SAMEA2738012) | human oral metagenome | biome: human oral; feature: human-associated habitat; material: dental | place: China | collected 2104 ...
ACACTTGGTGACAGCTACCATCTGTGTGTACTTTTGCAACATTTGTCAGCACGTCTCTGTACACTTTTGAGAGACCAAAAGTAAAAAGTACCGTTTATCATTGTAACACAGAAGCATATCCTCGTCAATAGTTTTTCATTATTTTTTACTTATTTTCACATTCTTTTATAAGCTTTTGGAATGACGGCATCTTGCTATTTACAAACTAAAAAACTCTCAAAGCATGCTTACTCATTGCATCATTGAGAGTTCCTTTTATCTATCTATAAACAAGATTGTTGTAGGCACGATTTTCTACTTAAAAATCAATGGGAGGTCTCAGCTTCGGAGGGAGTCCCTGTCGAAGCAGAAGATGGGCTGGGAGTAGGCTCTGAGCTTGTAGAAGGGGCTGGATTATGATTTTCCTGTGGTTGAGCTGGTACCTCATTTACAACAGCGGGAGCGACATAGGCTGGTGCAGGAGACGGAGCAGGCTGCTGGTCTGATTCAGATTCAGACGCTTCTTCAGGTGTTTTCATTGCATCTTTCACTGCTTGAATTCTAGCTTGGAACTTAGCTTTAGCTTCCTCGTCTTTTACCTTATCAACCGCTGCTTGCGCTTGATTCACATTTTCATCCGTTCGTTCTTCTTCCAACTTTTTGACAGCAGCTTCAGCATCTTTAATCGTACTATCTTCTGATGATGCTTTATTTGTAGAATTAGAACTGCTAGAGCTTAGACGTCTACTGTAACTGACTGGTTTAGTGGAGCCCGTATTCTTCTGGGCTGGTTTTAAGAACAAAAGACCAGAAACCAAGATGGCTACTAGAACCAATATAATTCCAGACCGAACAAAGATAGAACTTCTCTCTAATTTATCAAAAATATTTCTCATGACTCTTTCCTAAAGTTAATCAAATATATTTCCAATCTCAACATCTATTGTATTTGATTTGACATCGATATTGGTCACCTTCAACAGTGATTTGTAATCTAGATGATCGCGACTTGCTTGGGCATTGTCTGCAAAGACTGCCACTCCTGCCAACTCTGAATCAAACTCAGACAGAAGGCTAATCATCCCATTAACCGTTCCGCCTCCCTTGAGGAAATCATCGACAATTAGCACTCGACTGCCAGCCTTGAGACTACGTTTGGAGAGGAACATTTTTTCAATCCGATCTCCACTAGAGCCGGAGACATAATTGACACTGACTGTAGAACCCTCGGTGATTTTCAAATCGCGACGGACAATGACAAAGGGAACATTCAAGACATTCGCGACAGCATTGGCAAGCGGAACCCCTTTGGTCGCAACTGTCATAACCGCATCAATCTTTTGATCTTTGAAAGCTTTGGCAATGATGCGACCGATATTATTGAGGATAGATGGCGTACTAAGCAAATCTGACAAGTAGATATAGCCGCCAGGCAGGATCCGATTGCTTTCAGAGAGTTGATCGCGGAGATCTTGAACGATGACTTTTGCATCTTCTTCTGAAATAGAAGGAGTGAAGACAACACCTCCTCCGGCACCCGTAATGGTCTCAATCGTACCAATTTCGATTTCTTCAAAGGCACGTTTGATAATCACGATGTCTTCTGAAATAGAAGACTTGGCAGATTCATATTTTTCTGCAAATGTATTTAAACTTGTTAATTGGTAAGGATGGTTAATCAAGTAATTGGAAATAACCACCATGCGCTCACTTCTTCTTAATTTCATTTTTTCACCAATTAAAGTTATTTTATTCATTATACCATAACAGAAACAAAAAAACGAACATTCTTTTCCAAGTAATGTCCATTTTTCGTATTTTACTGTTCAAGTTTTGGCTTGTAGAAAGAACGGCCTTCAAGAGCGAATATTTTATTGCTCATTTGACCTGGATCTACAAGTCCCAAGGCAGCAGTCATCATCATCATCTCCGCATCCAGATTATCAATCATGTGCAGAATTTCTGCCTCCATAATCTTAGGACGGACAGGACTACCGTATTCCAAGAGACCGTGATGGCTGAGAAGGACATGACGCAGGACGATAACCTCTTCCTTGCTATCATCAATTTTCAGTTCCATCAAGGTCTTGGTCAGTTCTTCATCAATCAAAGCTATGTGGCCAATCAGATTGCCTCGCACGGTGTACTCGGTATTTTCCGGACCGCTGAGCTCAATAACCTTGGCCAAGTCATGGAGCATGATCCCTGCAAAGAGCAAGCTTTTATTAAGCTGAGGATAAATGTCTCCGATAGCATCTGCAAGCTTGACCATGGTAGCGGTATGAAAGGCTAGCCCCGACTCAAAAGCATGGTGATTGGTCTTGGCAGCTGGATAAGAATAAAACTCCTTGTCGTACTTGCTATAAAGCGAGCGGACCACGCGCTGCCAGACCGAATTCTCAATCTTGAAAATCATCTGAGATAAATAATCTCGGATTTCTTTCTGGTCTACTGGTGGTTTTTCCTTGAAATCCGCTGGATCATTGGGCTCTCCAGCTTTAGGAAGGCGCAGGGTCAGTTGATTTACCTGAGGTGTGTTATTGTAGACTTCTCGTCGGCCTTGCATGTGCACGACCTTGCCAGCAGTGAATTCTTCAACATTATGTGGCTGAGCATCCCAAAGTTTACCCTCGATTACTCCTGTATCGTCTTGGAAAGTGAAAGCCAGATAATTTTTCCCAGCCCTTGTCTGACGGACTTCTGCTGACTTGATCAGATAGAAACCTTCAAACAGTTCATCTTTTTTCATTTGATTAATCTTCATTGTTTTCCCTTTCTTCTGAAAAATCAAGTAAGTTCAAATCGAGGTCTTGGTCAGACAGCTCAATATGGCGTAAGGTTCTTTCGATAGCTCCTGTCCGCCGGGTTAATAGTTCATCAATGTTACCCGAAGCATGCTGCAAATGTTTCTGTGCCTTGGTCAGAATGCCGCCGAACTTGTTAAACTCGGATTTGACAGAGCCCAGAACCTTGCTGATATCGTCCGCGCTTTTTTGGATATTGAGCGTTTTAAAGCCGACAGACAGTGAATTGAGCAAGGCAGAAAGGGTAGATGGTCCCGCCACCACAATCTGCTCCTCCCGCCTCAAACTGTCAAAAAAGGCTGGATTGCGGACAACTTCCGAATAGAGACCTTCCGTTGGCAGAAACATAATACCAAAGTTAGTCGTAGCTGGTGGAGCCAGATATTTACTCTTAATATCCTTGGCAAAGCGTTTAACACTTGCTAAGAGAGACTTGCGATAGAGCTCAATCTCTTCCTTGCTGCCAGACTCATAAGCATCTTCCAAACGGTAGTAATCAGCCAGAGGAAACTTAGAATCAATGGGCAGATAGACATATTCATGCTCCGTCTGTCCCGGCAGTTTAATAGCATATTCGACACGCTCACTGGAGCCAGCCACCGTCACAAACTCTCGCTCATACTGACTGGCCGTCATAATGTCCTCGATAATCTGGCCTAGCTGAAGCTCCCCTAGAATCCCTCGTGTCTTGGTGTTGGAAAGGACCTTGTTCAGTGTGCCGACATCTCGGGCAACACTCTGCATTTCTCCTAGACCGCGATTAACAGACTCCAATTGCTTAGAAACAGTTTCAAAAGAAGTCTGAAGACGAGTCTGAAGTGTCTTTTCCAGTTTCTCTTCAACGGTCTGCCGCATCTGCTCTAGACGGGTTTCGTTGGACTCTTGAATCTGCCGCATACGCTCGTCAGTTTTATCCCGATTCTTGGTCAGGTTGTCACTGATTTCCAAGCGCAGCTCTGTCAAGTTGCGGTGCAAATCTGTTCTGACCTCGCTCAAACGGTCTCCCAGAGCTAATTCCAGCTCTTTCTGAGCCGTTTGCTTTTTCTGGCTTTCTTGCTCCAAGCGATAGTCCAACTGATCCGATAGATGATCTGCCTGATTTTCCAAGACTTGCTTTAGCGTCTCGGTCTGCTGACTAAGCTTTTGCCATAAAAGAAAGGTCAGCACTAGATTTCCCAAAAGAATGAGGATAATTATAAACTCCATATCAGCTCCTGTCTTTGCTGTAAATGACGACTGTATAGCCGCTATCAAAGTCCAAATAAATGGGCTTATCTATAAATTCGTTAGAAGCATACACTTTTTTGAAAAAAAAGTTATCTTTGTTGAGCGGATATTTGGCGCCCTCAATTGTTAAGGCAGCATCATCCGACGGCAGAAAGGCTAGATAACGCATGCCAGCTACTGGTTTGATTTCATGGCGCCCCTTGGGAACATAGGTCAGCAGATTCTGTTCGTCTTCCAGAAAAATCTTCTCCATATAAGGTGCAATTTTTTCATTACTGGGTAGGAAAACATGGGCCAAGGCATGATCCAGACGGCCTCCAAAGGCGCCGAAAATGGTCAAACGGGCATCTGGATACCGTTCAAAACAAGCCAGAACAGCTAACTCCAGGTCCGTATCATCCTTTTCAGGATGGGCCTGAACGACTTCCTTGGCTCTATCTTTTATGCGCAGCAATTCTTCCTCAGTCACAGAGTCAAAATCCCCGACAGCCAAGTCAGGACAAACTCCCTGCTCAAGCAGAAAGAGACTTCCACGATCTACTCCGACCAAAACATCAAAATCTAAGCTAAAATGCTCCAAATTCCCGCCAGCAAACAGCGCAATCTTAGTCATGCAAGGCATCCCGTAAGGTCTGAACTTGATGATTGACATCACCTTTGAAGACATAGCTGCCTGCTACGAAGACATTGGCACCAGCTTCTTTAGCAATCCCAATGGTCTTGTCGTCAATACCGCCATCCACTTCAATATCAAAATTCTGTTGATTGACTTCGCGCAGAACGACCAGTTCACGAATCTTATCCATGGTTTCTGGCAGAAAGGCCTGGCCGCCAAAGCCTGGATTCACTGTCATCACAAGGACTTGGTCAACCAGATTTAAGACATTTTTGACTGCTTCGACTGGTGTTCCTGGATTAATCACAACACTAGGCTTGACTCCCGCTGCCCGAATCTTCTGCAGCGCTCCGTGGATATGAGGTGTCGCTTCGGCATGGATGCTGATAATATCTGCACCGGCACGAGCGAATTCTTCGATATGATGTTCAGGATTGGAAACCATCAAATGGCAGTCAAAGACTAGCTTGCTGTGAGGACGCATACTGGCAACAACCCCAGCCCCAAAGCTGATATTGGGTACAAAATGACCATCCATAATATCGATATGGGCATACTCAGCACCTGTCGCTTCTAACTTCTTCAATTCTGCTTCAAAATTAGCATAGTCCGCACTTAGAATTGAAGGGGCAATTTTGAATGAAGTCATAGTTCTTCTCCTTATTTAGAATTTTTTTTTGGCAACTTTTTTATAGGTTTCCCGACGATTCTCGATCTCGCTGAGAAACTGTAGGTAATTATCAAAGCGGAATGAAGCTATCTGGCCGGCCTCAACTGCTGGCTTAACGGCACAAACTGGCTCGTGAGTATGAGTGCAAGTACGAAACTTACAGGACTGGCTGAACTCAGCAATCTCTGGAAAAGCTTGATTGAGATCTTCAGCTGTGGTCACCTCGTAATCCAAAGATGAAAATCCTGGCGTATCGGCAATCTTACCGCCGTTTAGATTGTAAAAGCTGACAGCCCGTGTCGTATGACGGCCGCGACCCAGACTTTCAGAAATCTCTCCTGTTTCAAGCTGCAGGTCTGGGGCAATTTTATTGAGCAGAGTGGACTTTCCAACCCCAGTCTGTCCCATAAAAACAGTGATTTTCCCTGTCAGCAGCGGCAGCAATTCCTCAGTCATCTTAATGACCTCATAGCCGATGGACTGATAGGCCTGCACATAGGCATCCAAGCTCTGCTCATCCTCAAGCAGGTCTAACTTGCTGATGTAGATAATAGGACGAATCCGCTTATGCTCTAAAAGCACCAGAAAGCGATCCAATAGATTGGCATTGAAATCTGGCTCTTTCGCGCTCATGATTACAACTGCTTGGTCAATGTTGACAATCGGAGGCCGCACCAGGCTGTTTTTGCGCTCTGCTATTTTTAAAATATAGCCTTCCGAGTCTTTTTCTGCTGAAAATTCGACTTCATCACCGACATAAGGTGTCTGCCCTTTTTTGCGAAAATTACCCCGCGCTCTGGTTTGATAAACCTGTCCATCCGACTCTACATAATAGAAACCAGCCAGAGCCTTAATGATTTTTCCTTGCAAGATTGCTCCTTAAAAGTTAATACACTCATTATAACAAAAAATGCGAGATTTAGCTTGCTTGTTTTGCATAGAAGGTATTTCTTAAGGTTGACTTCTTTTTTCATAGAGAGCATCTATTTTAAAATACTTGGGATGGAACTGTTATGATAAAAGCGAACAAGTCCAAAAGAACCTGTTCGCTTTTTTATATCAAATAAGATATTTACTGTGATTTTCAACTGATTAGCTGCGTTTCGCCTTAGCCATCAGCATTCCTCCTGCGAGAAGAGCTGCTAAGAAGCCAAGAATAGTAACAAGAAGACTTTCTTCCTGTCCAGTACGAGGAAGAGCTTTCCCTCCGACTTTCGGAGCTTGACCGCCTGGCTTATTAGTTACCACTCCTTCAACAGCCTCTTTCTTAGCAGGGATATGACTGAAGGTCAGCTGAGTACCGTTAATCTCAAGCTTGTAGCCATCAACTGGATCAGCCGCAACACTATAGACAATTTCCTTGCCGTCCTTGTACTTAGGAAGGCCGCTAAAGTCATACTGCCAACCATTTTCTCCTGACACAACCTCTTCTTTGATTGGTTTGCCATCTGCCAAGAGGCGAACAGTAACCTTAGAAGGTCGAACCTTATCTTGATTTTCAGCATCTGACCATACCGCAGTTCCCTTAACAGCAATCTGTGTTGGTTTATAGCTGTTAGTCAAAGTGAAGCTGCCATCTGTTGCTTGTTCTTGGCTGCTGCTATACCCCTCAACTGTCACTTCTTCAAGGACTTTATAGTTGATTTTCTTGCCCTTCTTATTCTTAGGCAGATCTTTAGACTCAAACTTCCAGTCAGTAGCGGCTGTCACTTCCAGTTCATCTACTACCTTATCTCCGTCCAAAATCTTGACCTTGATAGAGGATGGGCGCTTGCCATCTTGGTTATTTGCATCATCCCAAACCTTTTGACCAGAGACTTTAACGGTTTCTGGAGTGTAAGAGTTGGTAATGGTGAACTTATCAATCTTAGTTTCATACTGAGCAACCGCATCTTCCTTAAGTGTGTAGGCAATCTCTTGACCATTTCTATATTTAGGCAGGTCTTTAGATTCAAACTTCCATCCGTTAGCAGCTGTTACTTCAAGTGTATCAACAATAGTGCTTCCATCCATTACCTTAACTGTAATAGATGTTGGGCGTTTGCCGTCTTGATCGTCTGCATCATCCCAGACTTTCTGACCAGAAACTTTAACCTGCTCTGGAGTATGAGAGTTAGTGATTGTCTGACCTTCTACTTTCGGACTGTAACCTTTTTCTTTCAAAGCGGCTACTGTTGCATCATCCTCTTTGACAGAGTAGGTAATCTCCTGTCCCTTGTCAAACTGAGGCAGATTGGTGAAGCTTGCTTTCCAAGTGTTGGCAGCTGTCTCATTATCAGCCGTCAAGGTCAACGTTTTACCTGCGACAGCAACTGGATCTTGACCATTTACTGAGCTATACAGTTGCACTGTGATAGAAGCTGGACGCTTGCCGTCTTGGTTATCAGCATCTTCCCAAACCTTAGTCACAGCATATTCTGTACTTTGAGGAGTGTAAGAATTAGTAATGGTGAACTTATCAATCTTAGTTTGATATTCCGCAACTGCTTCTTCAGTAACAGTATAGGCAATCTCTTGACCTGCGGCATACTTAGGAAGAGCTTTAGACTCAAACTTCCAATCGTTAGCAGCTGTTACTTCAAGCTCATCTACGACAGTATCGCCATTTTTCACCTTAACCTTAACAGAAGCTGGGCGCTTGCCGTCTTGGTTATCAGCGTCATCCCAGACTTTTTGACCGGAAATCTTGATCATCTCTGGAGTGTAAGAGTTGGTAACAGTGAAATCTTTGATTTCTTTAGTGTAGCCAGCTACATCATCTTCCTCGATAGAGTAATCAATCTTCTGACCATTTTCATAGACTGGCAGATTTTCAAATTTGGTTTGCCATTGATCAGCAGCCGTCACTTCCTTGCTAGCGACTTCTGTCTTGACACCGCCGACTGTCTTCATCAGCTTAATGCTAATCTTAGTTGGACGTTTGCCGTCTTGATTGTCGCTGTCATTCCAGGTCTTGCTGGCAGTGATTTCTGTCTTTTCTGGTGTATAAGAGTTAGTGATATTGTAGCCATTAAGATTGGTTGAATAACCCGGTACAGCTTCTTCCGTTACTGTATAGGTAATTCGTTGCCCATTCTTGTAGACTGGCAAGCCAGTAAAGTTGTAAGACCAGCCTTCTGCCTCTCCGACTGTTTGAGTATTGACTTTTTGACCGTCAGCTAGCAGATTAACTGTGATAGAAGTTGGGCGCTTGCCATCCTGGTTATCGCCATCCTCCCAAGTCTTGCTTCCAGACACAGTCGTTGTCTCTGGAGTGTAAGAGTTGGTAATGTTGTACCCCTCTACTTTGCTAGTATAACCTGGAACAGCTTCCTCACTTACGGTATAAGTAATTTCTTGACCTGCTGCGTACTTAGGCAAAGCCTTGGACTCATACTTCCAGTCGTTAGCGGAAGTCACATTTTGCTCATCCACAACCGTATCACCATTCAGAATTTTAACCTTAACAGAAGCTGGACGCTTACCATCTTGGTTTTCCGCATCATCCCATTTCTTCTGACCAGAAACCTTGACCGTTTCTGGGGTGTAAGAGTTGGTGATGTTGTAGCCGTCCACCTTGCTCGTGTAGCCCGGTACAGCTTCTTCTGCAACAGTATAAGCAATTTCTTGACCTGACGCATATTTAGGAAGAGGATTAGATTCATATTTCCAACCGTTAGCAGCCGTCACTTCCTGCACATCGACAATATCTTGGCCTTTCAAGATCTTGACTCTAACAGCATTTGGACGCTTGCCATCTTGGTTATCCGCATCATCCCACTTCTTCTGACCGGAAATCTTGATGGTTTCTGGCTTGTAAGTGTTGGTCACTACAAAGCCGTCAGCAGCATTGCCAGTTACCTGAGATTGATAGTGAGGAACCGCGTCTTCTTCCAGAGAATAAACAACTTCTTGTCCCTTTTCATATTTGTTCAAGTTGGCGAACTCGGTTGCCCACTGGTCAGCTTCAGTCAGAGTTCGGTTCGCAACTTCTGATTTCTGACCGCCGACTTCTTTATAAAGTTTGACAACAACATTGGCAGGACGTTTCCCGTCTTGATTCTCGGCATCATCCCATTTCTTGCTGGCTTTGATAGAAATTTTCTCTGGCGTACGAGTATTGGTAACAGTGAGATTTTCCTGTTCTACTTCTGGAGCATCGTAGCCATCAAGCTGATCTTCACCGATTGTATAGGTGATTTTTTGTCCGTTGGTATCAAAGATTGGTAAATCAGTTGTCTGAGCTGTCCACTCCGCATCTGTACTGCCACCAGTTACGGTCACTGTCTTATCAGCCAGTTTTTGACCGTTAGCGTAGACATCTACAGCAATAGAAGCCGGACGCTTGCCGTCCTGATTGTTCTCATCTTTCCAAACTTTCTTAACTGTCAGCTTTTTGCTGGCATTTGGATCTACAGTATTCTTAACTGTCTTAACCGCTCCATCAGCCTTGATAGTCACTTTCATCGGATTGCTGTCCAGTACATAGCCTTCCGGAGCTGTGACTTCTTCTACTGTGAATTGGCCTTTCTTGATTTCTTCACTTGAGAAAGGCTGTGTAGAAACCCGACCGTTAGCATCTGTCGGCGGCAGAGTAATCTCTTGGCCGCTAGGAGTTGTCACCTTAAAGACAGCGCCTTCCAGCATTTTACCAGTCTTAGAATCTTGCTTGTAGAGAACCAGACTGTTGCTGATATCTGCTGTGATAACACCGCCTTCTGTAATCCGGCTGCTACGCTCTATCGTAGAGCTCGTCTGACCAGGGCGATCATCTCTGAATGGCAGTTTTGTATTATCAACTTCCATCTCAGCCGTATTGGATACCAATGAACCATCAGCTGGTGAAGTTGTCATGTAGTTCAACATAAAGGCACGATTGCCTGGGTTATTGATGGTTAGAGTAAACTCTGTATAAGTGTCATTATAGGCAACCGTATAATCTTGACCTTCTTTCAAGATAACAGAATTCGCAATACTTGATAAACTTTGCGTGTACTCCCCTTGGCGAAGGACAAGTTGCTCCGGAACGAATTGCATTGGTGCACTGCTATCTGGAATTACATCCTTGATAACAATCGGAGAGTTATAGGTCTTTTGCTGAGTATTGATACGCACAGTCCAGTTGTGCGAGTAGTCACCGCTCTTGCCTAGGATAGCCGAATTATATGGCTTCTTAGCAATGACTCCTCCAATCTTAGCGTAGTTTTCACCGGCTGTTGAAAAACTGCTCTGTTTGCGCTCGTTAATGGTTACCTTATGGCTCATCGCACCTTGAGTTTCCTCAGGCTTATAATTCCAGTCTTGATCAGCGCCTACTGTCGTCGCCTGAAAGTCAAAGAAGAAACTTCCTCTTACTCCACTAGCAGTTGTCTTGGCCTTGTAATCTGCCAAATTCTGAATAGTAACCGTAATCAGACCGCCCTTACCCGAACCATTCGACGTCATCTTAGCCGCTCCAAGCTGGACCTGCGTTTCATTATCCGTCAGAGTAAAAGTTGTACCATCAGCAATGGTTGCACCGTTCGGTACTGTAAAGGTAAAGGTATCCCCATCCTTGAGCTTGTTATCGTAAGCAGACAAATCAAAAACTAGCTCATAGCGATAATTTCCCCCTTGAACCAAATTGTAAGCACCATTAACCTTGGTTGCTTCGCGGCCATTAGAGTGGTCCCAAATCTTAATATCTGTGATTGCATTCTTCAAAGCATCCGCTTGAGCAGTTGCAGTAAAGAGCTTCAAATCCAGCAAAAACAGAAGGGGCAGCATCAAAAATAGCAGCCATTTTTTCAGTTTCATAACATTCTCCTTTTTTATTTCGTTACCTAAATAAGTAATTAATCTAATTGTAACAAATACTTGCTATAATAGCAATATCATAGAACTATTTTAGTAAAGAAAAAATAGAAGCTTTTTCGTAGTATGAAAAAATTTCACATTCTCTATTGGCATTTTCACAAAAATAAGTTATAATAGAATCTCAAGCGGAGGTGGTGGAACGGCAGACACGCATGCTTCAGGCGCATGTGCCCGTACGGGTGTGAGGGTTCAAATCCCTTCCTCCGCATAAAAAGCAATCCTATCAATTATGATAGGATTTTTTTTATTATGAAGCAGAATTACACTGCTGAGAAAAGCTAGAAAGGTCAGTCCTCCTGTTAAATACTTCTCTAATAGACTCGCGGTCACAAAGAAATTGAAAACAGTAGGCAAAAAGAGAAAAACAGTTCCGCTTAAGATGATCTTTCTCAGAACAGAAGACTTCAAGCTACTTCTTAGCCAGCCTCCAAACGATAAATAACTGAAAGCAAAGAAACCCCACAGCAAAAAAAGCAGGAAGTTAACAGGCCGCAACCACAAAGGAAATACTATATAAGTTCCGCCAAATACCAAACGTCCCAGAGGCAGACCTAGCATAAGCAGGAAATGGAGTAAAGACTGCAAAAACCAGAGCAGGGCAGAAAACAAAGACAGAAATTTCACTTTCATATCTACCTCATTAGCAAAATAGAAGACCAGCTATATAGAGCAGATCTTCTATTTTTTATAATCCCTCTGACTTCAAAGCGTCTGCCAAGCGCGCAAATTCTTCTAAACTCAGAGCTTCTCCCCGAACACTTGGAGATAAGTCAGCTCGTTCTAAGGCTGCTGTCAGTTTGCCTTTAGTCGCCTCAGACTTCCCAAAATAACTGGTCAGGTTATTCCAGAGAGTCTTCCGGCGATGGACAAAGCTGGCCTTGGAGACCTTGAAAAAGAATTTCTCGTCCTGTACCGCAACTGCAGGCTGGTCTCTGCGCACCATCTTGAGAATAGCCGAATCCACATTTGGAGCTGGCACAAAGACTGTCCGCGGAACGATAAAGGCAACCTTAGCTGTCATGAAATACTGCACTGCAATCGACAAACTGCCGTAGGCCTTGGTATTCGGCTGAGCAGAAATTCGATCCGCCACTTCCCTCTGCATCATAACAACAAACTCACTAAAAGGAATCCCGCTCTCAATCAAATGCATGAGAATCGGCGTCGTGATGTAGTAGGGCAAGTTCGCCACTACCTTGATAGGCAGATCAGGATTTTTAAACTCTGCCATGTACTGAGCCAAATCAACCTTGAGAATATCCTGATTGACCACTGTCACATTGTCAAAATCACGCAGAGTATCTGCCAAAATTGGCACCAGCCGATCATCAATCTCAAAAGCCATGACCTCGGCGGCACTTTCCGCCAAAAATTCTGTCAAAGCCCCAATACCGGGCCCAATCTCGATGACATTGACTTGCTTGTCAATCTCGGCGGTATCCACAATCTTCTGGAGAATGTTGGTATCCGTCAGGAAATTCTGACCGAACGATTTTTTAAAGGTGAAACCGTGACGCTCCAGAATGGCACGGGTCACACTATAGTCTGCAATTCTCATTTTATAACGAATACAGTCGTGCTGTATTCTTCCTTTCTCTCATCTGCTTCTATTCTAGCATATTTCAGAAAGCTTGGAAATGCTCCAACTCCATTTTGCCTATTGAATCCTTATATGATATGTAGCTCATAGAACCCTTTATCTAAATTTTATCCTAGATTTTTTAAATGCAATATCTTTATCTAAAAGCTTCAACAGGGGAGTTATGTATTCAGGATTTGGAAACTTAGGACCGAAAATGACTTCCCCGATTTGAATTGGATGTTCACGTTCTACATAAAGTTTCCCTATCCCAGAAGACTTAACAATCTTGATTTCCTCATTGCTAGGGTCTAAATTGGCATAGCGTAAGATACGCAACTCGTCCTCATATTTGTAATCTACAGATTTAAACAAGTAACGAATTTCCTCTATACAGTCAGAAATCGCTTTTTGATAAAAATCATCTCCTTTGTTCAAATCCTTATCTAGTTTTTCCTTTAAAGCTTTCAACAATGTTTCTAAATTTTTGATTTCATAGTCGTTAAAGAGCTCCGTTTTTTCTATGCTAAACTTACCACCTGAGTCATTGACATAGGCTATTCGGTAGAGATAATCTACATTTCCTTTTGAACCATTACCCTTTTCTTCAGAATTCGGTTCAGTTCCTTCGTCATTAACAGTATCAGCTAAATCATCCTTCTCACTCTGAAAGATAGATTTTTCAAAACTGCTATTTAATTTAGATTTAATTAAAGATATCTTATCAGAAAATTCTAAAGAGATTTTTTCTTGACGCCAAGAAACATCATTGAAGGATGAAAATCTAGAAAAATCATCTTCCCTAAGTACAATACAAACACCTTTGGCATCATCACCATACTGGGACCACATGGCTAAATCATCCGTTTTAATCGTAAAGCTCATTAAAAACCATGAACTTGGCTCCAAAGCATCTCGTCTATCTAAACCCAAGATCTTTTCTATGATGATACCTTCCTCAGGATCATTCATATAATTCGCATTATTCAAACGAGTTTTTCCAGATATGGAAAAGTTTGATCCCTCCTTCTGATCCAATAGATTTTGAAGCACACTCCCTTTGGTGTAGTGCCCAAATTTAAAATTCTTCTTTTTGCTTTTATCTTTCAATCCTAGTTGATACTTAATTTTTTGAACATACTGGTAAATAGACAGTAAGTTTTTTAGTTCATCCGAGTCTTCTTTATAACGCTCTGCCCACATTTGTAAAATAGCATATTTGGTGTTCTTTAAAAGACCTTCTTTTAAGATAAAGTTGAATAGCTTGTACTCCTCACTGTCACAAACATTATCATTACTAAAAAATCGATCATCAAAATTTTGTAACATAAATGTGGAGAATTGTTCATAGAGTTGTTTAATTATTTTTGTAGCTTGAAGATGTTCACTTAACTCTGTTTGGTGTTCAAATAAGCTCGCTAAGAACATAACATATATAAAAGCAATTTCTTCAGATTCTTGGAAGCGTTCATGTTTATGCAATTCCTTTAATTTCTTAGCAGTAGTCGCCAGTTCATTCAACTCAGTCTGCTTGGTTGATAAATTGAACAAAGTCATAGCATACTGCAAAGCTATATCAGGCGAGTCAGGGAATTGTTGATGCAAGACCTGTAATTTCTCAACAGTAGCCGCCAGTTCTTTTAACTCAGGCTGCTCGATTGATAAATTGAACAAAAGCCTAGCATACGCTAGAGAAAGCTCTTCTGAGCCAAAGTATTTTTCATAAACAGATTCCGCTTTATCTGCTATAGCTTTACAAGATGCTTCATCTAGTTGTTGGGCGGATAAAGAGATAAGTTCCTTTAATTCTTTTAAACCTTGTTCTAAACCAAATTCTTTTTCATCCATTTCTAATACCTCTCCATCACTTCTTCCACTTCCGCTAAGGTCACGCCAAATAGTTCCAGCCGTTTGAGCATCTGTTTGCCGTTAGAATAGCCGATACGGAGCTCTTCACCAAGATACTCTCGACGCTGACGGCTGTCACTTCCCATAAGCAGCCCCAGCCGTACGAGGTCATTCTTTGTCACATCAAAATCACTGCTTGACTCAAAATGGCTGGTCACCCCAGTGAGGGCTGTTTTTAAGTCTTCAAAACTCGCATGCTCAATGCCCAGTGAGCGCCCTTTGGTCTTGGACTTAGGGGCTGCTTCGTCACGCTTGAGAAAGGCATGTTGGACATCAGGAATTTCCGTCATAATCATACGCCGAATCCGCTCGCCATTGAAATCAGGGTCTGTAAAGACAATGACACCATGTAAGTCCTGCAAGCGACGAATCCGTTCAATATCCGCATCGCTGATAGCAGAACCTCTAGTTTCATAGGTCTCAAGATCAAAATATCGCTTGAGATTGGCTGTGTCATCACGCCCTTCCACAACGACCACTTGCGGGATTTTTATCTTTTCAGTCAAGCCTAAACACCTTCTTTGCATTTTCATAGGTCGCCTGCGCTACTTCTTCGACAGTCAGCCCACGAAGTTCAGCAATTTTCTCTACAACATAGCGAGTATAGGCTGTTTTGTTTTCTCGGCCGCGTTTGGGAACAGGTGCCAGATAGGGTGCATCTGTCTCGACGAGGATTTTGTCCAAAGGCAGGTTCTGCGCAGCCTCCTGAATATCCATCGCTTTTTTAAAGGTGACGACACCAGAAAAGGAAATCATCATCCCTAGCTCGATAAAACGCTCTGCCATTTCCAAAGAACCAGAATAAGAGTGCATGATACCACCCCGAGGGCCAACACCCTCGCTCTTAATAATTTCATAGGTATCTTCCAAAGCATCGCGCGTGTGAACGACAAAGGGCAGGTCTAACTCTTTCGACAACTGGATTTGGCGGCGAAAGACTCGCTCTTGCACTTCCTTGGGCGCAGTCATCCAGTGATAATCCAGACCAATCTCACCCAGAGCCACCACTTTTGGATGAGCAAGCTTGTCCAGCAGATAGGCTTCCACCGCCTCATCATAAGTCCCAGCCTCAGTCGGATGCCAGCCAATCGTAGCGTAAATCTGCTCATAATTGTCGGCCAACTCCAAGGCGCGCTCAATGGTCGGCCGGTCAAAACCGACAACATTCATATTGCTGACGCCCATTTCTGCAGCTAGCTGGAGCTCCTCTACCTCTCGCCCAGCAAATTCTTCCACGTTTAAATGGGTGTGTGTGTCAAAAATTTTCATGCTTTACTTCCTTGTATTTCCTGTTCTTCATTATACCAGAAATGACCTAAAAATGCAGAAGCCACTCTATCCAAACCAGAAAAACGAGGAAATTGTTATTCGTCAACTATCCGTATCCAAATCTCCCATCGGAATAATGAGCCAGAAAGACAATAACAGCATTAATACAAGTGGAAGGAGAATGTAGGAAATCCCCATACTACTAGCAAGGGCTATCAAGAGCATGGATAAAATACCTGGAACAGCCATGCTAAATAGGTTAATAGCTGACTGGATGGCTCCCATGGACTCTTCTGGAATCATACTGAATACAGATTTCTGCAATCTTGGACTCAGCAAACCGACTGTAACTGAGCAAGCAAAGCTTGCTATCAGTACAAGTAAAAAGTTTTGCCAGAAAAAACCGCAAAGAATAAAGCCCTCAAATACTTGGCTACTATACATAGCAAGCTTAGTCGAAAGTTTTTTCAGCAAACTGCCACTCAAAATATTCCCTAAGATCAGACCAGCGGAACTTAGAATAATTAACACGGCAATGGACTGACCGATCTGCAGATTCCAAAAAGGCCTTTTCAGCAATAAAAGAGTCGCTACTGGCGTCAGAATGTTCAGAGTGACTTGCCCAAAGGTTGAAACTAATAACAACCTCACAACATTTTTCAATCCCAGCAAGACTTTAAGAGAATCCGATAAATGCTGCCAATAATTCTCTTTATTTAGCTCCTTGGCACTGCTGAGCTCCGGTTCTAAGTCCTGTAAGCTCTTACTAATATGCCAAAAACCAAGGTAAGCTAGCAAGAATGTCAGAGCATTTAGACCTGCCAAAGCTCCGATACTCATCCAAGCGATGAGAAAACCGCCAGCTAGATTCCCAAAAATATGAACCAGACTCATACTAGCCTGCCGAAAGCCCATAGCAGAGGTCATATCTTGCTCAATAACCTTTACATAAACCGGCGTCAGCATGGCACCTGAAAAATAACTCAGACTATCCGACAGAAAGTTAATCAAGCAAATCACAAGCAGAATCAAGAAAGAGAAATCTTGTCCAAGCAACAAAAACGTTACCAAGCTATATAAGAGCACCTTACTAAACTGTATAAGCAGGCATTTATGAATGCGATTCTTCTGAAAGTCCGCCGCGACTCCACCAAAAACTTGAATTAACTGAGGCAGCGTTTCAGAAAGAGAAATCAATAAAACCGCAAGTGGAGCAAAGGAATAAGCGGAGACATAGTTCATCAAAGCCAAATAAAAAACAATGTCCCCAAAGCCTGAAATCCATTGATTGATGAGCAACTGGCGAAAATTTTTATTTTTTGCAAAAACAATCATACGACATCTCCTTTACTCTTGTTAGATTTTTGTTTAACAAATCATAACAATAAATTAGTCTGTTGTCAAATTTTTGTTAGATTTTTATTTTACAAAAGAAAAGCCTAGAATGAATCTAGGTCTTCTGAAACTATCTTAGGTCTTGTTTGAACTTCTCTATAATCTTTCGAATCAGTTCTTTATTGACCGTGTATTTAACAGAATCATCATCCATCACAAGCTCCAGCAAGCCAGAATTTAGGAGCTTTTGCGTATGGAATGAGATAGAGGCTCTTGTAAGCCCCAGTTTTTTAGCTATATCTTTATTCTTGGCATGCGGCCGAATCAATTCAATCAATACTTTATAGCGGGTTTCATCACCAAGAGTTTTTAAGGTCAGAGCCAATGTTTCATCGTTAAGCTCCGATTCCGCCTTTGATAACTGGGAACTTCTCGTCGAAAGGACTAAGGAATAGGAAGTGAAATCAGGAACCTTTTCGAGAAAAGAGTCAATAAACATGGGTGACAGAACAAAGACTTGTGTATCCTTTTCAAGAAGCTTGGCATTCTGCTCTTCATCATCCATCACATCAGATAGGCTAAATTCTTGTTCAAAAGCTAGTACTTCCTGCTCAAACTGCTCATAAATAGGCTGATAGAGCTCGAACACTCTTTCCAACAAGGAAACTAATTGGTCCCGAAGCTTCTCTGGATGCTGAATAGCTTGGTACCAGTACCATTTATTTTCCGGAGACTTGTCACTATTCTCTATAAAAGCCAGTAGATCTTCAGGATATCCCTTGATGACTTCCCCTTTAGAAAGCTTAAGTGATAAACAATAGCTGATTTGCTCTGCGTCTAGTTTTTTCAAACATTCTAACAAGTCATGCGGATTGGCCGGATCTTCTCCTTTTTCTAGCAAGTAGAGGTAGAGGAGCGGAGCCAGTCCCACCGTAGCTCCTTCAAACAAACTAACCGCAACAAGCTCGTTTTTCAAAGGAAGTAAATCCTGATAGAGCTTATCATAGTGCGGCTGTACATCAAGAAGCAGCTCCTTTTGATTCTGCCGTAAATCCATCCACATATGTTTATCATCCCTTGAAACGATGGCAGGCACCATGAGAAATTCATATAACTTACTACGATAATGAACAAGCTTCACACCCACAGACTCTTCCCTCCTTACATACACATACTCCGCTTCTAACCAAAAAGAGTATACAATTCCTGTTTTTCATTATACCAAAAATCAGGTGAAATATTCATCGTCTTCTGCTCTGTTCATCTCCTGACAAGAAATCCATATCTATACAATAAGAACTTTTTAGAAAAGTTCATCTAGTTCTTAAGACTGATTTTATCTTTTTTCGATAGTTTTTTATTGATTATCGATAATATTCGTGTTATAGTTACTAAGAAATGAATCGTTAGTCGGAGGAAATTATGACAGACAAAATGAAAAAGACTGCTGAAGATATGAGTATTACTCTTACAAAAATCAGTATCAGCCTTTTATTTATTGCTTCCATTATCCTGATAGCCCTAGGACCTTGGGTCGTCAATCTAGTTATAGAATTTCCCTCTCCTTTCTTTCAAGGAGAGACGCGCTTTTGGATCTTGCTGCTGCTCGGCTATGTCCTCGGTTGCCTAGCTCTAGCCTGCATTGTCCATCTCTATCGACTCCTTAGCCGCATCGGTAAAAATCAGGTCTTTATCACACAAAATGTTCAGTACATGCGCTATCTTGGCTGGGAAGTCGGCACTGTCGCTCTTATCTCCCTCTTTATGGGACTGACAGCCTATTTGCCCATGCTCTTAGTCACTGTTTCCTGTAGTATCTTGACCCTGATTATCCGTGTCATCCGTAATGCCTTTGGCAAAGCCATTGAGCTACAGGATCAAGTGGACTACACTATTTAGGAGGTCTTATGATTCAGATAAATTTAGACCTTGTCATAGCGCAAAAACGCATCAGTGCTGGCCGTTTAGCAGAGTTGATTGACCTAACACCAGCCAATCTATCTATCCTAAAAAATAATCGAGCCAAGGCCGTCCGCTTTTCAACACTCAACGCTCTCTGCCGTGAATTAGACTGCCAGCCTGGCGATATTTTGGAGTATATCCCTGACGATGAGGAGGAGAAATAATTATGGAATATCCAGCACAAGAACAGATGAATGTCCAGCCTTGTCTGCCCGCAGAAGCAGAACGACAGACCATCTTCACAGGCCTAGAGGACAAGCAACTGCGATTCTTTAAAATCAGCTATCCGCTTCTTTATCTTTTCACCTACTTTTATTCTGCTGTCTTCATTAATAATCAAACCCTAGCCTTTTTTCCTGTCACCATTGGCTTCGTACTATTGAGTGAAGCTCTTATCAAAAAATTAGACTATCCATCCCTGCAAATAAAGAATCTTGACAGCGGGTTAGAGGCTCGAATCTTTCTTATCATGACACTAGCTCAGGCTCTAGCTTTAAGTATCTGGGGACTTCATCGCCAGCTAGAATTTTTCCAATTTCTAGCCATCCATATCTCATTCGCCTTTTATATCCTATCCCGCACAGGTTGGTTAAGCCAAGGGCGTTTGGGTATCCTGGTCTGGTTTGACACGATTCAAGCTTTCTGCATCCTACCCTTTAAAAATTTCATTGCTGCTATTCTGGTCTTTATACAAGGTAATCAGTCTGATACTTCCGACAGTTCTGATGGTCTGTTTTCAAAAAGACTCCAGCAGCTTGCTATTATAGCCAGCAGTTTCTTTGTCGCAGGAATCTTGGTCTACTTTGTCTGGTCCCAGCTGAGTCAAGTTTCAGACAGCTTTGCCTCATTCTTCAGCAATACCGCTGATTTTATCGAGAATCTACTTGACTCCCTCTTTTCAAGTATTGATAGCAGCGTGATTCTCTTCCAAGCCTGCCTAGCTGTCCCCGTCAGTCTTTACTTGTATGGCCTCATAGCTGGTAGTCTGTTAGATAAAAAAGATACTAAACTTAGCTACAAAAAATTTCAAGCAAGCATTCGCCCCTTGCGAGTCGCTCCTGCTTTCGCAGCCTACATTATCATCGGTAGCCTCTGCCTGACCTATGCACTCTTCTTCCTGACCGGTCTGAGTGAGCTTGGTCAGCTCCTAAGCGGCGGAACAGTGGTTCAAGCTATTTCTCCACAGAATGCTTCGACTGTCGCCGTAGCTGGCTTCTGGCAGTTAGTTCGGGTATCCATTCTCAACTTTGCAGTTCTAGGCGTCTTCTATCTGATTGCCCAAAAACCGCTCTGGGACCAGAAAGGAACGCGACTAGCAGCTACTATTCTCTTTATCTTTGCAGGCTTACTGGCCTTGCTAGCCGGCTGGAAATTATTTGGCATCTACATCTACCTCTACGGACCAACGCCACTGCGTCTGATTTCAGCCTGGTTCATCCTAGTGCTCTTAGTCTGGTGCCTACTGACTCTGATTCGTTTCTATAAACCTATCCAAGCTATTCGTATCGGTATCTTTTACGCCCTGATTAGCTTTACCTTGCTCTGCTATCTTT
>ERZ773099.1083-NODE-1083-length-20725-cov-16.420029_pt1 | contig 20725 bp, 23 predicted proteins | sample MGYA00511120_ERZ773099 | MGnify/ENA primary metagenome ERZ773099 (study PRJEB29015, sample SAMEA2738012) | human oral metagenome | biome: human oral; feature: human-associated habitat; material: dental | place: China | collected 2104 ...
CCTGCACGCCATGATCCGAAACGGCACCCTCTACAACCCCCAACCAACAGCACAGCTACCCACCGCCGCTTGACACACCACATAGGGGCACCCCCCGTTACACGCCACTCAGGCTCATCTATCCGCGGCGAGCACGTCTGCCACGGCAGCAGCAAGAGACTCAAGCGAGCGATGTTCGGCTCAGCCTTCGCCTCCCTGAGATCCGACCCCGCCAACCGCGCCTACTACCAGCGCAAACGCGACCAGGACAAGCACCTAGGCCAAGCCATCCTCGCCCTGGCCCACCACCGTATCCTGACCCTGCATGCCATGATCAGCAACAACACCCCCCTACCACCCACACCACAACGCACAAACTCGCCACAGCCGCTTGACACACCACATAGCGGCTCCCCGGATCATCTACGGACAGGGGGAAGACATTATGCCCACAGCAATCTGGCCCAGCCCCCGGCACCTACCACCGGGAACCACAAACAAGATAACGGGCCGACGGTTCTCGTCGTGGTTCGATTTGGATGACCACGTCAGATCGGTACCACAGGGGACCGCCGCCGTGCGCCGTCTTACCGGACTTTCCAGCACTGATATCAATGATCTTGTCCGGGCCATCGCAGACCTTCCCAACCACAAAGCCGCATCGCCTTGGCCTCCGGCTCTAGGCCTGCTCGACGCCCTGAACGCGGCCCTGATCTACCTACGCCGCAACCACGCCAAGCCGATATCGCTGACATCCTAGTGTCGCGTGTCGTTAGTTGTTTTGTGGTTGGTGTTTAGGATGATGGGGTGTGGCGAATAGACCTGCTCCTGGACTGGTTCTGCGTGAGGGTGACCTGGAGGTGCTCGAGTCCTGGCTGCGTGCCACGACGGTGCCGGCTGGTTTGGCGCGGCGGGCGCGGATCGTGCTCCTGGCTGCTCAGGGGGTGGCTAACAGTCGGATCGCGCAGGCGGTGGGGGTCAGCGTCCCCACGGTGGTCTCCTGGCGGCGCCGCTACCAGGCCGAGGGTGTGCGGGGGCTGGAGGACGCGCCCCGCTCGGGGCGTCCCAGGCAGGTGCCTCGGGAGCGGGTCGTGGCCGCTACCTTGGCGCCACCTCCCAAGAGGTACGGGGTCACGCATTGGTCGAGCCGGCTGCTGGCCCGTCACCTGGGCATCGGCAACGCCACCGTGGCGCGGGTGTGGCGCAGCTATGGGATCCAGCCCTGGAGGTCGGGGACCTTCAAGTACTCCACCGATCCCGAGCTGGTCGCCAAGGTCACCGACGTGGTGGGCCTGTACCTGGCACCCCCGGACAACGCCGTGGTGCTGTGCGTCGACGAGAAGTCCCAGATCCAGGCCCTGGACCGCACCGCCCCGATGCTGCCCATGGCGCCGGGCAGGATCGAGCGGCGCACCCACGACTACACCCGGCACGGCACCTCCACCCTGTTCGCCGCCCTGGAGGTCGCCACCGGCCGCGTCACAGCCGCCTGCAAGCCCCGCCACCGCAGTACCGAGCTGCTCGTCTTCCTGCGCCAGGTCACGCGCGCCTACCCCGACGACGAGCTGCACCTGGTGATGGACAACTACGCAACCCACAAGACCCCCGAGGTGCGCGCCTGGCTGGAGGCCAACCCTCGCGTCCACGTCCACTTCACCCCCACCAGCGCCTCCTGGCTCAACATGGTCGAGATCTTCTTCTCCGTCATCGACCGTGCGGCCATCCGCCGAGGAGTCTTCACCTCCGTCAAGGACCTCAACACCAAGATCCGCGCCTTCATCAACGGCTGGAACCAGCGCTGCCACCCATTCACCTGGACCAAGACCCCCGACGAGATCCTCACCAAATGCCAACCAAAAACAAACTAACAACACAAGACACTAGGAGGATCCCAACCCACCATCTCTTGCGCAATCACCACCATGACACCCCTGATCGCCTAGGCCACCACCGATGATCCTCACCGCGGACGGCCTCGGCCTCAACGCCCACTACGTCCTCGACGGCACCATCGCCCCCTGCTGGGACTGGACCAAAGCCACGTCAATGTACTCAACCAAACATCACACCTGTGGCCGTAACCCAAGTCGCCACCACTCCCACCGGACGAATCGCCTGGGTCTGGGATCCCTACCCCGGCTCCTGGCACGACACCCGCGCCGCCGACATCTCCGGCCTGCTAGACCAGGTGCAACCAAACCACGTCCTAGCCGACAAGGGATACCAAGGCACCGGAGCCCTAACTCCCATCCGCAAACCTGCAGGCCACCCTCCGAATGAAGTCGCCAGAAACTGCGGCCGTGTCCACTCAGCCAACCGCGACCCCGTCGAAAGAGCCATCGCCCACCTAAAAAACCTCCACACCCTCAAAACACCCTACCGCCGCCCCTACACACCTTCCTCATCACCCTAACCGCCATCCCCGGAACCCACTCCACCTACCACACCTGAATAACCCTCCCGCTCTCAACCACTCGAGACCCGGGCTCCGTCCGCCGTCTTCTTGGCCGAGATGCCGAGCAGGACCCCCGACACTGGGCCCTGCTGGCCTCATAGCCGTCCTAACAGCCGTCACTATACATTCTGTGCGCCTATCAGGGCGAAGGGCGTTCCCGATGCCGGTAACAAGAAACGCAAGAGAGCTATGTTTGCCTTCTTCCTCGCCTCCCTGAAAACCGACACCACTTCAGGGGTCCCTACCAGCACAATCGCGACCAAGGCAAGCACCACTATCGGCGACATTACTAGCACATTGCGCATCCCCTTGGACGCCATGATCCGCAACGACGACACCTACTGCCCTGTGATCATTCGAATTGCGCACCGCGCCACCACAACGATGCGGCACGAGGTGCGTTGAACCGCCCGTGCACTAAAACCCGCATATTTAGTGACGAGTTAATTACCGAAAAACTAGACAAAAGTGGAAAATTTGTTCCCGAGCCTTGACCGTCAGCGCAAAGGCGTGATATTCTTAAAAACCCATAGGTGAAGAGCTATGTATCCAACGACATAGCTCACGCGAGTCGTGCTAGGTTTGCCGATTGGTGTGAATATCTCTCATTACGCTCCCTGTCATCGCGTATGAAAGGCGCCCTACATAATGAAAAAGCATCCTTTTTCACTAGCTAATCTCTTTGCAGATAACGCGCGCCGAAATCCCGATCTTAGATTCTATCTATCGTCGCCAATGGACGTCGCACCACAGCTTGGTTCCGAAGTTAAATTGGCCCGCCTTGCCACACTTGTGGATGAGATTGCAGAACGTATGATTCTGGCAGGAATCCGTCCCGGCGATAGAGTGGCGATAGCTAAGAGGCCGTCATCTGACGTGACTGTTATTCAGCAAGCTGTTGCCAAGGTCGGTGGAATTCCTGCCATGATATGGCCGTATGCCGATCCAGAAATTTTGAGCATGCTTATTAGTCGTCTAGATTTGCCTTGGCTAGTAACGGATTCCACTGTAAAAACTGAGTGCTTCGCGAAAGTTCCGCTTGATCGAATCACATTCGGAATCCTTGAGCTGACTGATGAGGGGTGGAGCGCGGAAAAACATGGAAGTTTCCGTAATAGTAGAAGTGGTCTAAATCTACCTGAAGGAGCTGTCCTTATTACGCATAGCTCCGGAACTACAGGAGTTCCTAAGCTGATGGTTTTTAACGATGCAGCTCTTGGTGCACATACGAAAATTCAAGAACGGGTGGCCAGGTGGCTAAGTCTCCGAGGTCCAGTCGCGTTCTGTCTCTCTTATTTTCACAATCGAATGCCCTCAGCGCTCGCTACCGCATTGGATAGACGCGCTGAAATTATTCTTTTAGATGACCCAAATCCAGTAGTGGCCGCCGACCTCATGTCTAAAATAAAACCGCAGGTTGTGGAGACATTCCCCAATGTTTATATAGAGTGGGAGGGCCTTGCAAATCATTCTGGGAGGCCACTTGCCAATATCCGACTTTTCATTAATACCTTCGATGCGGTCCACCCTCGTACCGTTAAAACCATGCTAAGCGCTTCGGAACGACGCTGCGCCCTTCATCTTCAAGCCTATGGAGCAACCGAAACCGGGCCCCTAGCAATTCGCCTACATACTCGCCGTTCCGCGTCCGCAGGAGATGATTTTCGATGCGTTGGGTACTCGATACCCGGGCTAACAAAAAATCGACTCGTGCAACGTCTCGGGACTAACGATTCCATAACTAAAAGTGGAGAAATACAGGTAAAGGCAAAAGGGGCGGCATTGGCGTATGTTAATGAGCCAAACAAACAGGCGCCAGGATCCCCGGAAAACTGGTGGGGTACCGGAGACGTAGGTAAGCGAGGAAGGTTCGGTTGCCTACACCTTCTGGACCGGGCTGTTGATGAGATTCCCGGCGGTTCGAATAATCTAATTCTTGAGGATAAGCTGCTTACCCGCATGCCCGAATTGCGGGAAGTAATCGTTATACCGTCAACTGATGGAAAAACATCGGTTCCGGTGGTTGCCACGCGAAATGATCATTCTCTCAATATTCACGCGTGGCGTGAAGCCACTGCCGATATGCCGTACCTAGGTCGTCCTTTGCATTTGATGTGGGATGCGATACCTAGAAGTTCTACTTGGAAAGTTCGTAGAATTAGTCTTCGGGAACAGATTACTAATGGTGAAATTAGGCCGATCGCTGCTACCGAGGCCTGAGCGAGGAAGCATGATTGATGCATCGAGTAGCGAGCTAGAATCGAAATACCATCTCGCATTAGCGGAACTTGTTGTAGTTCCGCACGCCGCACGTGGAAAGTCGGTGTCTGTGTCTGAAGCGGCAACCTGGCTCGGTTGCAGATCGAGCTTAATTTTAGATCTTATCGAGAGAGGTCTTCCTGTTGTTGCTTATAATAATGGGTCGCCAATGCTTGAGCTCGTCGACATAGCCAATCTAGGACTTATCGCTGCAACTGGGAAAAGTGTCAGCGAAACCGCCGAGGCTCATCTGCTGCGTTATGCAGCTCGAGAAGATCGAAATTACCTGGAAGCTCAGCGATGGTCGTTAACGTCAGAGTATAAGTGCAGTTGTGATGACTCTGCCCCATGGTTTGTGAACACACCTGCCGAGGATGATTTTTGTAACGTCGGGATGTTTCGACAGATGCTTGAAGGGCGGGCTATCCGGATAACAGTCGAGTTTGAGAGTCGTGGTCAGGAAGTTAAGGTATTACCGTCCCCTATTGCGCAAATCTATGTTAACATGATCGATGTTCTCGCGACCGGTGTTCTAAAATATCAGTGGCTGACAGAATCCTTACGTAGCAACCCGAGTCTATGCGCTCAGCTCGGTGTTGCGGACTGTCTAGTTACATCCCAGTTACTCGTTTCTTCGCTTGAGACGGCGGGGTTTTCCGCGCGTACTCGATGCGTCACCGCCTTAGGCCCGGCATCTGTAGATCATGTTTGGGCCGAAGTACTTGATGAATCTGGCACCTGGGTGGTTCTCGATCCGGTTTTTGGAATTATAGGCGCACGAATACGCAAGGAAGATCCACGCGTCAGCCCTTTTACAAAAAGATGTGCCGGATTGCGAACAAACCGGGTTCTACCGTGGTCGTACTGTCACGAGAATGTGGTTGCATATCATCAATGTACACGCCCACGTCCCACGGCAAATATTGTAGCGAAAAGGTTGGATATATAAAAATGCGAAACGCACGGGAACTGCTTCGAGAAGTCGTCGGCACTCATCTTGCAAGTACTGCTGACGAACATGCCGATCTAAAGCAAGCTGGAGTTGGATCGGGAGAGTTGATCCGATTGTCTCTGCTTATCGAGGATGAGGTTGGCCGCCCGCTGTCTGAAGATGAAGTAGTGAACCTTCACTCCTTGTACGCCATTGACAAATATCTTAAGGATCAAGGATCTGAGGCCTGACAATGGATATTCTAAGTTTGTGGGAACGTGCCGCGATTCTTTTTAGAAAGAAGACAGCTATTGTAGATTCTACAGGAAAGTGGAAATTCCGGGATGTTGAAGGAACTAGCTCTTACCTTGCGAATAAGCTACTCGCTCTTGGCGTTCGATCTGGAGACCGTATTGCCGTCGTTGCACAAAACAGTGGGGAACTCCTCGCCGCCTACATCGGTATCTGGAAGGCTGGCGGCACGGTTATCCCGATCAACCCATCTGTTCCAGTTGCCAACAGAGTGGCTTATAGTGAACGCGTAAATGCGAAGATCCTGATCGCGAATTCAAACGAAGATCTTGATCAAGCATCGGTTCCTGGTATTTACTTACCTAGTAAGCAAGCCGAGGTGCTATCCGGAGAACAACTACCTGTCGTAAGAAGTGGCACTAATATAGCGGCATGTTTCTTAACGTCTGCTACAACAGGTAGAGCGAAAATAGTCGAAATAACCGATCATCATCTCTCCTGTGCTATAGTTTCGCAACTGGCGACAATGGGATGCCTCTCGCCAACTGACTCTCTTGTGGTGTGTAATCCGCTATCACATGGCTCCATGTACTTTTCGTTAAGCTTTCTATTAGCAGGCGGTCGACTTGTATTCCCAAAAACGTTGGCTCCGCAATCAATAATAACTGCGATTCTGTCTAATGAAGCTACTCATCTATGGCTCGTTCCTGAGATGTTGCGTTTCTTACTACGAGCCCGAGGAGTTCATGCTATACGGACGATGTCTTTGCGTGAGGTGATCTACGCGGCCGCGCCGATGCCACCGCAGTTACTCATCAATGCAAGGGAACAGTTGGGCTGTGATTTTCGGCAGATCTATGGGATGACGGAGGCTCTTTTTGTCGGGACACAAGTTCCAACCGAACACGTATTCGAAGAACGTATTCTCCATGAGCGCGCTCTTCCGGTCGGTCGTCCCGCTCCGGGCATGAGGGTGGCCGTTCAGGATGATGACGGAACGATTCTTCCAGCCGAAACGATTGGGCGTATTTGCGTATCCGGGGATGCGATTGCTGACGGGTATCTTCCCGACCAGGAGGAGGATAAAAAAAGCACTTCGCTGAGAAGAGGTCGCTGGCTATTAACCGGCGACATCGGATGGATCGATCTGGATGGTTTCATTAGACTGAATGGTCGTGTATCCGATGTTATTGTTAGAGGTGGACAAAAAATATCCCCGGTTGATGTGGAACGTGTAATTCAGGGACATCCTGGCGTAGCCGAAGTGGCTGTCGTCGGTGTTGCCGACTCTGACTGGGGCCAGACGCCGCACGCTTTTATAGTGCCGGTCCACGAATCGCTCGATGTTGGAGATGTTATGCGTTACTGCGCAGCTCGTCTTAGTCCGCATATGAGACCGACGTTGATTCATGTGGTCGACGACATTCCGAAAACTCCGACCGGAAAAGTTCAAAGAAAAAGGCTTACTAATGAGAATGACTGAATCCTCTCTTCACATGAGTTCGCGGGGCAGTACCCTAATTCGGGACCTCAAGCTTCTTCTGCCAGACAACCTTGGGAACGTGGAATCTATAGACCGTTCACTAGTACAGGCGGGCATGTCATCTGGGGCCATGGTTGCCTATCTTGGTGCGGTAGACGAGGCGTTTGGAATCGATTGGGACTGGGTCGAGGAAAACAATATCCGTCTTACAAGCATTGCTGATATCGCTATGGCTGTCGATCCGGAGGCTTGTAGCTCGAGTAAGTCAGGAGTAAACGCAATGAGGGAAACGGAGGAATCGAATAATGAGTGATATTTCGGCAATTGATGTTCGCTACCATAGTCACGATGCGTTGAGGCTGTCGGATGGTGCAGAAATATATTACGATTTTCAAGGTGAAGGACCGGCGATAACTTTCATCAATAATTTCTATATCGTCAGTCCGGTATGGCGAAATTTCACGACTGATTTGGCTAGGCGAACTGCCATGCTGACGTACGATCTGCGGAATCAGGGAGCGTCTTTCTCGGAGAGCTCCGTGGATGATTTTTCAACACATGTTGACGATCTTGTGCACTTACTTGATCATGTAGGTGTAGAGTCAACTTTTATGGTAGGCTCTTCAATTTCGACGTTGATCGCCAGGGATTTTGCGTTGATGTACCCCGATCGTGTATCAGGCCTTATTTTTGTTGGCCCTGCTTTCTCTCCTTTTGGTGGTTATAGAAGACAGGCGATCAGCAAGTCATGGTTGGCTAGCTTGAACAGTGGCGGGAACAAGCAATTATTCGAATCTTTATACCCCCTTGTTTTTTCCGACCAGAGCATTAATCTTGGCGGTCCCGCTACCTATTATGCGCTTCGGGAGACTTTTTTATCCTTGTTATCGGAGAGATCGATCCGGGAGAATCTTGAAGCTTCTCTTAAGGTTCATGACGACCCTACTGATCTATCAGGCCTTTCTATGCCCGTTGAAGTGCTGGTCGGTGATGGTGAATTTATGTGGAGTGATTCCATGATGGACGAGGTGCGCCGCCTGATTCCGCATGTCGAAACCGTTACGATTCCGGGTGCTGGGCACGTGCCATTTTTTGATAATCCGAACATGTTTCAGGACGCGATTCTTAAGTTCGTTTTTTCGCAAGAACGGAAGTAAAGGAATACTGTGATGCATCATTTAATCACTGGCGCTACGGGATTCGTCGGAGGGGCGATTACCCTCGAACTGCTATCCAGTACCAACGCGGACCTGACGGTGCTGGTGAGAGCCGATAAGAATACTGATCCGCGTAGGAGGGTTCACGAGCGTCTCGACTCTATGGCAGTTGGCTATGACCTTCATGACGTGAGAGCCGAAATTCAGAAGCGTATTCGCGTTGTAGTTGGTGATATTACCCACGAGGACATCACCTCGGATTTGATTGGTCCGGTGGACCAGCTGTGGCATTGCGCCGCTTCCTTGCGTTATAAGGAAAAGGACCGCGATGAGATCGAACTGCATAATGTATGCGGCACGAAAAACGTCCTGGCACTTGCCCGAATGTTAGATGTACCCGTTTTCAACTACATTTCAACCGCATATGTAGCTGGTTCTATGACGGGGGAAATTTTTGAGCGTCCTGTTGAATCTTGTGAGTTGGCGAATAATGCATATGAGAGCTCGAAGATTCGTTCGGAATGGCTTGTGGAGCAAGAAAGGGAAAAGCGGAATATTCGGATACTTCGTCCAAGTATCGTGATTGGGCATTCGCGTACGCTATATGCGGTCAATCATTCCGGAATTTATGGGTTCGCGAGGCGATTGCTCAGATTCCGTGAACAAAGTGTCGAATCATTGGGGAATTTTCTCGAACATACAAGGTTGCACTTGTTGGCTGAGCCTGAGATTCCTCTGAATCTTGTTCCCATAGATATGGTGGCCCGTAATGCGGTAGCCATTTCTTTGTCCAATTCTAACGAGATCTACTTTCATCTCGCCAATGCAACACCGCCGACCGTGGGCGATGCGGTGGTTGAGCTGATGCGCCTATTGCGATATCGGCTACCTATATGGGTTGACGGTAGCTCGGATTTTACTTCCGTAGACTACACGCTTAATGCGGGCGTTGATTTTTACGGGTCGTATTTACGAAACGGTAAGAACTTTCTTACTGAACACACGCAAGCTGCTATCGGTGAACTTTCGGTTGATTTTCCGATGAACTCCAGCTCCATAAGGGAATATTTTTGGAGCTATTTGACCGCGCAGCCATTTTTTAATACGCTGCGTTTATCTCCGAATCGCACGATCCATACAATTTCATAGTCCGGATTCACTACTCTCAGACAGGAGGCTAACATGTTCAAGTTTTTAGTACGAGTGTCGACCAGAAGGCCGTTGGGGCTTCTTTCGATTGGCGTCTTGATCATTGTTATCGCTGGTATTTATGGTGCCACGGTGCGGTCTTCTTTATCGGCCGGTGGATACGAGGCTCCAGGCGGCGAAGCGGCTGAGGCGAGCACCGTGGTAGCCGATGAGTTCCGAGCGGGCGAGCCGAATCTTGTTATTCTGGTAGATACACCGGAAGGCCCGGACAATGCTGCTACGGCCGAGGCGGGGCAGAAGCTTACGGCGGATATGAGCTCCGAGTCCGGTATTCTAGGAGCTGCTTCTTACTGGTCGCTTGGAGGAGCGCCGGCGCTCAAGGCTGAAGATGACAGATCCGCTTTGGTGCTTGTCGCCGTTGAAGGAGACGAAGACCAGGTTAACACGACAGTAAAAGCGATTAGAGAGAAGTATGGCGACACATACAACGACTTGTCGATCAAGTATGGTGGACAAGGTATGGCATATTTGGAGCTGAACGAACAGTCGGCTAAGGATTTGCTTATTGCCGAGTCTATTGCCACACCAATCCTGTTGCTCCTGTTAATCTTTGTTTTTAGAGGAGTTATTGCGGCCCTCATGCCGCTGATCGTGGGTTTCGTGTCTGTCGCCGCGACAATGGCTATACTAAGGGCATTGACCATAGTGACGAATGTTTCTGTTTTCTCTCTGAACTTGACCACCGCACTTGGGTTGGGCCTTGGTATCGATTTCAGCCTGTTCATTCTTACGCGTTATCGCGAAGAGTATGCCAAGGGATCAGATCGTTCCACGGCTATCGCGACGACAATGAGAACCGCTGGTAAAACTGTTGTTTTTTCGGCCCTTACAACGGCCCTTTCATTGTTGGGACTGCTTTTCATTCCTATGTACTTTCTGCGCTCCTTTGCATACGCTGGCGTTGCGGTCGTATTAGTGGCTTGTGCAGCGGCGTTGGTTCTATTGCCAGCACTTCTCATGTTGCTGGGGGATCGGATTGATAAATGGTCTTTTCAGCATCGTCCGATAATTTCTGAGGATGATTTGGATAAAGGTCTTTGGTATCGAGTGGCAACGTGGGTAATGCGGAAACCTGTACCTGTGGTTACCGTCGTGACTGTAGTTTTGGTTGTTCTGGCATCGCCAGTTCTTGGCCTCAGGCTTAGTCTGGCAGATGCCCGAGAGCTACCTGTATCGGCCTCGGCTCACCAAGTACAGTCTGCTATTAAGAGCGATTACAGTGCTCATGAGATGGAGCCGATGTTCGTTGTCGCTCCGGATATATCCGGTGATGATTCTGACGCGATTACTCGTTATGCGACTGAACTTTCTAAGCTCTCTAATGTAGTCAGAGTGGACGCGCTGACAGGCTCGTTTCAGAATGGAACTCAGATCTCGCCACCTGTGGCGGCTTCGGCCCGTTTCGAGGCGGAATCTTCGACTTGGTTGTCCGTGGTGACCTCTGTGGAGCCCTATGGGAAAGAGGGACAGAAACTTGTTGAAGAGGTTCGGGATTTATCCGGACCATGGCCGGTGTTAGTTGGAGGGACAGCCGCATCGTTCTACGACACGATTCACGTACTTGAGCATAAGATCCCTTGGGCCCTCGGTTCTATCGTCCTGGCGATGTTTGTGCTGCTATTCCTTCTCACAGGCAGTGTTTTAATACCGCTTAAAGCTCTCGTTCTGAATATTCTTAGTTTGAGCGCCACTTTTGGGTCCATGGTATGGGTGTTCCAACAAGGGAATTTAAAAGAACTGCTTGGTGGCTTTGAGGTCACGGGCAGTATTGTCGCCACTATTCCAATCCTAATGTTCTGCGCGGCTTTTGGATTGTCAATGGATTATGAAGTTTTCATTATGTCTCGCATCAAGGAAGAGTACGACAGAACCGGCGACCTACACGCATCTGTTGCTAACGGTTTACAAAGGACGGGTAGCTTAATTAGTGCCGCAGCACTCCTGATGTCGATAGTGATGATTTCCTTTATTTTTTCGCAAGTGACATTTATGAAATTGCTGGGCCTGGGTCTTGCTTTGGCAATCCTCCTGGACGCTACAATTATTCGAAGCGTTATGGTTCCGGCCTTAATGCGTTTGATGGGGAATTTTAATTGGTGGGCGCCTAGGTTCATGAAAACTGTTCATGAACGTGTCGGTATTCATGAGGCGTGACATTGACGATCCGGTGGATGGTTGCTGATGTATGGTCTTTACCAGTGTGATGAACTAACGTCTAAGGAGGTGCATTCTCTTTCTGGCATGCTTAGCATCTTGCCGATTGCAAGGGGGGCTCAGTTGGCGGTTGTACGTTTGCCACGTTCGGTAATGTTCGGCGAAGATTCCATTGGTAAACGTGCCAGTCGACGGTCCCATGCGCGGACTCAAGCGGGCCAAGCGGCATTAACCGCGGCTGGCTGCCATCGCGCGGTTTTGGGGCACCCAAATGGATCGCGGCGAGTTTGGCCTCAGGGATGGACGGGTTCTTTGGCGCAGGGCGGAGACATTGCGGTTGCGGTTGTGTGTCCGCTAGATGGGGATGCTCAGCTGCTTGGGGTCGGAATTGATATTGAGCCAGTCGACTCTTTGCGTTTTTTAGATAGATTCCCGAGAGCTGCTTTTGCGCCGGAGGAATCGGATGCTTTCAGGAGAGGTAGTGGCGACGATGGCAGTTCCATTGCAAGGTTCGTAGTAAAGGAGGCGGTATTCAAGTGTCTTCCGAACCGATTGCAAGTAGAGTACCCTCTTCGGCGGATAGTTCCATTTGCTGAGCCTTTGGGGCAAGGGGTGTGTTATTGGACTGTTTCGGTCGGAGGGATTGAAGTCGAGGCACTAAGTGCCTCGGGAAATAGTTATTTCAGTGCTCTCGCGTTACCGGTTGCTGCTGTTTTGAGGTAGAAATGGTATGTTCCCTGCATTTGATCCGGTGGGTTTTTTGTTGCTGACACTCCTTATGCTGACGTAATCGAGCTTCGTGTGCCGGCTTGCCGCGTACACTCAGGCTGTCATCGAGAATTTCGGCCAGTGGCGATCTGTCATTGGCGTACAGGCAGGCGGTGTGTTGAGCTTTTTCCTATTTGGTTTGGATGAGTGAGGATACATATCTAGATGGGTGCCTGCGACAGTTTTTTACGGTCTTCTCTGTCGCGTGCGTTTTACCTAATGCTTTCCAAGGACGCTAGGGATGCATGGTTTGGTTGAGGGTAGGCTATGAAGTTTTCTTATTGGCGTTGGAGTTTTATGTTGAGTAGGACGAGGGCGGCTTGGGTTATGGCCGTGATGTGGGTGGGTGAGAGGGGGAAGTGTTTGAGTGCTTTGTAGCTCTTGAGCAGGGCGTCGGTTCTCTCGACCGGGGCGCGCAGGCTGGCATGAGATATCCGCGGGTGTCCCCGTCCGGCTTGGGTCAGCCCCTGACCGGTACCTTAACCCCGATTCCAGCCCCTGTCGGCCAAGGCGGGAGGCCATTGACGGTTGCCTTGTACAGAGCCGGAGGCATGTGGTCCCTGGCGGCGGTGATGTCGTGGGTCTAACCCGGCTCAGTGGAGCTCGACTCAGATGGGGAACCCGCTGGAATGAGCCAGTATTTGGATGTTGGCCCCGTGGCGGTGGTGCTTTCCCGAGTACCACAGGTCGGTCTTCCTCCTCAGCGCTTCGGTGTGCGGGCGCTGGTGGGCACCGGGGTGCCGTCCAGGCACACGAACAACTCGCCAGCCTCCTGCAGGCGCTGAAGGGTCTCGATCAGGTCTGGGCAGTGGTTGGCGATGACGTTGATGGCCTCATGCAGTCGCCTGTAGGCGGTGACCAGGTCCCTCAGGTTGGCCCCTTGGACGAACCAACCAGCGCAGGACCAGAACAGTTTTGGTTCAGCACGAGGCGGCCGCTGCCACAGCCTGGCATTGACCGGCTCACGGTGAGCATGCAGACAGCCGCTGATAGCGCGAGCAGTGGATTTAGAGACCTCAACAGTGGCACGATAGGGCAGCACGCGGAGCCTCTTAGGGCAGAGTGGGGGATCTTGGTCGAAACCGGTCCTGCCCACAGTTTTAGCGTGCGCCCACCTGCGACACGCTCCGATCCTCACCGCCGGGCCGAACACGTCCGGCCACCCATCACCCTGACGAGAAAACCTCAATGTCTTTCTGAGGTGTTTGGTTGTGTCGCTTGCCTTGGTCGCGTTTGTGTTGGTAGTAGGCGCGGCTGGTGGGGTTGGATCTGAGGGAGGCGAAGGCGGAGTCGAACATGGCTTTTTTGAGTCTTTTGTTGTCTGTGTGGGAGGTGTGCTCGTCTGGTATGGAGGTTCCCTATTTTCTTGTGACGGGTGCTAAGCTGGATGGGGAGGCTAGTTGGGCGCCGGTGGTGAAGGTCCTTGCCGAGGGTTTCGGCGAGGAGGTCAGCCGTGGCTGGGATCCCGATGCCGGGCGCGGGTGGTCGCGACTTGGTAAGAGGGGGGACCTGCTAGGCCCCCGGGCCTGGGCTGTGATGTTGGCTCTTTGGGCGTGCAGGGCGATGAGCTGTCGGGCCAGGTGTTGCAGGACCGGCCCGGCGGCGTCGGTGAGGGTCTGCTTGTCCAGGGCTGAGACGATTTCGCTGGCCCAAGTGGCGTGGCGCCGGGCGGCGTGCTTCTTCAGCCTGGCAGCGATACGGGTCTTGCCGGCCTTCTTTAGTGCGGTGGGGGCGGCGTCGGGCCGCTATGGTCTCCAGGGCCGCGTCATGGGCCAGGCGGGGTCCCAGGACGGCCTCGAGGGCGGGGCGGGTCTGGGGGGTGCACTGGCCCCGGATGTGGCCCTCGGCCTGATTGACCTGGCGTGCCAGGTCCAAGTCGAAACCAGTGAGCATGCTCAGTGCCGCGGTGCCCTCCTCTGAAGTGTTGATGGTTCGCAGGGTGTGGGGCATCGTAGCGGCGGTCTGGGCGATGATGGCCGCGTCTCGCTTGTCGGTCTTGGCTCTCCCCGGGCGGGCCCGGCAGGTAGCCCACTGCGACGCCCATGTCCCTGGGGCCGCCACAGTCACGGCCAGGGCTGGGGTCTCGATAGTGGCGGGCTGGTCCACGACCACCAGCAGGTGCCTCTTGCAGTTGAGGCGCTCGTAGAGGTCGCGCAGGCGGGCCTTGTCGCCTGGCAGGGCCTTGTCATGGATCTTCTGCCCGTCCCGGTCCAGGGCTGTGGCCCAGTGCTCGCTCTTAGCGATGTCGATACCGATCGATAACGTTGATGTCTCCTGTTTCCATCTGAGTGCTCTTTTCGCCGTGTCGTGGAGGGCCGGCCGGTGGACGACCGGTCCCGCACCACGCCTGCGAAAGACCTCAACCGCTTCGCGACGGGTCGTTCCCCTCATCAGCACATCCCCCGCCCGGCTGCTATGGGTGACACCCCCGGATCATCTACGGACAGGAGCAAGACATCATGCCCACAGCAATCTGGTCCAGCTCCCGGCACCTACCACCAGGAACCACAAACAAGATAACGGGCCGGGTCCGGCACGTCGAGCGCGGATCGTGCTGCTAGCCGACGACGGGGCGGCCAACTCGCGTATCGCCGAGCTGGTGGGGGTTTCGGTGTCCACGGTGCTGGCCTGGCGGGCCAGATAGATACCTAGGGGGCAGGAGGACCGGCCCCGCTCAGGGCGGCCTAAGCGCGTTGACCACTGCCGCGTGATTGCCGTGACGCTCAATGCGCCGCCTACCAGCTTGAGGCACACGCGCCGGTGCATCCCCCGGACGCGAGATCCCACCACGGGCTCGTTCACCTCGTTGGAGTGGATGACCTAGCAGGCATCAAAGACGAGTTTCGCGCGCGATCGTCGTGCTAGTTCCTCCCATGGTGGCCTGTTCCTGAGGAATTTCGTGTTAACGCTTGAAACCCTCTCAAGAACAGGCCGCCACCGCATTCAACACACGCACCACATAAACAGGTGTTACAGGCCTATGAATAAGCCTCCTGGAGCGTTGCACGAAGAAAGTATTCGGGTATGCGATGGCCAACAATGCGCGCCACCCTGATCTGCGACGCCATCGATATGGCGGTGCGCAACTGCCCTCCCAGTAACAGCGAGACAATATTTCATTCGGATCGAGTCTGCTAGTACATCTCCAAGGCATTCTCCCAGCACCTCAAGACCCATGGAATCATCGCCTCCACGAGCAGGACCGGGGTGTGGGACGATGCCTGGACGGAATCGTCCAATGCCACACTATAGTGTGCTCCACCCGAGCCAAAGCGATCCAGGATCTTGCCTCCTGGATCGATTTGGAATCCAACCACAAATGACTCCACTCATCCTTGAGCTATCACACCCCAACGAAACCGAGGAGAAGCATAGCCACACAAGATAAGCAGCCGGAAAACAGACTTTCGCCCCTGTCCACAAAACACCAAGCAGTCCAGGGACACGTAGGACAGCTGCGGGATACCTCTAGTTGCGCTGGCGAGACGCCGGCGTGGTAGCTGGCGGCTACGCACAGGAGGGTGGTGGCAGTGACGAACCGCTGCCAGTCGAACCCCCGTTTGAATCGGTGCAGGGGCTTTCGTTCCACGTGAGAGAGAGGAGGGATTCGGCGCTGCCCTCGCCCGTTGCGGCATGCCAGACCTGTACCTGGCAGCGGCGCGGGCGTGGAACGGACAATGAACAACGCCGGGGCGGGGTCTCCGTTGGTGGATGGTGAACGAGGACCGGCACGGCCCAAGCACTCCTACCGAGCTCGGGGTCTCCCACTAGCCGACGTTAGGAAGGTCTTGAGACAGAAGGCTGCCCAAAGTGCGGCCAAGGATGTCACGCCCATTGACCGTCAAGATTGACGCCGGGTGAAACTGCACAGAGGCGAACCTGGGGCCGGACAGGCTGTGGATGTAGCGCATGCCGTCGACCTCCACAAGGCTCTCCCACCGAACCGACCCCGACCGGACCGAGGGCAACGGGCGGGCATCATCCACGGCTGCGAAGGTGTTGTAGAAGCCCACTAGCTCCTGTCGGCCCGCAAAGGTGACACGCTTTTGGACTCCTTGACTGGGCTCGGGCAAGGCACGCACGCTCAGCCCCAGCGCCGCAGCCAGGACCTGATGGCCCAGGCACACGGCAAAGAAAGGCTGCGTGCTGGCAAGCAGTTGGTTCGCAACGTCCCACAGGCGGGCAATTTTCGGGTCATTGAGGTTGGTCGGGTCTCCGGGACCTGGGCCCAGAATGACGAGATCGTGCGCGTCGAGGTCGTACGCCTGCCTGTAGGTGCGGATGGTGACATCCACGCCTAGGGCACGTATCAGGTGTTTGGCCATCTCCGTGAAAGCGTCCTCGGCGTCGATGATGAGAATCCGTTTATCATGAAGGGCGGCCATGGGGGTAGCCCGGGTGGCGGGGTCTGCGAACCAGAACGGGGCGATGGCGGTGTTGCGCGCGGTCAGGGCCGCCTGGACCCGCGGGTGGTGTGCAGCCGGCCAGGTCATGTCGGAGGCGTCGGCACGTCTTGGGGTGAACCCACTCAGCATGCGAACTAGACCGCGGGCCTTACCGTCCGTCTCCGCAGCTTCACTGCGAGGGTTAGAGTCTCGCACCAGGGTGGCGCCCACAGGGATTCGCACCTGCCCACTGGGGGCGATGTCCGCGGTGCGGATTAGGATGGTGGAGTCTAGTTCGGAGCGGCCATCTTCGCCCGTGCCGATCAGAGCCGCCACCCCCGCGTAGTACCCGCGACCCTTGGTCTCGTACTTGGCTACAGCACGGCTGGCGCTTTCGAGGGGGCCTCCGATCACGGTGGGCGCAAACATGGTCTCGCGCAACACGTCTCGCGGGCACCAGTCCGTCTCCCCGTGGATGAAGTACTCCGTGTGAGCCAGAGAAGACATCTGTTTGAGGAAGGGTCCATCCACTTGCCCACCGTTGGGGCAAACCCGCCCGACCATCTTCAACTCTTCGTCCAGGACCATGTACAGCTCGTTGGCCTCTTTCGGATTGTCCAGGAAGCCGACGACATCATCTGCAGTCGGGAGGTCATCCTCAGGGAAGCGCAAGGTGCCGCTGATTGGGTTCATGCTCAAGGTCGTCCCCGTAAGGGTGACGTGTCGTTCAGGAGAAGCGCCGAGCAACGCCCGCTCTCTCGTCCAGATCAGGAACGTCCAGTGAGCACTCGTCTCTTGGCGCAGCAGACGAGTGAACAAGCCGGTAGCACTGCGGTGGTCCCATCCCTCCAGCCGCCCGTTGAGAGTGCGGCTGAGGACGAAGTTCGCGCCGGCTCCGATGCCGATCTCTTCCCGTAGTATTGTGCTTACCCGGTTGGCGTAGGACTCGTCGTCGACGTCGAAACCCTCGCTGACGAACCGGCTTGCGCTGTCCACAACCCGACCCAGTTCATCGGGGTCTATCGCCGCGTGTGCGTCAATGACCATGGCCGTCAGAGGAGTCTGATCCGGACCGGGGTAGTCAAAGCCCCGTTCGTGAATCTGGCGGTAAGGGATCAGAGCAAGGACGTCGTGGCGCACGCCGGGTCGTTGTGGGATGTCAGCGATGCTGCCGACCTGCACGCACGACCCGGTGAAGAGTTCAACACCACCTTCTTGGCGGTGGATGAGGGCGAACGGGGGTGGGATATCCTGATCAAGAAGGTCCAGGAGTGTGTTAGCCACGGTGAGGCTCCAGCCGTGCGAGGACGTCAGCGGTGGACGACACCACTGCGCACCGGGTTGCGGCATAACGCAGCGTTTCCAGGTGGTGACCTCGGGAGAAGTCGGCAATGGCGTCAGTCACGATGAAGGTCTCGATGTCGTGGGAGAACGCGTCGTGGGCGGTCATGAGTAGGCCCACATGCGCATATACGCCGGTGATGACGATCTGGTCACAGCCCAGGCAACGCATCCGATCCAGCAGGTCGGTGCGGCAGAAAGCGCTGGGCCGCCACTTCGTGACCACCGGCTCGTCTGTGGTAGGAGCAAGAGAGGGGATGATGCGCCAGTGCTCCTCCGCGGCGCTCATCCCTGCTCCCCAGAAAGCGGCCAGGAGCCCTCGCTCCTCCCTGTTCATCCCACCCGGCTGGGCGGTATAGAGCACGGGGGCCCCTACCTCGTTGAAGGCCTGTCGCAGGGAGTGGATGTTCGGTACCATCTGGTCGGCCGGGGACTGCGACCGGTCATAGGGGGAGAGGAAGTACTCCTGCATATCGTGAATCAGCAGGAGAGCACGGCCGGGATCTACCTGCCAGGGAGCGGTGTTAGCGGGAAGCTCGCTGAGATGGGGGATGCTGTACGAATCGATGGCGGGAATGGCCATGGAGACTCCTTAAGCGGCTCCGAGAGTGGCGCCGCCGTCAACGGTAAGGCGGTGCATGGTCAGGTGGGAAGCAGCAGGGCCAAGGAGGAACTGCACGGCCTGCGCAATGTCTTCGGGTTGGGCAACCTTTCCGAGGGGGATGCCAAGCCTGAACTGGGACGGCATCCCGTCGACGGAGGCCGCCTTGGCAGCGTCGTGGTCATCCCACAGCCCAGTCAGCATGGGAGTGTCTGTGGAGCCGGGGGCGACGACGTTGCAGCGCACACCTCGGCTAGCCAGTTCCAGACCCAGCGTCTTGGTGACCATCTCGGCGGCGGCCTTGGATGCAGAGTAGGCAATCATCCCGTACCGGGGGGTGAAGGCTGCGTTGGAGGCGATTGTTACGATCGATCCCTGTCCTCGGTCGGCCATGCGACGGCCCACCTCACGGCTGACGTAGAAGACTCCGCTGGCGTTCACGGCCAGCGACTGCTGCCATTGTTCAACATTGAGCTCAATGGCGGGCCCGCTGCGCATGATCCCGGCGGCGTTGACCAGGTAGGTCAACGGCCCGATGCAACTTTCGATATTTTCGACCACTTCGGCGACTGCAGTCGGGTTGGCGACATCCAGCTGCCTGGTGTGCAGCGGCGTCTGAGGGTTCGCGTCGTGCAAGTGCTGCAAGCCTTGGCTGTCTGCGGCGACGACCTGGGTACCTTCCGCCAGCAATGAGGCCACTAAGGTCCTGCCGATGCCACCCCCGGCCCCGGTGACCAGCGCGGTTACCGTGCTCATAGCAGTCTTCCCTGGCCAACTGGTTTACGCAGCTGGGCGTGGACGTCAGGAGAGATTCCCAGGCACCACTGCGAGAAGGATGCCAAGCTGTCGAGGGGGTAGTTCTTGCGTAGGAGGTCCTCGTCGTGGCAGGTGAATCGCCTCCGGTCAACTATCGCGTCGACTGCGTCGATCACGCAGTCGACGTCTGCGGAGTCGTCGAGGGGTAGAACCCCTTCCAGACGGGGGTTGGACAGGCAACGCCCGTCATCCCAATTGACCAGCACCATATCGGCGTTCTTGCCGGGCTCCAGGGATCCAACCGATCCGGACCAGCATAACCCCTCCGTTGGGATGCCGGTCGCCATGGCGAGGGAGCCTCTGGCCTGTACCTCGGTGGGGTCAGCGTTCATCTCGTTCAACCTCCGCCAGGCCGCCTTCACAGCTTCGTCCATCCTGCCCAAAAGCAACGGTCCACCATCGGTGGAGATCGAAACGGGCAGACCGCGGCATCGCAGAGACAGCATCGCCCTGGTCTCGATCAGGGCCGATTCTCCTGGGAGCCCGTACTTGGTGGGGGATGAAGCTCAGATGGGTGCGGGCACGATACAGGGCCTTGGCCTCATTAAGGTATACCGGGTGAACTCCCAAGCCCCCGGGCACGAGCAGTAGGTCCTGGTGCATGAAAGTCCTCCCTAGTTGGTGAGCTTCCGGAGAACTTCCCGCCCCTCCATTCATTCTCCGCGGTCACGAAAACCAACTCATATATTAAAAGTACACCCAATCTCCTTCTGAATCAACGCTGTTCGGGGGCTTGTGTTGTGTGTCAATGCGGTGGCGGGCAGTTGTGCTGCTGGTTGGGGGCGCTGTTTCGGATCATGGTGTGCAGGGTGAGGATGCGTCTGTGGGCCAGGGCGAGGATGGCTTGGCCCGGGCGTTTGCCTTGGTTGCGTTTGTGCTTGTAGTACGCCCTGGAGGCAGGGTCCGATCTGGGGGAGGCGAAAGCCGAGAGGAAC
>ERZ773099.1084-NODE-1084-length-20720-cov-9.184418_pt1 | contig 20720 bp, 16 predicted proteins | sample MGYA00511120_ERZ773099 | MGnify/ENA primary metagenome ERZ773099 (study PRJEB29015, sample SAMEA2738012) | human oral metagenome | biome: human oral; feature: human-associated habitat; material: dental | place: China | collected 2104 ...
CCAGTTCCAGAAGCTCTCTGGAATCCTCCGTGTACTTCCCCATGATGTGTTCTCCTCCTGTTGTCTCGCAAACTTGTCTATACAAGACTGATAAATATAAAATAACACACTTGTCTATACAAGTAAAGATAGGAAGAAATGTTTTGAATAAAATTTTTCATCATAGAAATTGCTGATTCATGCTTTACGTTTTCGCTTGTATTATTTATACTAAGCTGTATAGACAAGAAAGGATGAGTGGAATGCCGGCGGCAAAGTTTGAGATTATCTACAAGGACTTGAAAAAAAAAATAGAGGGCAACATCTATCCCGCCGAAGCGGTGTTTCCCTCTGAGAACGAACTGACGGAGGCGTATGGCTGCTCCCGTGCCACGCTGCGCCGCGCTCTGGCTCGTCTCATCGAGCAGGGCTATATCCAGGCCGGGCAGGGGCGGAGGATGCGGGTGATATATCAGCCGACGGAGCAAAACGAGTTTATGATCGGCGGCATTGAATCCTTCCGTGAAGCCGCTGCCCGCAATCACTTTCAGGCGGTTACCCGCGTCATTCATTTCGCCGAGGGCGTTGTGGATGAAAAAACTTCACAAAAAACAGGGCTTCCCTTGGGCAGCGACATCTATGATGTGCGCCGCATCCGCTATCTGGATGGAAAAGCCCTGATTCTGGATATCAATCTGTTTTTGCGTGAGGCAGTGCCCGATCTCACCCCGGAAATTGCTTCCCGCTCCATCTATGATTACATAGAAAACGATCTGGGCATGGTCATCGTTACCAGCCGCCGCCGCATGACGGTGGAGTATGCTGCCGATTTGGATATGCACTGGCTGGAAATGGGGGACTACAACTGTCTGGCCGTGGTCAGTGGGAGAACGTACAATGCCGAGGGCATACAGTTCGAGTATACGCAGTCCCGCCATCACCCGGAGTATTTCTGCTTTGAGGACACGGCGATCCGGAGAAGATCACGGTAGGTGACAGCCGCCTCGCAGCACTCCTTTGCGCCGCTACTTCGTCAGCCGACTGCCGCGCTGCAGTTTGTCGAGGTAGCGCTGCGTCTCGCGGACGACGATGCCCGACAGCGCGATGAGGGCGATGAGGTTCGGGATCGCCATGAGTCCGTTGACGATGTCGGCGAGCACCCAGATCGCCTCAAGCTTCAGGAATGCGCCGCACGCGATGAGCGCGATGAAGACGATGCGGTACGGCAGGATGGCACGCACGCCTGCGAGGTAGAGCACGGCACGCTCGCCGTAGTAGTTCCAGCCGAGGATGGTGGTGAACGCGAAGAGTGCGAGGGAGATGGTGAGCAGTGCGCCGCCGATGCTGCCGTAGAGGCTCGTAAATGCCGCGCCCGTCATCGCCGCACCCGCTGCGTCGCCGTGCCATGCGCCCGTGAGGACGAGGACGAGTCCCGTCATGGAGCAGATGATGATGGTGTCGATGAATGTCCCCGTCATGGAGATGAGCCCCTGCTCGGCGGGTTCCTTCGTCTTTGCCGCCGCCGCCGCGATTGGCGCGGAGCCGAGACCGGATTCGTTCGAGAAGACGCCGCGTGCGATGCCGTTCTGCATCGCCATCATGACGGTCGAGCCGGCAAATCCGCCCGCTGCCGCCGTGCCCGTGAAGGCACTGTCGAGGATGAGCGCGATTGCCGCAGGGATCTCACCGAGGTGCATGAGGATGATCCCCGCGCAGATGACGATGTAAAGCACCGCCATAAATGGGATGATGCGCGCAGAGACCTCGGCGATGCTCCTGAGACCGCCGATCGTGATCGCCGCGATGAGCACCGTGAGCGCGATGTCGGTCACAACGCGCGAGATGCCGAAGGAGATCTCCACCGAGTCGACAATGGCGTTGACCTGCGGGAAGGTGCCGATGCCGAAGAACGCGACCAGCACGGTCGCCACCGCGAAGAAGCCCGCGAGCGGACGGTACTTCTCTCCCATGCCGTTGCGGATGTAGTACATGGGTCCGCCCGCGATCTCGCCGCGCTCGTCCGTCGTGCGGTACTTCACGGCGAGCAGCCCCTCGGCGTATTTTGTCGCCATGCCGAAGAACGCCGCCATCCACATCCAGAAAATAGCGCCGGGGCCGCCGACCTTGACCGCCGTCGCAACGCCGACGATGTTGCCCGTGCCGATCGTCGCGGCAAGCGCGACGCAGAGCGCCTTGAAGCTCGAGATGTCACCCGCGCCCTTGTTCTTTGCGCGTAGGATCAGCCCGAGCGCACGCGGCAGCTGCACGACCTGCAGCAGCGAGAGCCGGATCGTCAGCAGGATGCCCGTCCCCACGAGCAGCGTGATGAGCGGAATGCCCCAGAGAAATGAGTCGATCGCATTCAGCATAGGAAGAAATGATTCCATGTCACATACCTCCAAAAATGAAAATATGGTGGTATTTTACCATGATAAAGTATTAAATGTCCATGTATACATAAAATGCTTGATTTTACATAATCATCGAAATGAAGTACAATGAACGCTCAACGGCGAATGAGATGTCTGCATACAAAAGATATCAATTCTCTATTTCAAAAACGAATAAATCATCTTTTTCTTTCAATAAGAAAAGCTCTGGGTTCCAATCTGAAATATCTTACATTTTCCATTTGAAATACTTTTCCGATATGTGCGTATTTCTCGGTGATAGAAAAAATTTTTGGTCATAAATCGGCGTCGTCATGCGATATTTTTATTTTACAATAAATTTTAATTCGATCTGCAAGATTTTGGCATGGAACTTGCACTATGAATAGGCAGAAGCAATTATGTTTCAAGAACGGGCACAATCAAAGGAGGAAATCACATCATGAAACGTATTCTAGTTGGTCTCTTGAGCGGGCTTCTCGCGATCGCCATGCTCGCAGGCTGCGGCGGTCAGCAGTCGGCATCGAAGGACGGCAAGATCGTCATCCAGGTTGGCTACGAGAACAACCCGGGCGAGCCGTTCGATCAGGGCGTGAACAAGTGGAAGGAACTGCTTGAGCAGAAGTCGAACGGGACGATGACGATCGAGACCTATCCCTCAAGCCAGCTCGGCAGCAAGAACGACCTCATCGATCAGATGATCGCGGGGCAGCCGGTGGTGACGCTCGCGGACGGCGCGTTCTACGCAGATCGCGGCGTGAAGGATTTCGGTATCGTCTTCGGCCCCTTCCTCTTTGACAACTGGGATCAGTGCTGGAAGCTCGTCAAGAGCCAATGGTATGCAGACAAGAGCAAGGAGCTTGAAAGCAAGGGGCTGAAGATCCTCGGCTCGAACTGGGTCTACGGCGCACGTCACACGCTGACGACGAAGCCCGTAAACGCCGTGGAGGATCTGAAGGGGCTCAAGATCCGCGTTCCGAACAATGCAATCCAGGTTAAGGGCTTCGAGGTGCTCGGCGCAGTGCCGACCCCGATGCCGCTCGGCGACACCTACACTGCTCTTCAACAGGGCACGATCGACGGCGTGGAGAATCCGCTGCCCGTGCTCTACAACGGCAAGTTCCAAGAGGTCGCAAAGTATCTCATCCTCGACGGTCATGTCAAGAATTTCACGACGCTGGTCTGCAGTGCACAGTTTTTTAGCAGCCTGACGCCCGAGCAGCAGAAGCTCCTCGTCGAGACGTGCGAGGAGGCGGGTCTCTACAACAACGAGAAGCAGGCGGCCTCCGAGAAGGATGTGCTTGAGAAGTTCCGCAGCGAGGGCGTGACGATCGTCGAGCCGTCGGAGACGGTGCTTGCGGGCTTCAAGAACGCGGCGCAGAAGTTCTACACGGGCAATGATTTCGGCTGGTCGAGCGGTCTCTATGACACGGTCAAAGCCGCAATGAAGTAAGACGTTCCGATGCGTAAGGGCGCGCCGCTGCGGTGGCGCGCTTTTATATCACAGAGACTTCATGAGAAATAAAGGAGAGATTTTATGGAAGCGAACCACGAAAGGCAGGGTGTGCTCGCGAATCTGGACTACATCATCGCAGGAATTGCGCTCTCGGTGCTCGTCCTCGTGACGTTCGTCGGTGTCTTCGCACGCTACTTCCTCGGTATGCCCTTCGCATGGGGGGAGGAGTTCCAGCTCGCGTGCTTTGTCTGGATCACATTCCTCGGCGTCGGCGCAGCGTTTCGCTCGGGCAGCCATGTCGCGATTGAGCTCCTCGTTGAGCGGATGCCGGAGAAGGCGGCGCGCGTCGTGGAGATCGGCGGCTACGCCATTTCCATGCTCATCTTTGTATTCTTCCTCTACTACGGCGTGCAGATCGTCCTCTCAATGGCGGCGATGGGGCGCACGACGAACATCCTCGGCATCCCCTACGCGGCGATCTACGCGGTCGTCCCCATTGGCTGCCTCTTGATGATGTATAACTACACGCGTGTGATCCTGCACCATCGGAAGGAGGCACAGTGATGGAAAGTACCGTTATGCTCGCGGCCATCGTGCTGCTCGTGCTCCTCTTTCTGCGCGTGCCGGTCTTTGTCTCCGTCCTCGCGGGCGGCGTGACCTACTTCCTCATGGTGCCGAATCTGCCGGGCACGATCTTCGTCCAGCGCGTCATCGCGGGGACGGAGAGCATTCCGCTGCTCGCGATCCCGTTCTTTGTCTGCGCGGGCGTCTTCATGAACTACACGGGTGTGACGAAGCGCATCATGAATTTCTGCAGCGTCCTCCTCGGCACGTTCGTGGGCGGTCTTGCACAGGTCGCGATCCTGCTCTCGACGCTGATGGGCGGGCTCTCCGGCTCGAACCTCGCGGATGCGGCAATGGAGGCAAAGATGCTGGTCCCCGAGATGACGAAGCGCGGCTTCTCACTCGAATTCTCGTCTGTCGTTACGGCAACCTCAGCGATCATCACGCCGCTGATCCCGCCCGGCATCGCCATGATCATCTACGGTTCAATCGCGAATCTCTCCATCGGCAAGCTCTTCGTCGGCGGCGTGGGACCCGGGATTCTGCTCTGCATCGCAATGATGATCCTCGTCTCGATCATCTCCCATCGGCGCGGATACAAGCCCATCCGCACCGAGCGCGCAACGCCCGATGAGTTCTTCACGGCACTCAAGGCGGCATTCCTGCCGCTGTGCCTGCCGATCATCATCATCGGCGGCATCCGCATCGGACTCTTTACGCCGACGGAGGCAGGCGCGGTCGCCATCATGTACTCGCTCTTCCTCGGTATCATCTACCGCGAAATGCGTCTTCATGATGTGCTGACAGGCATCCGCGAGACGGTCACGACCTCCGCGTCGATCATGATCATCATCGGTGCGGCATCGACGTTCGCGTGGATCCTGACGAAGGAGCGCATCCCGCAGGAGCTCGCGCAGATGATGATCACATTCCTCGAAACCCCTGCGCTCTTCCTCATCGTCGTCAACATCTTCCTGCTGATTGTCGGCATGTTCCTTGAGGGCAACGCCGCCATGATCATCCTCGTGCCGCTGCTCGCCCCGATCGCCGCGTACTTCGGCATCAACGAGTACCAGTTCGCGATCATGTTCATCTTCAACCTCGCGATCGGTGCGCTCTCGCCGCCGATGGGCACGCTCATGTTCGTGACCTGCGGCATTACGAAATGCAAGATGAGCGCCTTCATCAAGGAGGCGGTACCGTTCTACATCCTCCTCATCGTCTGCCTCGCGCTGCTCACGATCTTCCCGGTCTTCAGCTCCGGCTTCATCAATTTCGTCTACGGTCTATAATCATGGAAAGGGGGGCACAGCCTCATGTCACTCATCCTCTTTGCCGCGCCGGCAGCGGACATCGCACAGAAGGCCGAGCGCATCATCCGGCGGCGGAGACTGGACATCCCCGTCATCACGGCGGATGACAAAAATGTGCAGACGGCTGTGCTCGCCTACCCCGAACCCTTCGTCATCATCAGCCGCGGCGGCGTCGCCGAGGAGGTCAAAAAGCTCCCCGGGCGCACGGTCGTGGAGGTCACGACCTCGTTCAACGACATCCTCGCGGCAGTCGCCTCCCTCGATACGGCGGGGATGCGGCGGGTCGCGGTCGTCATGCGCGGCAACATCCTCTTTGAGGCGCCGCAGAACTTCTCGCTCTCGGGGCTCGACATCCTCGTCCGTCCCTGCGACACCTACGAGGAGATCGAGGCGACGGTCAAGAGCCTCGCGCAGACGAAGAAGGTCGATGGGATCGCAGGCTGCCGCTATGCCGTGCACGTGGCGGAGGAGGCAAAAATTCCAAGCGCCTACGTCGACACGAGCGAGAAGTCCATTGAGAAGGCAATCGACGACGCGCTCAAGATCCTCGATGCAAAGCGCAAGGAATCGCTGCAGCTCGAGCGTCTCGAGGCGGTCATCGGGAACATCGACGAGGGCATTGTCGTGCTCGATGAGCAGGAGCACCCCGCATTCTTCAACGAGGAGGCAAATGTGCTCTTCGGCGGCAGTCTGCCTGCGGATTTTACCGATGTGATGCGTAAGGAAATCAAGGATTACACAGGGGAACGGCTCGTGACGATCCACGGGCGCAAGGCGCTCTTTCGCATGGTGCCCGTCGGGATGCGCAACCGCCGCGAGAACACGGTGCTCATCTTCCACGCAGCGGAGGCGATCTCCAAGCAGGAGCAGAAGGTGCGCTCCTCGCTCTATCAAAAGGGATTCTACGCGAAGATCCACTTCCCCGACATCCTCACGGAGGCGCCGCGCATGAAGGAGGTCATCGCGCGCGCGGAGAAGTTCGCGCGGACAAACGCGAACGTCCTCATCCTCGGCGAGACGGGCACGGGCAAGGAGGGCATGGCACAGAGCATCCACAATGCGAGTCATCGCGCAAAGAAGCCCTTCGTCTCCGTGAACTGCGCCTCCATCCCGCCGTCGCTCATCGAGAGCGAGCTCTTCGGCTACGTCGAGGGCGCGTTCACGGGGGCGCGGCGCGCGGGGAAAAAGGGGCTCTTTGAGATGGCAGACGGCGGCACAATCTTCCTCGATGAGATCGCAGAGCTGCCGCCGGACATCCAAGGGAGGCTTCTGCGCGTCCTACAGGAGCGCGAGATCATGCGTGTCGGTGATGATAAGATCATCGCGCTTGACATCCGCCTGATCTGCGCCACGAACAAGGATCTCGGCGCGCTTGTCGCGGACAGCAAGTTCCGCGAGGATCTCTACTACCGCGTCAACGTCCTCAGGGTGCAGCTGCCGCCCCTGCGCGAGCGGCGCGAGGACATCCTGCCGCTCCTGCGCCACTACTTTGCACGCTACGCGCCGCAGGAGGATTTCGACCGTTTCATCTGCCGCAGCGTGCGCGAGCGCCTGCTCGCCTACGACTGGCCGGGCAACATCCGCGAGCTGCGCAACATCGCCGAGGTCTTTGCGTGCCTCGGCGATGCGGCACCGGACGCCGCACAGCTGGATGAGCTGCTGGGCGCGCGCCGCATGGGCGGACAGAGGGACACCATCGAGATCCCGCTCGGACTCTCGCTGAAGGAGGTCGAGCTGGCACTCATCGAGCGCATGCTCGAGATCTATACGCCGGACGAGACCTGCGCAAAGCTCGGCATCAGCCGCGTGACGCTCTGGCGACGTCTGCGGCGGGAAGTATAATAAACAGACTTTTTAACAGAGGCTACGGACGAAGGGAAACAAGCCTTACGTTGCTCCTAAGCGAACCTTAGTGGAGCAAACGGAAACGAGCGTGCGACCCGCCCCCGGCGTACTTCTTTCGTTCAAGCGAAGCGCGTTTAAGAAGTGCGCCGGTATTTAGGCGGACGAGCACGCGACCGTTTGCGTAACGAGGTGTTCGCGTGGAGCATGTAAGGCTATATAAGACTTACAATCGAACCATATAAGGAGTTTTCAATATGAAAGGCATTCGCATCAATCAGCCCGGAGAGGCGGAGATATTCGAGACCGAAAAGCCCGTACGAAAGGCGGGTGAGGCACTGCTGCGCGTCCTCTACGGCGGCATCTGCGGCAGCGACCTCGGCACGTACCGCGGCACGTTCGCCTACGCGTCCTATCCGCGCATCCCGGGGCATGAGTTCTCGGCGCAGATCGTCGCGATCGACCCTGCCGACGCGGAGAAGTATCATCTCCACGCGGGGCAGATCATCACCTGCAACCCGTATTTCAACTGCGGCAGCTGCTACTCCTGCACGCGCGGCTTCGTCAACTGCTGCGAGCACAACGAGACCATGGGCGCGCAGCGCGACGGCGCCTTCACGGAGTACATCACGATGCCCGTCGAGCGCATCTACGACGGCAAGGGGCTCTCGCCGCTCCAGCTGGCGCTCATCGAGCCGTTCTGCATCAGCTACCACGGCGCGAGTCACGCGGACATAAAGCCGGGCGAAAAGGTGCTCGTCATCGGCGCGGGCACGATCGGCGTCCTCGCGGCGGCAGCGGCAAAGGCGGCGGGCGCCGAGGTCTACATCGCGGACATCGCGCCAAAGAAGCTCGATCATGCGGTCCAGATCTTTGATCTCGCGGGGCGTATCCTCAACGACTCCCCCGAGCACTTCACCGAGCAGGTGCAGGAGATCACAGGCGGCAACGGCTTCGATGTCACGATTGAGGCGGTGGGGCTGCCCGCGACCTTCCTCTCCTGTGTTGACGCCGCCGCATTCGGCGGGCGCGTTGTGCAGGTCGGCGTCGGCAAGCGGAACGCGGACTTCAACTTTACGCTCCTCCAAAAGAAGGAGCTGAAGCTCTACGGCTCGCGCAACGCGCTGAAGAAGGACTTCCTCGAACTCATCGACCTCGTGAAGTCAGGCAAGATCGACATCACGAAGATCGTCACAAATACGTACGAGCTTGCGGACGGCCCGCAGGCATTCAAGGACTTCTCGGAGCACGCCGACACCATGCTCAAGGTCGTCATCCACTTCGCCGATCCGGAGTAACATGGAACACATTGTGCGGCGTTCGCGTGAGCCCCGTACATAAGAAGCACCGATAAAGGAGAGTCTGCCATGAAAGAAATACAGGAGATCTACAGCCCCGAATCGCACCCCGTCCGCATCATGCAGTTCGGCGAGGGCAACTTCCTCCGCGCCTTCGTCGACTACGCCGTCGATGTGGCGAACGAGGAAAACGGACTCGACGCAAGCGTCGCCATCGTCATCCCCATCGCAGGGGAACGCCCGCAGTTCGCCGCGCAGAAGAACCTCTACACCGTCTGCCTGCGCGGACAGCAGGAGGGTGCACCGTACAAGGAGAACCGCGTCGTCAAATGCGTCGACCGCGTCCTGAGCGCCTACGCCGACTACGATGCCTACATGCAGCTCGCCGAGCTCGATTCCCTGCGCTTCGTCGTCTCCAACACGACGGAGGCGGGCATCGTCTACGATCCCGCGTGCGCCCTTGCGGATAAGCCGCCCAAGGCATTCCCCGCAAAGCTCACGCAGTTCCTCTACGCACGCTTCCGACATTTTGCGGGCGCTGCGGACAAGGGGCTCCACATGCTGCCCGTCGAGCTCATCGAGAACAACGGACAGGAGCTGAGGCGCTGCGTCCTAGCGTACGTGAAGCTCTGGAACCTCGGCGCGGACTTCGCCGCATGGCTCGACACCGCATGCAGCTTCGCGGACACGCTCGTCGACCGCATCGTCGTCGGCTACCCGCGCGCAGAGGCGGCGGCGTACGAGGAGGAGCTCGGCTACCGCGACGCGCTGCTGAATCAGGCGGAGCCGTTCTCCCTCTGGGTCATCGGGAACCCCGCGCTCGAAAAAGAACTGCCCCTTGCCTCAAGTAAATTCCACGCCATCTTTACCGACGATGTGGTGAAGTACAAGGAGCGCAAGGTGCGCATCCTCAACGGCGCACACACCTCGATGGTGCTCGGCGCCTACCTTGCGGGGCTCGACTACGTCGGCGACTGCATGAAGGATCCCGTCGTACGCACCCAGCTCGACCAGTCCGTCTACGGCGAGATCGTCCCGACGGTGCACCTCCCGGAGGCGGAGTCGCGCGCGTTCGCGGCGGCGGTCTTCGAGCGGTTCGAGAACCCCTTCGTCCACCACGCGCTGCTCTCCATCTCGCTCAACTCCATCTCGAAGTGGCGCGCGCGCGTCCTGCCGTCCTTTAGGGACAGCCGCAAGCACACGGGCAGGCTGCCGAAGTGGCTCACCTACTCCCTCGCCGCGCTCCTCGCGTTCTACCACACGACGGACAGGGGCGAGAACTGCCTCATCGGACATCGCGGCACGGAGACGTACGAGATTCACGACGATGCGGACAAGCTCGAACGTCTCGCTGCGTGGGCGGCGCTCCCCGCGAAGGACTACGTGCACAATGCGCTCGCGGCAGAGGACTTCTGGGGCGAGGATCTGACCGAGATCGACGGGCTCGAGGCGAAGGTCTTGGAGCATTTCGAGCGCATCGCTGCGATCGGCGCAAAGGCGCACATCGAAGAGCTCGGGAAGGTCTCGTAAGATGGCGGGCAAACTCTTTCAGATACAGCCGCAGGACAACGCCGCCGTCGCCCTCGCGGACATCGCGGCGGGCGAGACGGTCACGCTTGGCGGCATTTCCTACACGGCACAGACCGTCATCCCCGCCGGACACAAGATGGCGATCCGCCCCATCCGCGCGGGCGAGGACGTGCTGAAATACGGCTTCCCCATCGGCACGGCGCGGCGCGATGTCGCCGTCGGCGAGCACCTGCATACGGACACCGTGAAGTCAAAACTCGGCGATCTGCTCGACTACCGCTACGAGCCGGAGAAGGCGCCGCACTGGGATCCCGCGCAGCACACCTATCTCGCAGGCAAGACCTTTGACGGGTATGCACGCCCCGATGGGAGGGCGGGCATCCGCAACGAGATCTGGATCATCCCAATGGTCGGCTGCGTGAACGCCATCGCGCAGGCAATCGAAAAGCAGGCGCAGATCTACAAGGAAGGCACGATCGACGGCATCTACGCCTACGGGCACCCCTACGGCTGCTCGCAGCTCGGCGACGATATGACGAACACGCAGAAGTACCTCGCCGCGCTCGTGCAGCACCCGAATGCGGGCGGCGTGCTCGTCCTCGGTCTCGGCTGCGAGAACAACGAGATGCGAGAGATGCGCGCGCTGATCGGCGATGTGGACGAGCGCCGCGTGAAGTTCCTGCTCTGTCAGGAGGTTTCGGACGAAATCGAGGCGGGCACCCGGCTCGTCGCGGAGATCGCGCGCGCGGTGCGGGACATCCCGCGCACGCCGCAGCCCGTCGCAAAGCTCGTGCTCGGGCTGAAATGCGGCGGCTCGGACGGCTTCTCCGGCATCACGGCGAACCCGCTCGTCGGCGAGGCGAGCAACGAGCTCGTCGCGGCGGGCGGCACGAGCATTCTCACCGAGGTGCCCGAGATGTTCGGCGCGGAGACGCTGCTGATGAACCGCGCGAAGGATGTGCGCGTCTTTGAGGACACCGTGCAGCTCATCAACGGGTTCAAGGAGTATTTCATGCGGCACGGCGAGAAGGTCGACGAGAACCCCTCGCCCGGCAACAAGGCGGGCGGCATCACGACCCTTGAGGACAAGTCCCTCGGCTGCGTGCAGAAGGGCGGCATTGCGCCCGTCGTGGATGTGCTCGACTATGGGGACCGCGTGACGGAGCACGGGCTCTCGCTCCTCTGCGCACCCGGCAACGACCTCGTCGCCTCGAACGCGCTCGCGGCGGCAGGCGCGCACATCGTCCTCTTTACCACGGGGCGCGGCACCCCGTTCGCCTGCCCCGTGCCCACGGTGAAGATCGCGAGCAACCCGCACCTCGCGCAGTACAAATCGAGCTGGATCGACTTCAGCGCGGGACGTCTGCTCGAGGGCGAGACGATGCAGGAGGTCTCGGCGGACTTCCTCGACCTCCTGCTCGCGATCGCCTCCGGCAAGGCGCACGCAAAGTCCGAGGCGCTGGACAAGCACGACCTCGCGATTTTCAAGGACGGCGTGACGCTCTAACGTATGCATGACTATTGCATATCTATGGTAAAATAAAAGAAGCACCGATAAATTCAGCGATTCCTAAAAAGGAGGTCTGCGCATGAAACAAGGTCTGATTCTCGCGGGGGAGCCGATGGGGCTGCTCATCGCGCAGAGCGAGGGCGCCCTCGCAAGTGTCACAGGCTACGATCTCGCGGTCGCGGGCGCGGAGTTCAACGTTGCCGTCGGCGTCGCACGGCTCGGGCATCGTGTCACCTATTTGACGAAGCTCGGACGCGACCCGTTCGGCGAGCGCATTATCCATGTACTGAGTGAAAACCAGATTGGAAACGAGTTCATCGCGTGGGATGCGGAGCGGCGTACGGGCTTTATGCTCAAGGGTCGTGTGCACGCGGGCGATCCCCCGATCTTTTACTTCCGCGCGGGTTCTGCCGCCTCGACGCTCGCACCGGAGGATGTGGAGGCAATCGACTTCTCCTCCTACAGTCACATCCATCTGACGGGCATCCTGCCCGCGCTCACGGCGTCGACGCGGGCGGCAGTCGACCTGATGTTCACGCGCGCACGCGCGGCGGGGCTCACGATCTCGTTCGATCCGAACCTGCGTCCCCAGCTCTGGCCGGATGCGCAGACGATGCGCACGGTCATCAACGATCTTGCCGCGCGTGCGGACATTGTGCTGCCGGGCACGGCAGAGGGCAAGATCCTCGTGGGGAGCGACGAGCCCACCGCGATCTCCGACTACTATCAGGAGCGCGGCGCTCGTACGGTCATTACGAAGTGCGGCAGCACGGGTGCATACGTCGCCGACGGTGCGGAGCGCTACCACGTCGCGGGCTTTTGCGTGCGCGAGGTCGTCGATACGGTCGGCGCGGGCGACGGCTTTGCGGCGGGCGTCCTCACGGGGCTGATGGAGGGGCTGTCCATGCGCGATGCCGTGCGGCGCGGCGCCGCCATCGGGGCGATCCAGGTCATGAGCCGCGGCGACAACGAGGGGCTGCCAACCCCTGCCGAACTTGAGAGATTTATGAAGGAGGCGGATTCCACCGATGAGTGAACAGCTGCAGAGAATCGCGGGGATTGGTCTGGTGCCGCTCGTCGTGCTTGCGGACGCGGCGTGCGCGAAGCCGCTCGGCGAGGCGCTCGTCGCGGGCGGCATCCCCGTCGCCGAGGTCACGTTCCGTACGGAGGCGTGCCTCGATACGATCCGCGCGATGAAGGAGATCCCGGATCTCATCGTCGGTGCGGGCACGGTGCACACGGCAAAGCAGGCGGCGGCGGCGGTCGATGCGGGTGCGACCTACATTGTGACGCCCGCCTACAACCCCTCTGTCATCGAATGGTGCCTGGCGCACGATGTCGATGTGATCCCCGGCACCGTCACGCCGGGCGAGATCGAGGGATCGCGCGCGTACGGCATCCGCCTGTGCAAGTTCTTCCCCGCTGCGGCGTACGGCGGAACGACGACGCTCAAGGCGCTCGCGGGGCCGTTTGCCGATGTGAAGTTCCTGCCGACGGGCGGCGTAAATCTCGACAATATGATCGACTATCTCGCGCTGCCGAACGTCGCGGCGATCGGCGGCAGCTTTATGACGCCCGACAAACTCGTCGCGGCGCGGGACTGGGCGGGCATTGCCGATGTCTGCCGCAAAATTGTGCAGAAGATGCAGACCGCGCTGCCCACACGCTAGTCGGACGACAGAAATACATCGAGGGGCTGCTTTGGGCGGCTCCTTTTTGTTTTGCACACATGCCAATCTCTGCTATACTATGGACAAGGGTTTTCCCTCTCAACCGAGGAGGATATATGGAAGCACGCTCTGAATCGTGAGGCGCAATATGCAAAAAGAGAAACAAAAACAACAGGCGACGGATATGCTGCATGGTCCGCTCGTTGGAAAGATGATATGGTTCGCGCTGCCTCTGGCGTTCACGAGCGTATTTCAGCAGCTTTTTAATGCGGCGGATGTCGTCGTTCTGGGTCAGCTCGTCAGCATGAACGCGATGGCGGCGGTGGGCAACAATACGCCCATCGTATCCCTCCTGGTCGCCCTGCTGGTCGGGCTCGCCCTCGGTGCCAACGTGGTCATCGCACAGCGGCTGGGCGGCGGGAATGCGAAGCACGCGCGGCGTGCCGTCCACTCCGGCATCATGCTCGCTGCCGTGATCGGCGTCCTGCTGATGCTGGCGAGCGAGCTGCTCGCGGACAGGCTTCTCACGGCGCTGCTCGTGCCCGCAGAGGTTCTGCCGGATGCAGAAACGTATCTGCGCATCTATCTGCTCGGTATCCCTGCCATGGCCCTCTATAACTTCGAGGCGGCGGTTCTTCGCGGGTACGGCGATACAAAAAAGCCGCTCCTCGCGCTGATCGCCGCCAGTCTGCTGAACATCATCCTAAACCTCGCCGCCGTGCTGCTGCTCGATCTCGGAACGGCGGGCGTCGCCGCGGCTACGACGCTGTCGAATTTCGTTGCCGCACTCGTGCTCTGGCATTTCCTCCGGCAGGATCACGGCGTGGTCAAGGTGGAACGAAAGCTGCTGGTGTTCACCGCGCAGGAGCTGCGCGAAATCATCCGGATCGGTCTGCCGGCGGGCATCCAAGGCGCTCTCTTCTCCCTGTCGAACCTCCTCATCCAGACGTCCATCAATTCGCTCGGCGCAGACGCGATGGCGGCCTCCTCGGCAGGGTTCATCATCGAGGCGCTGATCTACAGCTTTACAAACGCGATCGGTCAGACCGTCACAACCTTCGTCGGTCAGAACTTCGGCGCGCGGAACATTCCGCGCTGCTGCCACATCACGCGCGTGGGGATGATCATCGGCGCCTGCTTCGCCATCGCCTCCGGTACTGCCGCCGTGCTCTTGGACCGCCAGCTCCTGCGCCTTTTCACCGCAGAGGAAGCCGTGATCGCACTTGGTACTGTTCGCATCTTGTACGTGTCCGGCCTCGTGCTGCCGAGCGGCTTTTTGGAGGTGCTGTCCGGCGCGCTGCGCGGGTTCGGTTCGTCGATGCCGCCGGCGGTGATCTCCCTCGTTACGATCTGCGGCAGTCGCGTGGTCTGGGTCTACAACGTATTCGACGCGACGCATGATTTTGGCATGCTGATGCTCGTCTATCCGATCAGCTGGGCGCTCACGGCGCTCCTCTTGGCGTTCGTCTATGAATTCTATCGGCGCCATCTGCTCCAAACCTACCCCAGAAGCCTGTTCCCCACATGAACGCACAACGAAGGGGCTGCTGCATGAAGTTCATCGACTTCGTGCAGCAGCCCCGTGTTTTTCTGTTCCATCGGAGTCAGGCATTACTCATACCCGACAATCCCGATGTAGGTGATTTTGCCCTTCTCCGTGCGGAAGAGAAGCCCGATATCATATTTGTCGCGATAGACGAAGTTCTCCTTCCCGTCCTCGTACTTGGTATCGCGCCACGGCTTTCCGTACGTGCGCATGACCTTGTCCTTCGGGTCGCCGACGGTGACGCCCGCCGGGGTCGCAATGCCGTTGTGCGCGCTTGTGTTGAGATACATGACCTGATCCGCGACGAAAACGACCTTGAACGACGTACCGTAGGTGTACGTGTCCATCATCGCATCGAGCGCAGCGCTCATCTTCGGCTCCGTCCGCTCGGTCGGCGCACCGTAGATCGCCTCGACCTGCGCGCGTGTCGTCCCGACCATGATGCCGCCGAGTGCGATATCGGAGCTCTGCAGCACATGCCCGTCGCGATTGATCTGATCGGTGTATGCCGCCACCGAGACGCCCGAGAGCACAAGCATAAACACGGCAACAAGGCAAAGAATCCGCTGTATCATCATTCCCACCTCCTCGTTATTTTTTTAGTATTTCGACAAAAGAGTCCGAATTCCTCTCTTGCAAACTTGCCAAGTAGTTGCAAAGTAGTTGCAAAGTAGTTGGGATGTTGTTGGGATATTGCATCTTTCGTTGCGTTGTTTGCGAATGCCGCCGCAAAATCATGCAGGGCTTTTTCTCTGCACATCGAATAAATACAATAGTATTTCGTAAGGAGGTCGTACCATGTCCATACTTGCAGCCTATGTCCTGCCGCATCCGCCGCTCATCATACCCGAGGTCGGGCGGGGCGAGGAGAGGAAGATCCAGCTCACGATCCATGCGTATGAGCGCGCCATGAAGGAGGCGGCAGAGTTCCAGCCCGATACGGTCATCATCGCCAGCCCGCACACGGTCATGTATGCCGACTACTTCCACATCGCGCCCGGCGAGGAGGGCTCGGGCAGCTTTGCCCAGTTCGACGCGCCCGAGGTCGCGGTGACGACGCAGTACGACGCAGTCCTCGCGAAGGAGATCGCGATGGAGGCGGGGGAGGCGGGCATCGAGGCGGGACCGGTCGGCGGGCGAAATGCCGCGCTCGACCACGCGGTCATGATCCCGCTGCACTTTCTGCACGCGCATACGCGTGACTTCCGCATCGTGCGGCTCGGCATTTCGGGGCTCTCCCCGCTCGATCACTACAACTTCGGCAAATGCATCGCGCGCGCGGTGCACACGCTCGGGCGGCGCGCGGTCTTTATCGCGAGCGGCGACCTCTCGCACAAGCTGACGCCCGAGGGGCCGTACGGCTTCGCGCCCGAGGGACCGCGCTTTGACAAGGCGTGCATGAAGTACCTCGAGGAGGGCGACTTCCTGAAGCTGCTGCGCATGGACCGCGCGCTCTATGAACCGGCGGCAGAGTGCGGCCTGCGCACGTTCTGGATGATGGCGGGCGTGCTCGACGGGCAGGCGCTCAAGATCAAGAAGCTCTCCTATCAGGGGCCGTTCGGCGTCGGCTACGGCGTTGTGTCGCTGCGGGTGATGCGCGAGGACCCGCGCCGCAGCTTCGCCGAGCGCTATGAAATGCTCGAACGGCGGGCTCTGGAGGAGCGGCGCGCCGCTGAGGACGACTATGTGCGGCTCGCGCGGCGCGCGATTGAGACGATCGTGCGTACGGGGGAACCGGCAGAGCGCCCCACAGGGCTCCCGTCCGAGATGACAGAGCGCGCAGGCGTCTTTGTCTCGCTCAAGAAGAACGGCGAGCTGCGCGGCTGCATCGGCACGTTCGAGCCGACGACGAAGAACATCGCCGCCGAGATCATGCAGAACGCCGCCAGTGCGGCGCTCCGCGATCCCCGCTTCCCGCCCGTTCGGGAGGAGGAGCTGGACGCCCTCGTCTACTCGGTCGATGTGCTCACGGAGCCGGAGCTCGTCGCGAACGTAGATGACCTCGATGCAAAGAAGTACGGCGTCATCGTCGAGTACCGCGCGCGCAAGGGACTGCTGCTGCCTGATCTCCCGGGCGTTGATACGGTGGAGGAGCAGCTGCACATCGCGCGGCAGAAGGGCGGGATTCCCGCCGATGCCGCCGTCCGCATCTGGCGCTTTACCGTCGAGCGGCACCACTGAGATGAGCGCCGAGACGCACATACATACTGCGGCAGACACGAACGCAACGCATCCACACGGGGATACCGAGGGGTGTATCACCTGCCCCCTCTGCCCCCATGTCTGCCGTCTGCGCACGGGAGAGACGGGATTCTGCCGTGCGCGCGCAAACGTCGGCGGTACGATCCGCGCGGTGAACTATGGGCGGCTGACCGCACTCGCGCTCGACCCGATCGAGAAGAAGCCGCTCTACCACTTTCACCCCGAGAGCTTCATCCTCTCCGTCGGCAGCTTCGGCTGCAATCTCGCGTGTCCCTTCTGTCAGAACGCCGGCATTGCGATGGCAGACGACTCCACCCCGACGGAGTACGTCGCGCCCGCGCGCCTCGCTGCACTCGCGGACGATCTGCGGCATCAGCCGCGCGGCAATCTCGGCGTCGCCTTTACCTACAACGAGCCGCTCGTCGGCTACGAGTACATCATGGACAGTGCGCCGCTCCTGCACGCGGCGGGACTCAGCGTCGTGCTCGTCACGAACGGAACGATCTCTGCGGAGCCGCTCGCGCAGCTCCTGCCGCATGTCGACGCGATGAACATCGATCTGAAGGCATGGCGCACGGACACCTATCGACGCCTCGGCGGCGATTTTGCGACGGTGAAGGAGACGATTGCCCGCGCCGTCCGCAGCGGCGTCCACGTCGAGGTGACGACGCTCATCATCCCCGCGATGAACGACAGCGCCGAGGATATGGACGAGGAGGCGCGCTGGCTTGCCGCCCTCTCGCCCGACCTTCCCCTGCACATCAGCCGCTACTTCCCGCACCACCGCATGAGCACGCCGCCGACACCGATCGTAACGATCGACAAACTCACTGCCATCGCACGGCAGCATCTGCGGCATGTCCATCGCGGGAACTGCTGAGCGAAATAACATTATGATATTGTCATAGGAGATGATGTACATGGCAGTAAAAACAACGCTCGCACATCGCGAAATAAACACAGGAAGCCCCCTATTTCCACGTGCAAGAGATGAACTGTCAACGGCGGAGTTCGATGCAATCATCGCGAAGGGACTTGCTCAGGCAAAGGCAGGTGAGTCCCGCTCTGCCGAAGCCGTCCTACACGATCTCCGAAAAGAAGTTCCCACATGGAGATAAAACGATACCGTATACACATCACGCCGCAGGCAGAGCAGCAAATGCGGAACATCACACGCTATATTGCGTTCGACCTGCAAAACCCCGATGCAGCACTGCATATGTTGGACCTCTTTGACCAAACGATACAGCCACTACAAGAGTTTCCGCAACGAATTTCCCTGACCAATGAAGATGTGTGGCGTGATCAGGGTATCCGTCGTGCCGTGATACAGAGCTACCTCATATACTTTTGGATTGATGAAGTATCTTCATCCGTACAGATTATTGCGGTCATATACGGGAAACGCAGTCAAAGCCGTGCGCTTGCCGAAATAATGCACGTAGAATCATGAACCAGCAATACATTTTCAAAGGAGATGACCAAATGACAACGTACAAGAAGCTACGCGCCACAATCGCAACAATGATGACGATGGGCGTGCTCTGCGCGATGCCCGCAGGATTTGCGGCAGAGGCAACGCCCACCGCAGCGGCACAGGTGACAGAGCAGACGGCGACCGCCGCCCCTGCACAGCAGACGTCCAAGCCGTTCGCCACTGTCCGCGTGGGCAAGAAGTGGGGCGCAGTCGCTCCCTCGGGCAGCCTCGTCATCCCGGCGGAGTACGATGAGATCGCCTCCTACTCCGCCGACGCGGTCGCCGTCCGTCAGGGCAAGACATGGGGCATCGTCCGCCTTGACGGTACGGTCATCGTCCCTGCCATCTACAAGGCAATCCATCCGCTTGCGGCAGATACGATCATCGTGCAGAACACAAAGGATATGTATGGTGCATACGATACGGCGGGAAATGTTCTCCTGCCGGTCGAATACCGCTCCGTCACCCCGTTTTATGACGGCATCTCCCGTGTCGAGCGCAAGGATAAAAAGTTTGTCTTCTACCGCCGCGATGGCAGTCTGCTGACGAGCGACGCTTATCTGTGGGCATCCCGGTTCTCAGAGGGGCTGGCGGTCGTTGAGCCGACGAAAAACAAAATGGGCTACATCGACACGAACGGCAGCGAGGCAATCCCCGTGCAGTTTGAAAATGCCATGATCTTTCAGGAGGGGCTTGCTCCCGTCGCAGTCAAAAAGAAATGGGGTTTTATTGACAAGAGTGGCACAATGGTAATACAACCGCAGTTCCGTGCCAAATCCATTGGCGGCTTTTCCGACGGGCTCGCGATGATAAAGGAAAAGAAGCACTGGGCATTCATCGACAAGACGGGTGCAAAGGTAATCCAGACGCGCTATGAGGATGTCGACTCGTTCGAGAACGGGCTCGCCGAGGTGCGCCGCGAGGTCAAGGTCGGACTGCTCGGCGGCTTCCTCACCAGTGCCGTCTCCTTTGCCACGGGAGTGCCGACGTTCGGGGTCGGCACCGACCTCATCGGCGAGAAGGTCAAGCGCGGCTACATCGACAAGACCGGCGCGGAGATCATCTCGACGAAGAACGACTACAACTCTCCCTTTTACAACGACATGGCACTCGTGCGCGTCAAGAGCAAATGGGGCATCGTCGATCACAAGGGCGCATACGTGATCGAGCCGAAGTACAAGGCGATCCACTTCTTCTATGACGGCCTCGCGGCGGTGCAGGACGGCGACAAATGGGGCTTTGTCGGGCGCGACGGCAAAATCGTGATCGAGCCGAAATACGACGAGGTACACGACTTCACCGACGAATTTGCCGCCGTGCGGCAGGGCACAAGATCCTTCTTCATCGACAAGACCGGACACGTCCCCTTCCTCATCCCAAGCATGATTACAGAGATCGGCATGTTCAACGAGGGATATGCGCCTGTGAAGATCGACCTCGCATGGGGCTTTATCGACCGCACGGGCACGGTCGTCATCGCCCCTGCATACGACGAGGTGCGCACGCATTCGTACACGACGGATCACCTGTAACGGACGGCCGCTGCACCCCTTGGGAAAAATCATATTTTCCAAAGAACAACGAATGCGTAAAAATAGGACTGTATGCCACAACAAGTGCTACAGTCCTATTCGTTTTCCGGAACCTCTAAGAAATGCGGGACACCCCGTAAAACAAGCGTAGAGCCCATTGTCTGCGGATGAAATCAACGATGCTGTTTCATACTGCTCTCATGCGATTGGAGATAGCCCCATCCCGTCCCTTATCTTCCCCTACCTTTATCCCATTTACCCACGGAATCAATTATGTTATCAAATAGATGGATGGGGTTTCGTTCATTTGCCCGGATTCGTATGGGCACGAATGGAATTAAGGAATCGCTGATAATAATGAAGTCCGTCAGATTGGCGTAGATTTTTCGTCCGAACAAGGAGGCAAACCGG
>ERZ773099.1086-NODE-1086-length-20704-cov-10.769384_pt1 | contig 20704 bp, 17 predicted proteins | sample MGYA00511120_ERZ773099 | MGnify/ENA primary metagenome ERZ773099 (study PRJEB29015, sample SAMEA2738012) | human oral metagenome | biome: human oral; feature: human-associated habitat; material: dental | place: China | collected 2104 ...
GTTTTGATGGTGAAACTGGTCACACTGAAATTGATATGACCTTGACAACTATGGGCTGCCCGCTGGCAGATCTCTTGACAGACCAAATTTACGATGCGATGACAGATGTTCCTGAGGTAACCAATACCGAAGTTAAATTGGTCTGGTATCCAGCTTGGACTGTCGAAAAAATGAGTCGCTATGCACGCATCGCCTTAGGAATTAAATAAACAGTAAAAAATAGGAGAGACGATTGGAAAATAGGGTAAATTCCTCTTTTTCCTCTAGTCTCTTCTTTCTTTTGCTGATTTTCTAGAAATAAAATGGTATAATGAAAGGTATGGAAAACGAAAAATTGCGTATTAATATGCTAAGTTCAAGTGAAAAAGTAGCTGGCCAAGGAGTGTCAGGAGCTTATCGAGAATTGGTTAGTCTCCTTCACCGTGATGCCAAAGACCAGTTGATTGTTACGGAGAATCTTCCTGTAGAGGCGGATGTAACTCACTTTCATACCATTGATTTCCCCTATTATTTATCTACTTTCCAAAAGAAACGCTCTGGGAGAAAAATTGGCTATGTGCACTTTTTGCCTGATACGCTTGAGGGGAGTTTGAAGATTCCATTTTTCCTAAAAGGAATTGTCAAACGCTATGTTTTTTCCTTTTACAACCGAATGGAACACTTGGTGGTGGTCAATCCCATGTTTATCGAGGATTTAGTGGCTGCTGGTATTCCGCGTGAAAAAGTAACTTATATTCCAAATTTTGTAAACAAAGAAAAATGGCATCCATTACCAGCTGAACAAGTTGCTCAACTCAGGAAGGAAATGGATCTCGCGGAAGATCAGTTTGTCGTAATCGGTGCAGGTCAGGTTCAGAAACGTAAAGGAATTGATGATTTTATCCGTCTTGCTGAGGAATTGCCACAAATTACTTTTATCTGGGCGGGTGGTTTTTCATTTGGTGGGATGACAGATGGTTATGAACGCTATAAAAAAATCATGGACAATCCACCTAAAAATCTAATTTTTCCAGGTATTGTTCCCCCAGAGCGAATGCGAGAGCTCTATGCTTTAGCGGATCTCTTCTTGCTACCAAGTTACAACGAACTATTCCCTATGACTATCTTAGAGGCAGCTAGTTGTGAAGCACCGATTATGTTGAGGGATTTAGATCTATACAAGGTCATTCTCGAAGGGAATTATCGTGCGACAAGTGATGTTTCAGAGATGAGAGAAGCTATTCTCGAATACAAAGATCATCCTGAAAAGTTGAAAGACTTGAAAGAAAAAGCTAGAGAGATTTCTAAAGAGTATTCCGAGGAGCATTTATTGGAAATCTGGTTGAAGTTCTATCGGGAGCAGGCGGCTCTAGGCAAGAAGTGAGGTAATCTATGCGAATTGGTTTATTTACTGACACCTATTTCCCTCAAGTTTCTGGGGTTGCGACTAGTATTCGGACTTTGAAAACTGAGCTTGAAAAGCAGGGGCATGCAGTTTTTATCTTTACAACTACCGATAAAGACGTGAACCGATACGAGGATTGGCAAATTATCCGAATTCCGAGTGTTCCCTTCTTTGCATTTAAGGATCGACGTTTTGCTTATCGTGGCTTTACAAAGGCACTTGAAATTGCCAAGCAGTATCAGCTAGATATCATTCATACGCAAACAGAGTTTTCACTAGGTTTACTAGGGATTTGGATTGCAAGAGAATTGAAAATTCCTGTTATTCATACTTACCACACCCAGTACGAAGATTATGTGCATTATATTGCTAAGGGTATGCTGATTCGTCCAAGTATGGTAAAATATCTGGTACGGGGCTTCCTTCACGATGTTGATGGAGTGATTTGTCCTAGTGAGATTGTTCGGGATCTTCTATCTAAGTACAAGGTTAAGGTTGAAAAGCGTGTTATCCCAACTGGGATTGAGCTCGCTAAGTTTGAACGACCTGAGATTAAAGAAGAGAATTTAGCTACTCTTCGATCTAAACTTGGGATTAAAGAAGACGAGAAAATGCTGCTGAGTCTTTCTCGTATCTCCTATGAGAAGAATATCCAAGCGGTCCTAGCCGCCTTTGCGCAGGTTTTGAAAGAAGAAAACAAGGTGAAGCTGGTTGTTGCTGGTGACGGTCCTTACCTGGATAGCCTGAAAGAACAAGCCGTCCAGTTGCAAATTCAAGATCAGGTGATTTTTACTGGTATGATTGCCCCAAGTGAAACAGCCTTGTACTATAAGGCGGCAGATTTCTTTATCTCTGCATCCACTAGTGAAACCCAAGGGTTGACTTATCTAGAGAGTCTAGCTAGTGGAACGCCTGTCATCGCTCATGGCAATCCTTATCTGGATAATCTGATCAATGACAAGATGTTTGGGACCCTCTACTATGGAGAACGAGAGCTTGCGGGCGCTATCCTTGAAGCATTGATCGCTACTCCTGATATGTCTGAACAAAAGTTGGCGGATAAGTTGTACGAGATTTCGGCTGAAAATTTTGGGAAACGAGTTCATGAGTTTTACCTTGATGCGATTATTTCAAATAATTTTGAACAAGAATTGCTCGATGGAGAACCTATGAGTCAACGTTTTCTAAAAACCATTTTATATCTGCCTCAACAAGCAGTCAGCGCCCCTGTAAAAGAATCTAAACGCATTCTGAAGGCGTCTAAAAAACAGTTGTCTAGCATCCGGGATTACTGGAGAGATTAGTAAAAATATAGGAGAATAAAAGATGGCCAAAAAATTTATGAGAAGTGGAAGAGACCAGAAAATTGGCGGCGTTTGCGCAGGTGTAGCCCACTATTTTGATATTGATCCCACCATTGTTCGTGTGATTTGGGGTGTTCTTGCCTTTTGTTATGGGGCAGGGGTACTTGCTTACTTGATTTTGTGGGCAATTGCGCCTGTTTCTAGCGAATATTAAAAGAAAATCGGAATAGAATAAAGAGAAATAAAAAGGAGTCCAGATGGCTTTTGGAGATAATGGAAAACGTAAAAAAACAATGTTTGAAAAAGTAACGCTTTTTGTCGTGCTAATTATGTTGTTTGTAACCCTTGCTGGTATCTTTGCGACAGCGCTTGGAGCTTTTAGCAGATTCTAAGCAAGTTGCTAAGATAGAAACAATAACTAATGACTGGATTTTCCAGTCCTTTTTAAAGTGAGAAGAAAATATGAGTATGTTTTTAGATACAGCCAAGATCAAAGTCAAGGCTGGTAATGGTGGCGATGGCATGGTCGCCTTTCGCCGTGAAAAGTATGTCCCTAATGGCGGTCCTTGGGGTGGTGATGGTGGACGTGGAGGTAACGTCGTTTTCGTTGTGGACGAAGGCTTGCGTACCTTGATGGATTTCCGCTATAACCGCCATTTCAAGGCAGAATCCGGTGAAAAAGGGATGACTAAAGGAATGCATGGACGTGGTGCAGAAGACCTTCGTGTTCGCGTACCACAAGGAACGACTGTACGCGATGCAGAGACAGGCAAAGTTCTAACTGACTTGATCGAGCATGGTCAAGAGTTTATCGTGGCTCACGGAGGCCGTGGTGGACGTGGGAATATCCGCTTTGCGACACCAAAAAATCCTGCTCCTGAAATCTCTGAAAATGGAGAACCAGGACAGGAACGTGAGTTGCAACTGGAGTTAAAAATCTTGGCTGATGTCGGCTTAGTCGGTTTCCCTTCTGTCGGGAAGTCAACTTTGCTTAGTGTTATTACTTCAGCCAAACCAAAGATTGGTGCCTACCACTTTACGACCATTGTCCCTAATTTAGGGATGGTTCGTACCCAGTCAGGTGAATCTTTTGCAGTAGCAGACCTCCCAGGTTTGATTGAGGGAGCCAGTCAGGGTGTCGGCTTGGGAACCCAGTTCCTCCGCCATATTGAACGCACTCGAGTCATCCTTCATATCATCGATATGTCGGCTAGCGAAGGGCGTGATCCTTACGAGGATTACCTTGCTATCAATAAAGAGCTGGAATCTTATAATCTCCGTCTCATGGAGCGTCCGCAGATTATCGTAGCCAACAAGATGGACATGCCTGAAAGTCAGGAAAATCTGGAAGCCTTCAAGAAGAAATTGGCAGCAAACTACGACGAGTTTGAAGAACTTCCAGCCATCTTCCCTATTTCTGGTTTAACCAAGCAAGGGTTGGCTACCCTTTTGGATGCGACAGCTGAATTGTTGGATAAGACTCCAGAGTTCTTGCTCTATGATGAGTCGGATATGGAAGAAGAGGCTTACTATGGATTTGACGAGGAAGAAAAAGCCTTCGAGATTAGTCGTGATGATGATGCGACATGGGTACTTTCTGGTGAGAAACTCATGAAACTCTTTAACATGACCAACTTTGACCGTGATGAGTCTGTTATGAAGTTTGCTCGTCAGTTACGTGGTATGGGGGTTGACGAAGCCCTTCGTGCGCGTGGTGCCAAGGATGGCGATTTAGTCCGAATCGGTAAATTTGAGTTTGAATTTGTAGACTAGGAGGCTGGTATGGGAGATAAACCGATATCATTCCGAGATGCAGATGGAAATTTTGTTTCTGCAGCAGATGTATGGAATGAAAAAAAGCTCGAAGAATTGTTTAATCGTCTCAATCCCAATCGTGCTATCAGATTGGCACGAGTTCAAAAGGAGGCAGAGAAAGTTGCCAAAAAAAAGAATGAACTTCTGTCGTGAACAAAACAGAACCCCGTGATCATTGTATCACGGGGATTTTTTTATTCGCTAAAGAAAAATGGTGGAGTATATTTCTTCAGGCTTTCAAAGCAAGCTTGTGCCTCATCAGCATTTTCGCAAATTAGCAGGCAGACATCATCTCCACAAACAGTTGCAATGACATTTTTAAAGTCAAGAGCGTCGAGAACGGCTCCAAAAGATTGAGCAAGTCCTGGCAAGGTTTTAAGGACAACCTGATGCTGGACAGGACGTAGCATAACCAGCCCATCTTCCATATAGTTTTCTAGACGTTTTTCCCATTTTGAGATGGAACCAGTGTTCAAGACGTAGTAAGAGTGATCCGCTTCACGAACTTTTGATAGATTCATGGTTTTAATATCACGAGACAGAGTAGCTTGTGTGACTTGAATGTTGTTTTCAGCCAGCAAAGCCTGCAACTCTGCTTGCGTATGGATCTTGTTTTTGGCTACAAGTGCACGGATGAGTTGGTGTCGGTGTTCTGATTTATTCATGTGATGCTAACTCCTTTTGAGAGGGAATGGTGATAGAAGACTGTGCGAGATCAACTGTCAAGCAGTAGTCTGTATTATCACGGATAGTGATTTCAAAGTCAGTAGTATAGAGAACAAGGCGAAGTGTGTCATCTTGTTTCAGTTTGTAAATTGTAGGTTGTAGGTCAAATTGAATCTCCATCCATTCGTCAGCTTTTACTTCCTCAACAGTTAGTAAATTATTACGATTTTGCAGATTGAGGTAGCCTTTGGTAATGACACGTTGAGGACTTGGACTAAATGGTAGTTCGCAGAGATTTTCTAGCATATGGTAACGCCCATTGTCCATAGTTCGTGCTGTAAGGACAGCTGGATAAGGTTGTAGGTATTTCTTTTGCCCTAGTTCGAGCAGTTGGGCAGAAAGTAGCCCCTTGTTTGTGCTGGATTTAATGCGTAGCTTGAGCTGTACTTGACCATTGAGGAAGAGATCTTCAGTTACAGGCAGATCAACTGTGATTTGATTGACTTTTCCTTGGTAGAGTTCAGTGTTGAAGTTTTGGTAAGTCTTGCCAAAACGCTCAAAGTCGGTATCTTCGTAGTGATTTTGGATGACTTGTTCTTCTGTTCCGAGTGGGAATGTTTGACTGTCAGTTTGATTACCAAAGTCAGGCAGGCTTTGCCAAGTTTGAGGAGTGGTATTGTCCTGCCAAATGACTGATGGAAGTTGATAGTCTGTCTCAAGGTTTAATAATTTCTTGGTTAACAAGGTATTCATAGATTCGCGGAAGTCAATCGACTGCCAGTTATTCATATAAACGTGGGCTCCATTGTGGAAAAATAGATGTTTCTTAATATGATCAGGAAGAGCCTGGAACAGCTGATAAACATGAAGTGGTTTCACATTCCAATCTTGAGAACCATGAGTAAAGACAACCTCAGCTGTTACCTTATGGGCATTGAGTAGATAATTGCGGTCATGCCAGAATTGATTGTAGTCACCAGTCTGACGATTGAGTTGCTCTTTTACCTTCTCTAAGTCTGCTTGATGGGCGGCATTGCCACGGATATAATCTCCAGCTAGGAGATTACGAGAGTAGGTCAATTCAGCAAGTGAGTCAAAGTCTTCACCTGGATAGCCACCTGGGCTGGTCACAAGACCATTTTCACGATAGTAGTTGTACCATGAGGAAATCCCAGCTTCAGCGATGATTACTTCCAAGCCCTCAACTCCAGTAGTCGCAAGACCATTGGACATGGTTCCTAGATAAGAAATTCCAGTTGTTGCTACTTTGCCATTTGACCAGTCAGCCTTAACTTGACGTTTTCGTGTATGATCAGTAAATGCGCGACAACGGCCGTTAAGCCAATCAATCACATTTTTATAAGCTTCAATTTGCTGGTAGTCACCATTAGTCATCAAACCTTGGGAATCCTTGGTACCAACACCAGATACATAGAGATTGGCAAATCCTCGTGGAAGGAAGTAGTCGTTGAGAGTATAGCCATTGTTGATATGAGTGAGTGTTTCCTCAGCTTCTGTTACCAAATCTGCTTGACCAAGCGGTTCAACGAACTCTAGTTTTGGTTTCTCAAGGTCAATGGTGTGAGCTGGTTTTACCTCAAGTTCACCTTCCATTTTGTAGAGAGCTTTGTCACTAGCTTTATCATTGGTACCCTGATGATAAGGGCTTGCCGTCATAACTGCAGGAATCTGTCCATCATAGTGAGGGCGAATGATGCTGACTTTTACTAGATCAGGCTGACCGTCTTTATCAGTATCCACGCGACTCTCAACATAGACAACTTCACGGATAACATCATGACTTGAGAATGTCGCTAAGCTCTTACCATTAAAGTAATGATACTCATTATCCACAGGAATGAGGCCATCACTAACCAGCTGATCAATGAGTGTATTTCCTTTTTGGGTACGGGTATTGAGGAGTTGGTAGAGATTTTCGGCCAAGTTTCCATAGACAATCGGAAATCCCGTTTCTTTACGAAAAGCTTGGCTATCTTCAAAGTCAACCAGATAATTAAATCCTAGAAGTTGGAAAGCAACGGTATAAAAAATATCAGCAGTCAGTTCTCGATCTGACTGAAAGAAGCTGAGAAGATCTGTTTCCTTATCAGCAGCTAGAATGGATAAAGGGTAGTCGGTGTCTTTATAGGTGAAAAAACTCCTTCTAATAAACTGTTCAAACTGTTCTTTTTCAGACAGTTCTAATGCCAGCTCAAAACCAAGTTGGACTAATTCTTGTAAAACTTGCGAATTAGAGACTGGTAGGTAGCTGAATTGATTAAAACGCATGACGTTCTCCTTTTGGAATATACTAAAGTTAGTATATCAAAAAATGAATAAAAAGGGAATTAATAACCTAAACTGAGATTAGTTCCACAATAATGAATATAGTGATAAAGTTTATCATAGGATAATGAGTGATTCTTTCTTGAGTTCAAAACTTTTACACTAAAAATAAGCAGGTGAAATGATATATAGTGATTGGTATAATATTCCTTTATAGGTATAAAAGTTTTTAAATTAATATAAAATATAACGAAAAGTGGATATTGTGTATAAAACATTAAAATTTTATCTAGAAATTCTAATTAGTTTAGAAAATTGGTAAAAAGTTTTTTCTATTTTCGACTGTTTTTTAGTATATTTTAGAGAATGTCCCTTAGCCCTTTTCATTCTATTTTTTAAAATGGTATAATAGAAATATATCGAAAGCAAGGAGGAGAAAAAGTGATTACACAGCTTGATACCAAAACCGTTTATAGTTTTATGGAAAGTGTGATTTCGATAGAAAAATATGTAGCTAAGGCTAAAGAGTACGGCTATTCTCACCTTGCTATTATGGATGTGGACAATCTTTACGGTGCCTACCATTTTCTAGAAGCAACTCGAAAACACGGGATCCGACCTTTACTTGGGGTAGAAATGACAATTTTTAAAGACGGAGAGACCATTCCTCTTCGTTTCCTAGCACTATCAACTAAAGGTTATCAAGAATTGATGAAGTTATCCACTCTGAAAATGATCGGAAGAAAAAACTGGACAGACTTTACCTCCCATTTAGAGGACATTGCTGTAATTGTGCCTTACTTTGATGGAGTAGATCGTCTTGATTTGGGATGTGATTATTTTATCGGAGTATTTCCAGATACGACTGAGACAGACTTTCATCGACCAATCTTGCCCCTCTATCGAGTGAATTCTTTTGAAAAAGAAGATATACAAGTTCTCCAAATCTTGACGGCTGTAAAGGACAATGTCAGTCTGAGAGAAGTAGATATGCATTCCCAACAAGGGATGTTTCTACCTGCTCTTGATTTACAAGCCCGATTTGAGAAACGATTTCCTCAAGCCATCGAAAATCTAGAAAAACTGATATCAGATGTGTCTTATGAATTGGATTCTAGTTTGAAATTGCCTCGTTTTAATCCAGAAAGACCTGCGGTGGAAGAATTGCGAGAAAGAGCGGAGCAAGGGCTGCTAAGAAAAGGTTTGAGCTCAGCTGTCTATCAAGAGCGACTGGATGAAGAATTGGCTGTTATCCATGATATGGGCTTTGATGATTATTTCCTTGTGGTTTGGGATTTACTTCGTTTTGGGCGTTCGCAAGGCTACTATATGGGAATGGGACGAGGCTCAGCTGTTGGAAGCTTGGTTGCTTATTCTCTTGATATCACGGGAATTGACCCTATTGCTAAAAATTTGATTTTTGAGCGTTTCTTAAATCGTGAACGTTATACCATGCCAGATATTGATATTGATATCCCAGATCTCTATCGGCCGAAATTTATTCGCTATGTTCGAGATCGGTACGGCAGTCAGCATGTGGCTCAGATAGTCACCTACTCGACCTTTGGTGCCAAGCAGGCAGTCCGTGATGTCTTTAAACGGTATGGAGTTCCAGAGTACGAACTAACCAATATCACCAAAAAAATCAGTTTTCGAGATACTCTCACCTCAGCCTATGAAAAGAACCTACAGTTTCGCCAGATTATCAATAGTAAGATTGAATACCAAAAGGCCTTCGAAATTGCTCGTAAGATAGAAGGCTATCCTCGTCAGACGTCTATCCATGCAGCTGGAGTGGTCATGAGTGACCAAGATCTGACGGACTATATCCCCCTCAAATACGGAGAGGATATGCTGATCACTCAGTATGACGCTCACGGTGTTGAAGCTAATGGTCTTCTGAAAATGGATTTCCTCGGTTTGCGAAACCTGACCTTCGTACAAAAAATGCAGGAATTACTTGCTGAGACAGAAGAAATTCATATAAAAATCGAAGAGATTGACTTAGAAGATAAAGAAACCTTGGCCCTGTTTGCGGCTGGGAATACCAAAGGGATTTTCCAATTTGAACAACCTGGTGCCATTCGACTTTTGAAACGTGTGAAACCACAAGTCTTCGAAGAAGTGGTGGCGACGACATCGCTTAATAGACCTGGTGCTAGTGATTATATCGATAATTTTGTGGCTCGTAAGCATGGGAAAGAAAAAGTGACAGTTTTAGATCCGGTTTTGGAGGATATCCTCTCATCGACTTATGGCATCATGCTCTATCAAGAGCAAGTTATGCAGGTGGCTCAGCGTTTTGGAGGCTTCAGTCTCGGGAAAGCTGACATTCTCAGACGAGCCATGGGTAAGAAAAATGCCAAAGAGATGCATTTGATGAGGGAAGATTTTATCGCTGGTGCAGTGAAACTGGGTCATTCAGAAGAGAAAGCCAATCAAGTTTTTGCGGTTATGGAAAAATTTGCAGGTTATGGCTTTAACCGTTCGCATGCCTATGCCTACTCAGCACTAGCTTTCCAATTAGCTTATTTTAAAACCCATTATCCTGCCATCTTTTATCAAGTCATGCTGAATTATTCAAGTAATGACTACATTGTCGATGCGCTTCAGATGGATTTTGAAGTCGTTTCGCTTTCCATAAATACTATTCCCTATCATGATAAGATTGCAAAGAAGGAGATCTATCTTGGTTTGAAAGCCATTAAGGGGATGCCAAGAGATTTGTCCTATTGGATCATCGAACATCGTCCCTTCTCGAGTGTAGAGGATTTCGTGACACGTCTTCCTAAGAATTACAAGAAACTATCGCTTTTGACTCCTTTGGTTGAACTGGGGCTCTTTGATGAATTTGACAAGAACCGTCAGAAAATCCTGGTCAATTTACCAACGCTATTTGTTTTTGTAGAGGAGTTAGGAGGACTCTTTGCAGATACGAATTATAGCTGGACAGAGGCAGAAGACTTTACAGAGGCAGAGAAGTTTTACAAGGAGCAGGAGCTAATCGGAGTTGGGATTAGTAGTCACCCTTTACAGACTCTTGCGGAGCACTCCCTCTATCCGATTACCCCGATTGCGAGTCTCTCAGAAAAAAGCCAGCCTACTCTCCTAGTTGAAATTCAAAAAATCAAAACAATTCGTACAAAAAAAGGGGAGACCATGGCTTTCTTGCAAGTACATGATAGCAAAGCTAAACTGGATGTGACAGTCTTTGCAGATCAGTATCGCAAGTTTGTCCTAGCTCTAGCTGAAGGGAAATTTTACTATATGAAAGGTAAAGTTCAATCGCGTGATGGACGTTTACAGCTCATCTTACAAGATCTCAAAGAAGCTGTAGTGGAGCGTTTTTGGATTCAGGTAAAGAATCACGATAAAGACCAACAAATCTCTCAGATATTGGAACAGTTTAAAGGACCAATTCCAGTGATAATACGCTATGAAGAGGAACAAAAAACGATTGTTTCTTCACGTCATTTTGTTTCGAAAGACTTAGCTTTGGAAGAATCCTTAAAAGGTATTGTGATGAAAACGATTTATCGATAAAAATAAGGAAAATAGAAGTATTTTCAGATAAAATATGGTATAATCAGTAAGAATGTTAAAAGATAAAGGAGCATAAACCAAATGAAACGTATTGCTGTTTTGACTAGCGGTGGAGACGCCCCTGGTATGAATGCTGCCATTCGTGCAGTTGTTCGTCAGGCAATTTCAGAAGGAATGGAAGTGTTTGGTATCTATGATGGATACGCTGGTATGGTTGCTGGCGAGATTTATCCACTTGATGCAGCTTCAGTTGGAGACATCATTTCACGTGGTGGTACTTTCCTTCACTCAGCTCGTTACCCAGAGTTCGCCCAACTTGAAGGTCAACTTAAAGGGATTGAGCAGTTGAAAAAACACGGCATTGAAGGTGTTGTTGTTATTGGTGGAGATGGTTCTTACCATGGCGCGATGCGCTTGACTGAACATGGCTTTCCTGCTATTGGACTTCCAGGGACAATCGATAACGATATCGTAGGAACTGATTTCACAGTCGGATTTGATACAGCAGTTACAACTGCTATGGATGCTATTGATAAGATTCGTGATACTTCATCAAGTCACCGTCGTACATTCGTTGTTGAAGTTATGGGACGTAACGCTGGAGACATCGCTCTTTGGGCGGGTATCGCAACAGGTGCAGATGAAATCATCATCCCTGAAGAAGGCTTCAAGATTGACGAAATCGTAGCAAACATCAAAGATGGCTATGAACACGGTAAGAAACACAACATCATTGTTTTGGCTGAAGGTGTTATGCCAGCAGTTGAGTTTGCTAAAAAACTCAAAGAAGCCGGGAACACAAGCGATCTTCGAGTGACTGAACTTGGTCACATCCAACGTGGTGGTTCACCAACTGCACGTGACCGCGTCCTTGCATCACGTCTGGGTGCACATGCTGTTAAACTTCTTAAAAAAGGAATCGGTGGTGTCGCTGTTGGTATCCGTAACGAAAAAATGGTTGAAAATCCAATTCTTGGAACAGCAGAAGAAGGTGCTTTGTTTAGCTTAGCAGCAGATGGTAAGATTATTGTGAACAACCCTCACAAAGCTGATCTTGAGCTTTCGAATTTAAACAAGAGCTTGTCATAATCAATCATCATTAATTTAATAAACAAGACCATAAGGTCGTATATAAAGGAGTTTCATATATTATGAATAAACGTGTTAAAATTGTTGCAACATTAGGTCCTGCAGTTGAAATCCGTGGTGGTAAAAGATTTGGTGACGATGGATACTGGGGTGAAAAACTTGATGTTGAAGCATCAGCACAAAATATTGCCAAATTAATTCAAGCAGGAGCTAATACTTTCCGTTTCAACTTCTCACACGGTGACCACAAAGAACAAGGTGACCGTATGGCAACTGTTAAACGTGCAGAAGAAATTGCTGGTCAAAAAGTTGGTTTCCTTCTTGATACTAAAGGACCTGAAATCCGTACAGAATTGTTTGAAGGCGATGCAAAAGAGTATTCATACAAAACTGGTGAAAAAATCCGTGTTACTACTAAACAAGGTGTTAAATCTACTCGTGAAGTAATTGCCTTGAATGTTGCCGGTGCTCTTGACATCTATGATGATGTTGCAATTGGAAAACAAGTGCTTGTTGATGATGGAAAACTTGGACTTCGTGTGATTGGCAAGGATGATTCAACACGTGAGTTTGAAGTGGAAGTGGAAAATGATGGCATCATTGCTAAACAAAAAGGTGTTAATATTCCTAACACTAAGATTCCATTCCCAGCACTTGCTGAACGTGATAATGCTGATATCCGCTTCGGTCTCGAGCAAGGTATTAACTTTATCGCGATCTCATTTGTACGTACTGCAAAAGACGTAAATGAAGTTCGTGAAATCTGTAAAGAAACTGGTAATGGACATGTGAAATTGTTCGCTAAAATCGAAAACCAACAAGGTATCGAAAACTTGGATGAAATCCTTGAAGTAGCGGACGGTATCATGATTGCTCGTGGTGATATGGGTATTGAAGTACCATTTGAAATGGTTCCAGTTTACCAAAAAATGATTATCACAAAAGTCAATGCAGCTGGTAAAATTGCGATCACAGCAACAAACATGCTTGAAACAATGACTGAAAAACCACGTGCGACTCGTTCAGAAGTATCAGACGTATTTAACGCTGTTATTGACGGAACCGACGCTACAATGCTTTCAGGTGAATCTGCAAATGGTAAATACCCACTTGAATCTGTAACAACAATGGCTACAATTGATAAAAACGCTCAAACTCTATTGAACGAGTATGGACGCTTGTCATCAGTTGATTACGCACGTAGTTCTAAGACAGAAGTTGTGGCTTCAGCTGTTAAAGATGCTACAAACTCAATGGACATCAAATTGGTTGTAACAATGACTGAATCAGGAAATACAGCTCGTTTGATTTCTAAATATCGTCCAGATGCTGACATCTTGGCAATTACATTTGATGAATTGACACAACGTTCATTGATGTTGAACTGGGGTGTTATTCCAGTAGTAACTGAAAAACCTGCATCTACTGATGATATGTTTGAAGTTGCTGAAAAAGTTGCTCTTGAAAGTGGTCTTGTGGAATCTGGCGACAACATTGTGATTGTAGCTGGTGTTCCGGTCGGAACTGGTGGAACAAACACAATGCGTATCCGTACAGTACGTTAATCTAGATATCAAAACCTATCATATCAAGCTTTATGGCTTGTGTGGTAGGTTTTTTGTGTCGGGAAAAAAGGAAAGTGTTTATTTTTGTTTCTTACTTATCTTGATCATACAAATAATTTCAAGTGAATAGGAGGAGTCTTCATCATAGTACTTGTGAAATTTTTTATCTATTCAAAAAAGTAAAATGAAAGCGAATTTTGATAAACAGGAATGGGAAAAATAAAAGAGATATGGTATAATAGAATGGAAATACCTTTTTAGTAAATTTTGAAAGAGTAAAACATGAAAAAAATTGTCATCAATGGAGGACGTCCATTACAAGGTGAGATCACCATTAGTGGTGCTAAAAATAGTGTTGTAGCACTGATTCCAGCCATTATCTTATCAGATGATGTAGTAACCCTAGATTGTGTTCCAAATATTTCAGATGTTGCTAGTCTGGTTGAAATTATGGAAATCATGGGTGCGACAGTCAAGCGCTATGATGATGTTTTAGAGATTGATCCGAGAGGCGTTCAAAATATTCCCATGCCTTATGGCAAAATCAATAGTCTTCGTGCATCCTATTATTTCTATGGTAGTCTTTTGGGACGTTTTGGAGAAGCAACTGTTGGCCTTCCTGGCGGTTGTGACCTCGGTCCTCGTCCGATTGACCTTCACCTCAAAGCATTTGAAGCTATGGGTGCCAAGGTGAGTTATGAGGGAGACAATATGAATTTGTCTGCTCAAGGACAGGAGCTTCATGGGGCAAGTATCTACATGGATACGGTCAGTGTTGGAGCGACTATTAATACTATGATCGCCGCTGTTAAAGCTAAAGGACGTACAGTGATTGAGAATGCAGCTCGTGAGCCTGAGATCATTGACGTTGCTACTCTTTTGAATAACATGGGAGCCCATATCCGTGGTGCTGGTACAGATATTATCATTATTGATGGTGTTGAAAAACTTCATGGAACTCGTCATCAGGTTATTCCAGATCGTATTGAAGCTGGGACCTATATCTCGTTAGCAGCGGCTGTTGGGAAAGGTATCCGTATCAATAACGTTCTTTACGAGCACTTGGAAGGATTTATTGCCAAATTAGAGGAAATGGGTGTACGGATGACAGTTTCTGAAGACAGTATCTTTGTCGAAGAACAGTCAAACTTGAAAGCCATCAGCATCAAAACCGCCCCATATCCAGGATTTGCGACAGATTTGCAACAGCCACTTACTCCACTTTTACTAACCGCTGAAGGTCGTGGCACCATTGTTGATACTATTTATGAAAAGCGTGTCAACCATGTCTTTGAATTGGCCAAGATGGATGCCGACATCACCACTACGAATGACCATATTTTCTACACAGGTGGTCGCACTTTGCATGGTGCTAACGTTAAAGCTACGGATCTTCGTGCTGGTGCTGCTCTAGTAATTGCAGGTTTGATGGCAGAGGGTAGAACGGAAATTACCAATATCGAATTTATCCTAAGAGGATATTCAGATATTATTGAAAAATTGCGACAGCTTGGAGCGGATATTGCGTTAGTTGAAGATTAAACCTTAGAGGTGTTTATGAATATATGGACCAAATTAGCAATGTTTTCTTTCTTTGAAACGGAGCGCTTGTATTTGCGTCCTTTCTTTTTTAGTGATGCCCAATCTTTCTATCAGATTGCTTCAGACCCTGAAAATTTACACTTTATCTTTCCAACTCAGGCTAGTCTGGAAGAAAGCCAATATGCTCTGGCTAACTACTTTATGAAATCTCCTCTAGGGATTTGGGCCATTTGTGAGCAGGAAAGTCAGGAGATGATTGGTTCAATCAAGTTTGAAAAAATCGACGAAATCAAGAAAGAAGCTGAGATTGGTTACTTCCTGAGAAAAGATTACTGGTCGCAGGGGTTTATGACAGAGGCAGTTATCAGATTACGCCAACTTTCGTCTGAAGAATTTGGTCTCAGAAGCCTATCTATCATAACTCACTTAGAAAATAAGGCCAGTCAAAGAGTAGCTCAAAAAGCAGGATTTAGTCTATTTCGCCAATTTAAGGGAAGTGACCGCTATACGCGTAAAATGAGGGATTATATTGAATTTCGTTACGTAAAAGGAGAATTCAATGAGTAAACACCAGGAAATATTAAGCTATCTGGAAGAATTACCAATAGGAAAGCGGGTCAGTGTTCGTAGCATTTCCAACCATCTGGGAGTTAGTGATGGGACAGCTTATCGCGCCATCAAAGAAGCCGAAAATCGCGGGATTGTAGAAACTCGTCCTCGTAGTGGGACTATTCGTGTCAAGTCTAAAAAAGTAGCCATAGAAAAACTAACTTTTGCAGAAATTGCAGAAGTAACTTCTTCTGAAGTCTTGGCAGGTCGGGAAGGTTTGAACAGAGAATTCAGTAAGTTTTCAATTGGTGCCATGACCGAGCAAAATATCTTGTCTTATTTGCATGACGGAGGTTTGCTGATTGTAGGCGATCGTACGAGGATTCAACTTTTAGCTTTAGAAAATGAGAATGCGGTATTAGTGACAGGCGGTTTTCATATTCATGATGAAGTTTTGGCACTTGCCAACCGAAAGGGAATCCCAGTTTTGCGAAGCAAGCATGATACCTTTACCGTTGCGACTATGATCAATAAAGCCTTGTCAAATGTGCAAATCAAGACAGATATTTTAACTGTTGAAAAACTCTATCGTCCAAGTCATGAATATGGTTTTTTACGAGAAACAGACACGGTTAAAGACTATTTAGATTTGGTTCGGAAAAGTAGAAGTAGTCGTTTTCCAGTTATCAACCAGCATCAGGTGGTTGTCGGAGTCGTGACCATGCGTGACGCAGGGGACAAATCTCCCAGTACAACGATTGATAAGGTCATGTCTCGCAGTCTCTTTATAACTGGATTGTCAACCAATATTGCCAACGTTAGCCAACGGATGATTGCAGAAGATTTTGAGATGGTTCCTGTTGTCCGTGGCAATCAAACCTTGCTAGGTGTTGTTACAAGACGGGATGTCATGGAAAAAATGAGCCGCTCACAGGTTTCTGCTTTGCCAACTTTTTCAGAGCAGATCGGTCAGAAATTATCTTATCAGCACGATGAAGTGATTATTACTGTGGAACCATTTATGCTGGAGAAAAATGGAGTTTTGGCAAATGGTGTATTGGCAGAGATTTTGACACATATGACACAGTATTTAGTGGCCAATAGTGGTCGAAATTTGATTATTGAACAGATGTTGATTTATTTTTTACAGGCTGTTCAAATTGATGATGTTCTGCGGATTCGAGCACGAATTATTCATCATACCAGACGGTCGGCTATTATTGATTATGATATTTATCATGACCATCAGATTGTATCAAAAGCAAATATGACCGTAAAAATTAACTAGATTGTAGGAGAAAGAATGATAACATTAAAATCAGCACGTGAAGTCGAAGCAATGGATAAGGCCGGCGATTTCTTAGCGAGTATCCATATCGGCTTGCGCGATTTGATTAAGCCAGGCGTAGATATGTGGGAAGTAGAAGAATATGTCCGTCGACGTTGTAAAGAGGAAAACTTTTTACCATTACAAATCGGAGTAGATGGTGCCGTAATGGATTATCCCTATGCGACTTGCTGTTCTCTTAATGACGAAGTAGCTCATGCTTTTCCACGCCACTATATTCTGAAAGAGGGCGATCTGCTCAAGGTTGACATGGTTTTGGGAGGTCCTATTGCCAAGTCTGATCTCAATGTCGCTAAATTGAATTTTAACAATGTGGCACAAATGAAAAAACATACGCAAGGCTACACCGGTGGTTTGGCAGATTCTTGCTGGGCCTATGCAGTTGGTACTCCATCTGAAGAGGTTAAAAACTTGATGGATGTGACCAAAGAAGCTATGTATAAAGGAATTGAGCAAGCGGTTGTTGGAAATCGTATCGGTGATATCGGTGCAGCTATTCAAGAGTACGCTGAAAGCCGTGGTTATGGAGTCGTTCGTGATTTAGTAGGTCACGGAGTTGGTCCAACCATGCATGAAGAGCCAATGGTACCTAACTACGGTATTGCAGGTCGTGGGCTTCGTCTTCGTGAAGGAATGGTCTTGACTATCGAGCCCATGATCAATACAGGTGACTGGGAAATCGATACCGATATGAAAACTGGCTGGGCACATAAAACCATCGATGGTGGTCTGTCTTGTCAGTATGAACACCAATTTGTGATTACCAAAGATGGACCAGTCATCTTAACCAGTCAGGGCGAAGAAGGAACATATTAAGTACAAATCGATAGATATAAATCAAAATTCTAATTAATGGATTATTAGTATCTTATTTTTAATTAATACAAGCTTACTCATTTAGAGATAAATGAATTAAATAAAAAATCGCGAAATTTTCGCGATTTTTTATTATAATTTTTCATTAATAAAGCGGATAAATTGATTCCACCAAACTTTTAAGAAAAAGGCTTTCTCCACTTTCTTTTCTGATACCATTTCAAATTTTGGCTGCTCGGATGTCAAATATCCTTGACCAACTAGGTCTTTGTCATCATAAGTGAGGTGTCCGATAAGGGTTCCTGCTTCTAGAGGAGCAGTTTTTGATTTAGAGTCAGGGGTAAATTGGATATTTGATTTTGTTTGACTTCCTATACGTTGCACAACAGAGATGTCTTCCTTGGCAACAGCAGTTACTGTATCTTCTTTACCGTCAAGGACAGTCACTTTGCTATCTTGATAAGCTTCTCCTTTTTGAACGATAGTTTTAAGAGCAAAATTAGAAGTGATATAATCTAACAGTGAAGATGTGGCAGTAAAGCGAGCATAAGGATTGCTACTTTGCTGATCAGCATTCAAGACGACAGTGATAAGACGCATGCCCTTTTCAACGGTTGTTCCAACGAAAGAAGCACCAGATTTATCAGTTGTTCCTGTCTTGAGACCATCAATTCCACCACGATAGGCAGGCATTCCCTCCAACATGTAGTTAGTTGAGTGAATATCAATTCCAGCAAAAGTAGAAGAAGGTTTCTTAGTGATTTCTAAGACCTGTGGGTAATCCTGAATGAGATTGCGAGCGATAAGGGCTACATCATAGGCACTAAGCTTATTTTCATCATCTTTTTTTGAGCCAGGATAAATGTTATCACCAAGTGTCTCATTGTTGAGTCCAGTTACATTGACGATAGAGGCGTCTTGAATTCCCCATTCAAGGAGTTTTGCTCTCATCTTATCGACAAAGTCTTTCTCAGAGCCTGCAATCTTTTCAGCTAGAGCGATAGCGGCACTGTTGGCACTTGATACCAGACTGGCTTCTAATAGCTGCTCAACTGTATAATTACGGGCTTCCATAGGAACATTACTGGCTTCAGAGCTGGTTGTGAGTTGGTAAGGATAGTCAGAGATATCAACGGGTGTTGAAAGACTGATAGTTCCTTGCTCTATAGCTTCATAGACCAGATAAACAGTTAGTAATTTAGTGATAGAAGCGATTTCTACAGGCTGGGTCGCGTCTTTTTCATAGAGAATTTTCCCAGTCGTTGCCTCAACAGCAATGGCATGTTTAGCTGCTACATCAAAATCTTGAGCAGAAACAGTTGAAATCGTTCCAAAAAAGGTAAGGGTTAACAAAGTCAAAATTATTTTTTTCATAGTAGCTTTATTCTATCATAAAGCAAGAAAATAATCTCACTTTTATACTAAAGGCTTCTAATCTTTTTTAAAGAATTATGGTAAAATAGAAAGTAGGAGGCAACTTATGTTCCGTAGAAACAAATTATTTTTTTGGACAGCTGAAATTTTATTATTAACGCTTATTTTTTATCTTTGGAGAGAGATGGGGAATCTCATCACACCTTTTGTTAGTGTGCTAAACATCATCATGATTCCCTTTTTACTTGGAGGATTTTTGTACTATCTGACTAATCCAATCGTAACCTTTTTAGAAAAAAAGTGTAAGGTCAATCGTTTGATTGGAGTTCTAACAACTCTTTGTGCCCTAATAGGGGCACTTGTGATTGGCGTGGTCTATCTGCTACCGATTTTGATCAATCAGTTGACAAGTCTGATTATTTCAAGTCAAAATATCTACAGCCGCTTACAGAATTTGGTGATTGATTTGTCAACTCATCCAGCTTTTCAAAATATTGATATTGAAAAGACTATCCAACAGTTAAATCTATCCTATGTAGATATTTTACAAAACATCCTTAATAGCGTAACCAATAGTTTAGGTAGTGTGCTTTCGGCACTGTTTAGTACATTCTTGATGTTGATTATGACTCCTGTATTTTTGGTTTATTTCCTGCTAGATGGGCATAAATTTCTGCCCATGCTGGAAAGGTCAGCACTTAAACACGATAAGCTAAACATTTCTAGTTTATTAACTAACCTCAATACCACTATTTCACGATACATCAGTGGTGTAGCGATTGACGCTGTAATCATTGGCTGTTTGGCTTATATTGGTTACAGCATTATCGGATTGAAATACGCTCTGGTCTTTGCTATCTTTTCTGGTCTAGCTAATCTCATTCCTTACATCGGTCCAAGTATCGGTTTGATTCCTATGATTATCGCTAATATCTTTACCGATCCGAGTAGAATGTTAGTCGCAGTTATCTACATGCTCATTATCCAACAAGTGGATGGAAATATCCTTTATCCACGTATAGTAGGAGGCGTGATGAAGGTACATCCAATCACGATTTTAGTCCTCCTTTTACTCTCAAGCAACATCTATGGTGTTATCGGAATGATTGTGGCGGTTCCTACTTATTCGATTTTAAAAGAGATAGTTAAATTTTTAGCAAAATTATATGAAAATCATAAGGAATCTGAGGAACAAGAGAAAAATGAATAAATATAAAAAAATCAGGATATCCTGATTTTTTGTATAAAAGGTGTCTTATAGATACAAAATAGCTTGAAATAGTTGAGAGTTACGGTGGTGACAGACTAGATATGAAGAGAATAAGAATAATTCACAAAATCTGTGTAAAACACTTGCAATTTAGCTAGAATTTGATAAAATAGTAAGGAAAGTTAGACTGTATTGCCTACTGTCTATCTATAA
>ERZ773099.1089-NODE-1089-length-20676-cov-12.492508_pt1 | contig 20676 bp, 6 predicted proteins | sample MGYA00511120_ERZ773099 | MGnify/ENA primary metagenome ERZ773099 (study PRJEB29015, sample SAMEA2738012) | human oral metagenome | biome: human oral; feature: human-associated habitat; material: dental | place: China | collected 2104 ...
TCCGCGCAAACGTCTCCGCAAACCAAGCCGCATTCTCCTGAGTCATAGCCATAGGATATCCGCCTTTCTCTCCGCTACCGGGGGTCATCTGCAGCTAAGGCTGTCAATCATGCTCGCCCACTGGGCGTCCTTGTATTTGGTGTCGGCACCGAGCACGCCTATATTCCACTTACCCTCATAGGAGGCGTTTCCGGCCCCGTCAACGGGGATGGAGGTGGAGACGCTGTAGCCACCGAATTTGCCGGAGCAGCTGACCGTGGTATTGGGCGGCCAGTCCGTGAGCCTCAGGCCCACCACGTTGCAGGTCGCTACGGCGCAGTACCCTATGCTCGAGCCCCCACCGAACTGCCCTGCCGCCTTATAGGTCCCTGCCGAGCGCGCGTAGGTCCGGGTCCTGGCCTCCGCGCAGCTGTCGGAAGTCGGCGACTCGCCCTTCTCGGAGGAGTGCTGGACCGCCTTGACGCACAGGCGGACGTAGCCCCCCTCACCGACGTCCCACGACCTGGACCCTGAGGGCCCCACCGACGCGGACTCGTGGCCTGAGAGCACGAAGCTGGTGTCCCGGCCGTTGCCGTTGCCCCCGCTCCAGCTGCAGTCCACGCGCGTACCGTTGGCCGCGCAGCTCATGGTGGGGCCGACCGGGGACCCGAAGGGTGTGACCGTACCGGCCTCGGTGGGCGTCGAGCAGCTCTGGGTGCCGGTCTTGGCCCCGCAGGCCCGTACCCTGACGCTTGCGGCCTGGCCGTTGGACAGGCCGTTGCCGCTGAGGTTGGACACCGACTGCCAGGCGCCCCCGCCCACGCTCCACTCCAGGGACAGGTCGCTGGTGCGCCAGCCGTTGCCGGCCACCGCCGAGGTGGTCATACTGATCTGGTTGTCGCTGCCGGTGGCCGCCAGGCCCGAGGCGTTGGGGGAGGCGGGCACGCCCACCACCCAGGTGCTGACGCAGGTCTGGGAGGAGGTCCGGGCCGAGGCGTTGGCGCCGTCGTTGGTGGCGGTGACGCAGAAGCTGACCTGGTCCTCGGCGGTGCCCACGCCCTCCAGGGTGGTGGACCGCGAGCCCCCCTGGACCGTGGTGCTGGCGCCGTTGGAGGAGGTCACGGTGTAGTACTCGACGTCCTTGCCGTTGGTGCTGCTCACCGGGCCCCAGCTGACGCGCACCGAGTCCGACCCCGAGGCCGTGCCCAGGCCGGTGGCCTCCGCGGAGACCGTCCCCACCGGGCCGGGGCGGCCGAAGGGGGTCACCGCCACCGACGGGGAGGACCACTCCTGGGACTGGCCCTTGGCGTTCTCGGCCTTGACCACCACCGTGTAGGCGCTGCCGTTGGTCAGGCCCGTGAAGGTGGCGCTGGTGCCGGTGACGCTCTGCTGCTGGCCGCCGGGGGACAGCGCCACCGTGTAGCCCTTGAGGGCCGAGCCCTCGTTGCTCGGGGCCGACCAGGTCACCAAGAGCTCACGGTCGCCGGGCGTGGCCACCGCCTGGGGCACGGTCCCGGGCACCACGTCGATATTGGTGGTCGCCGAGGCGGAGGCCGGGGAGTCGCCCACGGCGTTGCGGGCCACCACGTGGAAGGTGTGGTCCACGCCGTTGGTGCGCCCGGAGAACAGGCAGCTGGTGACCACTCCGCAGTCGGTGGAGTCGCCCTGGGTGTCGTCGTAGAGGGTGAAGCCGGTGACGTCCGCGCCGTTGGCCGGGCCCGCGGTCCAGGAGACCAGGGCCGTGGCCGGGGAGTTGGAGGTGGCGCTCACCGCCGTGGGCGCACCCGGCCTGTCGCGCACGGTCACGGTGACCACGCCCTCGACCTCACGGGTGGGGTCGTCGGTCTTGTCGCCCACGCGGTAGCTGACCGTGGCGGTGCCGTTGGTGCCCGACGGCGGGGTGATGCTCAGGGTGGTCCCGGACACCGAGACCGTCCCCCCGTCGGAGGAGGTGGGTGTGCCCACCAGGTGCAGGGGGGTGTCGGGGAAGGGGTTGGAGGCGTAGGAGGAGACGTCCACGCTCACGGGCCTGCCGGCGTCGGTGGTCACCGAGGCGGCGGAGAGCTGGATAAGGGGCCGGGTGGAGCCCACCACGCTCACCGGCACGCTGGCGGAGGTGCTCGCGCCCCCGGCGTCGGTGACGGTGAGGGTCATGGACCCCGCGCTGCCCCGGGGGGCGTCGGCGGACACGCCCACCGACAGCGAGGAGCCCGACGCCGAGGCGCTGACCGCGGCGGGCACGTCGGACAGGGTGTAGGTCATGGAGGCGGGGTCCTCGCCGTCGGGGTCGGTGACCCACTGGGCCATGGAGACGGCGGGGGAGGTCTCCCCGGCGGCCACCTCCACGCCGGTGGGCGTGACCACGGGGGGCCGGTTCTCACCGGGGGTGACGGTGATGGGCAGGGTCAGCGGGACCACGTTGCCCGCGGGGTCGTTGAGGTCGGCCCCGTCGGTGACCTCGAAGGTCACCGAGGAGGGCCCGGAGTAGTCCGCGGCGGCGCCGAAGGTCAGGGTGGTGGCGTCCTTGACCAGGGACGAGCCGTCCCAGCCGACGGCGGCGCTGACCTTGTCGGGGTCCGTGATCTGGACCTTCTTGCCCGGGGCGGCCAGGACGTAGTCGCCCAGGGGGATGGTCACGGTGGTGCCGGCCCTGACGGTCACGGCGCCCTTGGTGGCGTCCAGGCGCGGGACGGTCACGGTGGTGCCGGGCACGTTGACCACCGCCGAGGAGGTCAGGCCGTCGGGGTCGGTCAGGGTGTACAGGACGAAGCGCTGCTGGTCGCGCACCTCCACGACGAGCTTGCCGTCCTGGACGCGCACGCCGTCGTCGGCGGAGGAGATGGTGTCCGTGGCCACGTCCCCGTCGGGGTCCTCGTCGTTGGCCAGCACGTCCACGGGGACCCAGGCCCCGGCGCGCACCTGGTCGGCGGGGACCTCGTCGTCGCGCGCCACGGGCGCGGACAGCGGGGCGGTGGGTGAGACGGTGAGGGTCAGCAGGCCGGTGACCGGGTCGGACCTGCCGTCGGTCACCCCGTACTCCATGGTGTAGGTGCCCGGGGTCGTCGGGGAGCGCAGGGCCACCCGCGAGCCGCGGGCCGCGGGGGCCACGGCCGGGTCCTGGGAGGCGATGAGGCTCTCCACCAGGGACAGGGAGTCGCCGTCGGGGTCGACGTCGTTGGCCAGGACGGGCACGGCCACCGCCACGTCGGGGCGCACGGTGACGGCGTCGGCCACCGCCACGGGGCGCTGGTTGCTGGTGGCGGCCGGGGCCACGCCCACGCGGACCTGCGCGGTGGCGATCTTGCCCAGGCGGTCACGCACCGTGTAGGTGAACACGTCGGTGCCGACCTTGTTCGGGGCGGCCGTGTAGGCCATCTCGGCGGTGCCCAGCTCCACGGCCCCCAGCCTGGGGCTGGTGCCCAGGCCCATGAGGGTCACGGAGTCCCCCTCGGAGTCGATACCCTCCAGGGGTACGGGGATGGTCACGGTCTCCCCGGCCACGGCCCAGGCGGTGACGTCCTTGGGGTGCGGGGGCGTGTTGCGCTCCTCGTCCATGGCCACCACCGTGACCCGTACCACGGCGGAGGCCACGTTGCCGGCGGTGTCACGCACCGTGTAGATAATGTTGCCGCTGCCGGGCTGGTCCCCGGCGCGGAAGCGCACCTGGTTGCCGGAGGTGAAGGGGGTGCCCATGGCGGGGGCGATCTCGTGCTGGAGGTCCCCGCTGACGCTCATGGTCAGGCCCGCCGGGGAGCGGTCGTTGGCCAGCACGGAGACGGTGCCGATGTCACCGGCGCGCACCACCAGGGTGTCGTCGGTGAGCTCGGGGGGCGCGCTGGCCGAGGCCGCGGGGACGGGGATGACCATGACGTGCCCCTCGGTGGTGCCGTAGGCGTTGGCCACGGTGTAGGTCACCTGGGCCGGGGCGCTCAGGCCGCTGGGGGCGGTGACGCGCAGCAGGTGGTGCTGGAGGAGGGCCGCCACCAGGGGCGAGCCCTCGGGGGTGCGCACGGACTGCACGGAGAGCACGCCCCCGTTGGGGTCCATGTCGTTGTCCAGGACCGCTACCAGGGCCTGGCCCCCGGCGGGCAGGGTGGTGACGTCGTCCATGGCCACCGGCGGCAGCGAGACCGCCGGGTCCACGGCGTCCACCCGGATGAGGCCGTCGGTGGACGAGGGGCCGTCGCTGACGGTGTAGGTCAGGTAGGTGGTCCCCGGGGCCGACGGCGTGACGGTCACCATGCCCAGGTTCTGGTCCACGCTGACGCCCACCCCGGCGGGGGCCTGGCCGACGGAGACCAGGCGCAGGGTGTCGCCGTTGGCGTCGGTGTCGTTGAGCAGCGGCATGACCTGGACGCCCACCCCGGCGGGGGTGATGACGTGGTCGCCGTTGGCCACCGGGGGCACGTTGTCGTTGCCGCGCACGTCCACGCGCAGCACGCCGTCGGTCTCGGCGGTGCCGTCGGAGTAGGTGACGGTCAGGTCGGTGGTGCCGGTGGCGGAGCCCAGGTCACGGACGTTGACGGTGCCGTCGGCCCGCCAGGTGACGTCGAGGTCGGCGGGGAAGGCCACGCCCTTGAGGTAGACGGGGTCGCCGTCGGGGTCGATCCAGTCCCCGGACACGTTGAGGGAGACCTGCGCCCCGCTGGTCAGGGCCAGGGTGGAGGTGCGCAGCTGGGTGGGGCCGTCGTTGACGCTGAAGGGGTGGACGGTCAGGGTGACGGTGGCCTGGTCGGTGTCCTGGCCGTCGTCGAGGGTGTAGGTGAAGGTGGACTCCCCGGTGGCCTGCTCCTGGACCTGCGCCTGGAGGGCCGCTCCCCCGCGGACCTTGCCCACGGTGGCGAAGGAGGGGTCGGCGTCGGGGGTGGCCACCAGGACGTCGCCGTCGGGGTCGGTGTCGTTGGCGACCACCGGCAGGTAGGCGGTGCGCCCGGGGCGCACCCCGAAGGAGTCGTCCACGGCGTCGGGGGGCGTGTTCTCCTCCTTGCGCTCCTGCTGGGCCTCGTCCTGGGTCCGGGTGGAGTCCTCGTCGCTGGTCTCCTCCTTCTCGACGTCGGAGTTGACGGCGTCCCAGTTGTCCACCTGGACCATGTTCCTGTCCGGCAGCCACAGGCCCCCGGACTCGACGTCGTTGAGGACAATGACCTCGCGGTTGACGCGGAAGACGGCCCGGGTGGCGTCGTCGAGGCCGGCCACGGCCATGTCGACGTCGTCCTGGGAGCCCTCGCAGTCGCGCAGGAAGGAGCCCTTGCCGCCCCAGGCGGCGTAGGCGCACCCGGCGTGCTGGGCGGGGCGGGCGGGGGTGCCCCCGGCCAGGGTGGGCGCGACGGTGGTGACCTCGCCCTCCAGGGACACGCGCAGCAGGGCCTGGCTGGTGGACAGCAGGACCTCGCCGGCGGCCGGGCCGGGGATCTGGAGGCGCCAGGAGTCGCCGGGCAGGGTGACGGTCCTGCCGCCGGGCAGGACCAGGGTGCCCGAGGTCGTGTCCAGGACCGCGGTGGCCGAGCCGACGGCGCTGACCTCCAGGACGGCCTCGGGGCCCAGGGCGGGCAGGTCGGTCTGGGTGACGTCGTAGGTGGAGCCCGCCGGGGTCAGGGTGCGCAGGGTGCCGGTGCGGGTGGAGGCGACGTGGACCGAGCCGTCGGTGCCCATGGCCAGGACCGCGCCCGGCATGTCGGTGACCAGCGGGCTGGAGGAGGCGGGGTCGAAGCTGGCGTACCGGGAGGCGGGCATGACCCAGACCTGGCCGCTGTCGGGGGCGGCCACGCCCACCGAGCCCCCGCCCAGCTCCATGCGGGCCGAGCCGGTGGCGCTGGAGGCGGTGAGGAGCTCGCTGCGGGCCACGTCCACCTGGGTGTAGGTGTCGGACTCGGTGTCGGAGACGAAGACGTCGGCGGCGGCCTGGTCCACGTCGAAGGAGGCCGAGCCGGCCCGGAACCCGGAGTCCAGGGCCTGGGAGGGGTAGTTGAGGTGGGCCACCAGGCGCATACCGGCGTTGGTGACCCACACGCCGCCGTCGTGGAGGTCCACCTCGTGGGTGGCGACGCCGGGGTTGAGCAGCACCAGGACCACCGCTGCCGCCGTGAGGACGCTCGTGACCCACACGGTCAGCCTACGTACCGAGAGACGCCGCAACAGCCGACCTTTCCACGGGGATGGGGATCCTCCGGCCGTACGACGCCGCAAGTCACGGAGGAGACGAAAAACGTCGCCGTGAGTATGCCACAGCACCAGGACGCCTCAGGGGCCTCGAGGACCCCGGATACAGACAAGTTCTGACCCATGCTCAGGTATTTCAATGTGTTTTGATCACATTGCTTTATCTTGAGGCTCTTTGTTACGTGGAAGTAACGTCCCATTCTCCTCCGTTGGCCCTCACAGGCACCTGCGGAAGCGTCGCGAGTGGGTCCGCTCCCTGGCGAAGCACCAGGCGCTCCAGGAGGTGCGCAGGGTGCCCTCGTCCTGCCCGAACTCCTCACGCAGCCCCGGGTAGAGGGCGACGGCGTCCTGGAACGCCTCCTGGACCTCCTCGTAGCGTTCCAGCCTGGCCATCTCGCTGCCCGCGCGGTACAGGCAGACGGCCTGCTGGCGCCCGGTACCCCCCACCTTCCGGTAGAGGTCCAGGGCCTGGCGGAAGGAGTCGGCCGCCTCCTCGTGGCGCCCCGCCGCCCTGAGGGCGACGCCGGTGTCGTACAGGCAGTCCGCCTGGTCCTGCACGGCGCCCGGCAGGTCCCGGTACAGCTCCAGGGACCCCCTCAGGGCGTCCAGGCCCTCCTCGTGGCGCCCCACCGCCACCAGGGCCGTGCCCATGTCGTGCAGGCAGCCTGCGCGCTGGCGCCCGGTCACGAGCAGGTCGGGCGGGCCCTGCCGGGAGGGCTCCGCCTCCTTGTGCCCCTCGTCGGCGCCGGCATCCGGGCGGTCGTCCTGCTCCTGGTCCCCGGGCAGGTCGCGGTAGAGGTCCAGGGCCTGGTGGTAGACCGTCAGCGCCTCCTCGTGGCGGTCCGCGTCGTCCAGCGTCAGGCCGGTGCTGTACAGGCAGTCCGCCTGCTCCTCCTGGGTGTCCGGCAGCTCCCGGTAGAGCCCCAGGGCCTGGCCGAGCCCGGCCAGTGCCTCCTTGTGACGGCCCGTCTCCGCCAGGGCGCTGCCGGTACCGTACAGGCAGCCGGCCTGCTCCTCCTGGGTGTCCGGCAGCTCCCGGTAGAGGTCCAGGGCCTGGCGGTAGGCCTCCAGGGCCTCCTCGTAGCGCCCCACCCGGTCCAGTGAGTCGCCCACGCCGTACAGGCAGTCGGCCTGCTCCGCCTCGCACCCCGGCAGGTCGCGGCAGAGGTCCAGGGCCTGCTGGTAGGCCTCCAGGGCCTGCTGGTAGGCGGTGCGGGCGTCGTCGAACCGGCCCAGGGTGCGCAGGGTGACGCCGACCTGGCCCAGGCAGTCGGCCCGGCGGTGCTCGACGTCGGACAGGTCGCGGTAGAGCTCCAGGGCCTGACGGAACCTGCTCAGGGCCTCCTCGTAGCGCCCCATGGCGTGCAGGGCCAGGCCGGTGTCGTACAGGCAGTCCGCCTGGTCCTTCTCCGTGCCCTTCATCTGCCGGTAGAGGTCCAGGGCCTGACGGAACCTGCTCAGGGCCTCCTCGTGGCGGCCCTCGGCGCTCAGGGCCACGCCCGACTCGCACAGGGAGTCGGCCTGCTGGTACTGGGTGCCGGGCAGGGAGGGGCAGAGATCCCGGGCGTCCCGGAAGGCCTCACGGGCCCGGGCGTAGCGGCCCGTGGCGTGCAGGGCCTTGCCAATGCCGTTGAGGCACTCGGCCTGGCTCTTCTCCGTGCCCTCCGCCTGGCGGTACAGGTCCAGGGCCTGGCGGTAGGCGGCCAGGGCCTCCTCGTGGCGCTCCATGCTCCCCAGGGCCAGGCCGATATTGCGCAGGCAGCCGGCCTGCCGCAGCCCCGTGCCCTCCACCTGGGCGTACAGGTCCAGGGCCTGGCGGTAGGCGGCCACCGCCTTCTCGTGGCGCTCCATGCTCCCCAGGGCCAGGCCGGTGTTGTACAGGCAGCTGGCCTGGTCCCTCTGGGTGCCCTCCACCTGGCGGTACAGGCCCAGGGCCTCCTGGAAGGCGATGCAGGCCTCCCCGTAGCGTCCCACCTGCCGCAGGGTGTTACCGGTGCCGTACAGGCACAGGGCCTGGTCCTTCTGGGTGCCGTCCACCTGGTGGTACAGGCCCAGGGCGTCCCGGTAGGAGGCCAGGGCCTCCTCGTAGCGGCCCAGGGCGTGCAGGGCCAGGCCGGTGCCGTGCAGGCACAGGGCCTGGTCACGCTCGCTGTCCTCCACCTGGCGGTAGAGCTCCAGGGCCTGGCGGTAGGCCTCCAGGGCCTCCTCGTGGCGGCCCGTGACACGCAGGGTGTTGCCCGTCTGCCCCAGGCAGTCGGCCTGGTCCTTCTGGGTGCCCTCCACCTGGCGGTAGAGCTCCAGGGCCTGGCGGTAGGCCTCCAGGGCCTCGTCGTGCTTCTCCAGCCCGTGCAGGGCCAGGCCGGTGTTGCGCAGGCACATGCCCTGCTCACGCTCCGTACCACCCTGGCTGCGGTAGAGCTCCAGGGCCTGGTGGTAGGAGGCCAGCGCCTCCTCGTAACGCCCCACCGTGCGCAGGGCCAGGCCGGTGTTGCGCAGGCACATGCCCTGCTCACGCTCCGTACCGCTCTGGCTGCGGTAGAGCTCCAGGGCCTTGCGGTAGGAGGCCAGCGCCTCCTCGTAGCGCCCCAGGCGGCGCAGGGTGTTGCCCGTGTTCTCCAGGCAGATACCCTGCTGGCGCTCGGTGGCCCCCACCTGGAGGTACAGGTCCAGGGCCCGCCGGTAGGCGCTCAGCGCCCGTGTGTAGCGCCCCGCGTCGTCCCAGGTGTTACCGACGTCGACCAGGCAGACGGCCTGGTCCCTCTGGGAGCCCCTGACCCGGCGGTAGAGGGACAGGGCGTCCTGGAAGGCGGCCCGGGCCTCCTCCTGACGGCCTACCGTGCGCAGGGCCAGGCCGGTGTTGCGCAGGCACATAGCCTGCTCGCGCCCGGTACCGCTCTGGCTGCGGTAGAGCTCCAGGGCCTGGCGGTAGGAGGCCAGGGCCTCCTCGTAGCGACCCAGGCGGCGCAGGGTGATGCCGGTGATGTTCAGGCAGCCCGCCTGCTCCTTCTCGGCGTCCTCCACCTGGTGGTACAGGTTCAGGGCGTCCTGGAAGGAGGCCAGGGCCTCCTCGTGGCGGCCGACGTCGTCCAGGGCGTTGCCGGCGTTGAGCAGGCAGCTGGCCCGCTGGCGCTCGGTCCCCTGGATCTTGCGGTACAGGCTCAGGGCGTCCTGGAAGGAGGCCAGGGCCTCCTCGGGGCGGCCGGCCTCGCGCAGGACCAGGCCCATGCTGTGCAGGCAGTCGGCCTGCCTCCACCTGGTGCCGTGCAGGCCGCGGTAGAGCTCCAGGGCGCTCGTGAGCTCGGCGAGCGCCTCCTCGTGGCGGCCCTCACGCCTGAGGGCGACGCCGGCGTCATACGTCTCGCGCGCGCGCCTGCGTCCCTCCTCATCTTGGCTTGGCATCCTTATCTCCCGCCTATCATAGACAACAATATTTTAACATATGATGCATGTGTCCGGTGTCGGGTAGGGCGTACCCGCGGAGGTCTCACGGCAGGCCCCTGTCCTCGGCGAGGCTCCGGGTGCTCCAGGCGCGGTGCAGGGTGTCGTCGTCCACCCCGACCTCCTCGCGCAGGCCCGGGTGGAGGTCGACGGCGGCCGCGTAGGTGCTCGAGGCCTCCTCGTAGCGTCCCAGCTCAGCCAGTGCGCCGCCAAGACGGTACAGGCAGGTGCCCTGCTGACGCCCGGTGCCGGCCAGGGTGCCGTAGAGGTCGGCGGCGGCGCGGTAGGCGGCCGCCGCCGCCTCGTGGCGCCCTGCCGCCCCCAGGGCGACGCCGGTGTCGTACAGGCAGGCGGCCCGGTCCCCCACGGAGCCGGCGTCGTAGAGCTCCGAGGCCTCCTGGAGGGCGTCCACGGCCTCGGTCAGGCACCCCACCTCCGCCAGGGCCCTGCCCACCTCGTGCAGGCAGCGGGCCTCCTGCGCCTCGGCGCCGCCCAGGGCGCGGTAGGCCCTCAGGGCCCGGCGGTAGGAGACCACGGCCTCCTCGTAGCGCTCCTGCCCTATTAGGAAGCGGGCGGCCTCGTGCAGCTGGTCGGCCTCCTGGCGCCCGGCCCCGGGCTGGTCGGGCTGGGCAGTGTGGTCAGGCTGGGGGACCTGGGCGGCGTGGTCGGCCGCCACGTCACCGGCGGGCTGCCTGCCGACAGGAGGCGGGGCCTCGTCGGCCTCGTCCTGCGGGCGCCCCAGCGCCTCCAGGCAGTGGCGGATGCCCCTCAGGCAGTCGTCCTGGTCCGTCTTGGTGCCCTCCACCTGCCGGTAGGCCTCCAGGGCCTGGCGGTAGAGCTCCAGGGCCTCGGCGTACCTTCCCGCCCGACGCAGGCAGCTGGCCGTGTTCTCCTGGCAGACGGCCTGCTGACGCCCGGTGCCCTCGACCTGCCGGTACAGGCCCAGGCTCTGCTCGTGGGCGGTCGCAGCCTCCTCATAGCGTCCGAGCTTCTCCAGAGCGCTACCAGTATTGAACATGACAAGAGCCTGACGACGCTCGGTCGCCTCCACCTGGCGGTAGGTCTCCAGGGCCTGGTGGTAGGAGCCCAGCGCCTCCTCGCAGCGCCCCTGCCCCACCAGGGCCAGGCCGGCGCCGTTCAGGCAGTCGGCCTGGTCCCGGGTACTGTCCTCCACCTGCTGGTAGGCCTCCAAGGCCTGGCGGTAGGCCTCCAGGGCCTCGGCGTAGCGTTCCATGCGGCGCAGGGTGCCGCCGATGTTGTACAGGCAGTTGGCCTGGCCCCGGGTAGCGCCCTCGAGCTGGTAGGCCTCCAGGGCCTGGTGGTAGGCCTCCAGCGCCTCGGCGCAGCGATCCAGGTCGTCCAGGGCGTTACCGGCTCTCAGCAGGCAGTCGGCCTGCTGGCGCACCGTGCCGGGCACGGCTCGGTAGGCCTCCAGGGCCTGGTAGAAGGCCGACAGCGCCTCCTCACGGCGCTTAAGAGCGTCAAGGGCCCGCCCGGTATTAATGACGCAGTCCGCCTGGTCACGCTCACTGCCCTCCACCTGCTGGTAGGCCTCCAAGGCCTGGCGGTAGGCCTCCAGCGCCTCGGCGTAGCGACCCAGGCGGCTCAGCAGGACGTTTCCGATGTTATACAGGCAGTCGCCCTGGGCCCGCGTCGTGCCCTCCACCCGCCGGTAGGCCTCCAGGGCCTGGCCGTAGAGGTCGACCGCCTCCTCGTAGCGCCCCACGTCGCCCAGGGCGTTACCGATATCGAGCAGGCAGACGGCCTGAGGGCGCGCCGTGCCGGGCACGGTACGGTAGGCCTCCAGGGCCTGGCGGAAGGCCTTGTGGGACTCCTCATAGCGCCCCAGGCCGCGCAGGGCCCGCCCGATACCACCCAGGCAGTCCGCCTGGGCCCGCGTCGTGCCCTCCACCTGCCGGTAGGCCTCCAGCGCCTGGTGGTAGATCTCCAGGGCCTCCTCGTAGCGGTTCAGGCGGCGCAGGGTGCCGCCGACGTTGTACAGGCAGGTGCCCTGGACCTGCGTCGTACCCTCCACCTTGCGGTAGGCCTCCAGGGACTGGCGGTATGAGGTCAGGGCGTCCTCGTAGCGCCCCAGGTCGTCCAGGACGTTACCGGCTCTCAGCAGGCAGACGGCCTGCTGGCGCACCGTGCCGGACACGGCTCGGTAGGCCTCCAGGGCCTGGCGGTAGGCGCTCAGGGCCTCCTCACGGCGCTTAAGGGCGTCAAGAGCCCGCCCGATACCACCCAGGCAGTCGGCCTGGTCTCGCTCACTGCCCTCAACCTTGCGGTAGGAGGCCAGCGCCTTGCGGTAGGCGGTCAGGGCCTCCTCGGGGCGGCCCGCCCGGCGCAGGGTGTTGCCCGTGTTCTCCAGGCAGATCCCCTGGTCCTGCGTCGTGCCCTCTACCCGCCGGTAGGTCTCCAGGGCCTGGCGGTAGGCCTCCACGGCCTCCTCATAGCGCCCGACGTCGTCCAGGACGTTACCCGTGCTCAGCAGGCAGTCGGCCTGGTCGCGCTCGCTGCCCTCCACCTGCCGGTAGGTCTCCAGGGCCTGGCGGTAGGCGGTCATGGCCTCCTCGGGGCGGCCCGCCCGGCGCAGGCAGTTCGCCATGTTCTCCCGGCAGATGGCCTGCTGACGCTCAGTGCCCCCGATCTGCTGGTACAGGTCCAGGCTCTGCTCGTGGGCGGTCACGGCCTCCTGGTAGTGCCTGAGATCCTCCAGGCAGTCACCGATATTGAACAGCACGAGGGCCTGCCGACGCTCGGTCCCCTCCACCTGGCGGTAGGCCTCCAGGGCCTGACGGTAGGCGGTCAGGGCGTCCTGGCAGCGGCCCAGCCCCGTCATGGCCAGGCCACGACCGTACAGGCAGTCGGCCTGCTCACGCTTGCTTCCCTCCACCCGCCGGTAGGTCTCCAGGGCCTGGCGGTAGGAGGTCATGGCCTCCTCGTAGCGCCTGGCCCGGCGCAGGGTGCCGCCGATGTTGTACAGGCAGTTGGCCTGCTCCCGCGAGGTCCTCCCCACCTGGCGGTACAGCTCCAGGGACTGGCGGTAGGCCTCCACGGCCTCGGCGTACCGGCCGACGTCGTCCAGGGCATTGGCGGTGCTGTGCAGGCAGTTGGCCTGGTCGAGCTCGGTCCCCGGCAGCTGCCGGTAGATGTCCAGGGCCAGGCTGTAGGGGGCCAGGGCCGCCTCGGAACGCCCGGCACCCGTCATGGCCAGGCCGACGCCGTTCAGGCAGTCGGCCTGGTCCTCCTCGGTGCCCTCCACCTGCCGGTAGAGGCTCAGGGCGTCCTGGTAGGCGAGGCGGGCCTCCTCGTACCGCTCCGAGCGGCGCAGGGCGTTGGCAGCGTTGTACCGGCAGTTGGCCTGGTCCCGCTGCGTGTCACCTACCTGGCGGTACAGCTCCAGGGACTGGTCGTAGACCTCCAGGGCCTGGCTGTAGCGCCCCGTCGTCTGCAGGGTCAGGCCAATGCCGTAGTGCAGGCAGTTGGCCTGCGCCACGGTGGTGCCGGGCAGGGCGCGGTAGAGCTCCAGGGCCTGGTGGTAGGCGGCCAGGGCCTCCTCGCACCTGCCCGCCTCACGCAGCCTGACGCCCTCCTTGCGCAGGGCGTCGGCCCGCTGGCGGTCCGGGCCGGGCCTGCCGTTGGTGACCGGGGCGGGGCCTGAGGGGAGGGGGCCTGGGGAGGTGGTGCCCGGGGCGCCGGGCCCTTGCCGGTCGGTAGCGGACACGGTCCTGCCGATGCCGCGCAGGCAGGACCTGTAGTTGTCCTGCCTCAGCTCCCTGGCCCACTTGGGCAGGGCGTCGTAGAGGCGCACGGCCTGCTCATAGGCCGCCCGCGCCTCCTGGCGCCTGCCCAGTGCGATCAAGGTCTCACCGGTGCCGTGCAGGCAGTCAGCGTACTCGTCCTTGGCGTAACCGAGGTCACGGTAGATGTTCACGGCCTGCTGGTAGGCCTCCAGGGCCTCCTCGTAGCGTCTCATGGCACGCAGGGTCTGGCCGATCCTGAACAGGCAGCTGGCAGGCTTCCAGCCGGTGTCGGAGGTCTCACGGTAGATGCTCAAGGCACTTCTGAGCTCGGCAAGCGCCTCCTCGTACTGCTCGCTGTGCAGGAGCTTCGTTCCTGCGTCGAAGTGCTTCTTCGCACGCCCCTCGTCCTTGTGCGCCATTCCTGCCTCCTGCCTCGCGTGATCCGTCGTGTGTGCGTACCTGGCGCGCCCGCCGTGAGACAGTTCTGGGTTCAGTGGCTCTCCGCCGTTGGGGAGGGGCGGGGCCGACGCGTGGGTGCCAGCTCCGAGCCTAGGAGGCCGAAGGGCCCAAGGGCGTGATCCACACGCCCTTGGGCCCGGTGATAGGACACGATGTCGGCGGTGGCAGGACGCTGGCGTGACCCGCGCCCCAGGCAAGGGGCGTCCGCGCAGGTCAGCCCTGGCGCGTGCGCCCGGGGGCGTCACCGTCCTCGGCGAGGCGCCGGGCGCTCCAGGCGGCGCGCAGGTCCTCGGCGTCGGCCTGCCCGACCTCCTCGCACAGACCCGGGCAGAGATCCTCCGCCCCCTGGAAGGCGGCCGGGGCCTCCTCGTAGCGTCCCACCTCCACCAGGGCCAGGCCGGTGCTGTGCAGGCAGGCGGCCTGCTGGCGGCTGGTGTCCGGCAGGCTGCGGTAGAGCTCGACGGCGTCCTGGTAGGCGGTCAGGGCATCCTCGTGACGCCCCACCACGCCCAGGACCACGCCCGTGTCGTACAGGCACCCGGCCTGCTCCGCCACGGTGCCGCTCAGCGTGCGGTACAGGCCCAGGGACTCGTCCAGGGCGGTCAGGGCCTCCTCATAGCGCCCCGTCTGCGCCAGGGTGGTACCCAGCTCGTGCAGGCAGCTGGCCCTCTCTGCCACGGCGCCCTCCTCCCGGTAGTCCTCCAGGGCCTGGCGGTAGGCGGCCACGGCCTCCTGGTCGCGCCCCAGCTCCACCAGGAGGGTGCCGACGCGGAAGTGGCAGACGGCCCTCACCTTGCGCGCCTGGTCACCCTGCCCGCCAAGATCCAGGATCTGCCGGAGAGCGGTCAGGGCCTCCTCATAGCGCCCCGTCACCCACTGGGCGATGTCCGCGCAGCGCAGGAGGCACTCGGCCTGCTCCTCCTGGGTGCCGGGCAGGCTGCGGTAGAGGCTCAGGGCCTGACGGTAGACCGTCTGCGCCTCCTGGAACTGACCCGCCTCACGGAGGCAGTCGGCAGCAGCCTGCAGGCACCAGGCCTGGTCCGACTGGGTGTCAGGCAGGCTGCGGTAGAGCTCCAGGGCGTCGTGGAGGACGGTGCGGGCCTCCTCGTAGCGCCCCAGCTTCCTCAGGGCCAGAGCGGTACCGCGCAGGCAGTCGGCCTGGTCCGACTGGGTGTCAGGCAGGCTGCGGTAGAGCTCCAGGGCGTCGCGCAGGACCGCCAGCACCTCCTCGTGGCGCCCCGCCCGCAGCAGGCTGAGGGCGGCCATGTGCAGGCAGTGGGCCTGCTCCTCCTCGCACCCCTCCACCTGCCGGTAGGTCTCCCGGGCCTGGCGGTAGGCCTCCGCGGCCTCCTGGTACCTGTCGAGGTCGTCCAGGATGCTACCGGTATCACCCAGGCACTCAGCCTGCTCCTCCCGGGTGCCCTCCACCTGCTGGTAGAGGCCCAGGGACTGCCGCAGGCAGGTCAGGGCCTCCTCGTGGCGCCCCAGCTTCCCCAGGGCCATACCGGTACCGCGCAGGCAGTCGGCCTGGTCCCGCTCGCTGCCCGCTACCTGGCGGTAGAGGTCCAGGGACTGCTCGAACCGGGTCAGGGCCTCCTGGTAGCGCCCCTCCCGGTGCAGGACGTGACCGATGTTCTCCAGGCAGACACCCTGCAGCCGCTGGGTGCCACTGACCTGGCGGTAGGCGTCCAGGGCCTGGAGGTAGGCGTCAGCCGCCTCCTGGTCCTGCCCCAGCGCCCCCAGGACCAGGCCGATGCTGTTGAGGCACTCTGCCTGGCCCACCTTGGTGCCCTCCTGACGGTAGGCGTCCAGGGCCTGGCCGTAGACGGCCAGGGCCTCCTGGTACCGTCCCGCCCTGCGCAGGACCAGGGCCTGGTCACGCAGGGAGTCGGCCCGCTGCTGCGCGACGCCGGAGGACGTAACGCCCCCTGACGACGGGGCAGGTGGGGCGGGGGCAGGCGGGGCTGACAGGGTGGGGGCGGCGTCCTGGGTCCCGCCCTGGCCCAGCGCACGCAGGGCGATATCGATTCCCGCCTGGCAGTCGGCCTGGTCCTTCTCGGTGCCCTCCACCTGGCGGTAGACCTCCAGGGCCTGGTGGTAGGAGGCCAGCGCCTCGGCGTAGCGGCTCATGCGGCACAGGGTGTTACCCGTGTTCTCCAGGCAGACCCCCTGGTTTCGCGTCGCATCCTCCATCTGGCGGTAGACCTCCAGGGCCTGGCCGTAGGTGTCCACGGCCTCGGCGTAGCGCCCCAGGTTGTCCAGCGTGTTGCCAATGTCAAGCAGGCAACCAGCCTGGCTGCGCGCTGTCCCGGGCACGCTGCGGTAGGCCTCCAGGGCCTGGCGGAAGTTGTCCAGCGCCTCCTCATAGCGCTTGAGGCCGCGCAGGACCGTCCCGGTACTGCCCAGGCAGTCGGCCTGGTCCTCCGTGGTGCCACTCACCTGCCGGTAGAGGCCAAGGGCGTCCTGATAGGCCTCGCGGCTCTCCTCGAGGCGCCCCGCCAGGGACAGGGTCTTACCGGTGTTGTACAGGCAGTTGGCCTGGTCCTTCTGGCTGCCCTCCACCTGCCGGTAGATCTCCAGGGCCTGGCGGTAGACCTCCAGGGCCTGGCTGTAGTGCCCCGTCGTCTGCAGGGTCAGGCCAATGCCGTAGTGCAGGCAGTCGGCCTGGTCCTCCGCGGTGCCGCCAATGCCTCGGTAGGCCTCCAGGGCCTGCCGGAAGGCGTCCAGCGCCTCCTCGTGACGCCCTTCCCTGCGCAGGGCGAGAGCGTCGTTGCGCAGGGAGTCGGCCTGCTGGCGCGTGGTGCCGGACGACGGGACACCCCCTGACGGTACGCCGGACGGTGCGGCGGCCCCCGGCGCAGCACTGGCTGGCGCGGCGGTCCCTGGCGCGGAACCGCTCGACGCCGGCCCGGCACTGGCGGGCGCGGCGGCCCCGTCCCGGCCCAGCGCACGCAGGGCGCGGTCGATCCCCGCCTGGCAGTCGGCCTGGTCCTTCTCGGTGCCCTCCACCTGCCGGTAGATCTCCAGGGCCTGACGATAGGAGTCCAGCGCCTCAGCGTAATGACTTTCCTGGAGCAGGGAATCGCCAGTACTATAGTGGGAACTGGCCTGCTTCTTACTGATGTCAGACCGGTAAGGCCACAGATGCTGCGCCAGCCGGTAGGCGGCAGCAGCCTCCGTATAACGCCCTAGTGCGCACAGGGTGGCACTCGCGTCACTCAGACAGTAAGCTCGCTCCTTCTTGTAGTACTTGGAGCCTTTGTAGTCACGGTAAGTATTTGCAGCCTGCTGATAAGCGGTCACGGCCTCCTCGTAGCGCCCTAGCGCACGCAGCACATCGCCGACGTCACTCAGGCCGCTAGCCCGCCGCGTTTCGAAGCTCTTCTCCTTGCGCCAGTAGTCCAGGGCCTGCTGAAAAGCGGACAGGGCCTCCTCGTGCTGCCCCATTTCGTACAGAGCCTCACCAGTTTTTTTCATGAGTTGGCCCCGCTCGTAGTCCGAGTCGGACACCAATGCACCCTGCCGGTACTCCGCTATGGCCTCCTCGTATCGTTTCATGTCACGCAGGGAGTCGCCAGCTCCCTCCAGACAGTCTGCCCGTCGAAAATCGAAATCGCACACGTCCGCACCCTGTCGGTACGCCTTGAGGGCCTCCTCGTACCTCCCTAGCTTACGTAGAACCCCACCAATATCCTCCAGGCAACAAGACTGCTCGAACTCGTCACCCAGGCTGCGATATATACTGAGAGCCTCCTTATACGCGGCAAGCGCCTCAGCATACTTACTTTTCCACTTAAGTTCAAAGCCCTCATCGCACTTCTTCTTTGCGCGCCTGCGCTCTTTCCTGTCCTGACGTGACATTTTTATCTCCCGTCTACCTCAGACAAACACAACCTGACACGATCTCTCACAGACCCCTCCTGAGACGTCGCAGGTGGGCACCGCGGCGAGCACGGCCCTCAGACGCGCCGCGAGCAACGCCCTCAGACGGCGGACCTGGTCCTGGTCATCCTGCCAGTAGTACATTCCTATAACCCCCTAGCTGTCGATTACCTGCTGACGGTGTGCCCGCCCAGCACCCGAGCCCCGCGGGCCGCGGGACCGCCGTTCCAGGCGTCGCCTATCCACCCGATGAAGTCACCCGGGACCGCCGGCCGCCGCAGGCCACCGGCCCGGGCCCTGCCCGCGCACCCGGATCCCTTGGTGCCGTGCCCCTCCGCGGCCTAGAACTGCCTAGAACAGGTACCCCGCCTGGGCCATGCCCCACAGGATCGGGTCCAGGACCCTGAAGGGGGAGACGCCCCGCAGGGTCAGCTGCTGGTTGTGCTCCGGCGTCTCACCCAGGGCCGAGACCGCGAAGTGCCGCAGTTCGCCGATCTTGTGGCTCTGGTGCGCCTGCTCGGCCAGGAGCACCACACTGTTCTGCCCGAGCTCCTGATACAGGGTGCGCAGCTCGGCGTCGAGGAGCTCGGAGTCGCGGTCCAGGGCCTTGACCGCCTCGCGCGGTGGCAGGGCGGCACGGGCCATGGTGTCGTCCTGGTTGATCTGGGACCCGGGGTTGGCCAGGGGCAGTGCCAGGGGGTTATTGGCCTGCGGGAGCTGCTGCAGGGAGTCGAACTTGGAGATGGTCAGGGCCATGGGCGCCTTGCTCCTCTCCATCTGGTTGAGGACATTGGCGAGCACCTTCTCCGCGGGCGCGCCCAGGCGCTTGGGATCCACGTCCGGGATAATGCCGGACAGGACCTGGCGGACGCCGTTCAGGCGCAGCGGGTCGAACAGGAAGACCACGAGATCCGCCCGGCTGAAGAAGGAGAAGGCCTTGGACCGCCCCACGATCTTCTCCAGGTCCTCCCCCGCCGCGTCACGGATGACCAGGAAGAGCCTTCCCAGGGGCCCGCCGGACATGTCCCAGATCAGCGGGTCGCGCTGGTAGGCGCCACCGGCACTGACCGGAGGTGTGCCCCTCATGGTGATGTTCTCGTCGAACAGGGGCTTGTAGTACTCACGGTTGTAGACGTCCAGGGTGCCCTGCGTGTAGGGGCTCACCGTGCAGGCCCGGGACTGGGCGTAGCGTGTGAGCGACTGCATGCCGACCCCGATGTACACCGACTTGCCGGCGCCGCGCGCACCCGCCACCGCCACGGTGAAGGCGCGGGAGCTCCGCCAGCCCGCGGGGATGTCGTAGTGGCAGGTGGGGCAGATCTCCTGGGTGCACCGGCTCTGGCAGCGACGGCAGGGGACCGAGGAGGGCAGGACCTTGATCTCACCGGTCAGGGAGGCCCGGTACCAGGGTGTTAGGAGCACGTTCGTCCCGGCGTACTCGGAGGCCACCGGGTCACTGGTCTGGGGGCAGGTGCCCGTGCAGCGGAAGACGACCTGGTCGTCGGGCAGCGGCGTGAAGCACGAGGGGCAGGCGGTGGTCATGCGGGGACTCCATTCGTGTCTGCGGGGTGGCTGACCCACTCCAGGAGCGGGGTGAGTGTGCTGAACGTGTGCTGCGTGAACGCCGTGTCCTCACGGCGCAGCTCGTGCCACACCTCCTTGGTGGGCACGAAGACCTGCCCGGCGGGCAGGATCTCAGCGAGCTCCGGGGAGCCGATGACCAGGCTCTCGCCGTCGCCGTCCAGCAGCGGCATGTCGGTCACGACGACGGTGCGTCCCCTCCCCCGGAGCCGGGAACCGCCCACGTAGCCCACCCCGTGTGCCAGCGCCCCGCCGGCCCCCTCCCGGACCACCGCCGGGGGCGTGGCACCCAGGGTGGCGTAGACGTCGTCGAGCCACCGGGTCAGCGCCTCGACCTCCCGGGCGTGGCGGCGCATGGAGGAGGAGTCGTCCAGGAGCACCGTGCCCACGGTGGGACGCAGAACCCGTCCGTTCTCCTCACAGCGCCTGACGCACCACCCGCCCAGGCTGAGGGCGACCTGCCCCTCCGCGCCGGGTACGAGGACCAGCCCCCGCTCGGTACGACGCAGCTGGACCAGGGGCGCCTCCACCTGCCCGGTCACCGGCAGGCCGCGCAGGAGGTAGCCGGCTCCCCCGCCGGCGTCCACCGAGAGGTCCACGACGCAGTCCGCCGGGAAGGGCTCACGGCTCACGGTGAGTGCCCGGATAGTGACCGGCTTGTCCGGGGCGACGGCGCCCACGGGGAACGCGAGCGTGTCGCGGGCCGCCCCGAGGTACTTGGGCGTGGTGGTGGTACCCGTGGCCGCCACGGTGGCGGGGACCTTGCTGACGAGGGTCAGGGTGAGGGCGGAACGCCCCGTGACCGGGAGCTCGTCCCACTCACCGTAGGAATGGATACTGGACATGAACTACGACCTCTCCTTGTAGTACCCGGCCTCAGCGGCCGCCGAAGAACCTGCCGCTGAGCTTCTTCCTGAGGCCCGACGCAGGCATAATGTGCTTCCTGACCCACTTCTCCGCGTCAGGGTCGCCGGGGAGCCCGGAGAGCACGGTCGCCACGAACCTGTTACCGGAGTCCTCGTCAAAGCCGCACACCCATGCACGGCACAACGCCAGCACCAGCTCGTCCTGGGAGTGCAGGAGGTGGTGGGAGGCGGTCTCCACCTCGGTCAGGGCCTCCCGCTCAGCCTGCTGGTCCTGGTGCCTGGAGCCGCTCATGAGCCAGTAGAGCCGGACCACGGCCCCCGCGACGAGGACGGAGTCGACCTCCTCCCCGTCGACCAGGAAGGCGTTCGTCTCCTCCAGGCGTCCCGCGAGCAGCCCCAGACGCTCCTGGGCCAGCACGGTCATCTCCGGGCGCAGGCCCTCCAGGCGCACCGCCTGGTCGTTCCACAGCACCAGCAGGAGGACCGCGAGCGCCCGGTCGCAGACGTCCTGCTGGTAGGGCGTGAGCCGCACCGACTCCGGGGAGGGGGGCGCGGGCGGGCGGGGC